>Ga0209139_10000039_pt1 | contig 33451 bp, 32 predicted proteins | sample BogFormECP14_OM3_FD_188246 | JGI IMG/M metagenome (GOLD analysis project Ga0209139, IMG submission 188246) | Bog forest soil microbial communities from Calvert Island, British Columbia, Canada - ECP14_OM3 (SPAdes) (version 2) | ecosystem: Environmental > Aquatic > Freshwater > Wetlands > Bog ...
TCGAACAATCGAAAGGTTTCGGCACTGGTTCCGCGCGGAGCAACACAGATGCGGCTGTTCATCATCTTTTGCGAATAGGTGTTGAACTGGGCAGCACGGCTGACACTCTCTCCTACGCCGATGTTGTCGAGATCTATGTGCCATTCAGGATCGCGCTTGAGCTGTTGCAGGACGCGCCAGGGCTGCTTGCGGGCTTCGGCTTTCGAAGTTGAAAACCCAATAGCGATACGTGGTAGGCGCCAGTATCGTTGCCAGCTCGCCTGCGAAGAATGAGTCGAGCGTGCGATCCTGCATCGCGGTCTGCGGCAGCTCTTCCTGGCTGTGGTATCCGAGAGGGATTGTGTAAATGCGCGGTGTCGTGTGCAGTTGCTGAGGCCAATCTGGATGCGGCGTGCGTAATGCTCGACGAGAGCGGTGATGGAGCGGCCAGTCTCGGGCGTACTCGAAAGCCAGCACTGCGTTAAGGCGGTTCAACCTGAGCTGACTAAAACCGAGGAATGGAGTGGAGTGCAGATTACGAACCACGGCGCGTACATGCAGGGCATACGCAGGAATTTTGCACCGTTCCTCCTGCAAGAAAACGGCAACGACGTGCGGGCCACATTCGGGAAGCTGGTTCGGGTCTTTGGTCAGGTAAAAATGCAGGCCGCTGTCCTGAATTCCAGCTTCTGCCTGGCAAGTACAGAGAGAGGATAGCGCCATTCAGGAAGCAGGCTTTTGTCCCACGCGGAGCCGTTCGGAAACTCAATGGCTGCGTCTTTCGCTAGTGGCCATGCGGCAAAGTAGCGATGATGTGTATGCATCCTGGTTTGCAATGTATCTTTTTATCTGAAGGTCAGAATAATCTGCCGGCTAGGTGTTGTGAGAAGGAGCAGGAACAGCACGAATCTGGGAGGAATCAACGGCCAGCATTTCTCGGATGGCCTGTTCGTACATCTGGGCGCCAGCGCCGCTGGCGATATAAAGCGCCGTTTGCCTGCCTTTTTCTGCAATTTCGAGACGTTCCTCTTCGTTTTGGTAGAGCCGCAGGAGTGCTTCGGCGATTTGTTCATCGCTGCGCGCATCGACAACTAAGCCGTCCTCGCCGTTGGTGAGCAACTCCGATGCTCCACAATTCCGGGTTGCAATGCAGGGCACGCCATTCGCCATCGCCTCAAACAGCGCCATGCCAAACCCGTCGTCGACACTGGACAGAATGAAGGCATCACAACGCTGGTAGAATTCGCTGATGTCAGGCACAAAGCGAACAATTTCCACATTGGACAATTCCTTCAAAAGCTCTTCGAGAACAGGATACTGAGAAAAGTCGGCGTTGGTGCGAATCAACAGCCTGGCGTTGGAAAGACGGAGCTTTTTCCACGCAAGCAGCAGGTACAAAAAACCCTTGCGTCGAGGTTCGCCTCCTACGATTCCTACTGTGAAAGTCTTATCGCGCTTTTTCTCTACGCTCTCAGGCACATTGCAGCGTCCGATGAGGGGCGCTTTGATCACCTTGTGTTTTAATGCGGCGGGAAAACTACGCGCCGTGTATTCGGAGGGCACCAGAATGGCATCTGCCTCTTCATACTCTCGTATTACGCGCTCACGAAACCAATCAGGGGACTCGACAAACGCGCTGCCGAGCTTCGCAGACTCCTCGCGAAGGATATCTTGCTGGAAATCATAATGAGGACAAGCGCGATCAAGCACATATCTGCCGCCTTTGCTCTTGGCAGCAATACCAGCGTGCAGCGACATACCCGCCCAACCAATGTATGTGTCGAAATTCGCGAGGAGGAGAGAAACGGCGCGGTCGAAAGTAAAAACCTCTCGCGTCATGGTATCAAAGGAAAAACGGTAGCCTGTAAAGCGGGAAATGATTTCAAGCGGTGCGGGAATAAGACGCGTCTTAGTTTCTTTGGCGAGACCTTTGAAGAATTTTCGTGGCGCAGCGCTATAAAGCTTTACGCTATGTTGATCCCTGGTAAGGGTGTTGGCCATGAGTACGGAGTGAAATGGCCGAAGGACTGAGATCACCACCCTCATACCGAGATATTAACATATGAACTGATGAGCTTTTTAGCTACTGCGAAGGGTGTTTGCGTGCCGAGAACCACTCATGAATAAATACCCCGGGCATCTATTACTGGTCACTCTGGAAGATCCTTTTGATCCGGGCTCCTGGAGCGGTACCGCATACAACATGAGGCAGGCTCTCGAGGCAAGAATTGAACGCGTCTCCGTCCTGTCGAAGCTGAAGCCAAAGCGTACTCTGGTTAACGTTGCGCTGCGTGCAGCGTTGGGTGGAGACCCTCCGCGTTATCCGCTCTATCTGACCAGAGCCGCGCAGGAGCAATTTGCGCGTGAAACGGAAGCAGCGATCCGGACCTATCGGCCGGATGCGATCCTGTCAATTTCTACGCACTGCCTTCTTTATCTGCAGAATCCCGGTGTTCCGGTTTTTATGGTCTCAGATGCGCCGTGGATGACATGGAAAGAAACCTATAGCGCTTTCGAGAGACTTCCTCTTCTGGGTAAAAGATTTGCCAGGCTCGAAGCAGAGGCTGCGCAACGCTGCAGGAGATTGATCTTTTCGTCGAAGTGGGCCACAGACGAGGCTCAGAGACTTTACGGCGTTGCGCCTGAAAAACTATTGGTTCAGCCTATGGGCGCGAATTGGACTCCGACGGAGAACACTGAGCAACTGACGCGGATCATTCAATCGAGACCGCAAGACGAGTTAAACCTGCTGTTCGTGGGTAAGGATTGGGAGCGCAAGGGCGGTCCACTCACCCTGGAGGTGGCTCGCGGTCTGAGAGCGGCTGGGTTTCCGAATGTCAGGCTTCACATCGTTGGCGGGAACCCGTCTGTGCCGGCAGACTTACAGGATATCGTGACTGTTCACGGGCTATTGCGACGAAGCGATCCGGTCGAGAGCGAGAAACTGCGCCATTTGTTTCTCACCTCACACTTCCTGATCGTGCCAACGCAGGCGGAGTGCTTTGGTGTGGTGTTTGCTGAGGCTCACGCCTTTGGCCTGCCCGCGGTTTCCCGGAGTGTTCACGCTGTGCCTTCGATTATTCAGGATGGAGAAACAGGCATCATTCAGGGAGCAGGCGATCCTGCTTCCAGATACGTAGACAGGATCCTTGCCATCGCGAAAGACCGGGACGCATATCTCAAGATGGCATATGCTGCGCGAGCCAGGTATGAAGCAAAGCTCAACTGGCAAAGCTTTGCGGACGCGATCGCGGACCAGATGGAAGGCGCTCAAACACCGCGACTAGTCATGCTGTGATGTGACCGGCACTGCAAGAAAATCAAAGCCAATTGAACTTACGTAAAACCCAGAGCAGGACTCCCGTGGAGGCGATCATCATGCCTATTACAGCAACGAGTCCATATTGGGAGTCGATGCCGGGCAACCCCTTCACATTCATGCCGTAGATGCCGGAAACCACAAGGGAGGGCAGGGCGATGGTGCTCAATACGGTGAGCACTTTCATGACCTGATTCGTGCGGTTGGCAACGCTTGAGAGGTAAACATCGAGGCAGCCGCTGAGCAGGTCGCGGAGCGTCTCGACGTGGTCGAGACTACGCGCGATGTGATCATAGACGTCGCGCAGAAATGGCCACATGTCGCGTCGAATGTACGGCGAGTCGACGCGCTGCAAGTGTGACATCACATCACGCGTGTGCACGAGAATGCGGCGCAGTACGATGAGCACTCTTTTAATCTCGAAGATTCGCGAGAGTGTCTGGGAGGTGGCAGCCTCCATGGCATTGTCTTCGAGCTCATCAATGATTTCGCCAAAATGGTCGATTACGGGGAGGTAGGTATCAACCGTGGTGTCGATCAGGCGGTAGTAGAGTTGGTCTGCACGCGTGTGAGCGTTGTTCGCCTTCATGCGATCGATGTTCTGTATCGTGTCCTTATCGTCCGGCTCAATGACTGTGATGAAGAAGTCTTTGCCGAGAAAGAGATCGATGTCGTGCGCAATAATGTCGCCGTCGGCGCTGAGCTCCACGCATTTGATCACGGTGAAAAGATACCCCTCGCCATCCTCTATTTTCGCGTTCTCCAGACGTTGACGGCAGTCTTCTATGTGCAGGGGATGAATATGGTAGCGTTCGGCGAGCTGATCCAGCTCCGGGCTGGCGGCGTCGATGATGTTATGCCATTCCATTTGCTTTTCCATGCATTCACGGCTCCAGGGTTATGTTCGGGAAATTGTAAGGTGGCCGGGTAGTATTTCGGATAAAGAATGAATGTTTGGGCCGACTCCAGCCTATTTTAGGGAGCGAGAACGGCGAACCGTGTAAATTTTGCGACATACAGCCGCGTCCGTGGGATAGCTTTCCCGTTAACATACTTCAGTGTGAAGATTTCCGAAGAGCAGCGGCTCCCGTCTTTCTGGCAGTTTCAAACAGTCGGCTGGATGGTTTACTTCCTGATGATGCTGCTCAGCTTCCTTCCGTCGAAGGAACTTCGCGATGAGCTGATGTACCGGATTTCGTTCTGCGCGATCTGTTTCATCGCCAGCTTTCTACTGCATATTGTGTGCCGCCGTTTGTGGCGTGAGCAGGCTTCGTGGTCGCGCGTGGTGCGCGTTGTGGCGTTGACCTGCTACTCGCTTGGGCTGATCTGCGGCACGGTGCTGCTGTGGCTGGATGCGAAGTATATGATGCCGTCCTGGGAGAAATTTCAGTGGTATTACATCTTTGCGAATGCGCTGAGCCCGACGTTCGTTCTAGCGCTCTGGAGCGCCTTGTACTTCGGGATCAAGTTCTACGGAGCGCAAGCAGAGGAACGCGCCAGGCTTTTGCGTCTGGAGTCGCTCGTTCACGAGGCGGAGCTGAAGGCGCTGCAGTATCAGATTCATCCGCATTTTCTGTTCAATACCCTTAACTCCATCTCTACGCTCGTGTATGAACGGGATACGGCGACAGCAAATCGAATGATTGCGAGGCTTGCGGATTTTCTTCGAGCCACGCTGGATGACAATGGCACTTATGAGAGCCCGCTAAGGGACGAATTGGATATTACCCGGCTTTACCTGGAGATTGAAAAGACAAGGCTCGGCGAACGTCTGATTGTGATTGAAGAGACGGATTCGAGCCTGCTGGAAGCGGGTGTTCCGCGTCTGCTTTTGCAGCCGCTGGTTGAAAACGCGGTACGCCATGGCATCGCCAAGAGGCGTGGGGGCGGGGAACTTTTTATGACGGCTTTTCGGGACAGAGATAGCCTCGTAATTCAGGTCCGAAATGAGCTGGTTCCTCTGAATGGTAAGCCGTGCACCTATGGAATTGGGCTTACCAATATCCGCACGCGATTGCAGCAGCTTTATGGCGATGCTCACCAATTCACAATCGATTTTTCCGCAGGAGATAGTTGCAAAGTGACAATCAGAATCCCATTGCACTCTTATGTGGCGCCAGCGGAGCTTGCACCGGTAAGAGTCCAGGAGAGTAGAGCACAATGACATATCGAGCCATCGTTATTGATGATGAACCTTTGGCCCGGCGAGGGATCATTTCCCGCCTACGGCCCTATCCTCAATTTGAAGTGATCGGCGAGTGCAGTAACGGCGAAGATGCACTGGTTGCTATTTCGGAGCATCATCCGGACTTGATTTTTCTTGATGTGCAGATGCCAGAGATGGACGGCTTCGAGATGCTGGAGAATCTGCCTTCGGATGAGCGCCCCGCGGTCATTTTTCTTACCGCGTTCGACCAATACGCATTGCGAGCCTTTGATGTGCACGCGGCCGATTATTTGTTGAAGCCGATCGATGATGTGCGCTTTACCGAGGCAATTGATCGCGTGCAGCGCGTGATGCAGATGGAGAAAGATACTGCGCTGGGCGAGCGCTTGGAATCTTTGCTCTCCGATTTGCATGCGAAGCGACCCTCGGGGAATGCGCAACGCTTCGCGATTCGCAATGGCCGTCGTATCTTTTTCATTACCGCCAATGAGGTGGAGTGGATCGAAGCGCAGGGCGATTATGCGGCGTTGCACGTCAACGGGAAGACGCATCTGCTCCGTGAGCCTTTGCACATCCTGGAGCGGCGGCTCGACGCCTCGACATTTATCCGGATCCATCGCTCTACGATTGTGCGGCTCGACCGAATTTCTGAGATGCAGGCGCTTGCGAATCGTGATTGTCTGCTGAGATTGAAAGATGGCACGACTCTCAGAGTGAGCCGGAGCTATAGCGATCGGCTGCAGGAAGCGCTCAATGGATCGTGAACTCGGAGGATCGAGGCAGGAAAATTCTTCCCGCATCCTCTAATATTGAAGGACAGTTATTCAATTGACAAAGCTGCATGTAGTTAGTGCAGAGGACTTATTGCGTGGAAGAATTTTCGAGACTCAAGAGGCTGCCTGCCTATGTTTTCAATATCACGGGTGAACTGAAGTCCGCCGCGCGTCATCGCGGCGAGGACATCATTGACTTCGGAATGGGCAATCCTGATGGCGCAACACCGCAGCACATCGTAGACAAGATGATTGAAGCGGCGCGCAAGCCGGAGACGCACCGCTACTCGCTCTCTCGCGGTATTCCACGTCTGAGAAAGGCGATCTGCAACTGGTATCAGCGCCGGTACGATATCGCGCTCGATCCGGATACGGAAGCAATTGTCACGATCGGGTCAAAAGAGGGAATTGCCCACCTTTGCCTTGCCACCCTTGATCAGGGGGACGTTGTCGTTGTGCCAAATCCGAGTTATCCGATTCACATCTACGGCCCGGTAATCGCCGGCGCGAATATTCATAGCGTCGCGATTCACGATACGGAAGCGTTCCTGGCCGAGTTGGAACGCTCGATCCCGCTCCTGTACCCCAGACCAAAGATGCTGATCCTGAACTTTCCGGCTAATCCGACGACCCAATGTGCGGATCCGACCTTTTTTGAGCGCGTGGTCGGGTTGTGCAAGGAGCACAACATCTATCTTGTCCATGATCTCGCTTACGCCGACATATGTTTCGACGGATACAAAGCGCCGTCGATATTGCAGGTTCCAGGCGCGAAAGACATAGCGGTCGAGTTCTTCACCTTGTCGAAGAGCTACAATATGCCCGGATGGCGCGTGGGCTTTATGGTTGGCAACCGGAAGCTGGTGGCCGCCCTGGCCCGTCTTAAGAGCTATTTTGATTACGGAACGTTTACTCCGGTGCAGGTGGCTTCGATCCTGGCGCTGGAAGGGCCGCAGGAGTGTGTCGACGACATTTGCGAGAACTACCGTAGACGCAGGGATGTGCTTGTCGGCGGCCTTAACAAATTGGGCTGGCAATTGCCCTTGCCGAAGGCAACGATGTTTGTATGGGCGCCGATTCCCGAGCCGTACAGAGCCATGGGCTCGCTTGAGTTTTCAACCAAATTGCTAAAAGACGCGAAAGTGGCGGTTAGCCCTGGTATAGGTTTCGGAGAGTTTGGCGACGGTCACGTGCGCTTCTCTCTGATTGAAAATGAAGAACGCACCCGGCAGGCGCTGCGGGGTATCAAGCAGATGCTTCTCAAGGATGGCTTTCTCGTCCAGCCAGTGGCACAGTAGCCCAGGGATTCAAGCGAATTGATCTTTGGTTATGCGCCTGTGCCGCTAAGAACCACATGGGCTGTGCGCAGAAGAATCTTTACATCGAGCCAGAAGGTCCAGTTTTCGACATAGGCCGTGTCGAGTTCGATGTACCTGGCAAACGAGGAATCCTGCCGCGCATGAACCTGCCATAAACCGGTGAGGCCGGGCATGACTTCCAGTCGGCGGAAGTGCTCAAGCTCATACTTTTCTACTTCAGTGGCGATCGGAGGACGCGGTCCAACTACGCTCATCTCGCCGCGGAAGACGTTGAAAAACTGGGGCAGCTCATCCAGGCTGTACTTGCGCAGGATACGTCCGACGCGGGTTACGCGTGGATCGTTCGACACTTTGAAGAGAATGCCATCGCGCTCATTCAAAGTCGCCAGATCGCGCTTCTTTTTCTCGGCATCTTTCACCATAGTTCGGAACTTAAAACACGGAAAAACGCGTCCGCGTTTGCCGATGCGCTCGGAAACGTAGAAGACAGGCCCATCGCTGTCCAACCGGATTGCCAGGGCAATCACGAACATCAGCGGAAAGACCGCCATCATGACGGCGAACGAGAAAAGAATGTCAAAAATTCGCTTGAAAAAGAGGGAAAAGCTTCTGGACTGGCTGCGGTGAAGCGATCGAACTGGATAAACGCCAAGATACTCGATGGCTGCGTGCGCCGAAAGATCACCGTAGAGGCCGGAGATGGCCCGAATGTCTACGCCCAGCTCACGAGCCTCTTCCAGCAGCGGGATGATCTGTTCGGTGGGAAGAGCATGAGCGATTACAACCTCGTCAATAAAATGCAGGCGCGTAAGTTGTCGCAATCGCTCAATGTTGCCCAGAATCTGGGATGGGGCAGGCACTTCGTTATCGGAGAGATCGGATGCGCGGATATACCCCAGAAATTGATAGCCAAGACGATAATTGCCGGCGATGTGTTCGCCAAGTGCCTGGCTTAGATGACTCGTACCCAGGATCACGACATTGCGGGTATCGATGCCCTTTTCGAAGTGCCGGTAGTAGGCAAGGCGTATGCTTGCCCGCCAGACGCAAAGTGCAACTGTCGTAGTGCAAATCAGCAGAAGGACAACCGTGCGCGATGCCAATTCAAGGCGGGCCATGTAGAGGCCGCCGCATAGCAACAGGCCGGCATTGACACATGCCTGAACAGTCAGGCGGAGTTCGCGCGCGCCTCCGGCCACCAGAATCGGGTTGTAAAGGTCATAGTGTTCCGATACGGCTAGCAGACAGCAGAGGAACCATGCGAAGAAACCGAGATAGAGCGCCGAGGCGGAGGAATGTATGGTTCTGAAGGTGCCGCCATCGTCGAAGAAATGAATCTTAACTTCAAGAGCCAGAGCAAATGCCAGAATGACGATGATAACGTCTCCTGACATGCGCAGGAGCTTGGAAGCAAAAGCAGGCCCGCCTACCCCGCGCCGCTTCTTCGCAGGCTGGTAGCCGAATTGTTTCGGCGGCCTTTCAGATGGCTGACTTTTGGGAATGTATTCTGATGTCGCCATATTTCTTTGAGAACACGGTTAGACGAAGCTTTGTTTTGGCCCAGTGTTTGAATTGCTCGATTGATGTGGCCAGCAGTAATGCCAATTTGTGCCGAAACTGCTACGCCACGTTCCTGGTAACAATTGTCTAAATAACTATCCCGTCAAAAGGTTCTCGGATGTTTCTCTAACGTGCCGAAGATAGAAATGTGCAATCGCTCGGGGAGATGGAAACCAGTATTTTGCAAGAATTAAAGCTCAGTATACACGGTGTTTCATTTGATTACAGCCCCTAAAACGCTTGCGCGTATGTGAATTCAGGTTCATTCAAAATCGTGTTCACATGGTTACAGATACGCTCATTGTCTACTTGACTAGTGAGAGATAAGTTAGCCCCTGTGAATGTAATTATCACAGTGACAAACCCACTCTCAAGGGTGATACGAGTTGTGATGTGATTTTTTAGGTTACGTTTGTTTTGAATCGGAGTGGGCCGGTAGAGTTGCCTCGATCTCATGCACAAAATCTTTGACCTGAAGCGTCAGTTTCTCGAGTAACGGACGCCGTTCCGGAATTGATACCGTGAATCGCTTTTTTTTATAGCGAGTGATTCCTCTGGCCCCCAGTTGCACACGACGGCGAAAGGACGGCGAACGCTCGGCTTCAGACAGCAATGCCTCGTAGGCGCGCAATACAAGTACAGGATCTTTACAGACTTCAAGGATGTCGGTTCCGGCGGCAACCGCTTCTACAGCAGCCTCTTCGATAGATCTTTGGGTAAGAATGCCACCCATCTCCATATCGTCGGAGACGATCAGACCGCGATAGCGGAGTTTTCCCCGGAGCACTTTCGTAATCCAGAACGGCGAGATAGAAGCCGGCAACGAAGTTTCCGAAGCCTGCGGATAGGACGCATGAGCGACCATGATCATAGGCAGCCGGGTGCTGAGGGTGCGAAAAGGCGCCAAGTCCTGATGCCACATCTCTTCCCATGCGCGCTGAATGACTGGCATGGAGTGATGCGAATCGAGATTGCCTCCGCCGAGGCCAGGGAAGTGCTTTCCGCACCCGACGATGCCTTCCATAGCAAATCCATCGAGAAATGCTGAGGCGTAGGCTGTGACTTCTGCGGGATCGGGGGAGACGACACGGGTGCGCATGACGCTGGCAGATGCGGGTAGCGCCAGATCGAGCACTGGAGCGAAGACGGTGTTGAAGCCCAGACTGCGTGCTTCTCTTGCGATGAGTCGGCTATGCTTTTTGCAAAGCGCTGGCTTGCGCTTTGCATAGACAGCAGCAGGGGATGGCATCGGCGCTATCAGATCGCGTAGACGATCGACCAGGCCGCCTTCGAGGTCAACACAACGAAAGATCGGTGCGCACGCAATTTGTGCGGCTTCGCGAAGAAGTTGCACTGTCTGGCCTGCTTCTTCGATGTTGCGTCGGAAAAGGATCACGCCGCCAGGACGGATCAGCTTCAGCCATGCTCGTTCGGTGGATGTCAGTTCCGGGCCTTCGAGACCAGCAATGATCAGTTGCCCGACCTGGTGTCGAAGCGTTGCGCTCATGCTTTGCCGCCTTGAGACGACTTGATCTCGCTCTGCAATTCTTCGAGGAGATTAAGAGCCTGTAACGGCGTGAGCGAGTTGATGTCGGTTTCCTGCAGGCGGTCGAGAATACGCTGCGACAGCGGTGTAAACATGGTGAGTTGCAGCGGAGCCTCGGTTTCTGCAGCGACATTGTGGCGCTCGGAGCGTTCGTGCTGCTTGAGCACCTGCCGGGCGCGTTGGATGAGTTGAGGTGGCAATCCGGCGAGGCGAGCAACCTCGATGCCGTAGCTCTTGCTGGCTGGACCTGGTTCGATGGCGTGTAGAAAAACGATGCCCTGCGGCGTTTCCTTCACAGAAACGCGCAGATTTTTAAGATGAGTCAACTGCTCGGCCAGCATGGTCAGTTCATGGTAGTGCGTGGCGAAGAGTGTTCGCGCGCCAATGTTTGCGTGCAGATATTCGAGCGTTGCCCACGCGAGCGAGAGGCCATCGAAGGTCGCGGTTCCGCGTCCCATTTCGTCGAGCAGTATCAGCGAGCGTTCTGTTGCCGTGTTCAGGATCGTCGCAGTCTCTGTCATCTCAACCATGAAGGTAGAGCGTCCGCGGGCCAGGTTATCGCTGGCGCCGATACGTGTGTAGACGCGGTCCACAAGCCCGTAGCGCATACCGTCGGCGGGAACGAAGCAGCCCATCTGAGCCATGACGACGAGCAGTGCGGCCTGTCGCAGATACGTTGATTTGCCGCCCATGTTTGGTCCGGTGAGTAGCAGAATTGCGGGACCCTGCACATCGAGGAAAAGGTCATTGGGAACGAAGCGTCCCTCGCCCGCCGCCTCCATCAGGCACTCGATCACGGGATGCCGCGCCTTGACCAATTCCAGCAATGGCTCTTCTACCAGCTGCGGTCGGGCATAGTTGCGCAGTGCAGCCACATGGGCGAAATTCGCGAGCAGATCGGATTCCGCTACAGCGCTGCTGGTCTTACGGATACGGCCTGCGTGATCGAGAATGTGGCGGCGCAACTCGGCAAAGATGCGCTTTTCGATTTCCACGGACCGCTCGTGCGCGGTCAGTATTTTCGTTTCGTAATCTTTCAGCTCGGGGGTTGTGAATCGCTCGGCGTTGACCAGCGTCTGTTTCCGTTCGTAGTCGGACGGAACGTTGGCAAGGTTCGACTTGGTGATTTCGATATAGTATCCGAAGACTGAATTGAAGCGAACTTTCAGCGATCCAATGCCGGTGCGCGCACGCTCCCGTTCTTCAATTGCGGCGACGGACCGGCGACCACTCTGGCTGAGCGTTCGCAGCTCGTCCAGTTCCGCTTCAACTCCAGCCGCAATCACGCCTCCTTCGGCGAGCGTAAGAGGTGGAGACGGCTGAATCGTCTGCTGAACCTTTGCGCACAGGTCTTCCAGCGGATCGAGCCGACTCGTGATCTGAATCCAGAGTGGCTTATTGATCTCGCTCAGAGTGCTTTTCAACGGCGGCAAATGCTGCAATGAGGCCGCCAGGGCAAGGAGATCTCGCGGTCCGGCGCTGTCTAACGAAATGCGAGCGAGCAGCCGCTCCAGGTCGAGAATGCCTTCCAGCGTTTTGCGAATCTTCTCGCGCAGGATCAGGTCATTCTTCAGGTGCTCCACGGCGTCGTAGCGGGCATGGATTGTCTGCCCCTCAAGGATCGGACGCAGGATCGACGCGCGAAGCATGCGCTTGCCCATTGGCGTTTGACAGCAATCGAGAGTGTGGAAGAGGGTTGTCGCCGACCCAGTTTCGCTGAAGATAGGCTCGATCAGTTCGAGGTTGCGGACAGTTACCTGATCGAGTTGAAGGTGCTCTGCGCGTTCGTAAAAGCGGATGCTGTCGATATGCCCCAACTCAACCCGCTGCGTGCTCCGCACATAATGCAGGACGGCTCCCGCTACAATAGCGGCCATTCGATGTTGAGAGAGGCCGAAGCCATCGAGTGATGCTGTGCCCAGTTGCCGTTCCAGCAGCGGCACGGCGTAGTCGCTGGTGAAAACCCAGTCTTCGAGAGGCGTCTTTGTTTTAATGCGATCCAGTGCAGGTGGCAGGTCTGCCTTGTGCGTTAGAAGCGGATTCGAGCCTGCGAAGAGCACTTCGCTGGGTGATGCTTTCTGCAATTCATCAAGACACAAAGTTGCTGCCTGCGCGCCGGTGAACTCTGCGGCACGGAAGTCGCCGGTGGACAGATCGAGCAGCGCAAGAGAGGCCAGGTTTTCTCCAAACGACACTGCAGCGAGAAAATTGTTCTGCTCCGAGCCGAGGGCCGGGTCGATCGCCGTACCCGGAGTCAGCACCCGCGTCACTTCCCGGCGAACGATCTTCTTTGTGAGCTTCGGGTCTTCCATCTGCTCGCAGATGGCGATGCGATAGCCCTTTCGCAGCAATCGGGAGATGTAGCCTTCCGCTGCGTGGTAAGGCACGCCGCACATGGGCACCGCGCGCTCTTTATCGCGCGCGGTGAGCGTGATCTGCAGCTCGCGCGAGGCGGTGTGTGCATCCTCGAAAAACAGTTCGTAGAAATCGCCGAGGCGGAAGAAGAGCAGCGCGTCAGGGTGTTGCTGCTTGGCTGCGGCGTATTGGCGCATGAGCGGCGTTTGCGCCGTCTCTACAGATTGGACAGAAGTATCGGACACTGGGAAAGGCCAGCATAACGCATCGCGATGTGATTGGTGAATCGAGCGGCTGACTGCAGGAATCAATCATCTGACGGCGGAGGTAAGACCGCACGGTTATATATACTTTAGGTTTACGCCAATATTCAGGGATTGTATGTATCTGCTATGGCTTAGAGTTGCGGCGGTGCTTTACGGACTGGCCAGTGTTACCGCACTGCCGGCCGTGCTCGGTGACCGTCCGCGGTGGCAGCGAACCTGCCTACCTCTGACGATTGGCGGATGGTTTTTCCATTTTGTTGCCTCCGTGGAAATGCTGGCCGCGGCGCATCGCCTAATGCCCGTCGGCATGCACCAGGTGCAGTCGACGCTTTCATTGCTCATTGTCACTGCGTTTCTGCTGATCTGGCTTCGCTATCGCACGATTTCCTTTGGCGTCTTCGCGCTGCCGCTTGCTTTCCTGATGATTCTGGTTCCGGCTATTGGGTCGGATAAGTACACCTTCTCTTCATCCCTGGTGCGTAGCGGGTGGATTGCTATTCACGTGACGCTTTTGCTGGCTGCTTATGCCGCTCTGATCTTCAGCCTGCTGTCGAGCCTTTTCTACCTGGCTCAGGAACGACGGCTCAAGAACAGGCAATCACCGGGCGTTTTTGAATGGTTGCCGCCGCTGGACACCATGGACCAGATTGCCAAGACGACCCTGATCCTGGGCTTTTACTGCATGACCGGCGGACTGCTGATTGGATCGCTGATTGCGCAGGAGCATATGGGTGCGGCGTATTTCCTCGATCCGAAGGTTGTGCTTTCATTCGTGATGTGGCTGCTGTATCTGGTGATCCTGTTCGTGCGGCGTTCGACGGGACTGCGAGGTAAGCGGGCGGTGTATCTTTCGAGCGTGGTCTTTCTGGTCATGCTGTGCGTGTGGGCAGCGAATCTCTTCAGCTCGGTACATAGGTTCACGACACAATGAAACTTCTGCTCACAGGCGTGAACCACAAAACGGCTCCGGTAGAGTTGCGGGAGCAATTGGCCATCTCGCCGGAGCGTCTGAGCGACGCCACACGCGCGCTGCTTGCGTTTCCCGGCGTGCACGAGGCGATGATTCTTTCCACATGCAACCGGGTTGAGATGCTGGCCTGCCACGAGGCGAGCAGCCCGGATTTGCTGAACTTTCTGCAAAGCTATCTTGGAATTGAGACAAGTTCGCTGCGTCCGCATACTTACGAATACCGTGAGACGGATGCGGTGCAGCATCTCTTCCGTGTGGCATCGAGCCTCGATTCGATGGTTGTCGGAGAGCCGCAGATTCTTGGGCAGGTGAAGGAGTCCTACACTGCGGCGCGTTCGGTGGGCGCAGTGCAAACGCATCTGGAAAAGCTGCTGCAATCGACGTTCACGGTTGCGAAAAAAGTTCGCAGCGAAACGCAGATTGGCAGCTCGTCGGTTTCGATTGCTTCCGTTGCTGTCGATCTGGCGAAGAAGATCTTCGGGTCGCTTGAAGGGAAGCGCGTGCTGCTGGTGGGCGCGGGCAAAATGAGCGAGCTCGCGGCGCGGCATCTGATGCAGCAGGGCGCGGATTCGATTTTTGTTACCAATCGCACGCATGACCGGGCTGTGCGGCTTGCGCAGAATTTTGAAGGTCATGCCGTCCGCTTTGACGATCTTTACGCGACGGCGGATCAGGCTGACATCATCATTACCTCGACGGGGTCGCAGGAACACATCTTCCGCCGCGAGCACGGGCAGCAGTTTCTGCACAAGCGGCGGAATCGCCCGATGTTCTTTATCGACATTGCCGTGCCGCGCGATATTGATCCGGAGATCAATCGCGTGGACGGTGTTTTTCTTTACGACATTGACGATCTGCAGTCTGTCGCCGCTTCGCACCTCGATGACAGGACGCGTGAGGCGCAGCGCGCCGAGGTGATTATCGCGGAGGAAGTGGTCCGCTACCAGCGGCGGGCCCAGGCATTCAACGCGGCGCCGATGATTGTCGATCTGCAGAACACCGCAGAAGAGATCCGACAGGCGGAGTTGCGGCGGGCGCAAGCTCGGCTGCAATCGTTGACTCCGGAACAACAGGCGGCGGTCGAGGCGCTGACGCGCGGGTTGATGAACAAATTTCTTCACATGCCGATGCAGGCGATCAAGGCGGCGGCGCTTGAGGCTGATACCGTGCTGCTGGAAGTAATGCGCACGGTCTTTAATCTCCCTCCATCGCAGGAGCAGGTAAAACCGCGTGCTGCACAGCCTTCTGCTGCAAATGCGGAAGAGCCTGTTTCTGTCGGCAACCGTAAGGACCGCTCGTGATCCGTATCGGCTCGCGCGGCTCGCAGCTGGCGCTCTGGCAGGCGAACCATATTGCCGACGCGCTGCGCAGTGCCGGGCATGAGGTCAGCATTGAGATCATTCGCACAACGGGCGATGCCTTGCAGAATGTGGCCTTCAACAAGGTGGGAACGAAGGGCATGTTTACCAAGGAGATCGAAGAGGCGCTTCTTGATGACCGGATCGACCTTGCGGTGCATAGTTTGAAGGACCTTCCTACGGAGCTTGCGGCTCCGTTTGCCATTGCGGCGATTCCGGTGCGTATTGATCCTCGCGATGCTTTTGTTTCCGTCGATCATGACTCATTTGCGGCGTTGCCTTCCGGTTCCCGGATCGGGACCAGCAGTCTGCGGCGGCAATCGCAGCTTCGTGCGCAGCGCCGGGATATTGAACTGGTTGAGTTTCGCGGCAACGTGGATACGCGGCTGCGCAAGCTGAGCGAGGGCCTGGTCGATGCTGTTGTGCTTGCCTCGGCCGGCCTTGAGCGGCTTGGCCTTACGGAGTGGATTCGCGAACGGTTTTCTCCTCTGGTGCTTTGTCCTGCCCCGGGGCAGGGGGCTCTGGCGATTGAGACTCGTGCCCATGACGCGGAGACGATTGCTGCCGTTGCGTTTCTGGATGATCCGGCGTCTCGCTTTGCGGTGACCGCTGAACGCGCGGCTCTGGCGGCCCTTGGCGGCGGGTGCCATGTTCCTATTGGTGTATATTGCGAGCCTTCGACTCAGGGTTACACCGTGACCGGAGTGGTGGCGCACCCGGACGGCTCGGCTCACGTTCGTGCGGAGCTTGAGTGTCAGTCAGACCAGACCGCCGACGAGCTAGGACAGAGGCTGGCCGAAAGCTTGTTGGAGCAGGGCGCGCGTGAAATTCTGGGAGCGGTCCAGCTGTGAGCGACCTGCCGCTGAGGGGCCGGACGATCGTTGTCACAAGGCCGCGGAGTCAGGCCAGCCGTCTGCGGACGGAGTTGGAGGCGCTTGGCGCTTGCGTGATCGAACTTCCCACCATTGAGATCGTTCCTCCGGAGTCGTATGAGCAACTGGATGCTGCGCTGTGCGATCTGTCGCGGTATCAGTGGCTGATTGTGACCAGCACGAACACGGCTCGTGTTCTGTCTGAGCGGCTGGCCGGTCTTGGCATTGAGTTGGCGGACTTCTCCGAGGTTCGGGTGGTTGCGGTTGGTTCGGCTACAGCTACGGCGCTGCGTGAGGCTGGATTTCGGGTGGATCTGGTTCCTCCGACGTATGTTGCGGAGTCGGTTGTGGATGTTCTGCGTGACAAGGTGGACGGAGCGCGGGTGTTGCTGGCGCGGGCTGCCGCCGCCCGAGACGTGATTCCGGATGAGCTACGGCGGCTGGCGGCCGCGGTGGATGTTGTCGATGCCTACCGGACGGTGATTCCAGAGGAATCGGCTGGGCTGGTGCGCGGGATTTTTGTGAACACGCCTGTGCCGGATGCGGTGACGTTTACCAGTTCTTCTACTGCGACAAACTTCTTTCAGCTGCTCGAAAAGGCTGAAATTTGTTCGGTGCCGCTGGGTGTCCGGGCGCTCTCGATCGGCCCGATTACTTCGGCTACGCTTCGGGAACTGGGCTGGGAGCCGGCTGTCGAGGCTGAGCAGCACGATGTGGATGGGCTAGTTGAGGCGACGCTTCGAGCGCTGCCCCCCTCCCCCCTATCTTTCGCTTAAATTACTCATTCTTTATGGGGTTACGTGCATCTACTGTCGAAATCTCAACGTCAGGCGCGCGAAGCAGGAAATTTTTTCTTCCCTATATCTATTTTAGCGGTTTGCAGCGGAAAACCGGCCAATTTCCGGAAACTTTAACTTGCCTGATTAGAATGACTTACGAAAAAAGTTGCGCTGCGAGGGCTTGACACGTTCCGATTCAGTGGCGGAGAGTTGTCGGCTGACCTGCTTCCCAGCAGTCATCACGATGACGATGCAATCTGTTTTCACAGCTGTGTTCCTCAGTGCGGCTTTCGTTGTTACTGCTCCCGCGTCGGCGCAGTCTGAGGCGGCAAAGGCTACCTGTACTCTTGTTGTTCATGTCGATGGTTTTCGGAATCAGAAGGGCGACGTCGGCGTTTCGCTGTTTACGTCGCCGGATGGCTGGCCGGAGAAGAATGACAAGGCATTTCTCCATGGGCCGCATCCGTTTTCAGGCGACAAGGCCACGGTCACGCTGGAGGTTCCGGCTGGGCGGTATGCCATTACCGTGTTGCACGATGAGAATGGGAACCACAGGATGGACCGGAATTTTCTCGGGATTCCGAAGGAAGGATACGGGTTTGCGAATAATCCGAAGGTCTTTCTTACTCCGCCTGACTTCAAGACGGCCAGCATTGAGGTCGGGTGTCCTACGACTGAGACTACGATTCATCTGAATTACAAGTAGACCCGGTCCGGGTAGCAGGTCAATCGAAGTTCCTGTGAGCGAGGTGGTAATGCGTCAGGGAAGAGTATTTCTTCTGAATCGTTAGACCGACTGGTCTACTCTACTCAAATGCGAGGCAAAATTTTATGGCAGCAAAATCGACGCGTGACGACCTGGTCGACGTGGGCCTGAAGTTGATGCATCAGCATGGGTACAACGCCACCGGGCTGACCGACATTTTGAAGGCAGCGGATGTGCCCAAGGGATCTTTTTATCACCATTTCGGCAGCAAAGAGGACTTTGCCGCTGCTGCATTGGAACGGTATGGGATGCGCGAGAGGGAGCATGCGGCGGCGGTCCTGAACGATACGACGACATCTCCGTTGAAGCGCCTGCGACGGTATTTCAGCGATCTCGTGAAGATCTATGGCCAGAAGGGAGCGATTCCCGGATGCATGATGGGCCGCTTCAGCCTGGAAATTGCCGAGGAGAGTCCGCAGTTGAGGAAACGAATCAGCGCTTCGTTCGATCACTGGCAGCACACGATCGCGACCGTCATCCAGCAGGCAGTTACGCAAAAGGAACTCCCTGCGGGCGCGGATCCTGAGTCGCTGGCGGGCTTCCTGCTCAACAGCTGGGAGGGGGCGCTATTGCGTTCGCAGGCTGAAAAAAGCGACGCTCCGCTCGAAACCTTCATGCGCTACACCTTCGATGGGCCGCTAACAAAGAAATCTAAAGGGAAGGCTCGCGGTAAGCCGCTGATCGCCTAGTCATCAACGCGTCGCCGATAAGAATGCGGCGGTGCATTTCATTCACTCAAGGGATGGTCGTCTCGACCGTCTGAAAAACAGTGCTCACCACAAGGGAGGAGCAAATGTCTACGATTCATCTTCACCAAACAACTACCCTCACGCCGGAGCAGTACATCGCCGGGCTCACCGACTTCGGGCCGGGCCGCTCGAAGCTCTTTGGCAACAGCGCCGACGAGTACCTTAAGGTGCATCAGCGGGATCGCACACAGGCCGACGTTACCGAAGGCTCTGGCGGCATCTGGGAGCGACTGCGCTACGACTGGTCCGATCATCACCACGTCGTTCTCACGACGACAGATTCCAACATATGGGGAGGCGCCTCCGGCCACACCTACACCTTCACGCGTCGTCCCGACGGCACCACCGACATTGACGTGGTTGTCGTACGCGAAGGCAAGAACCTCAAAGGACGGCTGCTCGGCTTAGTGCTCAGGACTATCGGCAAGAGTGTTCTGGAAAAGGCGTTTTTGAACAGCGTCAAGGCCATCGAAGATCAGAGCGGCGCTGCGAACGAGGGACGCGCTGCATGAGGAGACGGTAGGTGATTGCCCTCGTGCCCCAACCTGCCAGGGAAGACTATCGTATCCATCTTCGGCCCTCTCAGGATGGGCACGCGCCCACCCTGAGAGGGTCCCGCAGACCGCCCAAACAGGGAAGATCTCATTCTTTGCCCAGTCCAAGAGGAGACAGGCTTCCCCCAACAGCCACTGTGGTGCCGGCGCCTGAAAAAGCGTTGGGATAGGCTGTGATTCCGGTTAGCTGCTGCGTGGTGCTGAAAAACTGGGCGAAGGTGATTCCATGCGGGGCGATGAGCTTGAAGTTGAAAGTCTTGCCATCAAAATTAAAATTCTGACTCGTGACTGTGCCCGGAATCAGCTCTGGCGCGTCGGTATCGACATATCTTCCTGCAGCGTGAAATCGAGCAGGGTCTCACTCGGCACCTTTACCTGGTCGCCCCCAGTGATGATTTCCGAGCCTGCGCCAGCACCTGCGCCGACGCCCGCGCCGATCGCTGCTCCCTGGCCGCCGTCGGCAACGGCGCCGATGAGCGCTCCAAGGGCCGCTCCGCCGACCGTTCTCTTCGCGGTGCTCGCGCCGCGCGACTTGCCGGTCACTTCATATTCTCCCGTCACCACGGGCACCATCTTTCCATTCACTACAATCCCGGTCAGCTCCAGACGGAGCTGCGATTTGCCGGTGAACGTTCCTGACTCCTTCGATTGTGTCAGCCGGCCATAGACGAGTGCATCTTTCGCGACTACCACGTTGCCCTCCAGTGTCAGGGATTCTTCGAGCGAAGCCTGGAAGCGGTCTCCCACGAGGTTATAGGTGGAATCGATGGCATCCATGGTGCGCACAGAAATTCGCGTTCCGGCTGGGATAGTTACATAGGCCGGCTTGATTTCGACATGCGCTATCGTCCCCGGATCGTCGGGAAGCGAACTCTGCGGCTGCGGGGCCGGGGCACTGGCTGCGCCTTGGGAATCGAACTTGAGGGAAACGATGTCGGCGACGTTATATTTCTGTGCCGTCGAGCCGACCTGGAAGCTGATTTCAGTCTCCGTGCCACCCAGAAACTTGCCCTTAATCAGGCTGCCGTTCTTCAACTCCAATGTATCGGCCCACGCCATCGACGCCGCCAGAGTCAGCGCAGTAAGGAATCCGCATTTCAGCTTGAGCCTCATAATGTCTTTCCCCTTCGATGCTCCTGCTTACTTCCCCGATTTATATAAATTGTAGGCCCGTTGGGGACTCACCTTGAGCCGAAGCACAGTTTGTTGAACATGATTCCTTCTCCATCGAACCCTGAGTGGTTGATTTCGGTCCAGAATCTCATAGTTTCTGATCACGCGCTATCACGTTGGCTTCCGGGCGATGTGACTACTTCCGGATTTGTACGAAAGCCTTGGCCGGTTGACAAGAATGCCTCTCGCATCCAGACTCTCGTTATGCGACTGCCCGTCATCTGTCTCGTACTAGTGAGTGCAATGTTGTGCCCGGCATCCCGGGCGCAGGTGCCTGTCTTCCAGGTGACTCCCATCCAAAGCTCAATCCAGTTCAATACGACATCTTCCAAGCCCTTGGCGGGCAATTTTGACAAATGGAATGCGACTCTGACCTTCGCGTCACGCGACCCTACGTCGGCCGTATTACAAGTCGAAATCCAGACAGCGAGCGTGCATTCCAGGAACAGCAAGAACGATGACGAACTGAAGAGCAAGGACTTGCTGAACGTCGCGCAGGACGCGGTCATTTCATTCAAATCCGACAAAGTTGCGCAGACGGGGAAAACCACCTACGACCTTGTCGGCACCTTCACCATGCGCGGCGTTTCCAAGCCGGCAACGCTGAAGTTAGTCATCGCTGAGCAGGGTAGCGGCTCAGGATACGTCCAGGGAATCGTACCGTTCGACCTTAAGGATTACGGGATGACGACCAGGAAAATCGGTGAGCGCGGCGAGGTCGATCTCAACCTCAAGGCAGAGCAGGTAAGCGGACCCCCATTGATTCGCAAAAGGTTTCAGTAGCGCCATCCGCGCCAGGCTCGCTTATGACGAAACCAGACACAGCCTGAACGATCTTCCAATGCGGAATGGCTGGGGCTATTTGGCGTCTTCGATCCAATAGGCGCTGCGCGCCTTCAGTTCGAAGTGTAGGTCGTCTTTGAGTTCTACATGGAGAGCGTGCATACCCGGGGTGGCAGGTTGCGGGTGGAAGCTGAGCAGATAGAAATTTGGCACGTCGTTGATGACTCTGACGAGGCCGCGCTGCAGATCTTTGGCGTTGTGGAAGTGCACGAATTCTCCTCCGGTGAGCTGCGCGATGGATTCGGCGGTGTTGGTGCGGAGCCCGTTGCGGGCGGCGACAAAGGCCATGGTGGCGAGGCGCACGGGCGGAGCCAGCATACTGATGCAGTCGAGCACCTGCTTGCTGTAGTGCTCCTGATATTCGGGGTCGGCACCGTCGCGGCTGAAGCAGCCGTGGTCTGGGCCCGGTTGGTCGGGGCGGTTGAATTTTGACGCTTCGTGGCGGACGGCGGCGTGCGTGCTGGAGAAGGCGAAGCTGTACATGGTGGTGTTGGTGTCGCTGATAAGACGCAGGGCTTCGCCCAAAGAAGTGTTGCTGTCCTGGTCGATGGTTTCGCTGAACAGGAGGATGGCGTGGCGGTAGTTTGTAGGCTGCTCCCGCAACTGCGCGATGGCGAACGCAACGGCATCGAGAATGGCGGCGCCGTTGTCTCCTGCCTCGAGGTGGTTGAGCTGTTTTGTGGCCAACTCTGTGCTGGGAGCGAAGGGTTGCAGGAGGTGCGGCGTGCTGTCGAAGCCGACGACGGCGACGCGGTGATCGTCGCCGCCGATGATGCCGTCGATGATTGGGCCAAGGCCGTAATAGTCGCCGAGATGCTGCGCGCCGGCTCCTCCTGCTTGGACAACGATAGCGAGAGCTAGCGGTTGGGCTCCGGCGTCATCGTCAAGCGTGATGGATTGGGGAATGCCGTTGTCGGTGACGAGGAAGTTGCCGGCGGTGAGGGCGAAGACGTTCTTGCCGGATTTGGTTTTGACCTGCACGGGCACCTGCACGAGCGTGGATCGCACGGTGAGGGTGGTGGGTGAATCTTCAGCCTGTTGGGCGATGGCAAGCACTGGAGAAAGGATCAGTGACAGGGCGAGGATGATGGGCCGCATGTGCATTCAATTGTAGGCGCGGAGTTTATTGGCTGGGCCAGGTCTTGCCGCTGGACCAGGTTTTGTCGCCTGAAGTACAGACGGTTTCGAGGGTGCAATCGGCACATTTTGGCTTGCGGGCGATGCAGATCTGGCGGCCGTGGTGGATGATTTCGTGCGAGTAGGCGATCCAGTGATCCTTGGGGATGATTTTGATCAGGTCCTGCTCGACTTGTTTCGGCTCGGTGGCCTGCGTCAGGTGCAGGCGGCGGGAGATGCGCAGGACATGGGTGTCGACGACGATGCCTTCGGCGAGTCCGTAGGCTACTCCCAGGACGACATTGGCGGTTTTGCGGGCGGCTCCGGGGACGGTGGTTAACTCAGCTAGCGTGCGCGGGACTTTGCCACCGAAGTCGTTGGTGATCTTTTTGGCTGCGCCTAAGATCGATTTGGCCTTGTTCCTGTAAAACCCTGTGGATCGGATCAGCTCTTCCAGTGCCGGTTGTGAGGCTTCGGACATGGCTTTTGGCGTGGGGAACTGGCGGAAGAGCTCGGGGGTGACCATATTCACGCGGACGTCGGTGCATTGCGCGGAGAGGATGGTCGCTACCAGTAACTCCCATGCGTTGCGGTGGTGCAGGGCGCATTCGGCGTTGGGGTAGGTCGCGGCGAGGCGCTTCAGGATTTCGGCTACGCGCTCGGGGGCGAGGTCGCGTTTTGGGTCGAATTTGTCTTTTGGTTTAGCGGCGGATTTCGCTGGTTTGGCGAGAGCGGCGTTCAGGCTGGATGGTTTTGCGGCTTTCTTAGGGGCAGCTTTCCTGGCTGGCATAGGGATGTTTTATCGCAAAGGCGCGAACGGCGCTAACATTCAAACTCTACGCTTGAAAGTTCGCAATTTGCGAACTAACCTGAGAATGCATAGGACAATTTCAGTATGAGGTCAGCTTGCACGTCATCAGCCGTAGAAAGCTCAGAGAAGCTGCAGACCAAAACAGCGAATTATCGGCAGCTTTGGAGATTTGGTATCGGATTGCGAAGAAGGCGGAATGGCAAAGCATTGTGGATGTCCGAAATCAATTTCCCTCTGCTGATGCGGTTGGAAAGCATACTGTATTCAACATCAAGGGCAATCATTACCGGCTGATTGTCGAGATCTACTATCGGTCGCAAGTAGTTCTGGTGAGGCATGTGCTGACGCACGCGGAGTATGACAGAGGAGATTGGAAGAAATGAGTGCTTTGCCGATTCCATTAGAAACGAGGTCTGAATACGTTCGGTTGCTAACGGACACTTTGCCCTCCGTCATTCACTCTGAGGAGCAACACGCTTACTATCTGCAGAAAATCGAGGAACTACTCGATCATGAGCAGTCCATGTCTTTGGCTGAAACAGAGTTGCTGGGTCTGTTGACGCTGCTGGTTGAGAAGTTCGAGGACGAGCATTTTGAACTAGCTAAGTCTTCACCTATCGAGGCAGTGAAGTTTCTGATGGATCAGCATGGATTGAAGCAAAAGGACCTTGCGGATATATTCGGAACGCCGAGCATTGTCTCCGAGGTTCTTAGTGGCAAACGTGAGTTGAACAAGGAGCATATTCGTCGGCTGAGTGAGTACTTTCACGTTTCGCCGGAAATCTTTTTCTAGCGTGAAGGATGAAGTGATCTCTGAAGCGATTGCCGAGGCTCGGCTGGGGAGTGCCTGATCGTGATTCGAGCGTTTCAGTCCGACTCGTTATAGATGCCGATTTCTGCGATGTGCGGGGTGTCCGCGCTGCACTCGAATGCAAGGCGAACCTTGCGAGCTGTGACCGCAGAGATACGCTGAATTGTGGTTGGTGTAGGCACGCCGCCTTCGACCAGAGTGACCCAGTTTGCGCCGTCCCAGCGCTGGAATTTGTAATTTTTGATGCGGCTTTGCTGATAGTCGTCCCTGCGGCCGACAGGCTCGACGAGGGAGACGACGTTGAAGCGCTCTTCTTTCGTCAGATCGATTTCTACCCAGCCTGAGGTCTGGCCTTCTTCGGGATACCAGCTTGAGGCGAAGTTGCCGTCGTTGGCTTCATCGGGGCCTACGGTGTCGGGGTAGGAGCTGGCGTGCGTGGGCTTGCCGGTGGCCAGGTTCGGCGTGGTGATGACGACGTGCTCGCTGAGCTTTTCGGCTGGCGTAGGGCTGGTCCACGCTTTGCCGATTTCTTCGAGGCGGCTGACAACGTTGGGGGCGAGTCGGCCTTCGCGCGTGGGCGGCGCATTCAGGATGAGGTTGCAGTGACGGCGATTGAGCGGCACGAGCCATTCGTCGACGACCGTGGCGGTGGGTTTCAGCGGGCCATTGATGTCTTTCTGTTTCCAGAACCAGCCTTCGGTGATGGTGACGCAGGAGAGTGCTGGCAGGTCGCTTTGCTGCGGCACTTTTTGTCCGGCGTTCTGTTCGAAGGCTTTGATGTCGGAGTAGTAGAGGCCGCCGGTGGGGTACTGGCTGGCATTCAGGTCACAGAGGAGGCAGTTGGGCTGGAGGCTCTTGATGTGCTCGTAGATCTCGCGGTAGGGGACTTCTGTGTAGGTGATGCGGCTCCAGGGCGCGTCCCAGCCGTCGGTGATGAGGATGTCGATCTCGCCGTAGCTGGTGAAGAGTTCGGTGAGCTGATCTTTGATGAGCTGCACTTTTGTGGGCGTGACGTTGAAGTGGCGAATGTCGTCGCGCAGCGAAAGGATGGAGTAGTACAGACCGACGCGCAGGCCGGCTTTGCGGAAGGAGTCAACGTAGGCGCGGACGACGTCGGTCTGGTGTAATGTCTGGCGAACGCTCGCGGCTTTGGTTTTTGTGGGCCAGATGCAGAAGCCGTCGTGATGGCGCGTAGTGAGGCAGCCCCAGGTCATTTTTGCGGAGCGCGCGGCGGCGGCCCACTGGTCGGTGTCAAGCGCGGTGGGGTTGAAGAGATCGGGCGACGAGGTGGGATCGCCCCATTCGCGGTCCTGGAAGGTGGCCATGTTGAAGTGGAGGAACATGCCAAATTTGAGATCGACGAATCGTTGCTGAAGATCGAGGAGCGGCTTTTCGTGGCGGATGCCGTGCGGTGACTGGGTCTGTTCGGCGCTTGCGGTGCGGGTGGCGGGGAGCATGGCTACGGCTGTGGTTTCAGCGGCCAGGCGGAAGAAGTCTCTTCTTGTCGTCATAGGGATATGAAACTGATGAACGAGTTTCAATTCTCGGGTCTCTTTTATTTGACACCAATTTGTCTATGTGAGCCTGCCTTGCAGCCATGATGCAAGATCACTGGCTGGGAGTCTGACGCCTATGAAGAACTCTCCAAAGAGGGCGTAGACCGCGCTCACTTCGTCAAAACGCATTTCATAGATGAGCTTTTTGAACACCAGTGGATCTTCGGCGAACAGATCAACGCCCCACTCCCAATTGTCAAAGCCGATCGAACCCGTAATGATCTGCCGGACAGAATCGGCGTAGCGGCGACCGATTAAGCCGTGCTCATGCATCATGCGCTGACGTTCAGACATGGATTCTGTGTACCAGTTCTTAGCTTCACCGCGTTTCCGATCCATTGGGTAAAAACATATGTACTTTGCCGGAGGAATGGTTGGAAAGAGCCGCTGCGTCATGGCCTTAGACTGCCGTTCGGCAACTTCCCGTATTTCCGCATTCCACTCCGGAGAGCCTTCGGTGAAGCCCTTTTCGGCAAGGGCTGCGTAAGTTTTTGCCGAGGACTCGTAGAGGCCAAGTTCAACCACCGAGAGGTAAGAGTGCTGGGGTTTTAGGAACTTATGCAGGCAGGTCTGGGCGAGTTGAAGTTCAACCCGATTAAGCTCTGCAAAAGAATCTCTGAAGTGAACGAAAAGAAGGTCTCCCTTGTGTCCCAACAAAGAGAAGATGGCTGATTGATTTCTCGCCGATTCGCCTGATCCTTTCTCCCACTCTTGAAAGAGTTCCACTACCTGAGACTTCACTTTGTCTTGTTCCGAAGAAGAAAGGTTCTTCCACGCTTCCCAGTCAAACCGAAACATCTGGTGAAGGACGCTGGAACCTTCGACCGTAATCGGAACCCTTGGCAAATCAGGCACGTATTTCCTCCTATGCACAGAGCATCTGTGCGATGACTGAACCTTTCATCATTATGTGGAACCAATAGATTGCGGGCAAGTTTGTACCGCTTGGGATGAATGCTACTTTCGCAAATTTTTTCGTATGTACTGTTAACCGTTGGGCCCGGGCCACGTTGTAAGTAGTGAACGCAGCAAATATTACGAGGAGATTGAAATTTCATATGACAGACATTCTGGTACCGGGCAGCGCATTTTTCATGATCGGATGGATCGTCTGGGTTCTGTTTTCTTCGATCCGCCGCTACAAGATTGCCAAGTTTCAAGCCGACGTACAGTCACGGCTACTGCAAAGGCTGGATAGCAGCCAGAGCCTGCTGGCTTATGTCGAAACCCCAGCGGGAAAGCAGTTTGTTGAAGGGTTGAGCACGGAACGCGTGACACCCTACGAACGTATCCTCAGTGGTGCGCAGGCGGGGATCATCATTACGGCTTTTGGCGTGGCCCTGCTCGTACTGCGAGCGAAGCTGCCGTATTCGGATGAGGCTTTTACGGTTTTTGGGACGCTGGGGATCGCGCTTGGCATCGGTTTTGGCGCGGCTGCAGCGGCGTCATATTTCCTGTCGCGGTCGTTTGGTCTCTTTGATCGCGGGCCGCGCGCGTAGTGAGTTGAAAGCTAGCGGATGACATTGGCCGAATCCATCACAAACTATGCGGGGAGTGCGAGGCAGGAAGCGCCGGCGCTGGATCAGGCTGCGTTTCAGCTGATCTATGAGGCTACGGCGAGGCCGCTCTGGGCGTATCTGCTGCGTGTTTCGGGGCGGCGGGATGTTGCCGACGATCTGCTGCAGGAAACGTATTGCCGGTTTCTGGCACGCAAGGCCGGAACTGGCGCGCTCTCGATGAACGAGGCGGAGACGCGCAGCTACCTGTTTCGCGTTGCTACCAATTTGCTGCGCGACCGCTGGCGGCGTGGCGAGAGTGCTTTCGAAGACGATGCGCAGGAAGAACTGGTTGTAGAGGATGATCCGGCTGCGAAGCTGGATGTTCGCCGCGTGATGCAGGCGCTGAAGCCGCGTGCGCGCCAGCTTTTATGGCTGGCTTACGTTGAAGGCATGAGCCATGCTGAAATTGCCGAGGCTACCGGCCTCAGCGTGCTGAGTATCCGGCTGCTGCTTTTTCGCGCGCGCCGGCATGCGGCCGGGCTGCTGCGGCCCGCTACCATGGAAGTGAGATGATTGCGATGCGATGCAGATACGAAAGTGAGATGATTCGGGCGCTGAAAACGGGCGCACTCTCTGAGAGTCTGATCGAGCACCAGAGGAACTGTTCAATTTGCCGCGAGGTTGCGGTGGTGGCGCAGGCTTTGTTGCGGGATGCCGGCGATCTTGCACCCCGGTATACCCCGCCATTGCCCACTCAGATATTGGCGGCGGCCGAGCGGCGCCGGCGGATGGCGGCGCTGGAGCGGGCTACGCGTTTTGTTTTTGCGCTGAAAATTGCGGGCCTGATTTATGCTGCGGTGCTTGTCTTATGGGGAGTGCGTGCGCTGGCTGCGCGCGGGTTGGTCCTGCCTGGGCTGAATGCGGGATCGCTGAACGCAACAATTACTGGAGCGGGACTGGCTGTTCTCTTTGTCGGCGGCGGGCTTTGGTATGCAATGCGCGAGGACGGGCGACACCTCGGCTGATTCTATTCAGCGGCCCGACTTCCTAGAAGTTTGAATGCGGGCAGGTATACTCAACAAGAATGACCGAAAAAATTCTGGCCGTTCTTGCCTCCTTCATTATTGCTGTGATCTCCGCATCAGGATATGCCGGAATCGCCATGTTAATGGCGATTGAGTCGGCGTGCATTCCACTGCCGTCGGAGATCATCATGCCGTTTTCCGGCTACCTGGTGCATACGGGGCAGCTGCAGCTCTTCTGGGTGGCTACGGCTGGCGCGATTGGCTGCAACCTGGGGTCGGTGGTTGCGTACTGGATAGGCGCGATCGGTGGCCGGCCTTTCATCATGAAGTACGGGCGGTTTGTGCTGCTGAATCACCATGACCTTGACCGGGCAGAGCACTTTTTCAGTCGCTACGGCGGGATTACGGTGTTTATCGGGCGATTGCTGCCAATTGTTCGCACGTTTATTGCGTTGCCTGCGGGTATTGCCAAGATGCCGCAGCTTCGTTTCCACATCTATACGTTTATCGGGTCGTGGCCGTGGTGCTACGTGCTGGCCTATGTCGGCATGAAGCTCGGGCAGGCGTGGGAGACTGATCCGCGATTCAAAGCGGTTTATCACCGCTACCACATTGCGATGGAAGCCATCATTCTTCTGGGAGTCATCTGGTTTGTGTGGACGCACTGGAAGAATCGGGTGCGTCCCGAAGAGGCGTGATCTGGTTCGTTCTGGTATCGAGTTCCTGCCACTTCCACAGTCTTTCCATTCGCACTATGCAAATTACCATTTGAGCCCGGCGCATTTGCCAAAGCATGCTTCGAGGGCTGAGACTACATAGTTTGATACAGCCAACAATTTTCATCAGATAGAAGGACGGTTGAAGCAAGGAATGTCTACGCCTAATGACAGCGGCATGAAGGCTGCTGCGGAATCACCTGCTGGTGCCGGATCGAAGATCCAGCCAGCTACTGGAAAACTTGGAGTAATGACGGTCGGCATGGGGTCGGTGGCCACGACGCTGATTGCCGGGGTCGAAGCGGTTCGCAAGGGTCTCGCGAAGCCAATTGGATCGCTGACGCAGATGGGGACGATTCGGCTAGGCAAACGCACGGATGGGCGCTCGCCGCTGATTAAGGATTTTGCTCCAATTGCTGACTTGAACGATGTGGTGTTTACCGGGTGGGATATTTTTCCGGAGAACATGTACGAAGCGGCGGAGCATGCGCAGGTGCTCGACCGCGACCATCTGAAGAGCATCAAGCCCTTTCTTGAGGCGATCAAGCCGATGCCGGCGGTCTTCGACCAGCACTATGTGAAGAGGCTGAACGGCACGCATGTGAAGCAGGGCAAGAGCAAGTGCGACCTGGCGCAGCAGCTGCGGTCGGATATTCAGGCGTTCAAGACTCAGGTGGATCGCGTGGTCGTCCTCTGGGCCGGGTCGACGGAGATATTTCTCGAGCCTTCGGCGGTGCACCAGTCGATTGAGGCGTTTGAGAAGGGTCTCGTCGATAACGATCCGAATATCGCTCCTTCGCAGATTTATGCGTATGCCGCGCTGAAGGAAGGCGTTCCGTTTGCCAATGGCGCGCCGAATCTGACTGTCGATTTGCCTTGCATGCAGCAGCTTTCGAAGCTGACAGGCGCGCCGATCTGCGGCAAGGACTTCAAGACTGGGCAGACATTTATCAAGACGGTGCTGGCTCCGGCATTCAAGGCCCGCATGCTGGGGGTTGCAGGATGGTATTCGACGAATATTCTCGGCAACCGTGATGGAGAGGTGCTGGACGATCCGGAGTCCTTCAAGACGAAGGAAGAGTCGAAGCTGGGCGTGCTGGATTTTATTCTGCAGCCCGAGCTTTATCCTGATCTATATAAGGACATTTATCACAAGGTCCGCATTAACTATTACCCGCCTCGCGGTGATAACAAAGAGGGTTGGGATAACATCGATATCTTCGGATGGCTGGGCTATCCGATGCAGATCAAGGTCGATTTCCTTTGCCGGGACTCGATTCTTGCAGCTCCGATTGCGCTTGATCTTGTGCTGTTTCTTGATCTCGCGCAGCGCACTCCTGAATTGAAGCACCTTGGGATTCAGGAGTGGCTGAGCTTCTACTTCAAGTCGCCGATGACCGCGGAAGGGCTTTATCCGGAGCACGATTTGTTCATTCAGTCGATGAAGCTGAAGAACACGCTACGGCACATTATGGGTGAAGGTTTGATTACGCACCTTGGGCTGGAGTATTACGACTGAGGTGAAGTCAAGGAAGAGATGGAAAGCGGCAGGGCAATGAGCCTGCCGCTTTTCTTTATTGTGCGGAAGGTGTTTTGTGTAAGGCAAAAATGCCTTACAATAGAGACATGACTACTCTTACGATCACCGCGAAAGGCCAGGTCACTTTGAAGCAGGACTTGTTGAAACATTTGGGAGTTGGTCCTGGGGAGAAAGTTGAGGCCGACAAACTGCCTGATGGCCGGATTGTTGTTAAGGCGGCCCCGCTCAGCGGGAGCGTGTCCGATTTTATCGGCTGTTTATCGCGGAAGAAGGGGCCGAAGTTGTCGATTGATGAGATGAATCGCATCGCGCAGCGCGGATGGTCCAAAGCAAAGTGAAGATTACAGCGGATACGAACGTGCTTGTCAGGGCGGCGGTTCAAGATGATCCGCATCAGGCCCGATTAGCTTCGAAGCTGCTGCAGGAATCCAACCTTGTTGCCGTTCCGGTTCCCGTACTCTGCGAATTTGTATGGGTGCTGCGGCGAGGCTACAAGAGGTCGGTTGTAGAAATTGCGGATGCCATCCATCGCCTTATGAATAGCGCAAATGTTGTCATGAATCGTCCTGCAGTTGAAGCGGGGCTGGCGGTGCTTCAGGCTGGTGGAGATTTTGCCGATGGGGCAATTGCCTATGAGGGGGACTGGCTGGGCGCAGAGGAGTTTGTTTCTTTCGACTCGAAGGCGGTTTCCATCCTTATGGCACAGGACAGCCGGGCTCGTTTGCTCTCCTGACTCGCACCAATTTCGGCACTGCTTTTCCTCATTTCATTTTAGTTTTGCACCCTGGCTTCGCATGAAGCAGGCAGTGTAGCGGAACTAAAATAGCTCTATCCCCATGGCTGAATTTACCCATCTCCATCTGCATACCGACTACTCGCTCCTGGACGGGGCCTGCGACGTGGACAAACTGGTGAACCGCGTGGCCGACATTGGCCAGAGCGCGGTTGCCATTACCGACCACGGCAATATTTACGGGGCGGTGCATTTTTTTGACGCGGCGAAGAAACGCGGCGTGAAGCCGATTCTGGGCTGCGAACTCTATATCTGCAAGAAGGACGATCATCGCGCCGATCCGCAAGGAGATGACTACAACCACCTGCTGGTGCTGGCGGAGAGTGAGGAAGGCTATCGCAATCTGGTGCGCATTACTTCAGAGGCTTCGCTGTATGGCTTTTATCGCAAGCCGCGTGTGAGTAAGAAATATCTGGCAGAGCATTCGGAAGGTTTGATCGGGTTCTCGGGCTGCTTGGCGGGCGAGCTTTGCGAAAACCTGATGGCAGGGAAGTACGAAGCGGCGCGGACAACGGCGGGGCAGTATCAGGAAATTTTTGGCAAAGGGAATTTCTTTCTTGAGATTCAGGACCAGGGGTTGGAACTGGAGAAAAAGATCCACGCCGATCTTTTTAGGTTGGAAAAAGAATTGGACATTCCGCTGATCGCGACGAATGACAGCCACTATCTGTGCGAGGACGACTCCCATGCGCACGAAGTTCTGCTTTGCGTGCAGACGGCGTCTTCGATTCACGATCCGAAGCGCTTCAAGTTCGACTCCGACCAGTTTTATGTGAAGACCGCGGCAGAGATGGACAAGCTCTTCTCGCACGCTCCCGAAGTGGTAAGCCGCACGATGCAGTTTGCCGAGCGCTGCAATCTGAAGCTCAACAAGGTCGATAATCCGTTTCCGGAATTTGCGGTTCCGGCAGGGCATACGATCGACAGCTACTTTGAGCAGATTTGTCGCGAAGGCTTCAGGAAGCGGTTGGACACTTCGGTCCGGCACCTGCAGGATCGCGGGCTGTTGCGGCAGCCGATTTCGGAATACGAGGCGCGGCTGGAGCGGGAGATTTCGATCATCAAGCAGATGAAGTTTCCCGGCTACTTCCTGATCGTGTGGGACTTCATCCGCTATGCGCGCGAGCAGGGCATTCCGGTTGGACCAGGGCGTGGTTCGGCAGCTGGATCGCTCGTCAGCTATGTGATGGAGATTACGGATATCGATCCGCTGCAGAATGCGCTGCTCTTCGAGCGCTTCCTGAACCCGGAGCGCGTCTCGATGCCGGATATCGATATCGACTTCGACATGAACCGTCGCGGCGAGGTGATCGAGTACGTCACTCGCAAGTATGGGCGCGAGCAGGTGGCGCAGATCATCACCTTCAACACGATGGCGGCGAAGGCGGCGATCAAGGACGTGGGTCGCGCGCTCGATATGCCGTATGGCGATGTGGATCGCATTGCCAAGCTCGTGCCGACGACAATCGGCGTAACGATTGAAGACGCGCTCAAGGATTCGCCGGGGTTGCAAGAGGCCTACGACTCGAATACGCAGGTACGCGAGCTGATCGATACGGCGAAGAAGCTGGAGGGGTTGGTGCGCGGCGCTGGCGTGCACGCTGCTGGCGTGGTGATTGCGCCCCGCCCGCTGACCGATCTGGTTCCGTTGTCGCGCAGCAAGAACGACGAAATTGTGACCGCCTATGACATGAAGGCGGTGGAGAAGATGGGTCTGCTCAAGATGGATTTTCTTGGGCTGACGACGCTGACCGTCATCGACGACTGCCTGAAGCTGATCAAGCGCAATCGTGATGAAGTGGTGGACATGGCGACGATCCCGCTGGACGACCAGACGACGTACGAGAAGGTTTTTCATCGCGCGCTGACTTCGGGGGTCTTCCAGTTTGAATCGGGCGGCATGCGCGATGTGCTGCGGCGCTATAAGCCTGCAACCGTCGAAGACCTGACCGCTTTGAATGCACTGTATCGTCCGGGTCCGATTCAGGGTGGCATGATCGACGACTTCATCGAGCGCAAGTGGGGTCGGCGCAAGGTTGAATATGAGCTGCCGCCGCTGGAAACGATTCTGCAGGAGACGCTCGGCGTCATCGTTTACCAGGAACAGGTAATGCAGATTGCCAACGTGCTTGCGGGCTACTCGCTGGGTGAAGCGGATTTGCTGCGGCGCGCGATGGGCAAGAAGAAGCCGGAAGAAATGGCGGCGCAGCGCGAACGGTTTGTGCAGGGAGCGGTG
>Ga0209139_10000041_pt1 | contig 33004 bp, 36 predicted proteins | sample BogFormECP14_OM3_FD_188246 | JGI IMG/M metagenome (GOLD analysis project Ga0209139, IMG submission 188246) | Bog forest soil microbial communities from Calvert Island, British Columbia, Canada - ECP14_OM3 (SPAdes) (version 2) | ecosystem: Environmental > Aquatic > Freshwater > Wetlands > Bog ...
GTGGGCGTAGAGCACCCGAGCCAGCACGACGTTCATGAAGAACCGCTCGATGCGGCCTTCGCGCGCCGCCAGGTGTTCGTTTTCCAGGTAAGCGCCGACGACGCTCATGTTGTGCGCCCGGTACCAGCGTGCGGCGCCGGGACGCCGAATGAACTCCAGCCAGGCCGCGACCGTCGACGAGCTCGGCGGTCCGGGATGGCCGAACGCGAGGGCGCGGGCTTCGCCGACGTCGTAAAGCAGGCGTTCGTTGATCGCCCGCCACCACGGGCTTCCCGGCCTCGGCGCGTCGATCGGGTTGAGCAGTCCTCGCCGCAGCTGCCACCGCATGAACGCCGACGTGGCCTGTCGGTATGGCAGGTAGCCGCGGTCCACGTCCGGTGGGACTTGGTATTGGTTGCGCATCAGGGCCAGCCGCCCCGCCGGATCGTCGCGGACGGCTCCGACGGTGGCGAGCGCGACCTCGCTGGCCGATTGCCGGGTCACCCGTCGATTGTTCCAATGTCCGCGGTAGTGGGGTAACAACTACACCCTGTAGTCCGAAAAAAACCCAGCTACCCCGCTGAAGCAGGGGTTTCCTCCGGGATTTCGGCGAATCGTCCGCAGATCGTCCGCAGCAGATCGTCCGCAGACCGTTCTAGCCCAGCCAGTGCTTTTCAATGCGGCCGATCTCGTTCTGCAGCGTGCGGACAGTCATGTTGTCGCAGTGCAATTGAACTGCGTTCTGGTACTCGGCGGCTTCACCTGTCTCGGAGAGGTGCGCTCGCAAACTTGCGAACCAATCTGAACCGACTGCATCCGGCGCGTCTGACGCGCCGAGCGGTTTATCGGGTTCAACGATGGTTGTGCGGGGAGGGACATCTTTGTACTTCTCTACGAGCCACCGCCGATAGTCGGCGTGCGACTGCGCTAGTCGGGACCGCCACTTGTCGATCAGTTCGCGGCGCTCGTCACGCAGCTTGAAGGTTTGTTGGTGCTCGCGATCAGCTTTAGCGGTCCGCCAATCGAGAAATGCCTTCACCGTGGCCGGTGCCACGCCGATAGCCGCACCGCCAAGCGCAAACCAGCCAGCCGCGTCTGCCACAGCGGCATCGTCCCATTGGCCGTTTCAACACGCCGCATCGACCCCTGCCGAAAGCGGCCCGCGCATGAGTCGTGAGCCGACTATCGGTGGTGGTCATGGCATGGCCTCGCCTTCGGGGTCGGAATCGCCGATCAATATTGCTGGCGGTTCCTGGATCCGTCCGCCGCAGACCGTGACGTGACCGGACAGCTCCGGATCATCAATGTTGATCGGGTCGCGTCGGCAGGGTTCAAACGGTGGGGCCTGACAGTCGGGACACGCCAACATCAGCGCCGAAACGGGGGCCAGATAAGCCGGGGTTCCGGTGTCGTAATCCGCTTCGGGCGTCTTCGCCTTTTCCGCCGCTATCGATTCCGCCGTCGGGCCTGACACGGTGCGTATACCTGTCACCCGGGCCGACACGAACATGTCCTTTTTCTTGGTCATTTTGATCCTTTCTCCGTTCCGCCGTCTGTCGGCGGGGGGTCTGTGTTTGCTGACTGGCGGCATTCGGCGCAGACACCCGCCGCGATCGAGTCGGGGGTTTCCAGCACCGCGCCACACTCGCGGCACGCCATTGGTGCCATTGAGTCCATAGGCTTGTGTATGGGTTCAATGGCACCTATGGACCAAAAGAACGTCGATCCGGGGCCGAAACCATGCCGCCGTGTCGCCGCTTTAATGCGTCGTCGGGCCTTTTTGATCTCGTCCACGGTGTACCCCGCGAGTTTGCCGTCATGGATCACATCGCGGGCCTTGGCGCTTCCCTCATGCTCTAGGTACTCGCGCAGCCATTCGTCAATCTCGCGCTGATCTTCGCGGTCGCCCCGGTCGGGCTCGGCGGTGAGGAATCTCGCGCCGCCACCGTCGCCGTGCAAAAGCTGCGCACCCGGGTACTCGATAACGAATTACGCTCGCGGATACACCATTTCCTTGGATTCTGCAGCGACGCCACCACCGGCACGTTGCTCATTCACAAAGACGATCCACCCGAGGAACTCGCCGACCTCATCACCCGTCTGCAAGCGCAGCTAGGCACAGATTATGTGGCCCTGGTGGAGCTGTGCCGAGAATGTCCAGGCAGAGACTCTGCGCGCTCAGCACCAACTTGCCCCGCTGCCTGGAGCGACCCAGCACGTCTGGTTGGGGCAATAGGTCGAGTGTGCGAGGTTCACCATGGCTGCGACTTGTCCGTAATGAATGTCCCTGCCGTCCAAGTTGGCGTGGATGTCCTGGGCAATCTGGTCGTGCGTCCAACCCGACCCGAGATCGTCGCAGATGAGCTGCGCCATCCCGATGAGAGCCTCCTCGTGGCCCGGCGGCCAAGTGAAGCCGAGGCCCTGCAGTTGAGTGAGGTACCCGTCATTGACGGGATCGGCAGTCGCAATCGCAGAGCCAGTAACCAGGGCAGCGCCAGCCATAATGGGAATGGTGAGTCTGGCCAGCCAGCGAGGTGAGAGCATTTGATGCGCCTTCTTTCTTCTTGGCGTTAACGGTGCCGTCAGTGTGCGGGTCGAAAGCGACACAAATATGAAAAACAGCGAAAGCTGGGGGATACGGGCCAAAGGCCGAACCGGCCTTCATCCGCCGAATCGGTTCGCGATCGTTCGCCGCAGACCCCCCCACCCGGTCGAGTAGCGACTACAAACGAGGGCGGGAGCCGCAACCGAAGATTGCATGGTCGGAAACGAAGACGTTACGGCTGGAGTCGCGGCTGCCCGGCCCTCACGCCTTCGACACGCGGACACAAATCCGTTCACCCGGATCACAGCAATCCTGTAGCCCGTCACCGTAAATCTCTGGGCCAGATTTAAGCCTGGTCATCTTCCGCGTAACACCCTTGACCGGGGACGATACCTCGACCCAGAGGTCGTCTGACGCGGATATGTCCAGGACCTTCCGCACCGGTTCAGGAACTGTAAACCGGGGCGACGGATTATTGTGGGCATCTATCTCGTACCGTACTTCCAAGATTTTGTAGTCAGCCATTGCTTTCCCCTAGCTCGGCGTCGGTCTCTGCCAACATCCGTTCCACTGGTCCCATTTCCCGGTCCGGCCCGATGCCGTACTCGCCACTGGCACGCCACCCGCCTCCCAGGTAGCTCGCAATGCGAAACCTGTTGTGCCGCAACACAGCGCGCTGTCACATTAACGGCGTGTCACCGAACGACGACGCGCTGACCGCGCCAAAGTCAGGCGCGGCGACGAGGGACGCGAGAGTCCGTCTTGGAATCCCCCCCCGACGTGTTTGCAACGGTTTTCGCGTGGGGTGGTCACCCTCCCCGGCAAACGTGGGGGATCTCCTGTCGGCGTGGGGATCTCGGTTGCTGGCCGATGGACGCGGCGGTGGACAGCGCAGTGGACACCGCTGGTCGTCGTGCCGCGTGTCGTTTGCTGTGGCGCGTTGGTGCTGGTCATAGGCTCGCGGGCATGGACGGCAATAACGGCGATGGTATGCGTGAGGCGTTGATCATGGCGCTGCATTTGCAGGGCTACAGCGTGCGGTCGATTGCGCGGGAGGTGGGGTTGTCGCGGTCGCGGGTGCACCAGATCATCACCGCGCAGACCGCCAAGGCCCGCGACGTCAGTGAGGCCGAGGAGCGGCTGTCGATGCTGGACGCTGAGACCGACGACGGGTTGGTGCCGCCGTTTACGTTCGTGGGGATGGAGCCGCCGCAGGGTGGCCGGAGTGCGGTGGAGCGGTTCGTGGACGGTAACGGCAAGCCGTGCAACGTGTTGGGGATCTGGCGGGCCGACCGCGACCCCGACTGTCCGAGCGTGGCGCTGGGGTATCTGGCGGACTGCAACCGTCAGGTTGAGGCGGCGGGGTATGAGCGGCACAACCGCGGGGATGGTTCGTGGGAGTGGCGTCCGCAGTCGTCCGCAGATCGTCCGCAGCACATCTAGCGTCGATCGTCACAACTGGCGCTAGCCGTCGCTGTGACCTGCGTATTGTCGTCGCTGTCGTCGCAGCTAACGCAACAAACGCTCAGCATCGACTACACCCTGTAATCGACAGTCAGAAAACCTGTGGGGCGTGCAGGTGATTCAGACGACCCAGCAAGCAGCAGGCACCGCAGCCGTTTTGAGTATTCAGTCCGATGCAGCCGTCGTTTACGTGCGCGAACCGGTGTCGACGTTTTACGACCCGTACAGCCTGGCCTCAACAAACGTGTTCCAATTTATTGCGGAGACCCGCCTGTGCCTCGCAACTCCAAGGCCGTCGTCGATCGCGCTCTGCTCCGGCCTGCCCACCTCATAAATGATTACGGAGAACACAATGCCTCAAAAACAAATCCGGGTGAAAGTGTCCGACCGCTGGCGCGTCGTCAACCCCGAAACCGGCGAAGCACACACCAAAGGCGACGAGCTCACCGTCCCCGAAGCAACAGCCGTGGAATGGGTGCGATCAGGCTGGGTCGAACGCGTCACCGGCAAGTGATACTTCGACGCGCCTGGCGTCAACCACCGCTTACGGGTGCTTGTCGGCGATGGCGCGGCATAACACTATAGAGATGGGGTCACGGACCCAGAGGAGAAACGATGGCCCCAGATGGTCTGAGCAGTCTCGCCGGTTTATGCGCCGCGTCGCTCGCGGTTGCCGTGTCGCTTCCCCCAACTGCCTCCGCCGACCCTCCGTCCTGGAACGGCGAGTACGCGATCACGTTCATGGTTGGTCCAAAGGACGGGACTAGCATGGCCGCCGGTGACCCCGAGGTGCAGCACACGGATACCTACGGATTCCGATCAAGCTGTACCAACGGAAAATGCGTCGCCACGATCGTCAGCGGCCCTCCGCCGAGCAACCCGACGGTTCCGCAACCGGTGCAATTCACCTGGGACGGGTCGTCCTGGACGCAAGTCAGCGATTTCCAGTGGGACTGCATGATGCACGACACCACGATCCAATGGAGTCCGGCCCGATCCAATGTGCGCTACACGCCCCAAGCCAACGGAACACTTGCCGGCGTGATGCACACCGACATCTTGAGCGGTCCGTGCCAGGGCTGGATCGAGATGGACATGACGGCCGAGCGCGTGTGAACGTTGGCAGGCCAGGCCCCTGACCAGGGGGTATACAAATTTCAGCAAACGACCATCCGGACGAGCCTGCGGCTTAGGCCGAAAATCGCAAACAGGTTTGAAAGTAGCCCTGTATCAACACTTTTCGCGCACACTTTGCGCGCGAATTGCTAAGCAACGCAAGGGGTTTGAACGACTATGGCAGCACGACACGGCACCCGGCGAGGCTACAGCGAGGGCTGCCGCTGTGATGATTGCAAGGGTGCGCAGCGCGTCTATCAGCAGAGATACCGCGAGCGCCGGGTTAATCGGGATGTAGCACAGTTACCGCAGGCCGTTGCTGATGGTGGCTCAGAACCGGGGCCCGTCGAGTCGGGTGTGCGGGCTGAGACCGACGGTTTGGCCGCCCAGGCGCGTCCCGGACTTGCTCAGGCTGCCCTTGCTTTGGCGCGGGTCTTGGATAACCCGCGGGCGGTTAATCAGCACACGGCGGCGGCGAAGGTATTGAGCGCGTTGCTCGACAAGCTGCGTGCGGCGTCGGCACGCGGGCGTCGCGGCGGCCTTGCGCTTGTTCGGACGATGACCGAGAAGGGCGGCGACGCCTGATGGAGTTCACGGAGTTCTTCGGTCTCGACGATCTTGCCGCGCAGCACTGCGCCGGGATGCACGCGACTTAACCGCATAGTCAAATAGATGGCGCACCGCTGGCATCTCCTGCCACCAGTGCGGTAGAACCAAACTCCAGCGGGCAAGTGCCCGTCGGCCAGTTGACAGCAACAACGAGTTAGCAGCAAACGGGTTTTCAAATGGAATCGGTATCTTTTGGCATCGCTTGCGGGAAGAACCTGTGAACCGCAGGACATTCCTGAGCCTGATGGCTGCGACGGGGGCAGCTGGCGTGGTAAACAACGCTTCGGCTCCGGCGCAGGCCGGCGGTGACGAGCTTCGGGATCTGCCCGAGATGTCCAGCGAGAATGGCGTCTTGGACTATGCGTTAAACATGGTGACCCTGCCGGTGCCGGTGGGTGAACGTCAGCTGACCTTGAACACATTCAACGGCCAGTTGCCCGGACCTGCATTACGGGTGCGGCCGGGTGACAACCTACGACTGCTGCTCACAAACCAAATGGTTCCGGCAGGGATCCCCACCAACAACCTGGCGTACTGCGCTTCCACGCCCGCCGACCCGCACTATGACACCCGGTTGGCCTGCCTGCAGGATCTATGGAAGAAGTTGCTGCAGGGGAAGACACCCCTGCAGGCGTTCGTGTACACCAACATCCACACCCACGGGCTGCAGGTGTCCCCAAATGACCCCGGGGACAACGTCTTCCTTCGATTGGAACCGCTCGCGCAGCACCAATACTCCTACAACATCCCCACCGATCAGCCCGCCGGACTGTACTGGTATCACCCGCACTACCACCCATCGACCGCCCATCAAGGCTGGCAGGGGCTCGCGGGCCCAATTATCGTCGAGGGTGACATTGACGCCGTGCCCGAGATTGCCGAAATGCGCGAGCGAACCATCGTGATCAGCGAGCTCTGGATCGCCGACGACAGCGGGGAGACGCCGTACAGCGCGCTGTTGCCCATTGCCGGCGACGTGTCGTACGATTCCATGCCCGCAGTGCCGTCGAGCATGTACTTCCCCCTCAACGGCCAGTTGATCCCCGACATCACCATCCAGCCAGGCGAGGCGCAGCGCTGGCGCGTTCTCAACGCTGGCCCGGATCGGTTTATCTGGCTGCACGTTGAGGGTCACACCATGGAGCAGATCGGCACGGACGGAACGCCCTACCACACCCCGAGGAGCAGACCGCACATCATGCTGGCACCAGCCAACCGGGCCGAGTTCATCATCAAAGCAGGCGAGCCCGGCCGGTATCGGATCTACGCCGAAGCCTACGACCAAGGCCACCCCGGAGGCCCACGCCCCTATCTGCCGCTGGCCACATTGGTGGTACGCGGCAAACGGGTCAACAGCAGGATGCCATCAACGCTGGTGGAGCCGCCGCGAATGCCGAACCTGCCGGTGGTACGACGCCGGACTCTGGTGTTCTCCGGCGACATCACCGGGCGGAACGGCCTCGGCATGCAGATGCTCATCGACGGTAAGGAGTATGACCACATGCGGATCGACCAGGAGGTCGAGGCGGGCACCGTCGAGGAGTGGACGATGGTCAACGAGGATGTCTCCCAACACCCCATCCATATCCATACCAACCCGTTCCAGGTCATCGACGTCCAAGGCATCCCGCCGGGCGACACCAGTTGGCTGGCCGAGCGGGAGCCCGGCGTGTGGTGGGATACGTTCCGGATACCCCCGAGGGGCCGGTACACCCTGCGTACCTATTTCCGCCCGGATGTAACCGGTCTGACCGTCTACCACTGTCACCTACTGCCGCACGAAGACAGGTCGATGATGGGCAACCTCCTCATCGATCCACCTGGGGCGTATCCCAGAGGAAAGCCGTGACGATGCGCCGCCGACTGCTCCTCGCGTTAACGGCGATTGTCACATCCGCCGTCCCAGCTACAGCAGACCCCTCCCAACCTATGCACAACCAGGGCCGCTACGTCTTCAACCAACAGCACCGGGACAACCTGAGTTGGTGGAACCGCACCTGGCTTCCGCAGCTGGTCCCCAAAGGAGCACTGCTCGAAGTACAGCTCCCCAGTGATCCGGTTCGCTGGATACCCTACGGCGAACCGGACTGTCAGCCGAGCCCCCTCTGGGACGTGGCTGAGATCAGCGGTCCGTGGTACCCGGGCGGCCCCCCGAGACACCACCGTGTGGCGGTGCAACTCGAAGGCCAGCACACCGTGCCCAACCCGGAACGTTACCGAGAGTCGGCAAACCCATACGAACTCCCAGGGGTGTACATCCCCGTCGAGAAACGAGTGCTGGGCAGCTCGGCCATCACGATCTTCGACTACCAACTCGAGCCAGGGCCCGACGACGATTATTCGGCCGGACGGGGCCTGGCGACGATCTGCCTACGCCCCGACCCGATCCCAGACGACGTGCGAGTGCTGGGCTTCCCAACTGACACACCGCCCAATTACGTGCTCACACTTGTCGTCGGCGTACGACAAGCCTCGCTCGGCGGCGGGCTGCCGCCAACCCCGCTCCCCGCACCACCGGAAGTGCACCCCGGCCCAGACGTCCCATCTCAACCAGACGACCCCCATGGCTAGCCGCGAACCGGTCCGAGGCGGCCGCAATATCAGTCGTCTCCAACACCGCGGGTATCCCTTTCGGCCTCAGCGTCCCGCCCCCAAAGGACGGCGACCGCGACGGGCGCTCCTTTCGATCCCGACCCGTCGCGGTCGCCTCTGACGGTGGTTGACACATGACGGCGCCGCCTTCGGTGGAACGGATCGAAGTCACGCCGGAGCTGGCGCGGGCGTGGATCTACCACTCCGCGCGGGCGCCGCGGCGCCACGATCTCCACGACGACAAGGTCAGCCGGTTCGCGAAGGCTATGGCGGCGGGCGAATGGCGGGCGGATCGAGGAGCACCAATCGAGCTCGACGCCCATGGAGCCTTGAGGGACGGATTGCACCGGCTGTCCGCCGTCGTCGAGTCGGGCTGCACGGTCGTGTTGAACGTGGCAGTCAGGTTCCCGGGATGATGTTGGCCCGCCACCCCCGAGGGATGACGGGCCGAGTAACTAGTAGGACGTGAGTTTAGGCCGAGCTGGTTCCGTCACCCACAGGCGTGATGCGGAAGATGGGCCTATTGCCGGGTAGCCGGCTTGCAGCCAGCCGGAAAATGGCGAGCGCGGCCTCGAGCTCCGCGTCGGTCATATCGTCGGGCCGGACGCGGGTCATGATGTCTCGGATCTGCCATATCCGAAGGTCACGTTTCGGAGTGGTGGTGGTCATGGCTGTGCCCTCTCATTTTCGGGGACGTAGCCGACTGTCGGATAATCAGGGGCATAACGCTCACAAAACGGCTGCGGATATCTCAATCTCACAGCCTTCACGCTTCTGCTACACCCTGTAGTGAAGCGACTCCCAGCGGCTGGGACACTGGTGGACGTGCACGGTACGGCCATCTCGGCGAAGCTCTTCGACGACGCCTGCGCGGTCATTCCCGGTGGAGTGAACTCGCCGGTGCGGGCGTTCAAGGCGGTCGGCGGCACGCCACGCTTCATCACCGAAGCGCACGGCTGCTGGCTCACCGACGCCGACGGCAACCGCTACGTCGACCTGGTCTGCTCGTGGGGACCGATGATCCTGGGCCACGCGCACCCGTCGGTGGTGGAGGCGGTCGCCAAGGCCGCCAGCACCGGGCTGTCCTTTGGGGCGCCGACGCCCGCCGAAACCGAGCTCGCCGCCGAGATCATCGACCGGATGCGGCCGGTGGAGCGGATCCGGCTGGTCAACTCCGGCACCGAGGCCACCATGAGCGCGGTGCGGCTGGCCCGCGGGTTCACTGGCCGCGCCAAGGTCATCAAGTTCTCCGGGTGCTACCACGGCCACGTCGACGCGCTGCTTGCCGACGCCGGCTCCGGGGTTGCCACCCTGGGCCTGCCGTCGTCGCCCGGTGTCACCGGGGCCACCGCCGCCGACACGATTGTATTGCCGTATAACGACATTGACGCCGTACAGCAGACCATCGTCCGGTTCGGTGACCAGATCGCCGCGGTGATCACCGAAGCCAGCCCCGGCAACATGGGCGTCGTCCCACCCGCGCCCGGCTACAACGCGGCGCTGCGCGCGATCACCGCCGAGCACGGCGCGCTGCTCATCATCGACGAGGTGATGACGGGGTTTCGGGTCAGCCGAAGCGGTTGGTACGGAATCGATCCGGTCGACGCCGACCTGTTCACCTTCGGCAAGGTGATGAGCGGCGGGTTGCCCGCCGCGGCGTTCGGAGGACGCGCCGAGGTGATGGAGCGACTGGCGCCGCTGGGGCCGGTGTATCAGGCCGGCACGCTGTCCGGGAATCCGGTGGCGATGGCCGCCGGGCTGGCGACGCTGCGCAACGCCGACGCCGCCGTCTACACCGCGCTGGACGCCAACGCCGATCGGCTGGCCGGCCTGCTGTCCGCCGCATTGACGGATGCCGGTGTGCCGCATCAGATTCCACGAGCCGGCAACATGCTCAGCGTGTTCTTCGGAGATACGCCGGTCACCGATTTCGCGTCGGCACGCGCCAGCGAGACATGGCGCTTTCCGGCCTTCTTCCACGCCCTGCTGGACGCCGGTGTCTACCCGCCGTGCAGTGCCTTCGAGGCGTGGTTCGTCTCGACGGCACTCGACGAAGCCGCCTTCGCCCGGATCGCCGACGCCTTGCCTATTGCGGCCCATCGGGCCGCAAAGGCAGCCAAGGAGAGCAAACCCTGATGGCCGAGCAGACCCGAATCCACCTGGTGCGCCACGGCGAGGTGCACAACCCAGAGGGTGTGCTCTACGGCAGGCTGCCTGGATTCCGCCTGTCCGACAAGGGAATTCGGCAGGCCCAGGCGGTAGCAGATGCGCTGACCGGCCGCGACATCGTCGCGGTGATCGCCTCTCCGCTGCAGCGGGCGCAGGAAACCGCCGCGCCCATCGCGGCCCGTCACGACCTGCCGGTGGGCACCGACCCCGACCTGATCGAGTCGGCAAACTTCTTCGAGGGCAAGCGGTTAGGCCCGGGCGACGGCGCCTGGCGCGACCCGCGATTCTGGTGGCAGCTGCGCAACCCGTTCACCCCGTCGTGGGGTGAGCCGTACAAGCAGATCGCGGCCCGGATGACGACCGCGGTGGACAAGGCCCGCGCACGGGCCGCCGGCCACGAGGCGGTGTGCGTCAGCCACCAGCTCCCGGTGTGGACGGAAAGGAATGCGCTGACCGGCAAACGGCTTTGGCACGACCCGCGGCGCCGCCAGTGCGCGGTCGGCTCTGTGACGTCGCTGGTGTACGACGGTGACCGGTTGGTTGACGTGCTGTACAGCGAGCCGGCGGGCAGTTGACCGTGCGGCGGCTGGTGTTCGTCGCGACCGCGGTAGCAGGCCTGCTGGCCGGCTGCTCCAGCGGCGACGACGCAGTCGCGCAGGGCGGCACCTTCGAATTCGTCGCTCCCGGCGGCAAAACCGACATCTACTACGACCCGCCCGACCACCGCGGCCGACCTGGATCGGTCTCCGGCTCCGACCTGTTGGACCCGTCGCGCACCCTGTCGGTCGATGATCCCGCCGGCCCCTTCGCCGGCAAGGTCGTCGTCATCAATGTCTGGGGCCAGTGGTGCGGGCCGTGCCGCGCCGAGGTCACCCAGCTGCAGCAGGTGTACAACGCCACAGGCGCCGACGGCGTCATCCTGCTGGGCATCGACGTGCGCGACAACAACCGCGAGGCCGCCGTAGACTTCGTCAAAGACCACAACGTGACGTTCCCGTCGATCTACGACCCGGCGATGCGCACGATGATCGCGTTCGGCGGCAAGTACCCCACCACCGTCATCCCGTCCACGCTGGTGCTCGACCGCCAGCACCGGGTGGCCGCGGTCTTCCTGCGTGAGCTGCTCGCCGAGGACCTGCAGCCGGTGGTGCAACGGATCGCGGCCGAACCCGCCGGGCAGCCGGCGCCACCGAGAGCGCAATGACCGGCTTCACCGAAATCGCCGCCGCCGGACCGATATTGCTGGCGCTAGCCGTGTGCCTGCTGGCCGGGCTGGTGTCCTTCGCGTCGCCGTGCGTGGTGCCGCTGGTGCCGGGTTACCTGTCATACCTGGCCGCTGTCGTCGGGGTCGACGAGGCAGCGGACGGTGCCGTCAAGGACCCGCCCGCTGCGCGGTGGCGGGTCGTCGGCTCGGCGGCATTGTTCGTCGCCGGCTTCACCGTGGTGTTCCTGCTCGGCACGGTCGCCGTACTCGGCATGACCACCACGTTGATCACCAATCAGCTGACGCTGCAGCGGGTGGGCGGCGCGCTGACGATTCTGATGGGGCTGGTGTTCGTGGGATACGTTCCGGCACTGCAGCGTCAGGTCCGGTTCGCGCCGCGGCAGCTGTCGACGGTGGCGGGGGCGCCGCTGCTGGGCGCGGTGTTCGCGTTGGGCTGGACGCCGTGCCTGGGGCCGACGCTGACCGGGGTGATCACCGTCGCGTCGGCCACCGACGGCGCGAGTGTGGCCCGCGGGATCGTGTTGACGATCGCCTACTGCCTGGGCTTGGGCATCCCGTTCGTGTTGTTGGCGTTCGGGTCGGCGGCGGCGGTCGCCGGCCTCGACTGGTTGCGTCGGCATACCCGGGCGCTGCAGGTCTTTGGCGGCGTGCTGCTGGTCGCGGTCGGCGTCGCGCTGGTCACCGGCGGGTGGAACGACTTCATCTCGTGGCTGCGCGACGCGTTCGTCTCGGATGTGAGGTTGCCGATTTGACAAGGCTTTTCGCCCTGGCTCGCAACACGTGGCGCACGCTGACCTCGATGGGCACCGCGCTGGTGCTGTTGTTCCTGTTGGCTCTTGGTGCGGTGCCCGGCGCGCTGCTGCCCCAACGCAGCCTCAACGCCGGCAAGGTCGGCGACTACCTGGCCGCCCACCCGCTGATCGGGCCGTGGCTGGATCGGCTGCAGGCGTTCAACGTGTTCGGCAGCTTCTGGTTTACCGCCATCTACACGTTGCTGTTCGTGTCGCTGGTCGGCTGTCTGACGCCGCGGATGATCGAGCACGCCCGCAGCATGTGGGCAAAACCGGTGCCGGCTCCGCGCAACCTGGCTCGGCTGCCCAAGCACGCCACCGCCACAGTGGTCGGCGACCCCGACCAGTTGGCGGCGACAATGGCCGACCGGCTGCGGGGTTGGCGCAAAGTCATCCGCAGCGGCGAGGGCATCGAAATCTCCGCCGAGAAGGGCTATCTGCGCGAATTCGGCAACTTGGTATTCCATTTCGCCCTGGTGGGCCTGCTGGTGGCGGTGGCCGCCGGCAAGCTGTTCGGCTACGAGGGCAACGTCGTCGTGATCGCCGACGGCGGTCCGGGGTTCTGCTCGGCATCGCCCGCCGCGTTCGACTCGTTCCGGGCCGGCAACACCGTCGACGGCACGTCGTTGTACCCGATCTGCATGCGTGTCAAAGACTTTGACGCGCACTACCTTTCGAACGGCCAGGCAACGTCATTCGCCGCCGACATCGACTACCAGGCCGGGCGCGACCTCGCGAACGACAGTTGGCGGCCCTACCGGCTGGAGGTCAACCACCCGCTGCGCGTCGGCGGCAACCGGGTCTACTTGCAAGGCCACGGCTACGCGCCGACGTTCACCGTGACCTTCCCCGACGGGCAGACCCGCACCTCGACGATGCAGTGGCGACCCGACAACGCCCACACGCTGCTGTCGTCGGGCGTCGCGCGGATCGACCCGCCGGCCGGCGCCTATCCCGACGCCGCCGAACGTCGCAAACGCCAGATCGCCATCCAGGGTCTGCTCGCCCCGACCGAACAGCTCGAGGGCACCCTGTTGTCGTCGAGCTTTCCCGCGCTGAACGCCCCGGCGGTCGCCGTCGACATCTACTCCGGTGACACCGGGCTGGACAGCGGCCGGCCGCAGTCGCTGTACACCCTGGATCCGCGTCTCATCGACCAGCACCGGCTGACCCGGATCAAGCGGGTCAACCTGCGCGTCGGCGACAGTGTGCGGCTCGATCGGGGCCCGGCGACGGGCACCGTCGTGCGTTTCGACGGCGCCGTCCCGTTCGTCAACCTGCAGGTTTCGCACGATCCCGGGCAGATCTGGGTGTTGGTGTTCGCCATCACGATGATGGCCGGGCTGGTGGTGTCGCTGGTGGTGCGCCGGCGGCGGGTATGGGTCCGGCTGATACCGAGCGCGGCCGGTACGGTGAACGTCGAGCTAGGCGGGCTGGCGCGGACGGATAACTCCGGCTGGGGCGACGAATTCGAGCGGCTCGTCGACCGACTGCAGGACGGACTGGAAACCCCGGCCACCACGCCTGGCGAGCCGGTTGGGACCGGGAGGAGCCTCGAATGAATAGCGCCGACGACGATAAAGCCGGCGCAAGGGGCGGTGTGGGGGTACCGCCCGCTTGCGGGGGAGAGTGGCGCCGATGAACACAGCGCACGTCGACTTGGGCTTGGCGCGCAATTCCGACTGGGCGTTCACCTCGGCGGTCGTGGTGCTGGTGGTCGCGTTGTTGCTGCTCGCCGTCGAACTCGCCTATGCCCGCAGCCGGCGAGCCGACCGTGAGTTGGTCAGCGCCGGATCGGTGGCCGCCGACAGCGCGACGCCGGGCGTCGTGCTGGACGCCCCGCGGCGACCGTTCGACGAACGCGTCGGGCGGGCCGGGCTGATCCTGGTTTACGCCGGCATCGGCTTGTTGCTGCTGTGCATCGTGTTGCGCGGGCTCGCCACAGTGCGGGTGCCGTGGGGCAACATGTACGAGTTCATCAACCTGACCTGCTTGTGTGGCCTGGTCGCCGGCGCGATCGTGTTGCGCCGACCGCAGTACCGGCCGTTGTGGGTTTTTCTGCTGCTGCCGGTGCTGATTTTGCTGACGGTGTCCGGTCGCTGGCTGTACACCAACGCCGCGCCGGTGATGCCCGCCCTGCAGTCGTACTGGCTGCCCATCCACGTCTCGGTGGTCAGCCTCGGCTCGGGGGTGTTCCTCGTCGCCGGAGTAGCCAGCATCCTGTTCCTGCTGCGGACTTCCCGCCTGGGTGAGCCGGAGACGCCCGGCGCGTTTGCTCGCGTGGTGCAGCGGCTGCCCGACGCGCAGACGCTGGATCGGATCGCCTACCGGACGACGATCTTCGCCTTCCCGGTGTTCGGCTTCGGAGTGATCTTCGGCGCAATCTGGGCCGAGCAGGCCTGGGGCCGGTATTGGGGCTGGGATCCCAAGGAGACGGTCGCGTTCATTGCCTGGGTGGTCTACGCCGCCTACCTGCATGCTCGGTCGACAGCGGGCTGGCGGGACAGGAAAGCAGCGTGGATCAATGTGATCGGTTTCGTGGCCATGGTGTTCAACCTGTTCTTCGTCAACCTGGTGACGGTTGGCCTGCACTCCTATGCTGGGGTGGGTTAGGCCGAGATCGGAGGCCGCCAATCGGCGCTGCGATATGTTCGGTAACAGGACCATCCGTCAACAAGCGACCCGAGCGTTGCAACAAGGGGAAAGTGCACGTGTCTGACCATCCGACGCAAAGTGCGAACGCGGGGGTATCGCATGGTCGCGAAGACCATCCGACAACCGAGCCGCGGCCGCAGCAGCAGCCGCCGCCACCTCAGCCGGCCAACGAGCCGCCGACCACGGCGTTTGCCGGGTTCCGCACCGAGCGGCGCTTCAGCGAGGCGGTGACGAGGGGCGTGCCGCCCCCGGAGACCCGCGTCGAACCACGGGCTTGGGCAGCCACGCCGCACAAAGGACTTCCGCAGGTCGTCGATTCGCCGTCGCAAACCTCGAGCGGCTTTTACCGGGGACAGCCACCGGGCCCGGCGAACAACACCGGGCAACGGCCGGCCGTGCATCCGTCGCCGTATCCGGAGCTGTCCACCAGCACGCTGTTGCGCCAGGTCAAGCCGCCGCCGTCGGAGGGCTGGCGCCGCTGGCTGTACCTCTTGTCCGGACAACTGATCAACGTGGGCGAAAGTCCACGGATTTTGCGGTACAACGACCTGATCGTGCAGGTCAACAGGCCGCTGCGGGGTTGCTACCGGATCGCGATGCTGTCGCTGAAGGGCGGCGTCGGCAAAACCACCATCACCGCCACGCTCGGGGCGACCTTCGCGTCGATTCGCGGTGACCGGGTGGTGGCCGTGGACGCCAACCCCGATCGCGGCACGCTGAGCCAGAAGGTGCCGTTGGAGACGCCGGCCACCGTGCGTCACCTGTTGCGCGACGCCGAGGGCATCGATCGCTACAGCGATGTGCGCAGCTACACCTCCCAGGGTCCGAGCCGGCTGGAAGTGCTGGCCTCGGAAAGCGACCCGGCCATGTCCGAGGCGTTCAGCGCCGAGGACTATGCGCAGACGCTGGAAATCCTGGAGCGGTTCTACGGCTTGGTGCTCACCGACTGCGGGACCGGCCTGTTGCATTCGGCGATGACGTCGGTGCTGGACAAGGCCGACGCGCTCATTGTGATCAGCTCGGGATCGATCGACGGCGCGCGCAGCGCGTCAGCGACGCTGGACTGGCTCGACGCGCATGGTCACGAGGAGTTGGTCCGCAATTCGATCGCGGTCATCAATGCGGTCCGGCCTCGCTCCGGCAAGGTCGACATGCAAAAGGTGGTCGATCACTTCTCGCGACGGTGCCGTGCGGTACGTCTGGTGCCGTTCGATCCGCACCTCGAGGAGGGCGCGGAGATCAGCCTGGACCGGCTGAAGCGGGAGACGCGGGAAGCGCTCATCGAACTGGCAGCCGTTGTCGCCGATGGTTTTCCGAGCGATCAGCGCCGCTCCAACGAGCACTTCATCTAGCGATCTAACGCGGGTTGTCGCCGTGGCCTAGCCGCCGCAGGAAGTCCGGATCGTCGTCGGGCCCGATGACGCGACTCTTCTGCCGGTTCACCTGTGAACGGACAGCGCGCCAGCCGATGTAGATCAGCGTCCCCAGAACAAGGACGAGGAGCAGGTACAGCACTCAACACCTCCTTGGTCTGAATATACGCGGCGTCCTAGGCTCGTATTGTGCCAAAGGCTCAGAGTTCGGCCGTTCGGGCTGCCGTCGTCAATGTACTGCTGTACATCGTGGCCCGGCTGGTCTTGGTGGCTGCGGTGACGGCGGTGATTTACGGAGTGGGTCGACTGCTCGGCGTGCACGAGTTCCCACTGATCGTCGCCCTGTTGTTCGCCCTCGTCATTGCAATGCCGTTGGGCATCTGGCTGTTTGGTCCGCTGCGTCGCCGGGCCACCGAGGGCCTCGAAGTGGCCACCGAGCGCCGGCGCCGCGACCGCGAGCAGCTGCGGGCCAGACTGCGCGGCGAGGCACCGCCGGACGACTGACGTCGTTTGCCCGAGAAGGGTTCGACGCCATGTTCGTCGGCGCTAACGGATTTTCGACTCAGCCAACTGTCGGTACGAGAAGGCCGCGTAGTTTCTACCAGGCCGTCAGCGTCAACGCGGTTGCTACCGCGATCGACCAGACCAGCATCGTCAGGCCGGTGTCACGCAGCACCGGAATCAGCTCGGCTCCCACCCGACCGGATCGCACCGGCGCCGCCGCCCGCAGTGCCAACGGCGTAGCCACCAGCCCCACGGCACACCACGGGCTGGCCGCCGTCAGCGTCAGGGTCAACACCGCGGCGACGGCGAGTAGCGCCTGGTAGAGCCGGCGAGTCCAGGTGTCGCCCAACCGCACCGCCAGCGTGAGCTTGCCGGAGTGTGCGTCGGTGGGGATATCCCGCAGGTTGTTGGCCACCAACACCGCCGACGACAGCGCACCCGTCGTCACCGCCAGCACCACACCCACCCAGTCGACCCGCAACGCCTGGGTGTACTGAGTGCCGAGCACTGCGACCAGACCGAAGAACACGAATACCGCGAGCTCGCCAAAACCCGCATAGCCGTAGGGCTTTGAGCCGCCGGTGTACAACCAGGCACCGGCGATGCAGAACACGCCGATTCCGATCAGCCACGGCGCACTGGTCAATGCCAAGGCCAACCCGGCCACCGCGCCGACGCTCATACTCACCACGGCCACCGCCAGCACCGAGCGCGGTGTCGCCAGCCGCGAGCCCACCAGGCGCAACGGGCCGGCGCGTTCGTCGTCGGTGCCGCGGATGCCGTCCGAGTAGTCGTTGGCGAAGTTCACCCCGATGATCAGTGCCACCGCGACGGCCAGTGCGAGCAGCGCCTTCCACCAGACCGCGGCGTGCAGCCAGGCGGCGCCGCCCGTGCCTGCGATCACCGGGGCGATGGCGTTGGGGAGGGTCCGCGGTCGCGCACCCGCGATCCATTGCGCAAAAGTGGCCACCCGTCAATCGTTCCATGCGCCGTGCACGACAATGGCGACATGCCCGCCTGCTGACGGTGCAGTGGGGGCACCGCCCGCTTGCGGGGGACGGAGCGATGAGGAGGAGCGGCGTACATGCTCGGAGTGATCGGCGGCAGCGGCTTCTATACGTTCTTCGACTCAGACGCACGCACCGTCAACCTGGACACCCCGTTCGGCGAGCCGAGCGCCCCGGTCACCGTCGGCCTCGTCGGCCAGCACGAGGTCGCGTTTCTGCCCCGCCACGGACCCGGCCACCAATATCCGGCGCACAAGGTGCCGTATCGGGCCAACATGTGGGCGCTGCGCGTGTTGGGGGTGCGGCAGGTCTTCGCCCCGTGCGCGGTCGGCAGCCTGACACCCGAATTCGAACCGGGCGCGATCGTGGTGCCCGACCAGCTGGTGGACCGGACCCGTCGTCGTGCCGACACCTACTTCGACACTGGGGCGGCGCACGCGTCGTTCGCCGACCCGTACTGCCCGACGTTGCGGTCCGCGGTCACCGGACTACCCGGCGTGGTCGACGGCGCCACCATGGTGGTCATCGAAGGTCCGCGATTTTCCACCCGTGCTGAAAGCCAGTGGTTCGCCGCCGCGGGCTTCACCCTGATCAACATGACCGGGTATCCGGAGGCGGTGCTGGCCCGTGAGCTCGAAATATGCTATGCGACAATCGCTTTGGTGACGGATCTGGATGCCGGCATCGACGCCGGCGCGGGGGTGAAGGTCGTCGACGTCATCGGCGAATTCGAGAAGAACATCGAGCCGTTCAAGAAACTTGTGCGCGAGGCGATCGGCCAGGTCGCCGCCGAGCACACCTGCACGGAGTGCTTGTCGCACACCGGTATTCAGCTGCCGTTCGACCAGCCGTGAGGGTGCTGCTGACCGGCGCGGCCGGTTTCATCGGGTCGCGAGTCGACGCGGCGCTGCGGGCCGCGGGTCACGAGGTGGTCGCCGTCGATGCCATGCTGCCCGCCGCGCACGGAGACGATGCGGCGCTGCCGCGCGAGTGCCGACGAGTCGACATCCGCGACGCCGACGCGCTGGCCCCGCTGTTGAATGGTGTTGACCTGGTCTGTCACCAGGCCGCGGTTGTCGGAGCGGGCGTGAATGCCGCCGACGCACCGGACTACGGCAGCCACAACGATTTCGGCACCACGGTGCTGCTGGCGCAGATGTTCCAGGCCGGGGTAACGCGTCTAGTGCTGGCGTCGTCGATGGTGGTCTACGGGCAGGGTCGTTACCGCTGCGACGACCACGGGCCCGTCGACCCGCTGCCGCGCCGGCGGGCCGACCTCGATGCCGGTGTCTTCGAGCACCGCTGCCCGGTCGGCGGGGAGGAACTGGCCTGGCAGCTGGTCGACGAGGACGCGCCGCTGCGGCCGCGCAGCCTGTATGCGGCCAGCAAGACTGCGCAGGAGCATTACGCGCTGGCATGGTCGGAGTCGACGGGCGGATCGGTGGTGGCGTTGCGCTACCACAACGTCTACGGCCCCGACATGCCGCGCGACACACCCTATTCCGGGGTCGCCGCGATCTTCCGCTCATCACTCGAAAAAGGCGAGCAGCCAAAGGTTTTCGAGGATGGCGGCCAGATGCGGGACTTCGTCCACGTCGACGACGTCGCGGCGGCCAACGTCGTAGCGGCGCAAGCTGACCGCGGCGGGTTCATCACCGCGAATGTCTGCTCCGGGCAGCCGATATCCATCTTGGAGGTCGCCACGCAACTCTGCCAGGCGCGGGATTCCGTGGTGTCCCCACTCGTCACCGGCCAGTACCGCAGCGGCGACGTGCGCCACATCGTCGCCGATCCGGCCCGTGCCGCCGAGGTGCTGGGTTTCCGGGCGGTGGTAAAGCCGCGGGAAGGATTGCGCGACTTCGCGTTCGCACCGCTGCGCGGTTAGCGTCGGCAGGCCGGTAAGTTGCAGGTACTGTTCGGCCAATGAGTCCCGCTTTCGAACCTGGCGATCTCGACTACGAGCAGCGAGTGCGTGAGACCTTCGCTCGGCAGGGCCTGATGGCTACGTTCGCCGCTGAGCTTCGAAGTATCGAGCCTGGCGTCGTCGAGATCGAAGTACCGTTCTCGCCGGAACTGAGCCAGCAGGACGACTTCTTCCACGCCGGGGTTGGCATCGCCATCCTCGATAGTGCTTGCGGCTGCGCTGCGTTCACGCTCATGGCGCCAGGGACGCGCGTGTTGACCGTGGAGCTGAAGGTCAACTTGCTCGCCCCGCGGTCGGTGACTTCTTGCGAGCGCGTGGCGAGGTCGTCCGGCCCGGCCGGAATCTCACCGTCTGCCGAGGCGATGCCTATGCCGTCGCCGGCGGCGATTCGAAGCACGTAGCGACCGTCCTCGCCACCATGACCGCCATCGCAGCAGCTAACTGACGGCCGCCTGTACCATTCAAAGATGACTAACCCAGCCCCGCCGCGGCCCGCCGTTACACGTCGCCAGCTGCTGCTCGGCGGCTCGTTGCTCAGCGTTGGCCTGCTCGCCTGTGGCACTTCCCTACACAACCCGCTGGCCCACAGCTCACCGGACACATCGACCGGCACCTTTCCCGTCACCCACACCGACGCCGAGTGGCGACAGCAGCTCAGCCCGCAGCAGTATCAGATCCTGCGCGAAGCCGGCACCGAGCAGCCGTACAGCAGCCCGCTCAATGACGAGCACCGCCCCGGTGTGTTCAGTTGCGCGGGTTGTGGACTGGATCTGTTCTCGTCTGCCACCAAGTTCGAGAGCGGCACCGGCTGGCCGAGCTTCTACCAGTCCCTGGGCAACGCCGTGATCACACGTGAAGACGACTCGCTGGGCATGACGCGCACCGAGGTCCTGTGCAGTCGCTGCGGCGGGCACCTCGGCCATGTCTTCGATGATGGCCCGGCACCGACCGGCCTCCGGTACTGCATGAACGGCGTCGCAATGAACTTCCGGCCGCAATCAGCTTGAGGCCGGCATGGCCGACGGTCTGGTGACGGTGGTCTTGCCGTGTCTGAACGAGGCCGAGTCACTGCCTGTTGTCCTGGCGGCAATGCCCGCCGGCTACCAGGCGTTGGTGGTCGACAACAACAGCACCGATGACACCGCCGACGTGGCCCGCCGGCACGGCGCCACGGTGGTCGCCGAACCGCGGCCCGGCTACGGATCGGCCGTGCACGCCGGAGTGGTGGCGGCGACGACGCCGATCGTGGCGGTGATCGACGCAGACGGGTCACTGGATCCCGCCGATCTGCCCCCGCTGGTCGCCGAAGTGGAGCGCGGCGCCGACCTGGCGATCGGCAGGCGCCGCCCGGTGCCCGGGCTGCGTTGGCCGTGGGTAGCGCGGCTCGGCACGGTGATGGTGAGCTGGCGGCTGCGCACTCGGCACGGCCTCGCGGTGCACGACATCGCGCCGATGCGGGTGTTTCGGCGTGACGCCCTGCTGAACCTGGGTGTCAACGACCGCCGGTCGGGATATCCGCTGGAGCTGCTGGTGCGGGCGGCCGCGGCCGGTTGGCGGGTTGTCGAGCACGACGTCGCATACGGGCCCCGCTTCGGCGGTAAGTCCAAGGTGAGCGGTTCGCTGCGGGGCAGTGTCACCGCGATTCTGGACTTCTGGAAGGTGATCTCTTGAGCCGCGACGGCGACGATGCGGAGCGAAGCGACGAGGTGGGGGCACCTCCCGCTTGCGGGGGAGAGCGGCGCGCATGAGCCGCGACGGCGACGATGCGGAGCGAAGCGACGAGGAGGAGCGGCGCGCATGAGCATCGTGCCGGTCACGCTGCTGGTGGTGGCCAAAGCCCCGGTGGCCGGCCGGGCCAAAACCCGGCTGGCCGCGACGGTCGGCGACCAGGTCGCCGCCGAGATCGCCGCCGCGGCGCTGCTCGACACCCTCGACGCGGTGGCGGACGCCGCGGTCGCTACGCGAGTCGTGGCGCTCACCGGCGAGCTGGACGCCGCCGCCGGCGCCGCCGAGATACGGCGCCGGCTGGCATCGTTCGTCGTAATCGACCAGCGCGGCAACAACTTCGGTGATCGGCTGGCCAACGCGCATGGCGACGCCGCGGCCGTCGGCGGGCAGTCGGTACTGCAGATCGGGATGGACACCCCGCAGGTGACCGCCGAGCTGCTGTACGACTGCGGCCGACGCTTGGTCGAAGCTCCGGCCGTTCTGGGGTTGGCCCGCGACGGTGGATGGTGGGCTCTCGGCGTGCACACGGCTGCGCTCGCCGAGTGTCTCCGCGACGTCCCGATGTCGCAGCCGGACACCGGAGCGCTGACGCTCAAAGCGTTGCACGGCAACGGTGTTGACGTAGCTCTGCTCGACGAGCTGGCCGATTTCGACGTCGCCGACGACGTGGCCGCGGTCCGTGAGGTCTGTCAGCCGGGCAGTCGGTTCGCCACAGTCAGTTGCGCCGCGGGTCTGTGAAGGACCGTTGGGCGATCGCGCGTCCGGTCAGGCCGATCGCGAATACCCCGAGCCCGACGACCACCGACTGCCACGGCAAGGTGGCGACCAGCAGCAGACAGCCGACGAGCCCGCACACGTTCAGCACGCGCGGCCAACGTCGTTGCGCGGCCGGCTGGGTGTAGGCCGACGCGTTGGCGATCGCGTAGTAGATCAGCACGCCGAACGACGAGAAGCCGATCGCGCCACGCAGATCGACCGTGGCCGCCAGCACGCACACGACCACCCCGAGGGCGATCTCGGCGTGGTGCGGCACCTGATAGCGCGGGTGGACCGCGGCCAGCCAGCCGGGCAGATCCCGGTGACGGGCCATCGCCAGGGTGGTGCGCCCGATCCCGGCGATCAGCGCCAGTAGCGCGCCCAGGCTGGCCAGCGTCGCGCCCACCGCCACCACCGGCAGCAGCGGCGCGGCCCCGGCCGCGCGCAGCGCCTCGGCCAACGGGGCGGCAGAGCGCGCCAGCCGCTCGGGTCCTGCCGCGAGCAACACCGCAACCCCGACGACCAGATACACCGCCACCGCTATCGCAAACGCGACGATGATCGCCCGCGGTATGGTCCGGGTCGGGTCTCGGACCTCCTCACCCATCGTCGCGATCCGCGCATAACCGGCGAACGCGAAGAACAGCAGCCCGGCCGATTGCAGAACCCCGTACACGGTGACCGACGACCAGGCGCCCGCGCCGCTGAGATTCGACGGGTGCACACCGGCGACCGCGATGGTAATCACTACAACAGCGAGGGCAACAAGTGTGCAGGCCAGCAAGATTCGGGCCAATACCGCTGTCTTGGTGACGCCACGGTAGTTCAGTGCGGTCAGCCCGATCACTGCGATGACAGCGACGAGCCGCTGCGCCCACCACGGGCCGGCGAGCGCATACGTGCCGATCGTCAGCGCCATCGCCGCACACGACGCGGTCTTGCCGACGAGAAATCCCCATCCTGCCGCGAAACCCCACCACGGGCCGAGCCGTTCGCGCCCATAGATGTACGTGCCGCCGGACGTCGGATACACCGCCGCCAGTTGGGCCGACGCGGTGGCGTTGCAGTACGCGATCGCCGCGGCAATGGCCAACCCGATCAACAGCCCCGCACCGGCGGCGCGGGCAGCGGGGCCGAACGCGGCGAACACCCCTGCACCCATCATCGATCCCAGACCGATCACCACCGCGTCGACGGTGCCGAGTCGGCGGGACAGTTCCGGCATACCCAAGCCCCTTTACCAGTGCGTGAAGATCAGACTGTTCAGCAACAGCGCGCCGATGACGTTGACGCCCAGCCACAGTCGCTGCGACAGCGGCGGCAGCAGCGCCGGCGCGGCCGTCAGCCAGACCGTGAACGGCAGCCAGATCCGTTCGGTCTCAGCCTTACTCAGCATGCTCACGTCCGCGCAGACAATGGCAACCAGCATCGCCAGGAGCAGCAGGTGCAGGCCCGACCGCCGACGGATCGCGGCCGGGTCGAACACCCGGCCGAGCCCGGCGACGCTGCCCAAGCCGATCGCGCACACCACCGACGCCAGATTGCCCCAGCTCCAATACTGGAATGGCCGATCATGAGCAATGCCGGACCAATAGCGTTGCTGGACAAGGGTATAGCCGTCGAACCAGCAGAAGCCGGCAGCGGTGAACGCCGCGGCCACCGCGGCTGCGGTCAGAGCTGCCGGGCCCAGTGCCCGCAACGACGAGCGCCAGTCGGTCGCGCAGGCCAGCACCGCGACTGCCGGGAACGCCATCAACATCAGGCCGTAGCTGAGGAACACCGCCCAGCCGAGCAGCAATCCGGCTGCGGCCGCAGCCAATACAGGAAACCGAACCGTGCCGCGCACTGCCAATGCCAGCAATGCGATGCCCCAGGCGGCGACTCCGGCGAAGTACCCGTCGGCGGAGACCGCAATCCAGATTGCCGTGGGTGTCACTGCGACGAATGGCGCGGCTCGGCGTGCTGTCGGCTCGTCGGCCAGAGCGCGCAGCGTGATCACGATTGCGGCGGCGGCGCTCGACCCGACCAGCAGGCACAGCAACCCGGCCCATGCACCGCCGCCCAGCCCGATGCGGTCCAGCCACACGAATGTCAGCAGCGCACCCGGAGGGTGACCGGAGACGTGGGTGATCCACGAGTTCGGCTGAAAGTCCAGGATACGACTGGAGAACGTGCGCAGCGTCGCCGGGATGTCGGTGATGCCCGGCACCTGCGGCAGGTACTCGTCCTTGTCGGTCAACCGGCCGGCGAACCCGCGCTGCCAGCCGTCGATCATCGCCAGTGAGAACGCCCACCCGCAGCACACGGCCCAGGCGACCAGTGGCAATATCCGCCATGAAAGCTGCTGCGCCACAACGGGTCCCCACAGCACCGCGGCCAGCGCTAGCAGAATCGCGGGTCCGGTGCCCCAGCCGACGTGGGCGTCGAACCAGCCGAAGATCGGAGCGGCGCCGGCATGCCAGCCGAAACGGTCCGGCACGGCGTGCAGATGCGATCTGATGCCCCAATGCAGGCGGGGCAACACGAACGCGGCGGCAACCAGAAGCAGCCCGACCGCAGCCGCGATTGCGTCCCGGCGCGCGATCCTCACTAAGTCTGTTGGGCGGGTTGTTGGCCGGCGGGAGCGTCGGCCGCGGCCGGTTGGGGCGGACGTCCTCTGCGCAGCGTGTCGAGCACTTCGCGATAGGGACCGACGAGATAGACGGTGTCGTCGGCGTGGAGACGGGCGTCGCGACGCGGGTGCAACTTGACCAGTGCGTTGGGCCGGGTGATGGCGATGACCCGGGTCTGGGTGGACAGTTCGAACATGCGCAGACCGTCGAGTTCGCTCCCTCGCGCCACGCCCATTCCGCCGACTACGAACGAGCGTTGCCCGACCGAGAAGGTGCCCAGCACCTGCAGACCGACCGCGGCGCCGATGAACCACGGTGCGGCCAGTTCGACGGTGGAGCGCACGTTTTCAAAACCGAACCGCTGCGCCACCGCGAAGCCCAGCGTGCGGTCGTAGACGCGCAGTACCAGCGGGACATCGGTCCAGTTGAGCCCGGGCCGCACCTCGGTTCCCAGCATTTCGGTCAGCACGATGCCGGTTTCGATGTTGGTCATGTCGTCGCGAGTCAGCACCGCCACGGCGCGGGCGCGATCCACCCGCGCCGATTGCAGCGTCTGGCCCAAGGTGGCGTCGCCGAGAATCACCGGCACGTCCAGATCGCGTGCCAACGACAGTAAGGGGTTGTCCTCGTCTCGCTCGATCACCGCGACGTCGTAGCCGGCGGCGGTCAGATCGCTGACCACGCGCATGCCGAGCGCGCTCAACCCGACGACGACAATGTGGTTGTGCAAGTGGCGCACCCGCGGGCGTGCGACTCCCATGACGAAGCGGCGCGACAGCAGCACGTCGGCGACGAATGAGACCAGCAAAGCGGTGGTGGTCACCCCGCTGAACATCAACAGGGCGGCGAACACTCGCAGCCAGGTGGGCTGGTGCACAAAGCTGAAGTCGCCGTAACCGGTCGTGGTCATCGTCTCGATGGTGAAGTAGATCGCGTCGACCCAGCCCATCCGCGGCGGGGCCTCGTAGCCGAACCGCAACAACACCGTGGAGCAGGCCAGCAGCAGCAGTGTGCCGGCCACCACGGGAAAGAACGCCGGGTTGAAGTCATTGACCAGGGCGCGGACGGAGTCGAACGCTCTACGCAGCCGTGGCTGACGTGACCGCGTGCGAGGCAGCGCCCGAACCCTGATGTTTTGGGCGGCCACCTCGTCGGCGGTGCCGACCATCATTGTCCAATCACCGGCGTGCACCCGCTGATCACGGCTCGGGCAGATCTCCATCTCTCCGGGGGTGGGGGAGTTCTCGCCGTGGATCACCGCCACCGGGGCCAGATCGCCGTATAGTTCCCGCAGCGTCGCGTCGCGGTACGCGTCGCGGCCGGCGACGACGAATTCGAGGCCTGCGGCCTCGAACTGGTGCGTGTTGTGTTCCAGACATGCCTCGACCACTGATGGCGCCGAGAGTTCGGCCACGTTGAAGATCGCGCCGGGCCCGTTGTCGTCGGCTATCGCTTCGCGCAGCACATCGTTGGCGACCCGTGCCACCACGCGGGCTTTCGCGTTGGCTCTCCTTGCCAGCAAAGCGATTTCGAGGTTCGTCGCATCGTCATTTCCAGCGCATACGACGGCGAGCGCATTACCGACGTCAGCAAGGGCGAGCTCGCGAGCGACCCCGGCCTCGCTGAGTTCGATGTTGGCCAGCCTGGCGACGGTCGCGCCGGCGTTTTTGAGCTCCTCGATGATCGTCGTGGCCAGCGCATCGTCACCGCTGACGATGATGTGGCGGTGCATTGGAGCATTATGTCATCCGCTCTTAACGTGCAGGTGAGCTGACACGGGCGTCCCCTTCTAGGGCAACTCTTTTCCAGCATCACGTCCAGCGTGACGTGCCAATGCCTGCCGGTCCACTTTGCCGATGCCCCGCAACGGCAGCGCGTCGACGATATGCAGCTCGCGGGGCGCGGCGGTCCGATCCAGGGTGTGCCTGACGTGTGCCCGCAGGGTTTCGAGCGAGGGCGGGGCATGACCATCGGCCACCACGATCGCGGCGGCAACCCGCTGACCCAGCCGCTCGTCGGCGAGCCCGAACACCGCGCAGTCGGCAACTGCCGGGTGCGTCCGCAGCGCGGCCTCCACCGGCTGCGGCAGAACAGTCAACCCGCCCGTGCTGATCGCCTCGTCGGCTCGGCCTAACACGCTCAGGACACCCGAATCATCAACAGCGCCAATATCATCGGTGCGAAACCAGCCCCGCTCGGCGAATGGGTCGGGATCGGGCGGGTTGCGATAGCCGTTGGCCAGTGTCGGGCCGCCGATCACGATGCGGCCGTCGGTCTCCAGCCGTAGCCGCACCCCGTCGAGCGGCACACCGTCGTACACACAGCCGCCGGCGGTTTCGCTCATGCCGTAGGTGCGGACCACCGTGATACCCGCGCTCGCGGCAGCGTCGAGGATCGGGCGCGGGGCCGGCCCGCCGCCGATCAGCACGGCATTCAACTCGGCAAGCGCGGCGGCGGCCGCCGGATCGGTGAGGGCCTTGGCCAACTGTGTGGCCACCATGGCGGTGTAGCGCCGACCAGAACCGAGTTCCTTGACGGCAGAGGGTAATTCGTCGATATCGAAGCCGTTGGAGACATCAAGCTCGACCGGAACGGTATCGGACAGCACGCTGCGCACCAGCACCTGGACGCCAGCGATGTGATAGGCCGGCAGGGCCAACAGCCATCGGCCCGGCCCGCCGAGACGGTCATGGGTGGCTGTCGCGCTGGCCCTCAGCGCTGCAGCGGTGAGCAGCGCGCCCTTGGGCGCGCCGGTGGTTCCCGATGTCGTGGCCACCAGGGCGATGTCGTCGTCGATAGCTTCGCCCACCCGCAGCGCCGCCGATGTGGACTGCCGATCGGCACCGGCAGGCACCGGCAGCAACGCAGACGCACGGCCATCCAGAACCTGCTTGAGGGCTGCGAGCAGCGGGCGCGCCGTGGAGCCCTGCGCCACGGCCAACGCGCGCAGAACGGCTATCCGGTCTCCTCGCCGCCACGAGCATCGTCCAACGGCCAACCCTTGGCGGCCAGCCGTTCCCGCACCCGCTCGACGTCTGCAGGAGAGGGCAGTTCGTCGGTCATCTGGGTGATCAACACGCCGATGTCGACGTCGTCGAAACCATCCCGCTGCACCAGCTCGTGGGCCACGGCCTTGACATCGTCGGTGGACAGCCGACGGGACAGCAGGGCCAGCACCGGAAAGTAGTCGGTGGGTGGGATGCCTTCTGGATACCCCGCGCGCAGCCACGCGACGATCGAGGTCAGGAAACCGTTCATACCGCCTCAACTTCCCCCGCACAGCCTTCGTTAAGCCTGAACAGCGAATGAATTTAAGTTCTTACGCGGGCTTGGCTCCAAGGATATACATGCCGGTGTGCGCCCCGATGAAATCGCGGGCGACGTACAACACGCCGATCACGGCCGCGACCAGCGCCAACGAGTACAACGCCCAGCTGAGGGCGGTCAGCGCCGGATTCTTGTGCCCCACGGCAGTGCCATCGGAGCCCTCAACACCGGCGCCCGCGGCCCCCGCCCGCACGCCGAGTGCGAACAGCGCAGGCAGCCCGCTACCGAGGACCAAACCGAAGACGAGGATCTTCAACGAAGCCTCGTAGTTGAACCAAGTGCTCATGGCATGCCTGCTTTCTTTGCCGGGGCGGTGCCGGGAGCGGCGTCGGTAACCTCTCCGTTCCCGCCGGGGACTCCCGCGCCGATTTTGGCCGTCGGCTGGCCGTCCTCGTCGAGCCCGGCGGTCAGGTCACCCTTCCACTCGGCGTTGACGTTGTTGTGGTCTACCTTCGTCTTGCGCGACTGCAGGTAGATGGCCGCGGCCGTCGCCACCAGCAGGGCGAAGCCGACGATCGAGCCGAAGTAGCCACCGATCGAGTGGACCACCCAGTAGGTGATGGCACCGACGGCGCCGGCGGCGGGCAGCGTGATCAGCCAGGCGACGGCCATCCGGCCGGCAACCCCCCAGCGCACCTCTGCTCCGGGTTTGCCAACGCCGCTGCCGAGCACAGATCCGGTTACCACCTGAGTGGTCGACAGCGCGTACCCGAAGTGAGCGGACAGCAGAATGATGACCGCCGAAGACGATTCGGCGGCCATGCCTTGCGGCGACTTGATCTCGACGAGTCCCTTGCCCATGGTGCGGATGATCCGCCAGCCGCCGGTGTAGGTACCCAGTGCCATCGCGCACGCGCAGGCCAAGATGACCCAGAAAGGGGGCAAGGCGGCTGTCCGGCTGACCGCGCCGTAAGAGATCAGCGCCAGGAAGATCACGCCCATCGTCTTCTGCGCGTCGTTGGTGCCGTGCGCCAGCGAAACCAGCGATGCCGAGAAGATCTGGCCGCGACGGAACGCGGCCTCGCTGCGCTCCTCCGGAACGCCGCGATCAAGCCGGTAGACCAGCCAGGTGCCGACCGCACCGACCAGCCCGGCCAACACCACCGACACCAGGGCCGGGATCAGTACGCGCGACACCACACCGGTCCAGATCACCCCGTGAGCGCCGGCCGCGGCGATCATGGCACCGACGATGCCGCCGACCAGGGCATGCGAGGAGCTCGACGGGATACCCAGCAGCCAGGTCATCAGGTTCCAGACGATCCCGCCGACCAGACCGGCGAAGACGAGTTGCAAGGTCACCAGGTGACCGTTCACCAAGTCCTTCGCGATTGTCCCCGCGACAGCGGTGGACAGGAACGCTCCGCCGAGGTTCAGCACCGCCGACAGCGATACCGCCGCCTTCGGCTTGAGTGCGCCGCTAGCGATGGAGGTGGCCATGGCATTTGCGGTGTCGTGAAACCCGTTCGTGTAATCGAATGCGAGGGCGGTGATCACGACGATGATCAAGAGGAACAGCTGAAGGTCCACGGCGCTAATTCTGGGGGCATCGGGGTGCGGTTGTCGAAAGAACGGGGATGTGAATCCCAGGTATTGGACAAGCGTCGACAGATGTTCGCTTGCAATTAACCTTCGGGCTTGGGGCGATCATCCCGAGTGTCGCGGCGCAGCGGGTGATCAGGTGGGATCTGGACGAAGATCAGGAGTACGCCGTCGGGATCGACCACATGCATTTCGTGCAGCCCCCACGGTTCCTGGCGGGCCTCGCGGGCGATCGCCACGCCTCTGCTCTCCAACTCGGCCTGCGTCGCGACCACATCGCGCACCTGTAGCCACAGTGCGCCCGGGAACGCCCCGGCCGGGTGCTCCGGCGCGCCGTGGCCGGCCAGCTCTATCAGCGACTGGCCGGCGTAGAACACGGTGCCCGCGCCGTAGTCGCGGAAGATCGCCAAGCCGATCTGGTCGCGGTAAAAGCTCAGCGATCGCTGGTAGTCCGCCGGCCGAAACAGCATCCGGCTGGCCAGGATTTCCATGCCTCCGTGTCTATCACGGCCGGGTCAGCCGTTGGGCTGAAGCCGCTGGCGCCTGATCATGTTGGTCGCAAAGCCGGGACCCACGGTGTCCATCGCCCGAGCGAAGACGGCCATCCGCGGCGCGATCCGGACTGGCCGGGTGCGCGCGGCGGTGATCATCCAGCCGGCCGCCTCCTGTGATGTCAACGCCGGTAACCCCTGGTATTCCTTCGTCGGAGCGATCATCGGGGTGGCCACCAGCGGGTAATACAGCGTGGTCGAGTGCACACCCTTTGCGCCCCATTCGGTTTCGATGACACGGCTGACCGCGGACAGCGCGGCCTTGGTCGCGTTGTACACCGAGAACAGCGGTGACGCCTCGCTGAAGACCCCCCAGGTGGCGACGTTGATGATGTGCCCGTCGCCGCGCTGCAGCATCCCGGGCGCGATCCCGCGGATCAGCCGCAGCGGCGAGTAGTAGTTGAGCGTCATCGTCCGCTCGACGTCGTGCCAGCGTTCCAGTGACTCGGCCAGCGGTCGGCGGATTGAGCGACCGGCGTTGTTGATCAAAATGTCCACCCCGCCAAGGCGCTGCTCGACATCGGCGGCCAGTGCATCGACGGCGTCCAGGTCAGACAGATCGCAAGGCATCGCGATCGCGGTGCCGCCGCTGTCTTCGATTCGGGCCACCAGCGCATCCAGCAGGTCTTTGCGACGGGCGGCGACCACCACGGTGGCGCCGTGGCGGGCGAACTCCTCGGCGGCGCTCTCCCCGATCCCCGACGACGCTCCGGTGAGCAGGACACGCTTGCCGTTCAGGTCGACAGCTTTGCTGGCCCGGCTGTGCGCCGTTAGGCGCGCCCTGAAGGGTGGGCGCATTGTGGCCAGCACGAACTGCTCGGTCAGTCGTCGAAGCGGGTTGTTGCTCACAGGTGGCGAGTCTAGGGGGCGTCTAAAGTCGCCCAGATTGACGTAACCGTGAGCCCTACTCGCGTTTTTCCGCGCTGGCGTCGATTTCGGCGGAGGTGTCGGTGTCAAAGGCGACTATCGGCGCATGGGTGGGGTGTTGATCGGCAGCGAAGCAGTCGCTGCCGGGGCGTTGACGGAGCATCAATTGCGGCGATGGCATAGGCCGCTATTCCGGGACGTCTACGTACCGAAGTGGGATGCACCGTCGCTTGACGATCGCATCCTGGCGGCGTGGCTGTGGTCGAGGCGGCGGGCGGTGGTTGCCGGTGTCGCCGCGTCGGCGTTGCATGGCGCGCAGTGGGTCGATGCGGACAGACCGATCGAACTCGTCGCGCCAAGCGCTCGGCCGCAGCGTGGGTTAGTGGTCCGCAACGAAACACTCGATGGCGACGAAATCACACGCTTCAAGCAGCTACCGGTGACCACCGTGGCACGAACCGCCTTCGATCTGGGTCGTCACCTGCCCCGGGGGGCAGCGTTGGCGCGACTCGATGCGCTGATGCACGCCACACCGTTTTCGCGCGAAGACGTCAACGTGCTCGCTAAGCGTCACCGCGGTGCGCGAGGGTTGCGACGACTTAGGGACGTCTTGCCGTTAGTAGACGGGGGCGCAGCCTCGCCGAGGGAGACGTGGTTGCGGCTCTTGTTCATTGATGCCGGTTTGCCAGCACCCGCCACGCAGATACCGGTGTACGACGACTGGCAGTTCGTGGCCATGTTGGACATGGGCTGGGAGGACTACAAAGTGGCTGCCGAGTACGACGGAGATCAGCACCGCACAGACCGTAGGCAATTCGTGAAGGACATCAACAGGCTGGCCAAGACGCAAGACCTGGGTTGGCACGTGATCCGCGTGGTCAACGAGCATCGATCCGACGACGTCATCAGCCGGGTATATCAAGCGCTCACCCGCCGCGGGTATCGCCGAGATCTGCGTTAGCGTGACACCTACTCGAACTTTTCCGCGCTGCCGTCGATTTCGATGAAAGCAGCCGCTTAGAAGTAGCGCGGGAAGCGGCTCCAATCGGGAGGCCGCTTCTCCAGGAACGCGTCGCGGCCCTCGACGGCTTCGTCGGTCATGTAGGCCAGCCGGGTGGCCTCACCGGCGAAGAGTTGCTGACCCACCAGCCCGTCGTCGAGCAGGTTGAACGCATACTTCAGCATCCGTTGTGCCTGAGGCGATTTCGCGTTGATCTCGGCTGCCCACTGCACACCCGCCGATTCGAGTTCCGCGTGGTCGATCACAGCGTTGACTGCGCCCATCGCGTGCATCTGCTCGGCGGTGTAGTCGCGGCCGAGGAAGAAGATCTCGCGGGCGAACTTCTGGCCGACCTGCCGGGCCAGGTATGCGCTGCCGTAGCCGCCGTCGAAGCTGCCGACGTCGGCGTCGGTCTGCTTGAACCGGGCGTGCTCGCGGCTGGCCAAGGTGAGGTCGCAGGTCACGTGCAGGCTATGCCCGCCGCCCGCGGCCCAGCCGTTGACCAGGCAGATCACCACCTTGGGCATGAATCGGATCAGCCGCTGCACCTCGAGGATGTGCAACCGGCCGGCACGGGCTGCGTCAACGGTGTCCGCGGTCTCGCCGGCGGCGTACTGGTAGCCGCTGCGCCCGCGGATGCGCTGATCCCCGCCGGAGCAGAACGCCCA
>Ga0209139_10000042_pt1 | contig 32887 bp, 15 predicted proteins | sample BogFormECP14_OM3_FD_188246 | JGI IMG/M metagenome (GOLD analysis project Ga0209139, IMG submission 188246) | Bog forest soil microbial communities from Calvert Island, British Columbia, Canada - ECP14_OM3 (SPAdes) (version 2) | ecosystem: Environmental > Aquatic > Freshwater > Wetlands > Bog ...
CTTGAATGTGCCGTTCTTCTGGTTCTGGTAGAGAGTGGCTGCGGTGGAATCGTTGGCGACGTAGATATCCGGCCAGCCGTCATTGTCCAGATCCGCAACCGCCACGCTCAGGGCGAAGTTGCCTGCGGTGTTCCACATCCCAGCCTTTTCCGAAACGTCGCGGAAGGTTCCGTCCCCATTGTTGTGATAGAGAAGGTTCCTGCCCGGCGGCAATCCCGGCGGCCCGCAGGCCACCATAATTCCCTTGTACAAGCATGGCCCTGACTCGGGCACGGGCGCTGTCTTCAGGTCGAGGTCGATGTAGTTGCCGACGAAGAGGTCAAGGTTTCCATCGCGGTCGTAATCGAGGAACGTGCAGCCGGCACCCCAGCGGACTTGCTCCTGAGTGAGGCCGGCTTTTTGTGTAACGTCAGTGAATGTACCGTTGCCATTGTTGTGGAAGAGAATGTTGTGCCCCCAAAAGCAGCAGAAGAGATCGTCCCATCCATCGTTGTCGTAGTCGCCCACACAGACGCCGGTTTGCCATCCGGTACGTCCCAATCCTGATTTTTCTGTGACGTCGGTGAAAGTGCCGTCTCGATTGTTTTTGTAGAGATGTGAGGTCGGCGCTTTGCCGGGGGGCCAGTTTGCGTCGAGCCGATTCCCGTTGGTGAGGTAGACGTCGAGCCATCCGTCGTTGTCGTAGTCGAAGAACGCGAGGCCGCTTCCTTTGGCTTCAATGATGGAACGCTTATGGTCTACCCCGCCCCAGACATTGGGGGCCGTAAGTCCCGCTTGCTGTGCGACGTCGACGTACTGCACTGGAGACGTTGGGCTCGCGACTGCAGCTTCGACGAGGGCCGCATTTTTCCATTTCCAGAGTGGAGTCGTGAGGCTTTCCAGCAGCGTGCCGCTGAGAACGAAGAGAGATGAGCCGAGAAAACGCCGCCGGGGAAAATTCATAGACCTTGATTCGGATTATAGAGAGCAGGGTTTGTTCCGTTTGATAGGAGCTTCATTCTTCCTGTTTTTATCGTGTTGGAATTATCGGAAACTTGCGGGGAACGATTCCGGTTCCTTCTTTGACGGCGATGATTTTGTCGATTGGCACGTTCGTCAATTTGTCGACATGTCCGCTGGGCCAGGTGATGACGAGTGATTCGATGGTGGCGCGCTTTCCGAGACCGAAATGAATCCGCGGATCGCTGGCAGACATATAGCTCATTCCACCCTTTGCCTGTTCGACATGTGTGATTCCTTCCGAAGTTAGTTTCAGCGTGGAACCTATGCCGTCGCGGTTGGATTGCGTGCCGATCAACAGGACCTCCAGCCAGTGATTGGCGTTGCCTCCGTCATTCCGCAAGAGTTCAGGAGCATCGCCGCGGACATTGACTGCGATGTCGATGTCTCCGTCATTGTCGTAGTCGGCTGTGGCGAGACCGCGACCTGCGACTGGACGCATAAAGTCAGTGCCGAGTGAGTCGGATGTCTTTTCGAAATGGCCCTTGCCTGTGTTGTGGAACATCAGCAAAGGTTCTTTGTAGGAGACCTCGCTGTGATAGAGGTTCACGTTGTCAAGCATGGCTCCGTTTAACTGTAGGATGTCGGGCCAGCCATCGTTATCGTAGTCGATGAATTTGGCGGCGATGCCGCTCAGCAGAACGGCCTTCTGGCCAATGCCGCAGTTATATGTGTCATCGGTGAAGGTGCCGTCGCCGTTGTTGTGGTAAAGGCGGTTCAGTTCCAAATCGAGATGAGTGATGTAAACATCGAGCCAGCCGTCGCCATCGACATCTGCGGCGTCGATCCCCATTCCGGCTTCGTAGCGGCCGTCCTCACTCGCCGCTATCCCAGAAAGAAGCGAGACATCTTTGAAGGTCCCGTCGTGATTATTCAGAAAGAGAAAATTCGGCCAGGTATCGTTGGCGATGGCGATGTCTGGCCAGCCGTCGTTGTTGAAATCGGCAAGGACCACTCCCATGCCCTTGGATTCGGGCAGGCCCACACCTGACTTGTCACTTACGTCAGTAAAAGTGCCGTCATGGTTGTTGTGGTAGAGCTTCGTCTTTTGCCCCTTGTAGTTGTTGGGATTGCAGTAGGAGCGGTAGCCGGGAGCGCGCTCGCCGCACCAGAGATTGTTCTTCGGTGTCCACTCGATGTAGTTCGTGACCACTAGGTCGAGGTATCCGTCTTTGTCGTAGTCAAACCATCCGGCGCTGGTTGACCAGTTACCCTCATCGGCGACACCGGCTTTGGCAGTGACGTCAGTGAAGGTGCCGTTGCCGTTGTTGTGATACAGAATGGCGCGGCCATAGCCGGTGACGTAGAGGTCGGGATAGCCGTCATTGTCGAAGTCTCCCACAGCAACTCCCTGCCCGTAGTGTCCTTCGCCACCCACCCCAGCTTTTTCGGTCACGTCAGTAAACGTGCCATCGCCGTTGTTGTGATAGAGCGCTGATCGCAGCGGGTGAGCAGGCTTGTAGATATCGGTGGCCGCCGACTGAACAAAGTAAAGGTCCATCAGTCCGTCCTGATCGTAGTCGATCCAACCGACGCCGGTGCCCATGGTTTCCAGATAATACTTTTCATCCGTTTGTGTGGAGTCCTGAACGAAGGTGATGCCAGCGGCTTTGCGGACGTCTGTGTAGTGGACGGGGATGGCGGCATCTTGCGGCTTCGCGGGCTGTTGAGCCACTAGCGGAGGAACGGGAGCACTCAAGATTGCGGTGAGCAAAAGTGTGATGCAGCGCGAGATTCCTGAAGGCTGGCCCTTGCTTCTCGGCGATTGCATTCCCATTCTTTCAGAGAGTCCGATCTGCGAGAGCCAGAGCCATTTGCAACAGTTGCTGTCTGCTAGCCATCGGCATGGGTTGATTTCCAGCGGAAGGAATCTCCGGAGCCTGCGCCAGAGTTTGTTCTATCCGGTTTACGTCGAGGGCGCCACTTGCGTTGCTGTTCTTGAAGCGGTCCAGGACCTCGCGGGCCTTTGCGATCTGCCCCGTTTGATAATAGAAAATGCCGAGAGTGGAGTAGCTGCCGGGCCACTCAGGCAAAATATCTACTGCGCGGGCTAATTGATCGGCGGCCTGAGGGGTGTTGCCCTCCAATGCTGAAACAATGCCCAGACCCCAGAGGATTTTTCCTGAGCCCGGGATGCGGGCCTGGCCTTTCAATAGCGTTTGCTTAGCGCCTTCAACGTCATTCTGACGAAGCTGGAGCAGGGAAAGCGAAAGGTAGTCCTGGTCGTTGTCCGGGTTGCGTGCAATTGCATCCCCGTAAACTTCGGCGGCGCGGGCTGTATCGCCCATATGCGCGTAGATATCTCCGAGCAAAGCAAGATACGCATCGTCCTTGCGGCCTTGTTCTGAAACTTTACCTGCGGCATCGAGCGCCTCTGCATAGCGACCTTTACGGAAGTAGGCATCTGCGATGTTGAACGTTATTTCGTCAGAGCCCGGATTCGCCTGCAGCGCATTTTGAAAGTGCTGGATGGCATCGTCATACAAACGGTAGCGCGCGAGTAGCACGCCGACTCCAGTCTGTGTGCGGTAGTCCCCTGAGCTGATCTTGTCGAGTTGCGCGACAACGTCCTTAGCCTCTGCTGTTTTTCCCGATTTCAGATACGCCTCAGCGAGGAGGTACAAATCTTCGGGTTGATCCGGATGCTTCTTGATTTCATCATTGAGTTGAGAAATATCAAATTGGTTTCGCGCCTGAGGGGCAAGCTTCGAGCGATTATCCAGGTAATCGAAGAGATGCTCATAGGGATAGGGGCCGGTGGCGGCATCTTTGGAGAGAGTCTGGAATACTTTCAGATCGCGATCCGCAGCTGCTGTCTCGTGCAGGTTTCTTTCCACCATGGCCAGTTTGTAATACCCAGTGGACGGATTGTGACTCACCTGAACATATCGTCTGAGCAGATCTGCTGCCTCAGCATATTTCTTGTTGAGGATTCGCAAATTGGCTAATTCCAGCAGCGCGTCCGCGTAGTCGGGGTTGTAGTGGAGAGCCTGCTGGAGCAGCGTTTCGGCTCCGGCTGTGTCTCCTTGACGCTCCGCAATAAAGCCAAGGTTAAACAGGCAGGAGGTATTGTGCGGGTCGAGTTTGAGACCTTGTTGAAAATATTGCTTTGCCTCATCGAAGCGTCCCAGATGCTGGTAGGAAACTCCGAGAAACACATAAGACCGCGCCGTCGGATCTGTCTGGATGAGTTGTTTGAACACTTCGATGGCCTTATCCGCCTTGCCAGCCATGAAATAGCTCTCACCCAGTGCGGCTTTCAGATCGGATCGTTGCGGGGCGATGGCAAGTGCTGATTCCAGCAACGGGATCGCATCCTCAAAGTAGTTCTGAGACATGCTAACGCGGGCCATCAGAAAAATGATGTCCGTATTCTCAGGCGCAATCTTGTGGGCATGAACCAGCAGGTCCAGCGCGTCGAGCGGACGCGACTCATTTGAATAAACCTGCGCCAGCAAATAGAGCGTTTCTGGTGATTCGGGTTTCAGCTTGAGCGCCCGGTTCAAGACCAGCTCAGCTTTAGAGTTGTCGCCGCCCCGAAGGTAGGCTTGGCCCAGGTTGTAGAGGATCTCGAACGTCCCCGGGCGTAGCGCATCGGCTTTTTCCAGTTCAAGCTGGGCAGGCTTGTATTGCTTTTCTGAGGCGAGTAGGACGCCAAGGGTGAAGTGAAGCTGAATGTCGCCCTTGTTTTCGGTAGATAGCTCAGTCGCCAATCGCAATGCTTCCGCGGTGCGATTCGATGCCAGATAAGCATGAACCAGATTGAATCGCGTCGCGATGTTGGCGGGCCGCACGCGCTCAAAGTGCGGAATGGCTTCGGCAGGCGATCCCTTGCTTAACAAGAGGAGGCCGAGGTTGTAATTTGCGTCGCGATTGGCCGGGTCAATCCGCAAAACGGTTCGGAATTCTTTTTCGGCAAGGTCGGGCTTCTGCTCCGAGAGATAAGCATTCCCCAGATTGTTGAGGGTCTTTGTAGAGTTGGGCGCAAGTTTCAGAGCATGTTGAAAGGCTTCTATCGCAGCAGCGGCATCTTTTTCATCGATATCAATGAAGCCCAGCAGATTGTAGGCTTCCACGCTGGCGGGATTTTGCTGGAGTTCCTCTCGCACCTTTGCTTTGGCCTGATCGAGATGACCCTGCTGACGCAGCGCTTCCGCTTGTTGGAGATTTGGGGAGAGTGTTGCAGTTTGCTCAGCTTTGCCGGTCGCAGTCGCATGGGGTGACTTCTGTGCCGCAAGCATCTGCCAGAGAAAGAAAAGTACTAAAAAGGCTCCAACCTTGCGCGCTGTCAATTGTTTAATCGAGACTGTTGTTTCATGCCGCAATTGGGCCCCAAATACCATCCACTCACACCATTTTCGATTGCCCGTCAAGGCTGCGATTGTAGCATTTCGAGAGCCTGCTGCGCCCCCTTATGCTGTGGCTGCATGCGCAGCAGTTCCATCAACGCTTCTCTCGCTTTCTCTTTATCATTCTGCATCGCGTAGAGCCGAGCAAGATTGAGATAAGACTGATCAAAGTTCGGAGCAAGTCGGATGCAGGTTTTGAATTGTTCCTCTGCTTCGGGATAGTTCTTGTCTCGAACAAAGAGAACGCCAAGGTTGTTCAGTGCCTCAGGATAGTCCGGGCGCAGAGCCACTGCCTTTTTCAAATATTCCGATGCCTGCTGCATCTGGCCGCGTTGCGCGTAGAACATTCCAAGACTGTAGTTGACTTCAGGATCCTCCGGTTGAATCTCAAATGCACGCGTCAGAAGTGCCTGCGCTTGATCAAACGCGCCCTGCCGTCGATAGAGATTTCCCAGATTCAGAAGCGCAATGGCGAAGTTCGGTCTCTGGGCGAGTGACTTCTGGAAATTTCGCACTGCTTCATCAGTCTGTCCTTGCTGAGCAGCAATCATCCCGAGGTTGTTCCACGCCTCTGGATAGTTGGGGCGTAGCTCTACTGTTTTCTCGAGATATTGGCGGGCGTGTTGAAGATCATTTCTGCGCAGGTTGAGTGTGCCTAGGTTGTAATAGGCTTCAGGATCGTCCGGTTTCTCAACAATGACCTGCTGGAAAGAAGCGGCGGCTGCGTCAAGATAGCCGTGCTGGAAGAGCGCCACTCCATAGGTAAAGTCATTGCGCTGAAAAGCGTCCTGATAGAGCACGCCGTTAAACGGAAGTGCTTTTCGCACGCGGTCGGCTGCAGTGGATGGAATCGATTGAACGTCCTCTAACAATTTTTGAGGATCGACCGGACCTTGGTAGAGCTTTACGATCATCCCCTTACTGTCCAGCAGGAAGGAAGTTGGAAGGGCAAGGTCTCTACGGCGGTCGAACAGATAGCGGTAGATGATGTTGAAGATTCCCGCTATTTCTTCACTGGCAAATAGGACAGGGAAAGAAAGGCCAAGTTGTTTCGCGAACGACCGTGCCGACAGGATATCAATTGCGTCATCAACATTGATAGCAACAACGCTGACCTTGTTCACGACAAATGATGATTTGTGCTGATGTAACCGCGTCAGCTCGTCGCGGCATGGCGGAGCTTTGGTTGCCCAGAAATTGAGAAGAACGAAGCCACCCAGGAACGACCGCAGCTCTCGGATGTTGCCGTCGAGATCCGGTAGAGAAAACTCCGGGGCCTTTAAGGGTTCGATGAGCCACGTATCAATCACCGAAGGCAACGGCTCTAACTGTGGCGGCGGTCCTGGTTCTGCGTAGGACTGAGGAGGCGTGGCAAATGGCTTGGCCGCGAATGTGGCGGAGCCCTCTTCGATCTCGATCCGGTGGTTGACCGGCAGGCCGTCAAGTTTCTGAGACAGCCCACTGGGCCAGAGGATCGTAGCTTTAAGCGCGTCCTCCGTTTTTCCAACTCCAAAAAAGAGTTCCTTGGAGTGTTGGGCTAGAAAACCGGATCCGGCTTGCAGGTACTTTGTCTGACGAAGACTGCCTGCCTCAAGCGTGATGGAGGCGCCAATGCCATCGCGGTTGCTTTTTTGTCCGCGCAAACGGAATGCGATCGAATGGCCAATGTCCTTCATCGCGTTATGCAGAATCCGCAATTGTGGCGCGTTGCGATTCTTGAGGATCACCTCCAACCGTCCATCGTGGTCGATGTCGGCGAGCGCGAATGAACGGCTGTCCTCGGGAAAATCTAAACCCACCACGCCTGAAACTTCGGAGAATGTGCCATCGCGATTGTTCGCAAACATCACATTTCTCTCATAACCGCTCCAGGAACTGTCTGACCGGATGAGTTCATTGAGGGCATTCCAACCGTGTTCATAGGCCAACGAGGGCGTCGCGTCTTCAGGCGATTTTCCTACGACCTGTCGCCAAAAGAAGCTGCTGAGGTCATTTTGCTCCGGCCCGGAGATGTATCCGTTGGCGATATAGAGGTCCGGATAGCCGTCATGATCGAAGTCCCAGAAGTCCGAGCACCAGGACCAGCGGCCCATTTCGACTCCGGCTCGCTCGCTGACATTCTGAAACTTGCCATCTCCCTGATTTCGATAGAGTGAATTGCCTCGCGCATGCCTTTGGTAAAGCGCGCGGATATTTTCCGGGGCCTTTTCATGAAAGACCTTTTGTGCCGAAACCCGCTGCCCCGCGGCCGACCACATATTGGCCGCGTAAATGTCCTGATTCCCGTCGTTATCGAAATCCGACCAGCTTGCGCTCATTCCCGCACCGACGTCTTCGACATGAGCTTCTGTTGAAGTGTCGGTGAAGGTTCCGTCGCCATTGTTGCGGTAGAGATTGCTTCTGCCGAAATCGTTCGCTACATAGAGATCGGGGAATCCTTTGGTGTTGCAGGCACCCCAGGCGCAAGCGAAGCTGTAGCGATCGTTCTTCGCATTCAATCCCGCCGCTTCAGTTCGGTCTACAAAGGTTGCGTTTCCTTCGTTGTGTAGAAGGAAATTTGGCGGACCGTTGCGGGCGTCGAAGTAGGGTACTGGATAGTGGTACTGATCGAGGCCAAGGTAGTAGCTGTAAAGGCAGAAGTAAATGTCGAGGTGCCCGTCGCGGTCATAGTCGGCCAGAGCCGCGTGAGTAAAGGTTCCCTGCGGAGTACGCGCAAACTGAAAGGCATCCCGTTTAAGAGCGAAGGTCCCGTTCCCCTGATTCAGAAAGAGCAGGGGTCCACTGCCGCAAACTACGAGAAGATCTTGCAGCCCCTTATTTTCGAAGTCAGCAAACAGAGCACAGGACGTGTTATCCAGTACACCGAGACCGGATTTTTCCGTGACGTCTTCAAAGGTTCCGTCGCCTCGGTTGCGGTAAAGACGGTTCGGAAGACCCGCTGGTTGGCATACATACAGATCATCGAAGCCGTCATTGTCGAAGTCGCCTGCGGCAATGCCGTTGTTGCCGTAAACGTCGATGCCGCAAGCGCCGTCAAGAACCGTTCGCCAATAATCAGAGCCGCGAAGCATCTGGTTCTTATACGACGCGGTTGTCCCCAGGGCCTGGTGTGTAACGTCAATAAAACCTGATCCACTTGCAAGGCTGCGTGTTTCGTCAGTGGCTTCCCATTTACGCGCCCGCCATGTATCGGATGGATCGCGGAACCACTCGGTATGCCAATATCCAACGCGCTCCTCGCGCTGACCATTCGTGCGCATGGCGACTATGTCAAAGCGGATTACAAGACGAAGAGCCAGTGGGCTGCTGGCGATTTCTTCGATGCTCGTAATTTCAAATTCTGCAGTTTCCACTCGTAACACCGGACCCAAATAGTCACGGAATTCTTTGAGAAACTGTTCGCGTCCGGGAACAACCTTGGCGCCGAACTGCCTCCGGGTGACATCGATTCCGTAGCCGTTCCGCAGTGCAATTTCCTTCGCTGAACTCCACGAGTTTGCCTCGATCGATGGATCCAGGAACCTTGCCAGAACCGATAGATCACCGACGGATGCCTTCAAAGCCCGGCTCCACGCATCGAGGAGGGGCTCGATTTCAGCGGCATATTTTTCGGTGACAAACTCGTCAGTTCCTGGAGCAACGCGACGGAGAACATCCTCTAATGGCGACTTCGCCGGATAGCTGGGCGTTAAACGGTAGTCGGCAAGAGGGAATGAAGGTTGATATGAGGCGGACAGAGGTTCGATCAGGAACGGCAAACCGTGAAATGGCGCCGGATGGAAGAGCGTCGGGACCAACCCCATTCTCTTCAGGAACGCGCGGCGTGAAAGGGAGCGTTTAGGGTCTTTGCGACGCGACATCCTTAGAGATTCCGGTGGTGACAGCGGCCACGTATTTGCATCTTGTCAAAAAGCATCGTAGCACCACTGGAAATCAGATCCCCACCCGGTGTGAGCCAAGATGGTTAACTGCCAGCACATGTGGCTCCCCCAAGAAGACTACTCTGGTCTCCACCCTTTGATTGATTACGTTTTCAACTTTTTGTTTGACAAAGCATATTTGCCGGTATTAGATTGCGGCGCAGTTAAATGTAAGCGGTTACCTAGCAGCAAAAATATAGATTTGTTACTCCACTGCGCGACAACCAAGCGTAGGAAAGCGGAGGTTTTTGGGATGGCCTTTCAAAATGTTCTCAGCAGGTTTCGGTCTTTCGTCTGCATAACGTTTACTTGCCTGTGCTTTCTGCTGCTTCAGAGCCAATATGGCTTCGCCCAGGTGGACGAAGGTTCTGTTTCCGGCGCGGTGCAAGATCCCACGGGAGCAGTCGTCGCCAATGCCAAGGTGACGCTCCTCAATACGGATGTCGGTTTGACGCTGGAGACAGTCACTACAAGCAGCGGCCAGTACATCTTCTCGCCGGTCAGAATCGGACACTACACCGTCAGTGCTAGCGCCGCCGGCTTTTCCACCACGACCCAACAGAACCTCGAAGTGACGGTTTCGTCGCATCTTTCGGTCAACATTCAACTGAAGCCGGGCGCTACGACGGAAACCGTTGAAGTTACAACCGCAGCACCCGTGCTGCAGACGGAAGATGCTTCGGTTGGGCAAGTGGTCAACCAGCGGAGCGTTAACAACCTCCCTCTCAATGGACGCAACTTTACGTTCCTGGCCCAGCTTGGCGCTGGCGTGAACACGCCGCAAGCGGACACGCGGGGCAACGCAGCGTCCGGGGCTTTCTCCGCCAACGGTCTGCGTCCCGCGCAAAACAACTACCTGCTGGATGGCATTGACAATAATTCCAACGCTGTTGACTTCCTCAACGGAACAAACTTTATTGTCCTTCCGCCTGTGGACGCCGTGCAGGAATTCAAGGTGCAGACCGGGGACTTCAGCGCCGAGCTAGGGCGTTCCGCGGGGGCCGTCCTCAACGCTACGATCAAGTCCGGCACCAACAGCATCCATGGCGCGGCATGGGAGTTTTTCCGCAACGATGTTCTGGATGCCGCGGACTGGTTTGAAGACAATGCTGGAGTCAAAAAAGGTGAACTTCGCTGGAATCAGTTTGGAGGCACGATCGGCGGCCCGGTCATCAAGAACAAGCTTTTCTTCTTTGGCGATTATGAAGGCTTTCGCCGCGTGCAGGGCAACACTACGGGCGCTGCTACCGTGCCAACCGTGGCGGAGCGCAACAGCGGTTACACTGACCTCTCCGCCTTAATCGCCGCGAATGCCGGGAGTGCGGCGCGAACCGATCTCCTGAACCGCTCCATACCGGCTGGCACCGTTCTGGACCCTGCGACAACGCGATCGGTTACAGCAGGACAGGTCGATCCTGTATCAGGATTGGCAGCGACCGGCACGGGCTATGTTCGCGATCCATTCGGCACCTGTCCAGCTTCCACCACGTCATTCGCCGGCTGCACCCTGAACCAACTTCCGTCGAATAGGATAGATACGAACGCAGTCGCGCTGCTGAATCTCTATCCGCTGCCAACCAACGGGAATCCAAATTCAAACTTTGTAGCGAGTCCCAAACTGTTCGAGCACCGCAACGCCTTTGACACGCGCGAGGATTTCAATCCTTCAGAAAAGGACCAGATATTCTTCCGTTTCAGCTGGGTGGATGACCCACAATTCATTCCGGGTCCTTTTGGTGGCATAGCGGATGGCGGATCCTTCCAGCAGGGCCTCCAGACTGCGAGATCCGACCAGGCTGCAGCTGCTTATACGCACGTATTTTCACCGAGCATGGTCAACGTGGCGCGCGTGGGCTTCAACCACCTGCACACCACCCGGTTCGGTCCCGTGGGCGACCAATTGGGTATTCCTGCGCAATTCGGGATTCAGGATATCCCCCAGGTCTCTGAAAACGGCGGCCTTCCCGCCTTTGGGTTCGGTGGACTGGCGACTCTCGGCAGCAATAGTTTTCTGCCTTCAGACGAAGTCAGCCAGACTCTTCAGGTCACCGACGACTTCACGAAAATCTACGGCAATCACAACTTCAAGATGGGCATTGAATACCAGCACGTTAAGTTTTCGACGTTACAGCCGGCGTGGTCGAGAGGCCAATTCGACTACAACGGCAGCTTTACTGATATTCCCAACAACAACAACAGTACGACGGGTATCGCGCAATTCCTGCTGCCTCCCGCAGCGGCGACAGTTGCGAATGGAATAGATTATTCGGGAGGCTCGGATCAGGTATATGCCTCCAACATTAACAAGACCTACGATGCCAAGAACTACTTTGCAACATACTTTCAGGACGACTGGAAGGTCACTCCCAAACTGACTCTCAACCTCGGCCTGCGTTGGGACTACTTTGGTCCGATTAATGAGACGAACGGCGGCCAGGCCAATTTCGTTCCGAGCGGCCCTCCGGATAACAAGCCGGAGTACATCATCCCGGCGACGGGCAAGGACAATCGGGAGTTGTCTTCGACCGCGAATAACCCGGCCCTTAACGGCAACGGCTTTCTGGACTTGTTGGCCAAGGATGGAATCACACTCTTATCGACCAACAAATACGGGCAGGGATTAGTCCAAACGCAGAAGAGCAATTTTTCCCCGCGCGTAGGACTCGCCTATCAGGTTGACTCGAGGATGGTCGTGCGTGGCGGGTTCGGCATGTTCTACAACTCATTTGAAAATCAGGGATATGGGCCAAATATCGGCGAGAACTATCCCTTTGTGTTCAACTTCAACTATGTTCCCCAGGCTACGGGTACGCTGTCACAGGTCGCACCAGTAAGTCAGGGTACTCCATTCTTAGGTTGTCCGACGGCGGGTCCAGGTGGAACCGCAACCTTCGAGTCTGGCTTCTCCTGCATTGGACTTACTCCCCTTGCAGTGAACGCCTCGAGCCTGAGTCTGCAGGGATTGCAGTTCAATTACAAGACCCCCATAACGTATAGCGGTAACTTCACTATCCAGTATTCACTGACGAACAGCTTGTCGTGGCAGGTGTCATATGTGATTACACATGGCGACCATCTGCAGACGGGTATTGGCACCAATAATGTCAGTGCAATTCTGCCGTCTGGCGCCAGTACGTCCGATACCTACCCGAACAACGAAGTCCCGTTCCCGGATTTCGGACATGGGTCCAGTTACCACACAACGATAGGAGAAAGCACCTACAACGGCTTACAAACCAAGATCGAGCAGCAGTTCCAGAATGGATTGAGTTTCCTGGCTGCCTACACCTGGGCTAAGACACTTTCGGATGCTGGCGACTTGCTGAACGGCGGCAGTTCCGGCGGCTACCGCGCGCCGGACGTCCCGGGCCTTGGCCCGAGTTTTGATCGAGGTCTCGCCGATTTCGATATCCGAAACGTATTCCATTTCAGTGGCGGGTATGAGCTGCCACTCGGCAAAGGCAAGCAATTCCTGCATGACTCTGGGAAGCTTGTGAATGCAGTGCTTGGAGGGTGGAGCACAAACTGGATTGTCACGCTTCAGCAAGGCCAGCCGATCACTCTCGGTTGTCCAACGGGTACTACCTCGGGAACAGGCTGCAATGACGTGAATGTGGCGGGGCAGAGTCAGAAACTTGGAATTCGCACAGACTCGAAAGGACTGCCGAACTGGTTTGGGAACCCGAACGCTTTCCAGCAGCCCTGCAAACTGGGAGCTAACAATGCTCCGATTCCAGATTCACCAGGGGGATGTATTCCTCTAACTGGAGTTGGCGTTTTGGGCGGTTACCCAACGACGACAACTGGACCGGGTCTTCGTCAATTCACGCTTTCAACATTCAAGGCCTTCCAGCTCACCGAACGCTTTTCGTTGCAGTTCCGGGCTGAGTTCTTCAATATCCTCAACCACCCGAACTTCAACGCTCCTGGCTTTGGCGGCAACGGCGTCGTGTCGATCGGTGGTTCGACTGACTTCAACAACTCAAACTTCGGCGAAATCGGATCGACACGTGATGCTCCGTATGACCCGAGGCAGATTCAATTTGCTCTAAAGCTGTATTACTAGGCTAAGATGAAAACACCCCGTAAAGGCCGCCTTCTATGCGGCCTTTTGGGGTGTTCTTCTGTGTAGCGCCTGGCTCAAAGGGTGGGCTGTGAGCAAAAAGCATCGGTTTCGGTTTGTTATTCCTGGTTCTCTTGTGTTTTGTGCGATGCTTGCTGCGGGCCAGGCCAGTCAGAACCAGACCCAGGCGCTTGATCGCCAGTTCCAATCAGCAGTAGCTCAGTACGATGCAGGACACTTGCCAGAAGCTGCGTCGCAGCTCGAGGCCCTTCTGCCGTATGCATCGAAGAGCTTCGAGGTTCACGAGCTTTTAGGACTGGTCTATGCAGGGCTGTCGCAGGATGCGAAGGCCGTAGAACAACTCCAAATCGCGGTTCAGCTCAAGCCAGATTCTGCGGCGGCGCGAACAAATCTGGCCGCAAGTCTTTTTCAGTCAGGGAAACCGGAGTTGGCAGCAGAGCAGTTCCGCAAGGCCCTCGAAATAGAACCTCGCGATTACGATGCCAACCACAATCTGGGTGAGATCTACATTCAGTCCGGAAAGATGGCAGACGCGATTCCATTGCTTGAGAAGGCGCAGGAGATTCGTCCCTCTTATGACAATGGGTACGATCTGGCGTTGGCCTATTTCCTTACTGGAAAGCTCGGTCAGGCGAGGCTGCTCGTTCAAAATCTCGAACAGATTAAAGATACCGGCGAACTGCATAACTTGCTGGCGCAGATAGAAGAAAAGGACGGAAAGTTTGTGGCGGCGGTGAATGAGTATGAACGCGCCGCGCATATGGATCCAAGCGAGGGCAATCTGTTTGATTGGGGAAGTGAGTTGCTTCTCCACCGAACGTACGAACCGGCAATTGAGGTCTTCCAGCAGGCCGTCCAGCGCTATCCAAATTCTCCCCGGCTGTTTATCGGGCTTGGAATGGCGCTGTATTCGCGAGGGAAGTATGACGATGCGGTCAAGGCTCTGCTCGCAGCGGCTGATCTAAACCCTTCCGATCCGCGTTGTTATCTCTTTCTTTCCAAGGCTTACAGCAGTTCGCCAAACCAGGCTGAAGATGTCATCCAGAGGTTTCGACGCTTTGCGGAGCTGCAGCCAAACAATGCGATGGCTCTTTACTACTATGCGATGAGTTTATGGAAAGGAAAGCGTGCAGAAGACCCGGGCCAAAATCTTCAAGAAGTAGAGGCTTTGCTGCAGAAGTCGATAGCGCTGGATCCGAAGCTCGCAGAACCCCATGTCGAACTCGGCAATTTTTACGCCGATAGGCGCGAGTACGCCAAGTCTATTCCGGAATATCAGCGAGCATTGGAACTCAATCCAAACCTTCCTGATGCTCACTATCGTCTCGGCCAGGACTTTGTGCACACCGGGCAGAAAGACCGCGCCCAGGGTGAGTTCGATGTGTATCAGCGGCTTCGGGCTGAGCATCTTGCCGAAGTTGATAAAGAAAGGGCGGAAGTTCAGCAATTTGTGTATTCAGCAAAGGAAGCGCCTTCCGCCAAGCCATGACACGGTGTATTTGAGTTGAAATTCGATTCATCATTTAGCGAAGCATTCAAAGCAGGAGTTTCCTCCCCGCGAGAATTTGCCCACCGGCTAAGTTGCAACAGGAGAGACTTCCTGCGCAGCGCGGCAGGAGTGGCTTTAGGGACTGTGCTTATGAGTGCGAGCCCTTTTGTTCGCGGCGCTGCTGCAGCGAGAAAGCGCAAGGTAATCGTCATCACGTTTGGCGGAGGCGCACGCGATCAGGAAACGTTCGCGCCTGAGGGGCAGGAAAATATCCCACACCTGCTCCAGGAGCTGGCTCCGCGGTCGAGCTTTTTCACTCAGGTCGTGAACGAGGGGATTCTCGGGCACTATGTGGCGACTGCAAGTCTCGCCACCGGAGTCTACGAGACAATCAATAACTTCTCTTCTCTCCCGCCCGAACATCCCACAGTATTTGAGTACTTCCGAAAGGATCTGAAGCGGCCGTCATCGGATGCATGGGTTGTCGCGCCAAGTAACGGATTCAACCGGATTGGTGAGAGCGAATACCGCTCGTTTGGACCAGGTATGGGAGCTAGAGTCGTTCTTCCAAAGCATTTGTTGACTGCGGCGATGTCCGGAAGCACGACGGACTACGAACATTTGCTGCGCGACAACTATGAGACTCCTTTGTATGCGCCACAGCTCGCGGGCAACGAATTCGAGTTGCAGCAACTGGAAACAATCCTGAAGCTTTCGGTCGATGACTTCAAGGCGCATGCAAGTACGTTGTCGAGTCCCGATGAGCTGTCAATGTACGTCGCGCGGCAACTGATGCGGCAAGAGGCTCCCAGTCTTCTTTGGATCACCATGCATGATATCGATGTCGCTCACGCCGGGGCCTACTCGCTCTATATTGAGGGTATCCGGCGCACCGATCGTCTGTGCGCGGAGCTTTGGAAGACAGTCCAAAGTGAGCCTGAATACGCAGGGAACACGACCCTCTTTATTCTCCCGGATTTTGGGCGGGACTCCGATGAGGATTCCGGCGGAAATGGATTTCAGCATCATCGTACCGGCGATCCTGCGTCGCGGACGACATGGATGATGGCTCTGGGAGCCGGTGTCCGCGAGGGCGTCGTTTACGACCATCCGATGCAATCGACTGACCTGGTGCCGACCCTGGGCGCGATGATGGGTTTTTCTCCATCGCTTGCGCAAGGGCGGCCAATACAGGACTTGTTATAACCGTATGCTTCCACGCGACCTTAAAGCGGAACAGTTTGCCGGGTATCCTCCCGAGGCGAGAAGACTGGTCGTTGCCAATCTGGCGACGTTGCAGCAACTCCCGCTCAGTTTCGTGCCAAGCCTGCTTCGTGAAGCCATTGATTACGACTACAAATTTCCAGCGGAGCGTCTGGTAATCAGCAGGGAACTTGCTACACTCAGCTCGCTTTCCGCGGCCCAGATTAACGATTGGTTCCAAGGCTTTTCGCAAGTCTCGATCTCGTCGAAACTCGAACAGTCTGACTGGGTGGGCCAGCCCGCAGTATTTGTCGAGCAATTGTCTGCCTATCTCTGGTCGACTCATCAACTGGATGCATTCCGTAAAGCAGCGACTGAGTATGGAGATCGTTCGCGGTCCGCCGTGCCGCCCAGTCCGCCTCCTCTGCCCAGGCTCGGCATAGCCATCATCGGCCAGGGCGTGGTTACCTACGATGCACCGCTCTTTCGCAACTTGCGCGCACACGGCACGTATTTTGATCGAATCAAGCCGGATGGCGGAGTCGAGATTCTGCTCAAAGCAGCTGCAGTACGGGCAAAGGCGCATCCGGTTCCTTACGGCCACTGGTATATCGAAGGAGGACAGGAGGCCGATCACAGCCCTTCTCTGACATGCGTGTCGTATCGTGCGCTCGAGCCAGTGCGCGCCGCACTTCTGCGCAATATGCAGAGCGAAATTAACCGTCCCGGCATGGGGCCTGAGGAATTGCGCACACATCTGGCGCAGTTGATGCCTGCTGATCTTGGTATGGACAAGGCCGGAGACGCAGTGTTGAACCGGTTTCAGGTGAGGCTGCTCACCGAAGGCTCCGGCACCCAAATTTTCAGTACTACGTTTGCTCAATGGACTGCACGCGAAGCCTTGCGACGCGCTCAGCCGCTGACGTTGTTGGTGCGTTTTGGTCCAAGGCAGCGGCAGCGTTCGATGAATGAGTTACTCTCTAACAGCAATACAAATCTGGACTTCGATTTGTCGGGCTCTTTGCTCGACGCGGAAATGGGAGCCTACTATAACTGGATCAATCAGCAGCGATTACCGGGATCGGAACAATCGTCATTCATTGTATGGTTTGAAGGACATGGCAAGGCCCTTGCGATTGGGCCGTCCCTTGCCAAGGGGACAGCTTCGAACTCTGTAGCCGATCTCAATGAGGTGCTTTCCTGGGCAATCGGTTGATTCTTATGGGGCTGCTCCGAAATAGTCGAATCTCCACTGCCAGCCTTTGTTACTCTTGCTTCATTCGATTTCACGGTACATTCACGGAGTAGGAACCGATGGGGCGTCTGATCCGCGAACTGATAAGGCCTTACCGCGGCTCTCTGTTGGTTATTCTGCTGGCGATGCTGGTAGAGACTGCCATGAGCCTCGCCGCTCCGTGGCCGCTGAAGATCATCATCGATAATGTTGTCGGGCATCATAGGCTTGCTCCATGGCTTGATCACCTCTTCCGGCCAATGCTGGAGGGTGGGCAGAAGATGCAGGTCGCTGCTCTTGCGGCTCTGGCCGCGTTGCTGATCGCCGTGCTGGGAGCGATTGCGAGCTACATCGACAACTACTTCACCGAAAGCGTGGGCCAATGGGTTGCCCACGACCTGCGAATGCGCACATATCATCACCTGCAGCGGCTTTCTCTGGGCTACTACAACACTCATCAGACCGGAGCTCTGCTCAGTACGATCACAACCGATATCCAGACGATTCAAAGCTTCGCTTCCTCTTCCAGCCTCGACATCCTGGTGGATTTGTTCACCATTCTCAGCATGCTGGGGCTGATGTTCTGGCTCAACTGGGATTTCACGCTGATTGCACTCGGGGTCACTCCATTTCTGCTGCTTTTTGTTTCACGGTTCAAAAAGGCAGTGAAAAAGGCGACTCGCGAAGTCCGAAAAGAACAAAGTGAAATTGTCGCAGTCGTACAGCAGGGCCTGGAATCGATGCAGGTGATCAAGGCTTTTGGCAGACAGGAGCAGCAGCAGGAGCAGTTGGGCGAAGTAAGTCACGCAACCATCAACGCGGCGCTCAGAGCGAGACGGATAAAATCTCTGCTCTCGCCAATCGTTACCGTGAGCGTAGCCGCTTGTACCGCTGTTGTATTGTGGCGGGGTTCCTGGCTCATTCTGCACGACATGATGACCGTCGGCGCACTCACCGTTTTCCTCGCCTACCTCAGCCGCTTTTTCAAGCCGGTCAAAGACCTTGCGACCATGACGAATCAGATTGCGCAGGCTGCCGTTGGAGTGGAACGAATCCGCGCAATTCTGGATACAGACAACATCATTGAGGAAAAGCCCGACGCTGTTGAGCCAGGACCAGTCGCAGGTGCCATTGAGTTCGAGCATGTAGCCTTCGGATATGACGCCGAGGTTCCGGTGCTGCAGGATGTGACCTTCGGTATAGAGGCCGGGCAGTTCGTCGGTGTTGTTGGACCTACAGGTTCTGGCAAGTCTACGATTGTGAGTCTGATTCCGCGCTTCTACGATCCTCTCTCCGGTGTTGTGCGCATTGATGGCAAAGATGTTCGTGACCTGAAATTGAAAGATCTTCGGGACCAGATAGGCTATGTTTTGCAGGACACCGTGCTTTTTCGCGGTACAGTTGGAGACAATATTGCCTTTGGGCGACCCGGTGCTACAGACGATGAGATTATTGCGGCGGCGAAACTGGCCAACGCCGATGAGTTCATTTCAAGAATGCCCGGAGGCTACAGGACCATGGTGGGCGAGCGCGGTGTGACGCTTTCAGGTGGGCAGCGGCAGCGAATCGGGATTGCTCGCGTCATGATTCGCAATAGTCCGATTCTTTTGCTCGATGAACCAACGGCAGCGCTCGACACTGAATCGGAACATCTCGTCATTGATGCACTTGAGCGGCTTATGAAAGGCAGGACAGTGATTACGATTGCCCATAGGCTGAGCACGATTCGGGATGCGGACAAAATTATCGTCATCAGCGGTGGAACTGTGGCGGAGAGCGGCACACATGAAGAATTGTTGGCCGCAGGTGGAATTTATTCCGGACTCTATCATGCACAATTCAAAGACGAAGCTCCGAGTGTTGCAGGACGGGAAGCTTTAATACAGCCTGTAGTGCATACTGGGCTGAACTCTATATCTGTGGAGGAGAGAGAATAGTGTCTCGCTCTCTGGTTGTATTACCTGATGACTCAGTCCGTCCGCTTGTCGACGCGATTCATCAGGCTTCAAAATCGCTTCGGATCAAGATGTTCGTTTTTTCCGATCCGGTCCTCTTGCAAGCCGTGATCGCTGCGCACAATCGCGGCGTCAAAGTCCGCATCATGCTCAACCCGTCAAGGCGCAGCGGCGAGAAGGAGAATGATGACTCTCATCGTCTCCTGACCGATGCTGGTGTCAGTGTGCTCGACAGCAATCCCGCTTTCGACGTTACCCATGAAAAGTCCATGGTGATTGATGATGAACTGGCGTATATCCAGTCACTCAACTGGCAGACTAAGAACTTCACCAGAACGCGTGATTACGCGGTCTCGACCCGTCATAAGCATGAGGTCGATGAAGTAATCGAGTGCTTTGACGCAGACTGGAATCGTCAGGAGTTTAAGCCCGGCGACCAGTCGCACCTTATCTGGTGCACGGGAAATGGGCGGCAGAGGATTGCGAAATTCATCGATGAGGCCAAACATTCGCTCTGGGTGCAGAACGAGCGGTATCAGGATCCGGTCATTATTGAGCGTCTGGTGCGCGCGAGCCGGCGTGGAGTAAAGGTCAAAGTCATGATGCGGCCTCCCCACACGCTGAAAAAAGAAAAACTGATTGAGGGCATCGGCGGTGTTCGCATCCTCGATGACGTTGGCATAAAGGTTCACAAGCTGAAGGGCTTGAAGCTCCACGCAAAGCTTCTCTTTGCCGATGATGTCCGCGTTATCATCGGCTCAATCAATCTGGCGCCCGGCAGCTTCGATAGCCGCCGCGAACTGGCAATCGAGTTACGTGACGAAGACATCGCGAGCCGTATTCATGAAATCGTGCATCGAGATTGGGAAAACTCAAGACCGATTGATTTGAGCGACGAGGGCTTATTGGCAGATCTTGAAGACGTAGACGAAAACATCGAGGCCGATCTGGCGCTGGAAAACCACAAGAAGAAGAAATCAGGCGCATAGATATCCTCTCGTTCAACGAAACAAGGCTAATTTCGCACTTCGTCCAGAAAAATCAACTCCGACGAGTGAGGGACAGGCAGAGAGACTTTCACTCCTTGGCCCAACAGTTCGGCACCAGAAAGAGTGCCGTCCGGAGAAGTATGGTCCTGAAAGGTGAGGTGATATGTCCGGTCTGGATTCAGCCCTTGCAATATGAATGTGTGCCGCGTTTCGTTTGCTGATGAGCCGTGAAAGACAAACAGAACACCCTTCCCATGAGTCGAGTCGAAGTACTCCATTCCATCCCAATGGACACCGTCCGGTCTCGGCGAAACGTGATACAGATCGGCCTCGCGGATCAATGGCCTTAATTTGGACTTATAGAGGGCGATTGCTTCGCGTGCGGCTGAATGCTCGTCCTTATTCCATGCAGTTGTATCGAGCATTAGGGTGAACCAACCCATCATGCCGCTGCGCAGAACGTAACGGAAATTGTCGAGATTTGCCGTTGGCCATTTCTCGACATAGGCTTCAAGCATCGCTGGCGGCAGCACATAGCTCGCATCGTAGAATGCGCGGCGGTTCGACAACGGATCGTATGCGTCAGATATAGAGAAGTAATCTCCATGGGCGGCGCTTCCAAAGTCCACCATCCTGCCGCCGTCGTTGCATATTTCAAGCAGAAGGTTGGGATATTGCTTGCGAAGCTGCGACTGCACGTCGTAATACGCCAGCGTGGCGTGATAGCTGACGTCTGTTGCATTTGAGCTGTCGGCCCAGAGGAAGCCTGAATCTTCGTAGACCTTTAGATGAGTCGGATCGGGCGGCGCATGCGGGTGATCACTTCGACTGCAGCCTTGCGCTACGACGTATCCATCGTGTTCGAGCATATCGACGTGGTAGTCCGCGACGACACGCTTGACCTCTGTCGCCGCCCAATCGTGCGCGGCCGGCAGACCAAGATCGATCGTGATTCCCTTGAATTCATCACCCTGCTTCCAGTGTGAAGGCGGATCGGCAATCAGCCAATTACGCACTTTGGGATCATTGACATATAGCGAGCCTGGGTTCGCGTCTAGTGAGGCTTGAGCCCAATCCATCCACAGACCAAACTTCAGTCCCAGCTTGTGCGCATAGTCTGCAACAGATGCGAGTCCATTAGGAAACTTCTTAGGATCGGGAACCCAGTCGCCCACTCCACGAAACCAGCCCGCGTCGAGATGAAACATCTCAAAGCCCAGTTCTGCGGAATCGCGGATCATTGTGCGGGCCTGCGATTCGTCAATCTGCATTCCGCTGCCCCAGCTATTGTTGACAACCATGGGATATGTGGGCGACTGAATTGTCTCCCGATGATTCAGACCCTCACGCACCCATCGTCGCAGACTGTTGCCTGCTGCATCGGCACCACCCTGAAATCCGCCAACGAAAACCGTAGGTGTTTCGAATCTTTCGCCGGGCTCGATGCGCGTGCGGAAAGGCCCGGGTTCCGGATTCAAACCGGCAGTTCCTGTGATGAGGTCGCCTTTCCGCTCGACAGCGATTCGGGTTCGCCCGCTGAACTCGATTCCTATATACCACCCACAGCCTTTTCCGTCAGAGCCAGAGCGCTCGACCAAAGTGTAGGGAATCATCTCCCGCTGTTGGCCTTCCGCTGGATGCGCGTACGTGCTCGACTCGCCTGTCCATTTGTAACCGTCTCCGACTGTATTCCAGTGGACTCCTTCCGCCGAAGGGCCGCCTGCTCCCTTTTCAATCCAGAGATGTTCCAACTGCACTTCCGCCGGCATTTGCCACGCAAATCGCAGACTGTCCTGCATGGGAAGCCAGATTTCCTCTGAGCTCAGGTTTTGAATCTGGATCGAGTGTTCGATGGGACCGTAGGATGCGGTTGCGCGCCACTCCCAGATGAGAAGCAGGTGCGGCTTGGATGCTTCGTAGACGAAACGAACATTTGCCGGGCTAACCTTCGTCAGCGCCTCGTTGATCTTCCAGGAGATCTCTTCAGCGTGTGATCCTGCCTCAACGTGGCGGGGAAATTCTTCTGCTGGCTCTCCGGTCCAGGCCGGGCATCCGGATCGCGCCAAACTGGTAATGACGGGTGAGGCAGAACCAGTGTCAAGAGTGATGGAAGTGTCGCCGTTCGAAATGTGAATCGCCGGAGAGGCGAAGGCTATTGCCGCGCGCAGGGTGTAGCCAGCCCACAGTATCGCCAGCTTCCATTTCATACACCTATTATGCAGAAGGGCAGTTGCGGAATAGGCCGCTGAGGGATAGATTCCATCAGGGAGGCATCATGATTTCCCGACGTTCATTCCTGAGGAATGCTTCGCTCTCGCTGGCAGCAGCCTATGCGCGCCCGAGCCTGGGGGCCGATGGAACGCCCTCTCCGCTGAAAGAGTTTGGTTACGGTGACGTTCAGCTGGCGCCGGGTGCTGCGCTCACACAGTTTGAGCACACTCAGGCCGTGCTTTTGCAGATGAACGTGGACAGTATGCTTAAGCCGTGGCGCCTTCGTGCCGGGCTTCCCGCCCCGGGTCCGGATATGGGCGGTTGGTATGACGAGGTGCCGCTGAACAAGACTCCTTCCGGTGGTCAGGGTTTTGCTCCGGCTCACTCTTTTGGCCAGTGGGTCTCAGCAATGGCGCGCGGCTATGCTGTTTCAGGAGATGCGGCGACGCGGGCAAAGGTTCAGCAGATCCTCGAACTCTATGGGCCGGCGATCTCGGGTCGCTTTTACACTAATTTCCGTTTTCCTGCGTACAACTATGACAAGACAGTGTGCGGATTGATCGACGCGCACACATTTTGCGGCCTGGACCGTGACTTTGCAATGCTCAACCATGTCAGTGATGTCGCCGTTCCGCATCTCCCACCGCACGCCCTTGATCGTGACCAGCCGCAGCGCCAGTGGCGCCAGTCAATCGGCGAGAATACTACCGACGACTACACCTGGGACGAGTCGTACACAATGCCCGAGAATCTATTTCTGGCATGGCAGCGCGGCGCCGGCGATCGCTATCGTGGGCTGGCAGAGCGATTCCTTCTGGACGAGACCTATTTCGATCCCCTGGCCGCTGGGAAGAACGTTCTCGCAGGCCATCATGCGTATAGCTATTGCAATGCCCTCAGCTCTGCCATGCAGGCATATCTATCCACGGGCAGTGAGAAGCATCTGGCCGCGGGGCGCAACGCTTTTGCCATGATCGATTCAACGCAGAGCTTTGCGACGGGGGGATGGGGCCCTGACGAGTCGTTCCGTGCGCCGGAGAGCGACGATATGTTTCACAGCTTAAGCGACTCGCACAGAGGCTTTGAGACGCCTTGCGGAAGCTATGCCCATTTCAAGCTCACGCGCTATCTGCTGCGGGTAACGCGCGACGGCCGTTATGGAGACAGCATGGAGCGCGTGCTTTATAACACCGTGCTGGGCGCAAAACCTCTCGAAAACGATGGGCATGCTTTCTACTATTCGGATTACAACTATCAGGGAGCAAAGTCCTATTTTCCTGATCGCTGGCCGTGCTGTTCAGGAACGTTGCCGCAGGTTGCAGCCGACTATCACATCCTGATTTATTTTCGCGATCCGAACGGCATTTATCTGAATCTCTATCTGCCCTCAACACTGAAGTGGACAGCAGAAAATGGCGCGCAGTTCACTCTGACGCAGAGTGGCGATTATCCGCGAGAGGGAAATATCCGCCTCGATCTTCGCGCAAACCGAAGCGCGAACTTCAACTTGCGATTGAGGATTCCGGCCTGGGCCCAACAGCAGGAGGGAGGCGCGGCGACAATTCGGGTAAATGGTTCTCCTGTCCCGATAAGTACGAACGCCGGTTTTGTTGCCATTGAACGCACCTGGAAAGACGGAGATCGTCTTGAGCTGTCGTTGCCTATGCCCCTGCGACTGCAGCCCATTGACAGCCGCCATCCGGGGACCGTTGCCCTCATGCGTGGACCGATTGTTCTCTTCGCGCTGGCTGAAAATCCGTCTCTAAAGCACGAACAACTGCTGGCCGTGCAAAGAGCCGACCAGGACACTTGGACAAGCGGGGCAGTGCGATTCAGGCCTTTCACCGCCGTAGAAGGAGAACAGTATTCTACTTATGTCACGTTGATATAAAATCGCGCTCACGTATGCGAGTTGGAATACGCTCTCTTCTCCGGTTCAAGGCAATTGCGTTCGCGTATTTCCTCGGGACGGTTTCTCTCTACGCGCAGAGTACCTCCTGTCCCGCAGTTGCTCCGCATGTCGCGACCCCGGCAGAAGAGGCCTACGCGCACGGCAAATACGACGACGCCGAATCTCTGTATGTGCAGGCTTTGGCTCAGCACCCTCACGATCAGGCTTTATCCTCTGCGCTGGTGCGCACTCTGTTGCATCTGGGCAAGGTGGGTGACGCCGCAGTGCAGGCAAACAAGGCACTCGCTGATGAGCCGCGCTCGGCTGCGGGGCTTACTGCCATGGCTGAAGTACAGTACCGCAGAGGGCAACCATGGCTGGCAATGGAGACGCTCGATACGGCCAGCAAGATAGATCCCTGCTATCCGCGGGCGCATTGGCTTCGCAGCCGAATTCTCCGAATCGATTCCATGTATGCCTCGGAACGCAAGGAGCTGCAGACGGCATACAACCTGGACCCGGCAGATCCCGATATAAAGCGATCGTGGCTCGAGGTAGATTCTCCGGCAAACGACATTGAGAACATCGAGAAAGAACTCGCGACGATGAAAAATGTCGATGCCGATCTGCGGGAAAAGGCAATGGCATCTGCGCAATCGATGATGGGGCAGCTTACAGAAAATTCGCAAACCTGTAAAAGCACCCCGATCACCAGCACTCTTACGCTGCCGCTGATTCCTATCCTTCAAGATCCCAAGCACATCGGTGCATACAAGCTGGAAGTCCAATTCCCACAAGGTAAGATCAAACTCCAGGTCGACACCGCAGCTTCTGGTTTCTACGTCAGCCGTGCCCTGGCGGATGCGAATGGCTTTCAGCACGCAGCCGGCGATCCGCCGGATACCGTGCGGGCGGATAGCGTGCATGTCGGGCCACTGGAATTTCGCAACTGCATGGTTGGCGTCAGCGATGCGCCGTTTCCGGATAAAGGAGACGGTTTTGTTGGCGCTGATGTATTTGCGCCATATCTGATCACCCTGAATTATCCGGCGGCGAAGCTGGAACTTGCGCCGCTGCCCGTGCTGGCGAACCAGCAGGGGAGCGTTTTGCCGGGGGACCGCTACGTGGCTTCCGATATGCAGGGATATTCACCTGCCTACCACCGCCTGCAGTATCTTCTTGTGCCTGTAACTCTCAATAGAAAGGAACGCAGGCTCTTTATGTTGGATTCAGGGATGCGGTTGAGCACAATGACCCCTGAAGTAGCACATCTAATCTCGTCTACAAAGGTTAACTTTACAAATCCCGTGCAGACCGTGTCCGGTGGAACTGTGCAGCTTTACCGGGATAATTTCGATTTCCAATTTGCCAGTCTTTCACTGGACAATCAGGGGCATATTCTGGATTTCGATCCGTCTGCAATCGACCAAAATGCCGGATTCCAGGTGGCTGGGATGATCGGATTCGATATGCTGCATTCACTTACGATTCATCTGAATTACCGTGACGGATTAGTCAAGTTTGACCAATCGGGATCGAGTGTTCTTATTAGTCGATGGGCGTCGGCCGCTGTTTCCGGCTCGCCCACCGGCAACGCCGGGCAACACGCAGATTGCAACCCATTTTTGAATCAGGCTGACGCTCTGCCTGCCAGGGAGACGATCGATGCGCAAATAGTGGGCTGGCTGGACTCTGCGCACGCGAAGCCGGGGCAACCGGTCACTCTGAAAGTTGTTCATGAGGTGAAGAGTGAGGATTGCTGGCTGCCGGTAGGCGCAATGCTTTATGGAGATGTGGTGGCTTCGTCCGGCGGCAAGAACGGCGGTGAGCTGGCCCTCGCCTTTGACCATGGCGACTGTTTTCGCCAGGCGAAGAAAGACCTTCCTCTTCGGCTCATCGGCGTTGTAGGACCGCCCGGGGAGCGCAAGTCAACGCATGATTCAATGCCTACCGAGGTTGCTGGCGGAGGCCGGGATATTTCTGTGACCGCCGCCAATATGGGGTTGCAGGAGGACGAGAACCTGAATCCAGGCGGACCTCCAAACACCGTGCATCCTGGAATCGTCGTAGGGCTTAAAGGAATAAAGATGGTTCCGGAGGCGGGACCACAGTGCAGTGCGCTGATGACCAGCGCAGAGCATAGCGTTCGCCTGGATACTGGAAGCGAACTCATCTTTACCCTGGAGAAAACCACTCAGTAGATCGATCGCCATCTTCGCTGCTGTTTTTCTCCTGGTGCGTCCTGTGCCAGAATGAATTACAGGCAGCCATGTCCAATTCAAATCTTCCGGAATCCAACTCCACTCCTGATATCCCTGTCGAAAACAACGAGTCGTTCGGCGAACTCCTCTCTCAATTCGAGCAAAGCCATGCTCACAAGACTGAAGATGGCTCGAAACAGCGGGAAGGCACCGTCATTACCGTCTCTCCTGAGTTCGTTTATCTGGATATAGGACTAAAGATCGAGGGAGTGCTGCCGGTAGCGCTATTCCGCGAGGCCGAACTGCCGAAGGCGGGTGACAAGCTACCGGTTTCCGTCAAAGGCCGCAACCAGGAAGGTTATTACGAGCTTTCTCTTTTCAAAATCGCCCAGCCTAAAGACTGGTCCTCACTGGAACGCGCCTTTGAAGAAAAATCAGCGATCACCGGAACCGTAACCGGCGCGATCAAAGGCGGCCTGTCAGTCGATGTCGGAGTCCGGGCGTTTATGCCTGCATCGCGCAGCGGCGTACGCGACGCGGCAGAGATGGAAAAGCTCGTCGGGCAGGAGATTGTCTGCCGCATCATCAAGCTGGATGTAGCGGATGAAGACGTAGTCGTCGACCGGCGTGTCGTGATCGAAGAGCAAGAACAAACAGTGCGAGACCAACGCTATGCACAGGTGCGCGAAGGCGATGTGGTGCAGGGCACAGTGCGCAGCCTGACCGAGTACGGCGCATTTGTCGACGTGGGCGGCGTGGATGGTCTCCTGCACATAAGTGACATCGCGTGGAATCGTATTGCAAAGCCCGCGGATGTTCTCTCTGAGGGACAACAGGTTGAGGTAAAGGTTCTCAAAATAGACTCCGAGAAGCGGCGAATTTCGCTGGGGATGAAGCAGTTGCAAAAGCATCCCTGGGATGACGCTGCGGAAAAGTTCAGGACTGGGGAACGCGTGCGCGGCACAGTGACGCGTTTGGCTGACTTTGGCGCATTTGTGGAACTGGAGCCCGGGATTGAGGGTCTGATCCATCTTTCCGAAATGTCGTGGGCGAAGAAGGTGCGCAAGCCCGGTGACATTCTGAAACAGGGCGATGTGGTGGACGCGGTGATTCTGGGCATCAATGCCGGTGAGCGTCGCATTTCCCTGGGACTGAAGCAGGCGCTGGGCGATCCCTGGGCTAATGCTGCGCGGCAGTTCCCCGCAGGCTCGCAGGTAGAAGGGCCGGTTACCAGCTTTACGAAATTTGGAGCGTTTGTTCAGGTAGCTGAAGGCGTTGAAGGCATGGTGCACGTCAGCGAAATCAGCGTGGACAAGCACGTAAATCATCCACAGGATGTGCTGCGGAAGGGTGAAAATGTAAAAGCTCTGGTACTCGGGGTTGACGTCGAAAAGAGGCAGATTCGCCTCAGCATGAAACAGCTGATCCCTACGAGCCTGGATGAGTACATGGCTGAACATAAGGTGGGCGATTTGGTCTCAGGAAGGACTGTCGAAACTCCCAGGTCTGATTCAGGTGAGCCGATCCGCGTGGAGTTGGGCGAAGGAATTCACGGGTACTGCCGGTTGGCGACCGCGGCGCCCAGTACCGAAGCATCGCAGGCCGAAGGCAAAGCGGATCTGGCATCGCTCAGTTCAATGTTAAAGGCGCGCTGGAAGACCGGTGCCGCTGCAACCGTTTCTAAGCCGGAAGCACTTCAGGCGGGACAGATTCGCAGTTTTCGAATCACGCGGCTCGATGCTGCTGCAAAACGCATTGAATTGGAGCTGGCGTGAGCTGTCGGCAGACTGAAATACTTCGATCTGCGGTTTTCCTAGTAGAATAGTAGTAGACAGCCTGCGAAAGAACGCAAAATAAAAGAACTTATCGAGACTATCTGAATTTTCTGCACATTTCATAAAGCCCATCGCGCGGATATTTTCTCGACCATTAAAAACAAATCCGGCATTTTGAGCGACTTACGCAATGGAAATTCCGTCTCTACGGACGACAGCGCCTGATTTTGCGGGTTGCAGAACTGAATGAAGAACTGACAAACAAGATGTATTTTTTGATGATTCCACGTCGCATTGTGTTCGCGGCATTTCTCACTGTGTTGTTTGCTGCCCCGATGTTGGGAGCTCAGGAAGATCATTCCTCAGCTCTTAATCTGAATAACATTCCGGATGCCCCCCTGGCCGCGAGCCAATCGCAACAGCAGCCAGCGCCCGCAGACCCTCAGGTCCCTGTTGATCCTCCGGTCACCGTTCAGCCAAAGTCCCAACGCGACCAGGCAGCAGAAGACTTGAAGCGGGAAGAGCACCAGCGCATTCTCGGCATCGTGCCCGATTTCAACATGATGGACAATGCGCAAGCTCCGCCCTTGAGCCCGAAGCAAAAATTCCATCTCTTCTGGAAAAGCACGACGGATCCTTATGCCTTCTTTGTTGCTGGTTTTGTAGCTGGCTATGGCCAGGCTAACGACAGTAATCCCGGATATGGGCAGGGTGCTTCAGGATACTTCAAACGTTATGGCGCTGCGTACGCGGACGCATTTGATGGCAATTTGTGGGGCAACGCCATCCTTACCTCGTGGTGGCACGAAGACCCGAGATATTTCCGCAAGGGAACAGGAAGCGCCGGTAGCCGTATGCTCCACGCCGCCCTCTCGACCGTCTGGTGTCGACGCGACAATGGGACATGGGGGCCGAACTATGCGAATGTTATGGGAAATATAGTTGGTGGCTCGATCTCCAATCTCTACTACCCCAAAGAGGACCGCGGCCCCGAACTCGTTTTCGGCAATGCTTTGACGGTGACAGCAGAAGGAGCAATCGGCGCACAACTGGTCGAATTTTGGCCCGACGTCGTACGGCACTACCGCAATAAAAAGATGAAACAGGCTAACGCTCAAGCTGCGTCTGCTGACACCCAATCAAAACCATAGACTGAGCCCGTCGCGACTGTCATTTCCGCTTTTGTGAGCGGATGGAATATCGTTATCATTCAAACGATATCCAATCATGACTCGATTTCTTCGTGTTTTCCTTTTCTGCTTCGTAGGGGTTTTCTGCGCCCACGCGGCTTCCCGCACAGTCGTTTTCCTTGAACCCGGCTTTCCTTCGGCGGATTCTCCAGCTATCACCGAAGGCGCGCTACATGCCGCTTTCGCAACTGCCGAGTTCGCAACGGCACAGCAGCTTGCTTCGGCATTGGAAGAATCTGAGACGAACCTGCTGGTCATGCCGTATGGATCTGCGTATCCTGAGGCGGCGTGGCCGGCAATTCTGCGGTATCTGGATCGCGGCGGAAATCTATTGGCTCTTGGCGGCAAGCCGTTCACGCGCCCTGCGTATGCGGCCGGATCGGGCTGGCAGCTACGCGGACCGACTGTTGCCGCGTCGCTGGAATTGCTGATTCATGATTATCAGGAGACGCCCGCCTCGGACTCCCTGACCTTTGAGCCGAACCATGATGTGCAGCCCGAGGTTACGGCTTTTCACTGGAAGCGGGCATTCAGCCCTGTGCTCCGTCTTTCGGTGATTCCGAAGTACAACCGCGATGGTTCGACGGGCGATGAAGACTCAGACCTCACGACGCTGGCTTGGGGGTCGAAGAACGGCCACAAATTAGCAGCTCCCATCTTTGAGATTGATCACAACTCGTACCGTTTTGTTGGCGGCCGCTGGATCTTTGTCGCCTGTGAGCCGGATGCTGACTTCTTTTCGAATACGAAGATGCTTTCGACGCTTGCAGAACTTGCAACACGACAGGCTGATCGGTTCACACTGCGTCCGCGCGTACCGCTCTTTCTGCCGGGAGAGGCCTTGGAACTGCGTTATGAGCAGGCGAACCCTCTGGCAACTGAGCCCACAAGCGATCAGTTGAAGATTCGCGTGACTTCCGAGCAAGGCGGACAGCCAGTCGAGTTGACCGTTGCGTCAGCTGCATCGCAGCCGATTACGCTGACCGCTGACGCGGCGAGTGGCAATGGATTTCACACGATTGAAGCGACGCTGATGCGGGATGGCAAACCACTAAGAACCTATCGCAGCGGCTTCTGGATGCGGGATTGGAAGTACCTCCTGTCCGGGCCGAAGCTCACGGTTGGCAGCGACTACTTCGAGTTGGACGGCAAGCCTTTGCCGGTCGTCGGCACGACTTACATGTCGAGCGATGTGCAGCGGCTTTATCTGATGCGGCCCAACGCCTATGTTTGGAACCAGGACATGGCGCAGATTCGCGGCGATGGCCTGAACATGATCCGCAGCGGATTGTGGAGCGCCTGGGATCCGGAGATTGCTCCGAATGGCGAGGTGAGCGAAGATGCGCTGCGGACGATTGAAGCGTTTCTGATGTGTGCGCGGCATAACAATCTTCCTGTTCAATTCAACCTGTTTGCCTTTCTGCCGGAGAATCTTGGCGGGGTAAATCCGTACCTTGATCCGGTAGCGTGGCGCGCGCAGGCGTTGTATGTGAACTCGTTGGCGAAGCGTTTTCATGATGTGCCGTTCATGGCGTGGGACTTGATCAACGAGCCGAGTGCGAATGGCAATCTCTGGAAGGAGCTGCCGATTGGCGATCCCTTCGAGCAGCAGGCCTGGCGCAAGTGGCTGTTGGCGAAGTATCCCGATCAGGCGAAGCTGCTGCATGCGTGGGCGGAGCCGTCCTTCGGCATCGGGCGCGATCTGCAACTACAGCCTTCGACCAATTCGCCGGAGGTTGCAGCGCAGGATCCGTTTGCGTTGCCGAAGGCTGGCGCATGGGGCTTCGATTCGGTGCGGTCGGGCTTCAATCCTCTGAAGGTGTATGACTACTATCTGTTCACGCAGGATACGTTTGCGGACTGGGTGAACCGGACCAAGGATGTCATCCGTTCCACCGGCTCGCAGCAACTCATCACTGTCGGACAGGAGGAGTACGGCGTGGCTTCCCGGCTGTCGCCAGCGTTCTATTCGCAGCTCATCGACTTTACTGCGGACCATACCTGGTGGGACTTCGACGGATCGCTGTGGGCTTCGCTGGCGGCTAAGTTTCCCGGCAAGCCGATGCTGATTCAGGAGACAGGTGAGCAGCGGCGTTTGTGGCAGGACGACCATCTCCGCTTCTCGGCGCAGGAAGAAGGCTGGCAGCTCGAACGGAAGATTGCGATGTCTTTCGCGCAGGGGGCGGGAGCGCTGGAGTGGGTCTGGGACGTGAACAGTTACATGTCGAACGACAACGAGATTCCCATTGGCGCTGTTCGCCCGGATGGTACAGAGAAGCCGGAAGCGGAAGTGCTGAGCGCATTTGCCGCGTTTGTCGCGAAGAGTCCGGCGAGTTTTACCCGCATTCAGGCTCCTGCGGTGACGATGGTGACGTCGAACGTGATGCAGTACAGCAATATGAATCCGCTGGCGATCGATACGCAGAAGCGGGCGCTGCGGGCGCTTTGCTACTACGACCACACCCCGATGCGGATGCTGGCGGAGAACCGCCTGTCTGAACTCGGCCAGCCGAAGCTGGTGATTCTGCCGGCGCCGCAGGCTTTGACCGATGCGGCATGGCAGCAGTTGCTGGCATATGTCGACAATGGTGGAACGCTGCTGGTTTCCGGACCGGTCTCGCGTGACGAGCACTGGCAGTTTGTCGATCGTCTCGCGCCGCTCGGCGTGAAAGCGCAGATCCTTCCATTGACCGTGAGGCAGTCGGAATTGAGAATCGCTGCGCAGCCTGTAGTACAAGTGACCTTCCCAACCCTGGTTCAGCAGGAGCCAGTCGAGGTGATGCGGTTCGCCGACAGCAAGTCCGTCGAGACAATTTCCCACGGCCGCGGAAAGATTCTCTGGGCGGCTGATCCAATTGAGTTCTCTGAAGACTACGATCCGACAGCTGCCCTTTATCGCTATGCGTTGCACGAAGCGAGTGTTGCACCGTCGTTCAACGGGACGCTTTCCCCCGGTGTTCTTGCCTTTCCCACGGTCTTGGATGATGCAGTGCTCTACAGCTTTTCCAACGAATCACTGGACGAGCAGCCGGTGGATATTCGCGATGCTGTGAGCGGTGCGCACATAAAGTTCACGCTGACGTCTCAGCGTGGTGCGATGATTCTACTGAATCGCAAAGATGGAACCGTCCTGGCTGCATATGGCACAGCAGCTGGAGTGAAATAAGATTTCCAGCTCGGATTCATTTGTGCCGCAACTTTGGCTAAAGATTTGGTAGAAGCCCCGGGCTTTAGCCCGGGGAATAAATTCTCAGCATAAAGGGGCCTTCAGGCCCGGGTTTTCTTCTTGGCCGGAGGGGGCTTGTCGCCTTTACTTAGGTACCTGGGGATTCAAGCACCAGAAATGCGCCTTAAAACCCGCCGCAATGCACGTTTTTTGCACTTAAGGGATCTCTGA
>Ga0209139_10000043_pt1 | contig 32854 bp, 27 predicted proteins | sample BogFormECP14_OM3_FD_188246 | JGI IMG/M metagenome (GOLD analysis project Ga0209139, IMG submission 188246) | Bog forest soil microbial communities from Calvert Island, British Columbia, Canada - ECP14_OM3 (SPAdes) (version 2) | ecosystem: Environmental > Aquatic > Freshwater > Wetlands > Bog ...
CGGTGGCCAGGCCCTGCACGGCGGTCTGGACGGCCGAGCTCAGGTCGTTGGCCTGATAGCTGAACAGCACGGTGAGGCGCACGGTGATGACGACGGACAACAGCAGCACCCCGAGCATCAGCCAGACCCTGACGCTGTGCGGACCGGTGAAGTAGCCGCCGGTGATCCGCCAGAACTGGCGGCCCCACGGGATGAGCAATCTCAGCAACGCGAGCACACCGACCATGCACACGGCGCTGATCACCCACGTTAGGGCTATCCAGGACAGGGAATCGGCCAGCGCGTGACCCCAGTTGATGGACGGTTCGAATAACTCCACGGTGCGCGTACCTCCTTGGCCTCAAACTCCACGGCGTCGGTCGAACGCCCATCTGACAAGACTTTCCCGCGAAGCTACCTGGCACCGCACCCGCGCGATGATGCGGCTGGCGTGCTAAGACGCCGCCAGGATGCACAGTCGCGCGCCGATTAGCCGTCGAAATCGACGGCAGCGCGTAAAAGTTCGAGGAACCGTCTCGCTAACGCAGATCTCGGCGCAGTTTAGACGGTCGCCGGCTCCCGCTCGATCCGTCGCAGTTCCCACCTGCCTTCGCCGAGCAGCTCCAGCAAATGATCGTGGTGCTGTTCGACCGTGGGCCGATGACTGACGCTGACCACGACACATTCCGGCAGTTCGGTGCGCAGCAGCTGGTAAAGCGCGAATTCCAACCCCTCGTCGAGTGCCGAGGTCGCCTCATCGAGGAATACCGCCTGCGGCTTGGCGAGCAGGACGCGGGCAAAAGCGATGCGCTGCTGCTCGCCGGGGGACAGCACCTTGGCCCAATCGCGCTCTTCATCGAGCCGGGCAGCCAACGGAGCCAGCGCCACCTTGGTCAACGCGTCCCGCACGGCGGCGTCGGAGATGTCGGTCGGCGAATTCGGGTAGCAGACCACACCGCGCAGGTCACCGAGGGGCACATACGGCAGCTGCGACAAAAACATCGTGGCGTGCTCGCCGTCGGGCCGGCGCAGGGTGCCGGACGCGTACGGCCACAGCTGCGCAAGACTGCGCAGAAGCATGGTCTTGCCGGCTCCCGAACGCCCGGTGACCACCAGCGCGTCACCGCTGGTGAGCTGCACCTCGAGCGGGTCGATCAACTGCTCACCGCTCGGCGCGCGCACCTCGACGGCAGCGATTTCGACCGATCCGTGCTCGCTCGGCTCCACCGTCACCTCGGGCAGCTCCCGGCCGCGGGCGTTCGCGTCAACCAAGCCGTACAACCGAATGATCGAAGCGCGAAATGACGCAAATTGGTTGTAGTTGTTGCGGAAGAACGACAATGACTCCTCGATCGTGCCGAACGCGGTCGCAGTTTGTACCACGCCGCCCAGACCGATTTTCCCGGCGAAGAGCCGCGGCGCCTGGACGAGCCACGGCAACGGCACCATCGTCTGGGTGACTGACACGTTCCAACCGAAGTACCCGATGGTGCGGCTGACGTAGCGACGGTAATTGTCGATGATCGGCATAAAGCGCTGCCGCAATCGGGATCGCTCGGCCTCCTCCCCGTGATAGAAACCGACGGCTTCGGCGGCATCACGCAAGCGCACCAACGCATACCGAAAGGCAGCGTTGAGCCGCTCGTTGGCGAAACTCAGCCTGATCAGCGGATGCCCGATCCAGAACGTGACGCTGGTCGCGATCAGCACGAAGACGATGACGATCCAGAACATCGCGCGCGGAATGTCGGCGTGGAGCAGCGGGACGGTCAGCGTGCCCGAAAGATTCCACAAGATCGCTGTGAACGAAACGACCGACACCACCGATCGCACCGCGCCAAACAGCAGGGTTTGACTGGTGCCAATGTACGGAACATTTGTGGTGGCGCCCGCACCGGCGGTGAAAACATCGATGTCCTGCTGGATACGCTGGTCGGGGTTGTCAATCGTTTCGTCGATGAACCGGGCCCGGTAGTAGGCGTGTCCGGTAAGCCAGTCGGCGGTCAGGTGATCGGTGAGCCACACCCGCCACGCGATGATGAACCGCTGCATCAGGTAGAGGTCGACCATAGCCAGGGCGATAAATGTCGCGGCGAGGATACAAAAGATCGTCAGCGCCACCCAAAAGCCATGCACGCCTGACTGTTTGATGGATTCGTTCTGCGCGCCGGAGCCCGTGAACGCTGTCTCCAACGCGTTGTACAAGTCCTTACTGAAGTAGCTGAACAAGACGTTCAGGCGCACCACCGTGACGACCGACAGCAGCAACACACCCAGCATCAGCCACACCCTGACCGACCGTGAACCGGTGAAGTAGCCGCCGGTGATCCGCCAGTATTGGCGCGCCCACTGGGTGGTAAACCTGAGGACCACCAAGACGACAAGGACACAAACGGCACTGATCACCCACGCCCGGGCGATCCACCACACTGAGTCGGGCACTGCGTGCCCCCAGTCGATGGCTGGTTTGAACGACTGCAGATCAGTCACGAAGTCTCCTCGCGGTCCGGGACATCCCGCACGACGCCCCATCGGAAAGCTTGTCGGGGAAGCTACCGGAGGCTTGCCGATAGGCTTCCGGAATGAGCTCCAACGGCGCAGCGAACGAAGCTTTTCACGCCGGCCGGCTTATCGCCCGCCGGCTGAAGGCCAGCGGGATCGACACCGTTTTCACCCTGTCCGGCGGCCATCTGTTCTCCATCTACGACGGGTGCCGCAGCGAGGGCATCCGGCTGATCGACACCCGCCACGAGCAGACCGCCGCCTTCGCAGCCGAAGGCTGGTCGAAGGTGACGCGCCAGCCGGGAGTCGCCGCTCTGACCGCCGGTCCCGGCGTGACCAACGGGATGAGCGCGATGGCCGCCGCGCAGCAGAACTCCTCGCCGCTGCTGGTTCTCGGTGGTCGGGCGCCGGCTGGGCGCTGGGGGATGGGATCACTGCAGGAGATCGATCACATTCCGTTCGTGGCACCGCTGACCCGATTCGCCGCCACCGCCCCGTCGGCTGAGGCCGTCAGTGGGCTCATCGACGAGGCGCTGCGGGCCACGGTCGGCGCGCCGTCGGGGGTCGCGTTCATCGACTTCCCCATGGACCACGTCTTTTCCGTCGCCTCCGACGACGGACGTCCGGGCGCGCTGACCGAGCTGCCGGCAGCACCGCTTGCCGACGGCGGCGCACTCGACGGGGCGGCGGGTCTGCTGGCCGCCGCGCGGCGTCCGGTGATCATGGCGGGCACCAACGTGTGGTGGGGTCACGCGGAAGCGGCGCTGCTGCGGCTGGCCGAGCGGCGGCAGATACCGGTACTGATGAACGGCATGGCCCGCGGAACGGTGCCCGCAGACCACCCGCTGGCGTTCTCGCGGGCACGCTCAAAAGCGCTGGCGGAAGCCGATGTTGCGGTTGTCGTGGGAGTGCCGATGGACTTCCGGCTGGGCTTCGGCGGGGTCTTCGGACCAGAAACCCAGCTGATCGTGGCCGATCGCGTCCAACCTGACCGGGACCATCCACGGCCGATCGCCGCCGGTCTCTACGGCGACCTGTCGGCGACCCTGAACGCGCTGGGCGAAACGACGGCAGCCGGCCATGACGACTGGCTCGCCGAGTTGCGGGCAGCCGAGACCGCTGCGCGAGACCGCGAACAAGCCGACCTGGCCGATGACCGCAGCCCCCTGCATCCGATGCGGGTCTACGCCGAACTGGCGCCGCTGCTGGACCGCGACGCGATCATCGTCGTCGACGCCGGAGACTTCGGCTCCTATGCCGGCCGCGTCATCGACAGCTACGTCCCGGGCGCCTGGCTCGACAGCGGTCCATTCGGCTGCCTCGGCTCGGGTCCCGGCTACGCGCTGGCCGCCAAACTGGCCCGGCCGGACCGTCAGGTCGTCTTGCTACAGGGCGACGGCGCCTTCGGGTTCAGCGGCATGGAGTGGGACACGCTGGTTCGGCACAGCGTGCCGGTGGTGTCGGTGATCGGCAACAACGGGATCTGGGCCCTCGAAAAGCACCCCATGGAAGCGTTGTACGGCTATTCGGTGGTGGCCGAGCTGCGGCCCGAGACCCGCTACGACGAGGTCGTGCGTGCGCTGGGCGGGCACGGCGAGCTGGTGTCGACGCCCGCCGAGCTTCGACCCGCGCTGAAACGCGCCCTGGGCAGCGGCCTACCCGCCGTCGTCAATGTGCTCACCGACCCCGCGGTCGCTTATCCACGCCGATCCAATTTGGCGTGACGCGCCTGACGTACCGTTGATCTGTGCCAAAGACCACCAACGCTTCGTCGGGCCGCCTGAGTAGCCGATTCTGGCGGCTGCTCGGCGCCACCGCCGAGAAAGATCAAAGTCGTTCACAGGCCCAGGTCAGCGCTTCGTCGGAGTACGAGGAGAAAGCCGCCGGCCTCGACGACGAGCAATTGCGTAAAGCCACCGGCCTGCTCGACCTCGAGGACCTCGCCGAATCCGACGACATCCCACAGTTTCTCGCCATCACGCGGGAAGCGGCCGAACGCGCCACCGGGCTAAGGCCGTTCGATGTGCAGCTCCTCGCCGCGCTGCGGATGCTGGCCGGCGACGTGATCGAGATGGCAACCGGCGAGGGCAAAACCCTGGCCGGAGCGATCGCAGCCGCCGGGTACGCGTTGGGCGGCCGGCACGTTCACGTCGTCACCATCAACGACTACCTGGCCCGACGTGACGCCGAGTGGATGGGTCCGCTGCTGGAAGCCCTGGGCCTGACGGTCGGCTGGGTCACCGGTGAATCGACGGCCGCGGAGCGTCGCGCGGCCTACCAGTGCAACGTCACCTACGCCTCGGTCAACGAGATCGGCTTCGACGTACTGCGCGATCAGCTGGTCACCGATGTCGCCGACCTGGTGTCGCCGAACCCGGATGTGGCCCTGATCGACGAGGCCGACTCGGTGCTCGTCGACGAAGCGTTGGTTCCGCTGGTGCTGGCCGGAACCAGCCACCGCGAGACCCCGCGGCTGGAGATCATTCGGCTGGTCGGCGAGCTGCAGGCCGGCGAGGATTACGACACCGACTCCGATAGCCGCAACGTCCACCTGACCGAGGAGGGCGCGCACAAAGTCGAAAAGGAGCTCGGCGGAATCGATTTGTACTCCGAAGAGCATGTCGGCACCACACTCACCGAGGTCAACGTCGCGCTGCACGCGCATGTCCTGTTGCACCGCGACGTGCACTACATCGTGCGCGACGACGCGGTACACCTGATCAACGCCTCCCGCGGCCGGATCGCCCAACTGCAACGCTGGCCGGACGGTCTGCAGGCAGCGGTCGAGGCCAAAGAAGGCATCGAGACCACCGAAACCGGTGAGGTGCTCGACACCATCACGGTGCAGGCCCTGATCAACAGGTATCCGACGGTCTGCGGCATGACCGGTACCGCGCTGGCCGCCGGCGAGCAGCTGCGCCAGTTCTACAAACTGGGTGTTTCCCCGATACCGCCGAACACGCCGAACATTCGCGAGGACGAGACCGACCGGGTTTACATCACCGCCGCGGCGAAAATCGACGCGATCATCGCCCACATCATCGAGATGCACGAAACCGGACAACCGGTGCTGGTCGGCACCCACGACGTGGCCCAGTCTGAAGAGCTGCACGAGCGACTGCAGCGTCGCGGCGTACCGGCGGTGGTGCTCAACGCCAAAAACGACGCCGAAGAGGCCCGGGTGATCGCCGAGGCCGGCAAGCTCGGAGCGGTCACCGTGTCGACCCAGATGGCCGGCCGCGGCACCGACATCAGGCTCGGCGGCTCCGACGAGGCCGATCACGAGAAGGTGGTCGAGCTCGGTGGGTTGCATGTCATCGGGACCGGCAGGCACAACACCGAGCGGCTGGACAACCAGTTGCGTGGACGCGCCGGCCGCCAGGGCGATCCGGGTTCATCGGTGTTCTTCTCCAGCTGGGAGGACGATGTTGCCGCGGCCAATCTCGAGCCCAACAAGCTGCCGATGCAGACCGACGAGGACGGCCGCATCGTCAGCTCTAAGGTGGCCGGACTGCTGGAGCACGCCCAGCGGGTCGCCGAGGGCCGGCTGCTCGACGTGCATGCGAACACCTGGCGCTACAACCAGTTGATCGCCCAGCAACGCGCCATCATCGTCGAGCGGCGCAACACCCTGCTGAGCACGACCGCCGCCCGCGAGGAGCTTGCGGAGCTGGCGCCCGAGCGGTACGCGCAGCTCGCTGAAGATCCTGTAGACCTTTCGGAAGACCGCCTGGAGACGATCTGCCGGCTGATCATGCTGTATCACCTCGACCGCGGCTGGGCCGACCACCTGGCCTACCTGGCCGACATCCGGGAAAGCATCCATCTGCGCGCCCTCGGTCGGCAGAACCCGCTGGACGAATTCCACCGGATGGCCGTGGACGCGTTCGCGTCGCTGGCGGCCGACGCCATCGAAGCGGCCCAACAGACCTTCGAAACCTCGCCGGCGATTGAGGAGGAGCCCGGTGTGGACCTGTCCAAGCTGGCCCGCCCGACGTCGACATGGACGTACATGGTGCACGACAACCCGTTGAACGACGACTCGCTTTCCGCGCTGAGCCTGCCCGGCATCTTCCGCTGAGGCTGAAGCGAGCTAAGGTCACGGCTCATGGATCGGGCGCCCGCACACGACCGGCTCCTGACGGTGCCCAACCTGCTGAGCGGGCTCCGTCTGGTGCTGATCCCGGTCTTCATCTACCTGCTGCTGGCTGCTCATTCCGACGGTTGGGCGGTGGCCGTCCTGATGTTCAGCGGCGCATCGGACTGGGCCGACGGGAAGATCGCCCGACTGCTGAACCAGTCGTCGAAGCTTGGCGAGTATCTGGATCCGGCCGTCGACCGGCTCTATATGGTGACCGTTCCCATCACTCTCGGGCTGCGGGGCATCGTGCCGTGGTGGATCATCGCTGTCCTGCTGGCCCGCGACGTGCTGCTGGCCGCGGAGTTGCCGCTGCTGCGCACCCGCGGGTTCAGCGCACTGCCCGTGATCTACATCGGCAAGGCCGCTACTTTCGCTCTGATGTCGGCGTTTCCGCTTATCTTGCTTGGCCATTACGACACCACGTGGAGTCGTGTCATCCTGGCCTGCGGCTGGGCCTTTTTGATCTGGGGCATCTACTTCTACCTGTGGTCGTTCGTGTTGTACGCGGTGCAGGTGGTGTTGGTGATGCGCCGGCTGCCCCCGGTGCGGGCGGGCCGCGAAAAACCAATGCCGAGTAAGGCAGAAGCCGATGGCTGACCAGGCGCTCGGCGGCTACGACCCCTACGCGGGCCTCAGCGCCCACGAAGCGGGACGACCACAGTTCATCCCGGTGCCGTCGTTGCTGCGTGCCCTGCTTTCCGAGCACTTGGATCCCGGCTACGCGGCCGCCGCCGCCAAGCGAGACGGCTCCGGCGAGCCGCAGACCGGTCGGGCCCGTGTTCTGACCTGGGTCTGGCAAGCGTTGGCGGCGTTGCTGGTGGCGACGGTGTTCGCCGCGGCTGTTGCCCAGGCCCGGCTGGTCGCGCCGGGGGTCAGTGCGGCCCAACGGGTGCTGGCGGGCAGCGTGCGCTCGGAGGAGACGACAACAAGCGCCTTAGCCGCGCGCCGGAATGCGCTTACGGCACAACGTGATGACGTTCAGCGGCGGGCGTTGGCCGAGGACGCCCAAGGCCGACGGTTGCTCGCCAACCTCGACCGGCTCAGCCTGGCCGCGGCAAGCACGCCCGTCACCGGGCCGGGTCTGAGCGTGACGGTGACCGACCCCGGTCTGGGCCCGAATCTTTCCGACGTGTCCAAGCAGCGGGTGGCCGGCAGCCGGCAGATCATCCTGGACCGCGATCTGCAACTGGTGGTCAATTCGTTGTGGGCCAGCGGCGCTGAAGCGATCGCCGTCGGCGGTGTCCGGATCGGGCCGAACGTGACCATCCGGCAGGCAGGCGGGGCGATTCTGGTCGACAATAATCCGATCAGCAGCCCATATGCGGTCCTCGCGGTCGGACCCCCGCATTCGATGCAGGACGTTTTCGGCAGCAGCCCGGGCCTGCGCCGGTTACGGCTCTTGGAGGCGTCCTACGGCGTCGGTGTCAACGTCAGCGCCCGAGACGACCTCATGCTGCCGGCCGGGGCAGTCCGAGATGTCAAGTTCGCCAAGCAGATTGGTCCTTAGTGGTGAAGGGAGCGGAGCACCGATGATCGGTATTGCAGCGCTGGTCGTCGGGATCATGCTGGGTCTGGTGTTTCATCCCAACGTGCCGGAGGTCATCCAGCCGTACCTGCCGATCGCCGTAGTCGCCGCACTCGACGCGGTGTTCGGCGGGCTACGGGCCTATCTGGAGCGGATTTTCGACCCAAAGGTTTTCGTGGTGTCGTTCGTCTTCAATGTTCTGGTCGCCGCGCTGATCGTCTACGTCGGCGACCAGTTGGGCGTCGGCACACAATTGTCGACAGCAATCATCGTCGTGCTGGGCATCCGCATCTTCGGCAACGCCGCTGCCCTGCGACGCCGGCTATTCGGGGCGTAACAGGATGAGGCCGACATGACCGACCCCAAATCCGAAGGCGCACAGCCGGGCAGTGAGTCCATTGAGCCCGAGCCCAACGCCGAGGAAACCGCGGCGCAGCAGCCCGAGCCCAACGCCGAGGAAACCGCGGCGCAGCAGCCCGAACACGGCTCCGACGATGCTGCGCAGCAGGGGCGCCATGAATTGCCGCCGCACCAGCCGCGCCCCGAAATCGGGCAGGTGCACTCACGTGGGTTTCCCGGCATGCTGCGGCGCGGCCGCACGATCTTCGGCACGCTGGCGGTGTTGTTGTGCCTGTTGCTTGGTGTCGCCATCGCGACCCAGGCCCACCAGAACAATTCCGGCGACTCGTTGGACACCGCCCGTCCGGCGGATCTGCTGGTGCTGCTGGACTCGCTGCATCAGCGTGAGGCGACACTGAGCACCGAAGTCGCTGAGCTGCAGCGCACGTTGTCCGTGTTGCAGGCCTCCGGCAGCAATGACCAGGCCGCCATCCAAAATGCCCAGGCCCGGCTGGCCGCGCTGTCGATCCTGATCGGCACCGTCGGGGCCACCGGTCCGGGCGTCACCGTGCGGATCGAGGACCCTGGACCGGGGGTGGCACCCGAAGCGATGCTCGACGTGATCAACGAGCTGCGGGCGGCCGGGGCAGAAGCCATCCAGATCGGCGACGGCCACCAGGTGGTGCGCGTTGTTGTCGATACCTGGATTGTCGGGGCTCCCGGCGCGCTGACCGTTGACGGCAAAACGCTGATGCCGCCGTATTCGGTTCTGGCCATTGGTGATCCGCCGACACTCGCGGCGGCGATGAACATTCCCGGCGGCGCGGTCGACAGCGTCAAACGCGTCGGTGGCACGATGTCCGTCCAGCAGGGCGACAAAGTGGACGTCACCGCCTTGCGACAACCAAAACCGCGCCAATACGCTCAGCCAGTCAAGTGAGCAACCGAGGGAGAACAGGAACACCGTGAGCGAAATTCCGCCTGACTTGCACTACACCGCCGAGCACGAGTGGATTCGCCGTACCGGGGACAACACCGTTCGGGTAGGGATCACGGACTTCGCGCAGTCGGCGCTTGGCGACGTCGTGTTTGTCCAGCTGCCCGATGTGGGCACCGAGGTGACTGCGGGCGAGTCCTTCGGCGAGGTGGAGTCGACCAAGTCGGTGTCGGATCTGTTCGCACCCGTTTCGGCGAAAGTCGTTGCCGTGAATAGCGATCTGGATGGTAACTCGCAACTGGTCAACTCCGATCCGTACGGCGCCGGGTGGCTGCTCGACCTCGAAGCCGACTCAGAGTCCTACGAGCAGGAGTTCGCGGCGCTGCTGGACGCCGAGGCCTACCGCGCCACACTGGCCGAATGACCCTTGTTATCGTTCCCCGCGCGGCGACGATGCGCGCCGTAGAGCGGCGTGGGGAGAAGCCGGGCAATAGGACATCCCGGCGACGATGCCCGCGCCCCAGAGATGCGCGCGCCGATCCGGCGGGGGAGGGCACATTGGGGTCCCGTGCACGGTACGGTCGACACATCGACGGTCGGAGCGGGTGGGAAACCGGTCGAGCGGGCCCAACCAGACAACACAGCAGAGGCCAGTGAGGAGCAGCGGGTGACGGAGAAGGACAACGACCAGACCTCTGACGAAGTCACCGTGGAGACGACATCGGTCTTCCGCGCCGACTTCCTCAATGAACTGGACGCTCCCGCGCAAGCGGGTGCCGAGACCGCAGTCTCAGGCGTCGAGGGCCTGCCGGTCGGTTCGGCGTTGCTGGTCGTCAAACGGGGACCCAACGCCGGGTCCCGCTTTCTACTCGACCAGCCGACGACGTCGGCCGGTCGCCATCCCGACAGCGACATCTTCCTTGATGACGTCACCGTCAGCCGTCGGCACGCGGAATTCCGGTTGGAATCCGATGAGTTTCAAGTCGTGGACGTCGGCAGCCTCAATGGCACCTATGTCAACCGGGAGCCGGTCGATTCGGCCGTGCTGGCCAACGGCGACGAGGTTCAGATCGGCAAATTCCGCCTGGTGTTCTTGACCGGGCCCAAGGTCGGCGACGACAACGGAGGGCCCGGAAGCTAGTGACCGCGCCCGAGACCCCCGGGCTGGCCGGAATGTCGATCGGAGCGGTCCTCGACCTGCTACGGCCAGACTTCCCGGATGTGACGATCTCCAAGATCCGTTTCTTGGAGGCCGAGGGTCTCGTCACGCCGCAGCGCGCGGCATCGGGCTATCGCCGGTTCACTGCTTATGACTGCGCACGACTGCGCTTCATTCTGACGGCTCAGCGGGACCAGTACCTGCCGCTGAAGGTGATCAAAGCGCAGCTGGACGCGCAGCCGGATGGCGAATTGCCACTGGCCGGATCGCCTTACGGTGTACCGCGATTGGTGTCCGTCGGCAACGGGGAATCTGATCAGGCGGGCTCGGATCCCGCAGCGGTCGCACCCACCCGCATCCGGCTGAGCCGCGAGGATCTGCTCGAACGCTCGGGGGTGGACGCCGAGCTGTTGATCGCGCTGATCAAAGCGGGGGTGATCACCACCGGGCCGGGGGGTTTCTTCGACGAGCATGCGGTGGTGATCCTGCAGTGCGCCCACGCGCTCGCCGAATACGGGGTCGAGCCGCGTCACCTGAGAGCATTCCGTTCGGCGGCTGACCGGCAATCCGACCTGATCGCGCAAATTGCCGGCCCGCTTGGCAAGGCCGCAAAGACCGGCGCCCGCGACCGCGCCGATGACCTGGCACGGGAAGTCGCCGCGCTGGCAATCACGTTGCACACGTCGTTGATCAAGTCGGCAGTGCGCGACGTTCTGCACCGTTGAAGGACTAGACTTCGGACGACAGCTTGTGTTCGGCGGCTTGGTCTTCCACCGCGACGTCGACCCAGGTCTGGCATGGACACGGCAGCAGGTGCGGAGGGCAGACACAGATGGGTGAAGTTCGCGTCGTCGGCATTCGCGTCGAGCAGCCGCAGAACCAGCCGGTCCTGTTGCTGCGCGAAGCCAACGGTGACCGTTACCTGCCGATCTGGATCGGCCAATCCGAGGCTGCGGCGATCGCCCTTGAACAACAAGGAGTCGAGCCGCCACGTCCACTCACGCATGACCTCATCCGGGATCTCATTGCCGCGCTTGGTCATTCGCTGAAAGAAGTGCGGATCGTCGACTTGCAAGAAGGGACGTTTTACGCCGATCTGATCTTCGACCGCAACATCACCGTATCGGCGCGGCCATCGGATTCGGTGGCCATTGCTTTGCGGGTCGGCGTGCCGATCTACGTCGAGGAAGCGGTTCTCGCGGAGGCGGGCCTGTTGATTCCCGACGAGAGCGACGACGAGCCCTCCACCGCGGTCCGAGAGGACGAGGTGGAGAAGTTCAAAGAATTTTTGGACAGCGTCTCGCCCGACGATTTCAAGGCCACCTGACGGGGGATAACGCGCGCCGCGACGGGCGCCGTCGACGCACGTCAGCAACCTGATCGGGCTCATGTCAAGGGCCGTCGTGACGACGCCGGCAACATTACGGATCCGTCTCATCTGCGAGTTCGACCTCGACACGCCCTTTGGATAGCGTGGAGTCATTCGCTGCGACCGCCATACTTTGATCTCGACCTGGTTCTACGAACACCACAGCGTGTCGAAAAGCGTATGCTCACAAGCACTCGGCTGAGCAACCGCGGCTACCGGCAGCCCGTAACGAGCGTGATCGGCGAGAGGAAGCATCGTGGGAGACCAACCACGTAACGACCAATTGGACCTCGAGTCCGTCACCGCGATCGATGACACCCCAGCAACGCGCCCCGAGCAGCCTGTGCAAGCCGGTTTGTTCCCTGACGACTCGGTGCCCGACGAACTGGTCGGCTATCGGGGCCCGAGTGCGTGCCAAATCGCCGGCATCACCTACCGCCAACTGGACTACTGGGCACGCACGTCGCTTGTGGTGCCGTCGATCCGCAGCGCGGCCGGATCCGGCAGCCAGCGGCTGTATTCGTTCAAGGACATCCTGGTCCTCAAGATCGTCAAACGGCTGCTTGACACCGGCATCTCGTTGCACAACATCCGCGTCGCGGTCGACCATCTGCGCCAGCGGGGTGTGCAGGACCTGGCCAACATCACGCTGTTCTCCGACGGCACCACGGTTTATGAGTGCACCTCGGCCGAAGAGGTCGTCGACCTGCTGCAGGGCGGGCAGGGTGTGTTCGGAATCGCCGTCTCCGGAGCGATGCGGGAGTTGACCGGCGCTATCGCGGACTTCCCGGGCGAACGCGCCGACGACGGCGAGTCGATCGCGACGCCGGAAGACGAACTGGCCTCGCGCAGGAAGCACCGCGACCGCAAGATCGGCTGATCCCGCGCTTCTCATCTGAGCCGCTGGCTGTACCGGCGGCAGCGAGTCGGTAAACTCGATACTGCATCGTTCTTGCGCGGGAGAGTTCCGTGGCTGCCAGCCACGGGCGCCGAAGGAGCAACACCTCTCCGTCAACCTCTCAGGCACCCGGACCGCGCCAGACCCCGATGCCTCTGGAAAGCGGTGGCCCGTGAGTTCGGGTCGCCCGCCCATGGGGAAAGACATGCGGATGTCGAATCTCTCAGGCGCCCGGTTCGGGTAGACGACAGAGGGAGAGGACCTGTGTTCCTCTGCCGATGTCAGGAGTTCCGCCGATGTCCGACCACACCAACCCGCTTTTCGCCGACCGGCACATCGGGCCGGACAGCGACGCCGTCGCGGCCATGCTCGAAGTCATCGGTGTCGACTCCCTGGAAGAGTTGGCTCGTCGCGCGGTGCCCGCCGGGATCCTCGACAAGCTCACCGACACCGGCGCCGCACCCGGCCTGGATCAGCTGCCCCCACCCGCCACTGAGGCCGAGGCGCTGGCCGAGTTGCGCGCGATGGCCGATTCCAACACCGACGCGGTGTCGATGATCGGGCAGGGCTACTACGACACGCTCACGCCGCCGGTGCTGCTGCGCAACATCATGGAGAACCCCGCCTGGTACACGGCCTACACGCCCTACCAGCCGGAAATCAGCCAGGGCCGGCTGGAAGCTCTGCTGAACTTCCAGACCATGGTGGCCGCCCTGACCGGGCTGGAAGTGGCCAACGCATCGATGCTCGACGAGGGCACCGCGGCCGCCGAGGCGATGACGCTGATGCACCGTGCGGTCAAAGCGAACGCCAACCGGCTGGCGGTCGACGTCGATGTGTTCGCGCAGACCGCCGCGGTGCTGGCCACCCGCGCCGAGCCGCTGGGCATCGAGATCGTCACAGCCGACCTGCGCCGTGGTCTTCCGGATCTGCCGGACGGGGGCGAGTTCTTCGGCGTTATCGCGCAGCTGCCCGGCGCCAGCGGCCGGATCACCGACTGGTCTGCACTGGTGTCGGAGGCACACGACCGCGGTGCGTTGGTGGCCATCGGCGCGGACCTGCTGGCGCTGACATTGCTGACCCCGCCGGGGGAGATCGGTGCCGACGTCGCGTTCGGCAACACCCAAAGATTCGGTGTGCCAATGGGATTCGGCGGCCCACACGCCGGGTATCTGGTGGTGCACACCAAGCATGCGCGTCAGCTGCCCGGCCGGCTGGTCGGTGTTTCCGTCGACGCCGACGGCTCGCCGGCTTACCGGTTGGCGCTGCAGACCCGCGAACAGCACATCCGTCGGGACAAGGCGACCAGCAACATCTGCACCGCCCAGGTGCTGTTGGCGGTGATGGCCGCGATGTACGCCAGCTACCACGGGGCCGACGGGCTGGTCGGGATCGCCCGCCGCGTGCACGCCCACGCCGACGCGATCGCCGCCGCACTCGGTGACGCGGTGGTGCATGAGGCGTACTTCGACACCGTGCTGGCCCGGGTGCCCGGTCGCGCCGACGAGGTGATCGCCGCGGCCAAGGCCAACGGCATCAACCTCTGGCGCGTCGACGCCGACCACGTTTCGGTGGCCTGCGACGAAGCGACGACCGACGCCCACGTGGCGGCGGTCGTGGAGGCCTTCGGCGTTTCGTCGGCCGAGCCCAGCCCTGCCGACATCGCGACCCGCACGTCGGGGTTCCTGACCCATCCGGCCTTCACCCGGTACCGCACCGAGACGTCGATGATGCGCTACCTGCGTTCGCTGGCCGACAAAGATCTTGCCTTGGACCGCAGCATGATTCCGCTCGGCTCGTGCACGATGAAGCTCAACGCCGCCGCCGAGATGGAATCGATCACCTGGCCGGAGTTCGCCCACCAGCATCCCTTCGCCCCGGCATCCGACACCCCGGGTCTGCGGCGCCTGATCGCCGAGCTGGAGACCTGGCTGGTGCAGATGACCGGCTACGACGCGGTCTCGCTGCAACCCAACGCGGGATCGCAGGGTGAGTACGCGGGCCTGCTGGCGATTCACGCCTACCACGCCAGCCGCGGGGAACCGCATCGCGACATCTGCCTGATCCCGTCCAGCGCGCACGGCACCAACGCGGCGTCCGCCGCGTTGGCCGGCATGCGGGTGGTGGTGGTGGCCTGCCGCGACAACGGCGACGTCGACCTCGACGACCTGCGCGCCAAGGTCGGCGCGCACTCCGAGAAGCTGTCGACGCTGATGATCACTTATCCGTCCACCCACGGTGTCTACGAGCACGACATCGCCGAGATCTGCGCGGCCGTGCACGATGCCGGCGGGCAGGTGTACGTCGACGGCGCCAACCTCAATGCGCTGGTCGGGCTGGCCCGGCCCGGGAAGTTCGGCGGCGACGTCAGCCACCTGAACCTGCATAAGACGTTCTGCATCCCGCACGGCGGCGGCGGCCCGGGCGTCGGGCCTGTGGTGGCGCGCTCGCATCTGGCGCCGTTCCTGCCCGGCCACCCGCTCGCCCCCGAACTGCCGCAGGGCCGGCCGGTGTCGTCGGCGCCCTACGGGTCGGCGTCGATCCTGCCGATCACCTGGGCCTACATCAGGATGATGGGCGCTGACGGCCTACGGGCGGCGTCGTTGACGGCGATCGCGTCGGCCAACTACATCGCCCGCCGGCTCGATGAGTACTTCCCGGTGCTTTACACCGGCGAGAACGGCATGGTCGCTCACGAGTGCATCCTGGATCTGCGGCCGATCACCAAGTCGACCGGCGTGACCGTCGACGATGTCGCAAAGCGCTTGGCGGACTATGGTTTTCACGCGCCCACGATGAGCTTCCCGGTGGCCGGCACGCTGATGGTGGAGCCCACCGAGAGCGAGAGCCTGGCCGAGATCGACGCGTTCTGCGAGGCCATGATCGCCATCCGCGCCGAGATCGACCGAGTTGGCTCGGGGGAGTGGCCGGTGGAGGACAACCCGCTGCGCGGCGCGCCGCACACCGCCGAGTGCCTGGTGGTCGACAAGTGGGAGCACCCGTACACCCGGGAGGTCGCCGCCTACCCGCTCGGGAAAGCGTTCCGGCCCAAGGTGTGGCCGCCGGTGCGCCGCATCGACGGCGCCTACGGCGACCGCAACCTGGTCTGCTCCTGCCCTCCGGTGGAGGCCTACACGTGAGCGCTGCTTAAGACGCGGCGCACATTACAGGCTCCCGAGTATGCCCAAACTAAAGTGGCTAAGGAGCTCGTTTAATCCGTCTTCGAGGGTCCCGAGCTCGGTCGAAATACTGCCTAGATCACCAGTGATAGTCCCAAGATCACCGGTGATAGTGGTAAGCGAACCACCGGTGCCAGTCAGGGCGGTGATCAGGTCGGTTGTGAGCGTCGAGGGCAGGCCGGTCAGGTCGGTCTCAATCGTCGTAAGCGCACCACCCGCGCCGGTCAGTTCACTGACCAAGGCATTTGCGATGTCGGTGGCTGTGGGCAGGTTACCCAACTCGCTCAGCAGGGTGCTCAGGTCGGGCAGATTGGTCAGGTCAGTCAAAAGGCCAGTGAGGGTGCTGGTTACGCCGCTGAACAGGTTGGTGATGTCTAGTAGCGGGAGAAGGTCGGTGGCGAGATTGTCGGCAGCGGTTATATACGGCGCCCCGAGTGGGTCGATGAGTTATCAAGGGATATGGCGAGGGTACCGAGGGCGTCGGTAGGCGTCGCGGAAATGCCGTTGGCAAACGCGCCGGGGTCGAGAACATTGATCACCAGCGCGAAAGCATCGGCCTCGGTAGCGCTGAGTTGGACCGCGGACGTCTGAAGTTCCGGTAGCGCCGGCAGTTTTACCACCGGAGTGACAGCGATCATGCTGGCACCCAGCAGGGCGATGCCAGCAATCGCGGAGGGGCGAAGCGCCTGTTCCATGACAGCATCCTCCATATCGTTCCCCGACTGTGATGCATCTCACAGCTTGGTCGGGACTGTAGCTGAGATTCAGCTAAGAAACAACGAAAAATTGCCCGTGCGCCCAATAAAGCCGCTGGTTATCCGCAAATCCGGACTGAAGGTCCGGTATATCGGATTGGCCGATATTTGCCCAACACACCCGCGGAGACATAGGTCTGACCGAGACACCCAATGCATCGCACCGACCCCCGGGTGGTACGGGAGACCTATGGAACAGCCGGCCGTGCGAGGGCGATGGTCGCCACCCGTGCGCCGCACGGCCGTGCCTACTGCGGCCGCACCCGGGCTGCTCCTGCCCGCCGGTGAAGGCCTATGTGTGAGCCGGCCTGACCCCTTACATGCCCAGCGCGGCGAGCAGCTGTTGCGGCACGACGTCCGCCAGTAGGGTGTCGAAGCCGCCGAGCGGTTCCACGCTCACGTTGGCCAGATCGCCCAGACCCAGATCCCCGAGCAGGTCGCCCAGATTCAGCCCGGAAAGGTCGCCCAAGTTGCTCAGGTTCAGCGGCAGGCTGGAAAGGCCGAGGTCGCCCAGCAGGTCGCCGAGGCTCAGACTGTTCAGCAAGCTGCCGACGTTCGTGTCGAGGATCGAGTTGGTCAGACCACCTAGGTCGGTTAGCAAGCTGGCCAGGGTTATGTCACCCGTCGCCGGAATCGGAAGACCCAGCTGATTCAAGACATCGGTGATCAGGCTGCTGATCGTCAGATCGCCCGACGGGATAGTAACGCCCAAGGCCTCCAACAAACCGGTAATGCTTAGTGGGCTCGGAAGCGTGATGCCAAGATCGCCCAGCAGGCTGGTCAGATCCAGGGGGCTGCCATTGCCCAGAGTGAGACTGTCCAACGCGGTTTCGAGGCTGGTGGCGCTGAAAAGACTGGTGACATCCAGGCCGACACTGCTGAGAAGAGTGGTGAGGCCTGAGATAGGGCTGAGCAGAGAATCGAGGGCAGAGTTAAAGTCGGTGACAATTGGGTTGATAAGACCCAGGTCGCTGAGCAGACCGCTGAGGGTAACGCTGCCCACGTTGGTGAGGCTGCTCAGGTCTGTGTTGAGGTTCAACGCATCCAGCAACTGGGTCAACGTCACCGAACCCAAGCTGGAGTTCAGACCCAAGTCGGTCAACAGACTCATCAGGCTAAAGCTGCCCAGGCCGAGACCGTCGGCGCTGGTCAGGCCGCCCAGGCCGAGGTCGTTGAGGAGTGCGCCCAGGGTCGGGTCGCCCAGCAGGTCGCCCAGGCCCTTGCCGCTCAGACCCAGGTCGCTGAACAACGAGCCCAGGTTCAGGTCACCTAGCCCGATCTGACTCAACAAGCTACTTAGGTCCAAGTCGGTCAGGGGCGTGTTGCCCAGCCCGAGGGCGTCGATCAGGCTGGTCAGGTTGATGTTGACGTCCGCGGATGTTTCTGGGGCGAGGATGCCGTTGTAGAGCGGGATGGTGACGGCGCCGTCGAGCAGGCTGATGTTGTCCTGACCGTTCAGGTAGGCGTTCAGGACGGTGGCCACGCCCTCGGAGAGGTTCGTGAATGACGGGTCGCTCTGCAGCTGTTGGGCGACGCTCTCGAGCGCGGTGAGCGTCGCGCCCGATGACCCGAGACCTGCGATCGCGAGCTCGAGGCCCGGCGGCAACTCCACCGAGATGGTAGCTGGCAGCGACGTAAGGTCCGTGGTGACGGTCGGGTCGAGGTTCGCAAGCGCGGCAATCACCCCGTAGGGGTTGGTGAGGAGTTCGCTAAAGACCTGCGTGATGTCCGACGAGCTGGCATTGCTGATGATGTTGTCCAGGTTGGCGGTCGTGTTGGCGACGAGATCCGACCACGCGTCGACCAGTTGGACCGGCCGCACCTGCACAGGGATTGGTGGCGCCGCCACCGGAGTAACAGCAATGATGCTGGCACCAACCAGGGCGACTCCAGCAGTGGCGTAGGGGCGTAGTACGTGCTGCATGGTTAACATCTCCTCCGTCTCGGCCCCGCCTGTGATGCGTGTCACAACATCCCTGAGACTGTACCTGAGAATTTGCCTAGGAAAAGCACAACATTTCATAAGTGCCCAATAAAAGCGCTGATGTCTACCTTGCCGGACAGATATTCCGGCAAATCGGAACACGATCTTGAAGGTCGAGTATGGGCATTCCCGTCGATGCGCGGGGGTTGCCATGGGAGAGCTATGACACCACCGACAGTGCGCGAGTGGCGCGACGACGACTGCTGGTTACCGCGGGCCTGCGGGAATGCCTTCGTCCGATCTGGATCCGGCCACGGGCCGGCCGTTCTCCTGCTGCATGGCTTTCGGTCAAGCTCCTACGATTTCCGGTCGATCATCGACCGCCTGGGCCAGCGCTCCTCGCTGACGCTGGACTTCCTGGGGTTCGGATTGCCGGACAAACCGGCGCGGCACACCTACAGCCTGATGGAGCAGGCGGACATCGCACAGCAGGTGGTGGCCGATGCCGTGCTGCGGCTGCTCACCGAGTAAGCGGCGGGTCAGCTCAAGAAGTTGGACACCGCAGTGGCCAGCTCTGGCGATGCCGAGGTCGCCAGGTTCTGGTAGCTGCCACCGGACAGCTTCGCGACTGCTTCCCAGGTGTCCCGGTCGGAATCGGAGCCAAAGTCGATGATGTTGACAGCCACCGGCTTGGCCGGGTCATTACTGTCCTTGATGAAATCCTGCAGGCCCTGGCCGCTGAGGCTCTGGTCGGTATGCGGTCCGGCGGTGATCACCAGCACCGAATTGTTCTGCCCGGGATGGTAATTGGTAAGCGCGTCCTTGTAGATCAGCCGCAGCGTGGTGAACGACACCGCGCCACCGGACGACGCGTGCTGCCTGTCCAGCGCCGCCGTCAGCGCGTCCGACCGAGGTTTGCCGTCAACATCGTCGGACAGCGGGCCTGCCTTCACCTCCGACCGGCCTTCTTTGCCGTCGAACGTCCAGAGCCCGATCACCGCGCTCGGCGGCAGCGCCTTGATTCGATTGTCAAGCGCCCCAACCACATTGCCTAGCCTCGTCTTGCCGCCTTCGTCGGTGGTCATCGACTGTTCGAGCATGATGATCGCCGCCGGACCATTCGACGGCGTGGTCACGGTATTGGCCAGCGTGGCGCGCATCGCGTCGTCACCCACCGACAGCGTTGACGGCAGCGCCGGGAAATTGGTCACGTCGCTGCTGGGCGGCTTGACCCCGTCGACCCGGAAGCCGGCTTTCGCCAACTCGGCCAGTTGACCAGGTTTGTGCATGAACTGGGCGAATCCGTTGGCCGCCGTCACCTGGTCCTGTGAGAGCCACGACCCTTTGAGCGCCACGGTGGGGTAGTCGGCAACCGCGGCCGGCCCCGGCGGCAGCCACGAACTAAGCATGCTTGCGGCGTCTGGCAACGATTCGCCGCGCTGAAACAGTTGCTGTTCGGTCGTGACCACCGCGTGCACCGGCGCGGTCGCCGGATCACCGGGCCGCAGCAACCCGTTCATCGCCTCTGTCAACGAGTTGTCGGCCAGCTTGGGCTGACCGGAGATCAGTGTGCGCACCGCACCGCTACCGTCGGTCGGCGGTGCGCCTGCCGGCGCGGCACCTGCCGCCACCGCCTCACCGGCCAGATACGCGGCGTCGCTGTTGCCGCCGAGGGGCAACGCCAATCGCAGTGATCCCCAGGACGGCAGCTTCAGTCCGGCCAATCCGTCGGGCTTGCTCTGCAGCTCAGGCAGCGATGCCCACTTCTGGCCGCCGAGGTTACGTTGCAGTTCGGGTCGCACCGCCAGGACAACCGGCGAGGTGACCAGCGACCGACTTTCGCTGATGGTGTCCTTGCCCGCCGCGGCCGTCAGCCGCGCCGCCGACACCGAGCTGCCCGGGATCCACAGCGCGGGCCGCTGACCCAGGTCTGCGGGCCAGTTCCCGATGAAGCCGTCCACGACGGCGTCGGAACCCGCGGATTTGACGCTGACGGCGACGCAGTGGTCGCCGACCGGGGCCGCGGACCCGTTGTACTGCTCGGCGAACTGCTGCACCCGATCGGCGATCGACGGATCGGCGATCACGGCGACCGTTTCCTTGCTGCCGGAGCACGCGGCGGCGTTGTGCGAGCGGTTGGACAGTGCGTCGCCGAAGAACCGCCACACGATCACCCCGGCCACCACCACAACGACCGTGACCAACGCCGCGATCACACCGATGCTGACACCGCGTCGCCCGCCGTCATTGCGGTGACCGCCCCGCCAGTCCGCGAGGCCGCGGTGACCGCCCGTCGGCGGCAATGGCGGCGGAGCGGGCGGCTCCGGCTCACGTCGCGCAAAGTCAGGGAAGTCGTCCGGCGTGTCAACCTCGGCGGGGTGCGGCTGCTCCTCGAGATGCTCGTCGCGATGGGGCGGATCGGTGTAGTCGAAATACCCTGAATCGCTTGGGAATCCGCTGGCATAGTCGTCGTCTGGGTGATCCGGGTAGCGCGGACCGGGGACGCCGCCGATGCCCGGGGGCTCGGCGGGCGGGAAGTCGTCGGACTCCCGATCGTCGCCGAGGTCGGCGAAATCGTGCGGTTCGGAATAGTCGTCCGACGGTTCGCCGGTGGGCTCGTCCGGATCCGGAGCTCTGTGCCTACCCATGCCTATGCTCTCCCGCGGGCCAGAAGTACGCCCCCGCAAGCGGGGAGGTGCCCCCAGCAGCTTCTAGTCATTGGGATGGTAAATGCGCGCCGAGCCGAAATCAGTCATTGACGCGGGCTTTGAATTCGCGACGACGCCGATGCAGGATCGGCTCGGTGTAGCCGTTGGGTTGTTGGGCCCCGGTCAGAATCAACTCCTGAGCGGCGAGGAAGGCGATGCTGTCGTCGAAGTTGGGTGCCATCGGCAGGTAGCCCGAGTTGCCGGCGTTCTGTTCGTCCACCATGGGCGCCATCCGCTCCAGACTGGCCCGCACGTCCTCCTCGGTGATCACACCGTGGCGCAGCCAGTTTGCCAGCAGCTGGCTCGAAATCCTTAGTGTGGCACGGTCTTCCATCAATGCGACATCGTGGATATCGGGCACTTTCGAGCAGCCGACACCGGCGTCGATCCAGCGGACGACGTAGCCCAGAATGGACTGGCAGTTATTGTCGACTTCTTCTTTGATCTCCTCGGGCGCCCAGGCCAGTTCCTTGGCCAGCGGAATCGTGAGTAGCTCGTCGATGGTGGTACGGGTCTTGCCCGCGAGTTCCTTCTGCACAGCGAACACGTCGACGTAGTGGTAGTGCATCGCGTGCAGGGTGGCCGCCGTCGGCGACGGCACCCAGGCCGTGGTGGCGCCCGCCTTCGGCTGGCCGATCTTCTGCTCCACCATGTCGGCCATGAGTTCCGTCATCGCCCACATGCCCTTGCCGATCTGCGCCTTGCCGGAGAAGCCGGCCGCAAGGCCGGTGTCGACGTTGGCGTCTTCGTAGGCCTTGATCCACGTCGTGCCCTTCATCGCACCCTTGCGGATCATCGGGCCGGCCTCCATCGAGGTGTGGATTTCGTCGCCGGTGCGGTCCAGGAAACCGGTGTTGATGAACACCACCCGGTCGGCCGCGGCTTTGATGCACGCCTTGAGGTTGACGGTGGTGCGGCGCTCTTCGTCCATGATGCCGACCTTCAAGGTGCCTTGCGGTAATCCCAGAACGTCTTCGACAAGGCTGAAAAGCTCGCAGGTGAATGCCACCTCTTCGGGTCCGTGCATCTTGGGCTTGACGATGTAGATCGAACCGGTACGGCTATTCGCCAGGGGGCCGTTGGCCTTGCCGGTTTTGAGCCCGTGAATGGCGGTCACGCCGGTGAACAGCGCGTCGAGGATGCCCTCGGGCACCTCATTACCGGCCGCGTCGACCACCGCGTCGTTGGTCATCAGATGGCCGACATTGCGGACAAACAGCAGGCTGCGGCCCGGCAGGGTCAGTTCGCCGCCCTCCGGGGTGGTGTACGCGCGGTCCTCGTTGAGCACGCGGGTGAAGGTCTCGCCGCCCTTTTTGACCTCTTCAGCGAGGTCACCCTTGTTCAGGCCGAGCCAGTTGCGGTAGCCGAGAACCTTGTCGTCGGCGTCGACAGCGGCCACCGAGTCCTCGAAGTCGATAATCGTGGTGACCGCCGACTCCAGGATCACGTCCTTGATTCCGGCGGCGTCGGTCTTGCCGATCGGCGATTCCGGGTCGATCAGGATTTCGATGTGCAGCCCGTGGTTGACCAGCAACACCGACCAGGCGGGGTGGCCGAGCTCTCCGGTGTAGCCGGCGAACTGGCCGGGGTTGGCCAGCCCTCGGGACAACTCTTCGCCTCGCAGGCTGACCAGCAGGCGACCGTCTTCGACGCTGAGTCCCGTCGCGTCGGCCCACGAGCCCGCCGACAGTGGCACCGCGTCGTCGAGGAACTTGCGGGCGTAGGCGATCACCTTGTCGCCGCGGACCTTGTTGTAGCTCGTGCCCTGCTCGGCGCCATCGGTTTCCGGAATCACGTCGGTGCCATACAGCGCGTCGTACAGGGATCCCCACCGGGCGTTGGCCGCGTTCAGCGCGAATCGGGCATTGGTCACCGGGACCACCAGCTGCGGGCCGGCCGTCGTGGTGATCTCGGGGTCGACGCCCGCCGTGGTGATGGTGAAATCGTCGGGTTCAGGTATGAGGTAACCGATTTCGGTGAGGAACTGACGGTAGGTTTCCGGGTCTATCGGCTCGATAACGTGGTGCCGGTGCCATTTGTCGATCTGTGCTTGCAGCTGGTCGCGGCGGGCGAGCAGATCCTGGTTTTGCGGCCCCAAATCGGTGACGACCTTGTCGACGCCCGCCCAGAAGCTGTCGGGGTCGATCTCGGTGCCTGGCAAAGCCTCGGTGTTGACGAAGTCATACAGCACCTTGGCGACGCGCAGGTTCCCCACCGACACGCGATCCTTCATCATTCTCCTCCGCTTTCACCTCAATGAAGTTCTGTTCAGCCTACCGGCCGGTAGTCCGAAAGCCGGTAACCAGCGGCCTGCAGCAGCAGGTCACACCGGGCCAGCAGCGCCGCACGTAGCGGCGCTGCACGTGCGGCGATGGCCTTCTGGCAACGCACATACTCGGCGCGGCCGGAGGCGTGCTCGACGGCGATCGGTGCATACCCGTAGCCCTGGAGGTCGTACGGGCTGGCTCGCATGTCGATTTCACGCGCCGCTGCGGCTAGCTCCAGGCAGTCGAGCAGCAGCTCGGAGTCGATCAGCGGGCTCAATTTGTAACACCATTTGTACAGGTCCATGTTGGCGTGCAAGCAACCGGGCTGCTCCCAGTCCTGTTGGGTGGCGCGGCTTGGCGAGCCCGCGTTTCGCGGTAACGCATCGGCTTTGAAGGCAGCACTGAAAAAGCGAAACGCGTCGACATGGCTGCACCGCAGCGGCCCGGCGACCTCGGTCTCGACGACGGCGTCGGTGCCAGTGGCGCCCAACCGCAGCGGGACCCGCTCGTGGCGCACGGCGCCGTCGCGGTAGACCATCGCCCATTCATGCAGCCCGAAGCAGTTCAGCTGCGCGGGGCGCCGCGCCGTCGCCTCGAGCAAGCGGGCCACGAACGCAATGGTGTCCAGCCGGCTGCGCAGGTAGACGTCGCTGACCGTGACACCGGCGTCGTCAGCGATGTAGCCGCGGCGGCCGCTGTAGCGACGGATCGCTTCGCCGCCGGCGAGCAGGACCCCGTAACCCGGGTGCCAGCAGCGCAGCTGCCCCGGCCGCAGGTTGTAGTAGCTGAACAGGAAGTCCCACACCGGATGCGCCTGGCCGGCCCGGGCCCGCTTGAGGTGCGGGGCGACGAACGTCTCGGCGCGTTCGGCGTACTCGTCGGCGCGCGCCATCCACTGCTCACTGCTGGGGGAGTCAGACACGCTGCATCCCATCGCGCACCATGCCGACCAAGTCCCTGACCAGATCTTCCAGTGCCACCATCGCGACCACCGCCCCGTCCTGAGCGGTGACCAGCGCCAGATGGCTCTTGCTGCGACGCATCCGCGACAACGCTTCGGGCACCGACAGTGATTCGGGAATCTGCGGCAGCGGCCGAACCCTCGCCAGGTCGACCACGGCGTGGGGGTCGTCACCCAGTGGCAGAACATCTTTGATGTGCAGGTAGCCGATGAATCGGCGGTCGCCGTCGGCAATGGGGAATCTGGAGTAGCCGGTGGCGGCCAGCGCCGTTTCCACCGCCTCGACCGTTGGGCCGAAGCCCGGCCCGGCCAACGGCACCGCGCGGATCTGGGTGACCGGCACGGCCACATCGGCGACTCTCCGGTTGCGGATCTGCAGCGCCCGGGTGAGTCGGGTGTGCTCCTCGGGATCCAGCAGACCCTCCGACACCGATTCGGCGATCATCTCGCTGAGCTCGACGGTGGACACCGTGACATCGAGCTCGTCGCGGGGCTGCACCCGCAGTGCCCGCAGGGTGGCGTAGGTGCAGCGGTTGTACAACGCGATGATCGGCCGGACCGTCCGCACGTACACCAGGTAGGACGGGATCAGAAGCATCGCCGCCCGCTCCGGACCGGCCATGGCAATGTTCTTCGGGACCATTTCGCCGAGCAGCACATGTAGCGTCACCACGATCGCCAGCGCAACCACCAACGAGACGGTGTGCAGCAGCGCAGGGGAGATGCCGCCGACGAAATCGAACGGCTTTCGCAGCAGGTCGGCGACCGCGGGCTCACCGAGCCGGCCGAGCAGGATCGACGACACCGTGATACCCAACTGGGCGCCCGCGAACATCAGCGGCAGCTGTTCGCCCGCCCGAATGACGGTGACCGCGCTCGACCTGCCCTGCTCGGCAAGCGCTTCCAACCGGTCTCGACGCGCCGAGATCAGCGAGAATTCCGCACCGACGAAGAACGCGTTGGTGGCGATCAGCAAGATGGTCGCCAACACTCCGAGCAGGTCACCCATCAGTAACCCCCTTCCGCGGCGGAATCACCGCGAACATCGACTTGGGTCAGGTCAAGCAGGTCGATACGGCGGCCATCCATTCGGATCACCCGGGCCTGCCAGCGGGCCGGGCCTTCGGGTATGCCATCGGGTTCATATCCACTCAGCTGCACCGTGTCCCCGCTGACCGGAATGCGACCGAGCTGTTGGAGTACCAGCCCGCCGATCGTCTCGTATTCACCCTCCGGCGCGTGATACCCGGTGGCTGTCGCCACCTCGTCGATGCGCAGCAGACCTGACACCCGCCAACCGTGCCCGGATGCCATCACGTCCGGCGTGGTGTCGTCGTGTTCGTCGCGGACGTCGCCGACGATTTCTTCGATCAGGTCCTCGATGGTCACCATGCCCGCGGTCCCGCCGTACTCGTCGACGACCATGGCGGTCTGCAAGCCGTTGTCGCGGATCTCTCCCATCAGCGCGTCGCCGTCCAGCGTGGAGGGCACCACCGCGACCGGCTGGGCGACGGCGGTCAGCAGGGTGTGCTCCCGCTCGGCGGGCGGAACCTGGAAGACCTGTTTGACGTGCACGATGCCGACGGTCTCGTCGAGGTCGCCGTCGACGATCGGGAACCGGGAGAACCCGCTCTCGGTGGCTGTCGCGACCAGGTCAGCGACGGTGTTATCCGTTTGCAGCGCAACGATTTTCGATCGTGGCGTCATCAATTCCTCGGCGGTCAGGGTGCCGAACTGCAGTGATCGGTGCAGTAACGCCGCGGTGGAGGGGTCCAGCGAGCCGCTACGGGCAGAGCTGCGTACCAGCGAAACCAGTTCCTGCGGTGAGCGGGCCGACCGCAGCTCCTGCGCGGGCTCGATGCCCAACTTGCGCAGGATCCGGTTGGCCGCACCGTTTGTCAGCCGGATCGCGAACGTCATCATGAACGAGAACAGCAGCTGCGGGCCGGCAACGGCGCGGGCGGTCTGCAGAGGCCGGGCCACGGCCAGATTCTTGGGCACCAGTTCACCGAAGATCATCGACACCGAGGTGACGATCACCAGCGTCAGGAATGCGATTGCGGCGTCGGCGACTCGGTTGGGCACTCCGAGCGCGTCCATCGCCGGGTGCGGCAACTCCCTCACCAACGGCTCGGTGAGGTATCCGGTGATCAGGGTGGTGATCGAGATGCCCAGCTGCGCACCGGACAGCTGGAAGGAAAGCGTGTGATGGGCACGGCGCACATAGCGGTCGCGACGGCCACCGTGGCGCGCGTTGGCCTCGACGGTGCTGCGCTCGAGGGTGGTCAGTGAGAATTCGGCGGCGGTGAACAGCGCGTTGCCTACCATGAGCAGCACGATCGCCAGCAGGCTCAGCAGGGTGACGACGAGGTTCATCGATGCCGCCGGCGAGAAGGAGGCTCCTCAGAGTCGGCGTCACACACGCCGGACGGCGCGGGTGCCTGCGGCACGGGGACCTTTTCCTTCGTCGTATCCATTGTTTACCTGAGCTTTTATGTTAGCGAAGGCCTGACACGCCCATACCATCGTTGCAGCGACGACACGCCTCGGGTCTGGGTCTACCAGCCGAACGGCAGCGGATGGCCTTCGGCGAAGCCCGCTGCGGATTGGATCCCGAGCACCGCCCGCTGATGCAACTCCGCCAGCGTCCAGGCACCCACATAGGTGCAGGTGCTGCGCACCCCGGAGGTGATGTGGTCGAGCAGATCCTCGACACCGCCGCGGGTGGGATCAAGGCCCATCCGCGAGGTTGAGATGCCTTCTTCGAACAACGCTTTGCGGGCGCGCTCGAAAGCACTGTCGGCCGCGGTGCGGGCAACCACCGCCCGTTTGGACGCCATCCCGTAGCTCTCTTTGAACGGCCGGTCTTCGCGGTCACGCATCAGGTCGCCGGGGGATTCGTAGGTGCCCGCGAACCACGATCCGATCATCACGTTCGACGCGCCGGCCGCCAACGCCAAAGCCACGTCGCGTGGGTGACGCACCCCGCCGTCGGCCCACACGTGTGCGCCGAGTTGCTTTGCCGCCAAAGCACATTCGAGCACTGCTGAGAACTGGGGCCGGCCGACACCGGTCATCATCCGGGTGGTACACATCGCGCCCGGACCTACACCGACTTTGACGATGGACGCCCCGGCGCCGATCAGGTCGCGGGTGCCGTCCGCCGACACCACGTTGCCTGCGACCAGTGGCACGCCGAGGTCCAGCGACGAAATCGACTTGATGGCATCCAGAGCCTTCACCTGATGGCCGTGCGCGGTGTCAACGACAAGCAGGTCGACGCCGGCCTCGGTCAACGCCTGGGCTTTGTCGGCCACATCACCGTTGATGCCGACTGCCGCGCCGATACGCAGCCGGCCCGCGGAGTCGGTGGCGGGCGTGTAGATGCCCGCGCGGATCGCCCCGGTGCGAGTCAGCACGCCGGCCAGCGTGCCGTCGGAGCCGGTCAGCACCGCCACATCGACCGGGGCCTGCTCCAGAAGATCGAACACCTCGCGCGGGTCGGTTCCCACGGGCGCGTTGACGAAGTCGGTGATCGCGATGTCGCGCACCCGCGCGAAACGGTCCACACCGTCGCAGCATGACTCGGTGACCAGCCCGATCGGGCGGCCCTCGAAAGCCACCACCGCGGCGCCGTGTGCGCGCTTGTGAATCAGTGCCATCGCGTCCGACACCGAATCGTCGGGCGCCAGAATGACCGGGGTGTCGACAACGAGGTCGCGGCTTTTGACGAAGTCCACCGTGCGCTGCACCACGGCGATCGGAAGGTCTTGCGGCAGCACCACCATCCCACCGCGGCGGGCCACCGTTTCGGCCATCCGCCGTCCCGCCACCGCCGTCATGTTGGCCACCACCACCGGGATGGTGGTGCCAGAGCCGTCGCCGGTGGCCAAATCAACGTCGAAGCGTGACGCCACGTCCGAACGGTTCGGCACGATGAAGACGTCGTCGTAAGTCAGGTCGTATGCGGGACGGTGCCCGTCCAGAAACCTCATCGGTGTTCGGTGTACCCCTTATTCGGCCCTGTTAGGCCGGCACTTCGCTGCGGTCCCCACTCCATAATGTGTGGAACTTCTTGCTCGGGTCCTCGTCGATGCGCCCGTAGGTGTGCGCGCCGAAGAAGTCCCGCAGACCCTGGGTCAGCGCGGCCGGTAGCCGCTCGGTGCGCAGGGCATCGTAATACGACAACGCCGATGAGAAGCCCGGGATCGGGATGCCCAGCTGGGTGGCCGTGACCACGACACGACGCCAGCTGTCGATGGCGGCCTCAATGGCGCCGCGGAAATACGGCGCGACGATCAGGGTCGGCAGGTCGGGGTCGTCATCGAACGCCTCCTTGATGCGGTTGAGGAACTTCGCCCGGATGATGCAGCCACCCCGCCAGATGGTGGCCATGTCGCCGGGCGTGATGCCCCAGTTGTATTCGGCGCTGCCGGCCTGGATCTGGTTGAAGCCCTGGGCGTAGGCGATGATCTTCGACGCGTAGAGTGCCCTGCTCACGTCCTCGATGAACTGCTTTGCATCGCTTGGCTTTTCGCCGAGATGGCCGGAGGCCAGGCCGGTCGTGGCCTTCCGTTGGGCCACCGAGCCCGACAGTGCGCGGGCGAACACCGCCTCGGCGATACCGGTGACCGGAACTCCGAGGTCTAGGGCCGACTTCACCGTCCAGCGGCCGGTGCCTTTCTGCTCGGCCTCGTCGAGGATGACGTCGACGAGCGGCTTGCCGGTCCTGGCGTCGGTCTGGCGCAGCACCTCTGCGGTGATCTCAATGAGAAAGCTGTCCAGGTCGCCCTTGTTCCATTCGGCGAAGACGTCGGCGATCTCGGGTGCGGCCTTTCCGAGTCCGTCACGCAGCAGCTGGTAGGCCTCACCGATCAGCTGCATGTCGGAGTACTCGATGCCGTTGTGCACCATCTTGACGAAGTGCCCGGCGCCATCGGGGCCGATGTGGGTGCAGCACGGCACGCCGTCGACGTGCGCGGAGATCTCCTCCAGCAGCGGGCCCAGCGATTTGTACGACTCGGCGGGGCCGCCCGGCATGATCGACGGCCCGTTCAACGCCCCCTCCTCGCCGCCGGAGATGCCGGCGCCGACGAAGTGCAGACCCCGCTCGCGCATCGCCTTCTCGCGGCGAATGGTGTCGGTGTAGAGCGCGTTGCCGCCGTCGATGATGATGTCGCCCTTTTCCATGGCGTCGGCGAGCTGCTCGATGACGGCGTCGGTCGGATCGCCCGCCTTGACCATGATCAGCACCCGGCGCGGCTTCTCCAACGCGGCGAGGAATTCTTCGATGGTTTCGCTGCGGACGAATTTTCCTTCGCTGCCATGCTCTTTCAGCAGCGCGTCGGTCTTGGCGACCGAGCGGTTGTGCAGCGCCACCGTATAGCCGTGGTGAGCGAAATTCCGCGCGAGGTTGGAACCCATCACGGCGAGCCCGGTGACTCCGATTTGCGCGGTTCCGTCAGTAGCGTTCGATTCCGAGCCCATGTATTCGCCTCTCAGGGTCGTGACTTTGGCCAAGCCTTGCACCGAACACACTGGCACAGCGAGATTCGGTCATCTGCAAAGTATCGCCAAAGCGCCGTGGTTGCCGCACCCGTTAGGTTAGGCGGCGGTGAACAGCCGCTGCAGTTCAGTAAGCCACGGAATGGCCAGCGCGACGGTCGGCACCACCAGAATCGCCGCCGCGGCGAGGTAAGCCGCGGCCGACAACATCAGGCTGTTGCCGCTCCCGGAAAGCCGACGCACCCGCAGCAGCGTGTGAGCGCCGCCGGCCGCCAACGCGCCGATCGGTGTGCGACCCGCCGCGCAGGTCACCAGGGCGCGGGCCAGGGGAGCGCGGCCGGCCACCCGGACCGCGGCGTCATCGGCGAGCAGTTCGACCAGCAGCTGCACCGCGTCCAAAGCGTTTGCGCTGCGGACAAACCGGGGAAATGCGGCGTGCGCGGCGGTGAACGCTTCGAGGACGAGGTCGTGTCGGGCGCGCAGATGGGCGCGCTCGTGGGTTAGGATCGCGGCAACCTCGGCCTCGGTGAGAGAGTCCAGCGTGCCCTCACTGAGCACCACTCGGCTGCGGACGCCGGGCAGACAGTAGGCCAGCGGCTGCGCCACTTCGAGGACCCGCAGGTCGCGCTCCCGGGCGCAGGCCCGCGCGGAGACCGCGTCCGAGGCGATGCCCAACAGGTCGACGAGCATGCGGTGATGGGCCCGGCGCCGCCGCGTGGTGATCGCCACCCGGACCACCGCCATGGCCAGCCGGGCCCCGATCAGCAGCGTGAGCGCTAACACCGCGACATCCAAAGCCCACAACGGCCAGCCGAGTCGGCCGATGGCACCCACTGGGGTGGCGGTGGGACGCCCGTCCGGGCCGGGAAGAAGCAGTCGGCTGGCGATCGCGATCCCGGCGCTAAACGCCGAGAGCACCGCGGCCACCGCGATGGCCTGCCAGAGCACCATCGCTGCACGCGGAGCACGTAGCGGCCACTTTGCTCGCGAGAGCAGGGCCGGTACCGGGCCGACCAGCATCACCGCAAGCACGGTGAAGGCCAGCCCAGACATGGTGCAAGTCTCCCTCAGCTCCTGCGCACAGCGCCACCAGACGGCGCGTCACGGTGGCCGGATTCCAATTCATCGAGTGCCCGCCGGAGCGCCTCCGCTTCGTCAGCGCCGACTCGTTCGACGAAGTGCACCAGGGCGGCTTCCCGGCTTCCGGAGTCGGCGGCCTGATCCAGCGCATCGACCATCAGGCCGGCGACGAGCTCGTCGCGGCCGTGCACGGGCAGGTAGCGATGCGCACGGTCGTCGCGGATTTGGGAGACCAGATTCTTCTTGGCCAACCGCTGCAGCACGGTCATCACCGTCGTGTACGCCAGATCGCGTTGCATGGACAGCGCCTCGTGGACCTGCCGCACGGTTTGGGGTTCAGGGGCGGACCACAGATGGTCCATTACCGCACGTTCGAGATCCCCCAGACGCGTCAACTTAGCCATGTTCGCTCATCTCCTGTGCAATGACGCCAGAATACTCCGGCTTTACTACCGACGGTAGTACCGATGCGTCCGCCCGCGAACTAGCAACGGTCGTTTGCGCTGGTAAGTCCCGCGGCACGGGCTCGCCATGTGACGGCCCTCACAGTGTGTGATTCCGTTCTATGGTTAGGCTTACCTCATAAAAGGAGGTACCCGTGACGACCCTGATCGACGACCCGCTGATCGCGGCGATGACCATTGACCGCATGCTGCCGCTCCATGAGTCCAGCCAGCGGCTTCGCCAGCTGTATCCGCAATGCCCACGGGTCTACGGCGTGGCAGTGCTGGCCGACGTGTCCGTCCGCCGGTGGTGGCCACTGGAGTCGGCGCTGAGCACCGATCGTCTGCAGACCATGTTGGACGCGGCCGCTGTGGACATGGATCACCGCAGCGCCACCCGGCAGTTGGCGGCAACGCTGGTCCACACCGTGATCGGTCGGGTCGTCGCGCTGGTGGTGCTGGAGGCGCGCGCCTGGGACACCGGCCTGGAGAACCTCTGGGTGCACGTCGACTCCGATGGCGTCATCGACTGGGCCGGGGTGGTCGACCCGACGGTGCGCGCGCTGCCCGGCGACCCCTATTTCGCCGACGACGACGGTGATTGCGTTCGCGACGGGGTGGTGCGGTTGCCAAGCGAGGCGGCGTTGACCACCTGGGTCGCACACCGGTGCCACCGCACCCTGGCACCGTTGTTCGCCAAACTGCACGCGATCAGCCGCGGCGCGATTCCGGTGGCGGCGATGTGGCACATCGTCGGCTCGACGGTGGTGGCCGCGGCGACCCAGGTGCCGCAGTTGGCCGGCGCCGACGAGCTGGCCGCGATGCGCCGCGGTCAAGCTGTGCTCGACGCGATGGTCGGCTTCGGCCTGCCGGTCCGCGGCCCCTTAGCGGCGCGCCGGGGGAGACGGACCTCTTGCGAAATTAGGACAGCCTTGCCTATGCTGCTTGCATCGAGCGATAGATGACCGTGACGGCGTCCTGAGGGCTGCAGTGACCCCCGGTCAACTCGATCGGCGAGCCCCGTGCCTAGCGCACGGGGCTCGCCTGTGTCTGGGGATGCCGCAGGTTCTTCCGGCCGCTCCGGCTCAGTCTTTGGTGAAGTGGTACATCCGGTACGAAGCCCTGCCGCGCTGCAGTTCGCGGTACGCCAGCGTGCCCGGCGCGCCGGCGAATAGGCGGCCGA
>Ga0209139_10000044_pt1 | contig 31574 bp, 29 predicted proteins | sample BogFormECP14_OM3_FD_188246 | JGI IMG/M metagenome (GOLD analysis project Ga0209139, IMG submission 188246) | Bog forest soil microbial communities from Calvert Island, British Columbia, Canada - ECP14_OM3 (SPAdes) (version 2) | ecosystem: Environmental > Aquatic > Freshwater > Wetlands > Bog ...
GGCCGATTACGCGCTTCGGCGAGGAACGCGACTACATCGCTGATCTGCTGCTGGCACAGACCACCGCCGGGCTGCCCTACGAGCGCTGCCTCGGCGTGACCTATCAGCAGTTGCACGCCGACCGTGACGCCGCCATCGACGACATCGTCGAGCGGTATCACGCGATGGCCGCCGAATGCGACGTGGTCGTCATCGTCGGCAGTGACTACACCGACGTCGCCAGCCCCGCCGAGCTGAGCGTCAACGCCCGTATCGCGGTCAACCTCGGCGCGCCGGTACTGCTGGCGGTCCGGGCCAAGGGCCGCAGTGCCGAGCAGGTCGCCCACCTTGTCGAGGTGTGTCTGGCCGAGCTGGACACCCAGCACGCGCACACCGCGGCGGTGGTGGCGAACCGCTGCGAGCCTTCGCAATTGACCGAAGTGGCCGAGGCGCTGCACGCGCTGGGGCCGAAGACCTACGTGGTGCCCGATGAGCCGCTGCTGGTGGCACCGACGGTGGCCGACCTGCAGGCCGCGGTGAACGGCGCACTGGTCAGCGGTGACACCGCGTTGATGGGCCGCGAGGCAATGGGTGTGGTGGTCGCCGGAATGACGGCCGATCACGTGCTGGAACGACTCGGCGAGGGCGTCGCGGTGGTCACGCCCGGCGACCGTTCGGACGTCGTGCTGGCCGTCGCCAGTGCTCATGCCGCTGAAGGGTTTCCGTCGTTGTCGTGCATCATCCTCAATGGCGGTTTCGAGTTGCATCGGTCGATCGCGGCACTGGTCGCCGGCCTGCGGCTGCGGCTGCCGATTATCGCCACCACCCTGGGCACCTTCGACACGGCGAGCGCGATGGCGTCAGCACGCGGCCGGGTCACCACCTCGTCGCAGCGCAAGATCGACACCGCGCTGCAACTGATCGAGCAGCATATCGATCTCGGGGACTTGCTGGCGGAGTTGGCGATTCCGATCCCGAAGGTAACCACGCCGCAGATGTTCACCTACCAGCTGCGGGAGCGGGCCCGTTCGGATCGGAAGCACATTGTGCTGCCCGAGGGCGACGATGATCGAATCCTCAAGTCGGCCGGCCGGCTACTGCAACGTGATATCGCCGACCTGACCATCCTTGGCGACGAGAGCCAAATTCGCGCTCGGGCAGCCGAACTCGGCGTCAACCTGGACGACGCCACGGTGTTCGATCCACGTACCAGTGAGTTGTGCGATCAATTCGCGGAGCAATACGCGCAGCTGCGTGCCAAGAAGGGCATCACCGTCGAGCAGGCCCGCGAAATCATCCACGACGTGTCGTATTTCGGAACCATGCTGGTCCACAACGGCATGGTCGACGGGATGGTGTCCGGAGCTGCGCACACCACGGCGCACACCGTCCGTCCCGCCTTCGAGACCATCGGCACTGCGCCAGGCATTTCCACGGTGTCCAGTGTCTTTCTGATGTGCCTGCCGGATCAGGTGCTGGCATACGGCGATTGCGCGATAGTCCGTGACCCGACGGTCGACGAGCTGGCCGATATCGCCATCAGCTCCGCGCGCACCGCCGCCCAATTCGGCATCGAGCCACGGGTGGCCATGCTGTCGTACTCCACCGGCGAGTCCGGTACTGGCGCCGATGTCGACAAGGTCAGGGAGGCAACCGGATTGGTGCGAAGCCGGGCGCCGCAACTGCTGGTCGAGGGTCCGATCCAGTACGACGCCGCGGTCGAGCCGTCTGTCGCGGCCACCAAGATGCGCGATTCGCTGGTCGCCGGCCGGGCCACCGTGTTGATCTTCCCAGACCTCAATGCCGGCAACAACGCCTACAAGGCGGTGCAGCGCAGCGCCGGTGCGATCGCCATCGGTCCGGTGCTGCAAGGTTTGAACAAGCCGGTGAACGACCTATCCCGCGGCGCGTTGGTCGAAGACATCGTCAACACCGTCGCCATCACTGCAATACAGGCCCAGGGTGCTAATGCCTCCTGATCGCACGGTGCTGGTGATCAACTCCGGCTCGTCGTCGCTGAAATATCAGCTGATTGAGCCGGATTCGGGCCAGTCGCTTGCCGACGGCATTGTCGAGCGGATCGGCGAGCCGTCATCGGCCGTCGCCGACCACGCCGCCGCGCTGCGGATGGCGTTCGACCAGTTGTCCAAAGCCGGTATCGATCTGAAGACGTGCGGGCTGGCCGCGGTTGGCCATCGGGTGGTGCACGGCGGCGCAACGTTCTACCAGCCGACCCTGATCGACGACGCGATGATCGGCCAACTCAAGCAGGTCTCGGAGCTGGCGCCGCTGCACAATCCGCCTGCCGTGCAGGGTATCGAGGTGGCCCGCAAGATGCTTCCGGATGTGCCGCATGTCGCGGTGTTCGACACGGCGTTCTTCCACGACCTGCCCGCCCCTGCGGCGACCTATGCCATCGATCGGGAGTTGGCGCACAAGTGGCAGATCCGCCGATACGGATTCCACGGCACGTCGCACCAGTACGTCAGCGAACAGGCCGCGGCGTTCCTCGGCAGTCCGCTCGAGGACCTGAATCAGATTGTGCTGCATCTGGGTAACGGCGCCTCGGCGTCGGCGATCGCCGCGGGCCGACCGGTCGACACGTCGATGGGGCTGACCCCGTTGGAAGGCCTGGTGATGGGTACCCGCAGCGGCGACATCGACCCCGGTGTCATCGGCTACCTGTGCCGCGTTGCGGAGATGAGCGTCGACGACGTCGAATCGATGCTCAACCACCAGTCCGGGATGCTCGGTCTCGCCGGCGAGCGCGACTTTCGCCGACTGCACGAGATGATCGAATCCGGAGATAGTGCAGCGCAATTAGCTTATGACGTGTTCGTCCACCGGCTGCGCAAATACGTCGGTGCCTACCTGGCGGTGCTTGGCCGCACCGATGTGGTGACTTTCACCGCGGGCATCGGGGAGCATGTCGCGGCGGTGCGTCGCGACGCGCTCAGCGGGCTGGCGGCTCTGGGCATCGAGATCGACGATGAGCGAAACACGCAGTCCGCCAACGATGCCCGGCAGATTTCCGCCGACACCTCGCCGGTAACGGTGCTGGTGATCCCGACCGACGAAGAGCTGGCCATCGCCCGCGACTGCCTGCGAGCGATCAGCTGATCCGGCCCCCGGGCGGCGCCGGCGGTTCCTCCCGCCCACCGGCGCCGCGTCACGGGATCAGAAGCTGGCGAGCAGTTCCGCCGCGATATTCGTGAGGTCGGCTGAAAGGTCACCGCCGGTGACCGTTGCCGGCACGCCCAGGTCAGTCAACAGCCCGCCCAACAGGGTTGTCAGGTCGAGCGTTGGGTCATTCGTCAGCAGGGTGGACAGATCCGACGACAACGCTTGGGTGCTGCCGAGCGCCGCCAACAGGTCCTGGGCCAGATCGAGGTCGTAGGTGGGGACTCCGGACCCGGTTAGGTCAAGGGTGGGGCTCAGGGTCAGCGTGCTGGGAATCCCCAAGTCGGCAAGCAGACTCGAATCCGGATTGATACCAAGGTCATTGAGGACGGTATCGATCGAGATCGATGGCAGGCTGATACTCGAACTGTCGGACAGGCCCAGGTCGCTGAGGATTTGACTGAGGCCGATGTTGGAACTGTCAGACAGGCCGAAGGTGCTGAGGACCTGGCCGACGTCGATGGATGAATTGTCGGACAGGCCCAGGTCGCTGAGGATTTGGCTGAGGCCGATGTTGGAACTGTCGGACAGGCCCAAGGCGTTGAGGACCTGGCCGACGTCGATGGATGAATTGTCGGACAGGCCGAGGTCGCTGAGGATCTGGCTGAGGCCGATGTTGGAACTGTCGCTAAGGCCCAGGGTGCTCAGGACGTCGCCGATGTCGATGGACGGCGGGGTGATCGTGGAACTGTCGGAGAGGTTGAAGAGGCTCAGCACGTTGCCGATGTCTATGGACGGCGGGGTGATCGTGGAAGTGTCGCTGAGGCCCAGGTCGCTCAGGACGGTGCCGATGTTGATGGCGGAGGAAGTGTCGCTGAGGCCCAGGTCGCCCAGGATGCTGCCGAGGGAGATGGATGGGACGCCGAACGTGAGATCGCCATTGGTGTTGACGCCCAGGTCGCCGAGGATGGTGCTGACGGAGATGGGGGGGACGCCGATAGTGATACTGCCGCTGGTGTTGATGCCCAGGTCACTGAGGATTGTGGTGTCGGGAACAGTGACGCAGATGGGGCAAGAGCCGAACTTAAGGCTGCCACTGACGTTGACACCGAGGTCGTTGAGGATGCTGCTGACAGGGATAGACAGGGATGGGGGGGTGATACTGCCGCTGGTGTTAATGCCCAGGTCGCTGAGGATGGTGTCGACGGGGATGGTGAGGGACGGGGGCGTGATGCTGGTGCTGTCGGACAGGCCGAGCTCGGTAAGGACTTGACCGAGGCTGATGCTGGAGCTGTCTGAGATGCCGAGGTCGTTGAGGATGGTGCTGACGGAGATGGATGGGATGCTGATGCTGGAGGTGTCGGACAGACCCAGGTCGTTGAGGATGGTGCCGACGGAGATGGCCGGGATGCTGATACCGGAGCTGTCGGAGAGGCCGAGGTCGCCGAGGATGGCGCCGACGTCGATACCGGAGCTGCTGGAGAGGCCGAGGTCGCCGAGGATGGTGCCCAGGCTGATACCGGAGCTGTCGGACAGGTTGAGGTCGCTCAGGATTTGACCGACGTTGATATCGGAGCTGCCCGAGAGGCCGAGGTCGCCGAGGATGGTGCCCAGACTGATACCGGAGCTGTCGGACAGGCCGAGGTCGCTGAGGACTTGACCGACGTTGATATCGGAGTTGTTGGAGAGGCCGAGGTCGCCGAGGATGGTGCCCAGGCTGATGTCTCCTGGGAGGATGCTGGAAGTGCCGGAGAGACCGAGGTCGTTGAGAAGTCCATTGACGGTGAGCGTGGCACCACCGGAGGTCAAGCCGAGGTCGCTGAGGATTTGATTGAGGCTGACACTGAAGTCCACGGTGCCCGTGACCTCGGGGAGCGAGCCCGTCGTCAAATTCCCGCCGCCGAGCGCCGACACCTCGTCGGCCACGGTGTTGCTCAGCTGCGCGACGGCGTCGATCTCGCCGGTGGCCGCACCGTCGGTGGTGTTGGTGAGCAGCCCGAACTCCGGGGAAATCAGTCCGCCGGAGCCAACGGTCTCCGGGTAGCCGTTGAGGTAGGCGTCCAAGACCGTGGTGGGCCCGTTTTCCAGGTCGGTGAGCGCCGCGGAATAGTCACCGCCGCTCAGCGCCGATTCGATGTTGTCCGTGACGGCCGTAAGCGCGGTGGAGGCAGCGTTCGACGCCTCGCCGCTGCTGGTGAGCAGCAGCGCGCCCTCGGTCAGCAGCGACGTCGGGTTGGTCACCGCGTTCGAGGTGCCGGTCGACAGGTCGCTCAACACGGTGCTAAGACCCTGCGAGATGTCGGGGTCGGTCGCCCAGTTATTGCTGCTGAGTGCCGTTTCCAACCCTGACCAGTTGGCCTCGGTCGTGGCCGTCAATTGGGACAGGTCGAACTCGTCGTAGTCGACGAGCCGGATCGATCGATGCTGCACGTTGGGTTGGGGCGTTGTCACCGGAGTGACGACGATCAGGCCGGCGCCCACGAGAACGACACCGGTGGTGATCCAGGGTTTGAGATGGCGCTGCATGAAGGGGCCCCTTACGGACAGTTTTCATAGTGTCCCGAGCTAAAGGCGCTTGAGCCATCGCTGAGACAAAGCTGAGGGATGTCTGATTTGGATCTGAGAAAATTTCACGTCAGATGTTGCACGTTCTGTTTGGCCCGTGGCAACTCCAGGGGCAGACTCACAGCGAGACGTTTAGTAATTACCTTTGTACCAATGACGGGTAGGAAACTGGAGGAATGACCTCAAGTCGAGCGCGGGGTCGACCGCGCAGCGAGGAACGCCGCGACGCTGTGCTGAAAGCCGCCATGGAACTGATGCGGGAGGACGACCTGCGCAGGGCGTCGATCGACCGGATCTCCGCACGCAGCGGTGTTAGCAAGGCGACCATCTACAAATGGTGGCCGAACCGAACCGCGGTGGCGATCGATGCGTTCCTGCACCAAATGATGACCGACGCGCCCGTGCCCGACACCGGATCGGCGGCCGAAGACTTCCGCCTGACGTTGCGCGGCATGATGGGCTTCTACACCGGCCCACTTGGCGCAATCTACGCCCAACTCGTCGGCGAATCGCAGTTCTACTCCACTGAACGCGAGCGGATTCGCACACACCAGATCAACGTGCGCCGAGCAGCCGTGAGGAAGATCTGGGACCGTGGAGTCGCCCGCGGTGAACTGGATCCGAACCTCGACCCCGAGGTCGCGCTGGATCTCATCTTCGGGGCGGCGATGTACCGGATGGCGACCGGGCACGGGGGATTGACGCCGGCCGACGCCGACGCCATCGTGGCCACAGCAATGCGGGCACTAGCCAGCTGATCAGTTGAAGCGGGCCAGACCCCTGGACGCGGCAGACGCGCCAAACCGTGGCGCTAGTGTCATTTACCCGCGCCCGCATCGTCTTTCGTCGCCCGACAGCCCGTTAAGAAGTCTGGGCGCTGCTCAGAGAAACCCGAGGCCGCGCCGGCTCGCCCCGACCGACGGGGTGGGGTCGGTCTGAAGCGTCTGCGACAGTAGCTCGAAGTAGACGTCGCGGAAGTCGGTGGTGGGTTTCAGATCGCCGTTGTCGAGATCGGTCAGGCTGGGCTCGTCGCCGTAGAAGCCGCCCTTGACCGGCCCCCCGGCGACGAACACGGGCCCAGCGGTGCCGTGATCGGTGCCCTGTGAGGCGTTGGCTTTTACCCGTCGACCGAATTCCGAGTAGGCCAGCAGGACAACGTTTTTACCATAGCGGTCACTGGCCATCTGCTGCAGGAATGGGGTGACGGCCTCATCGAGAGTCTGCAGCTGACGCTGCTGCGTCCCTTTTTCGTTGGCGTGCGTGTCGAACCCGCCCAGTTGCACGGCGTACACCCGGGTGGGCACCGCCGCCTTGACCGCCGCTGCCACGATGCTCAGCTGGCCGGCCAGTGAGTTGTGTTTCTCGCCGGACGGTTTGACCGGGCCGAAAGTCGCATCGGTGGTGCCGGTGGCGCGATAGGCGTCACAGACCGCCGCCATCGCCGGCGTGTCGTTGGAGTCGTCGGCGCCGAGTGCATTCATTGTCGCCGCGAATCTGTCCGCTGACTCGGGTTTCTCATTCGGCGTAAGCGCTGCCGCCGTGCACTTTTCACCAACAGCGAGCGGCGGAAGGACCGAACCGATATTGACCGCACGCAGCGGGTCGCTGCCGGTAGCGTCCAGCCAGCGTCCGATCCATCCGGTCGAGACGGGTTCGGACGGCGAAGCGGTCTGCCAGATGTCCATCGACCGGAAGTGGCTGTGGTCGGGCTGCGGGTAACTCGCCCCGCGCACAATCGCCAGCTTCCGGTTATTCCACTGCTGGGCAAGCCCTTTGAGGGCCGGATTGAGTCCCAACTGACCGTCCAGCGGCAGCACATCGCCCGGGGCATAGGCAAGTTCGGGCCGGGCATCGTGATAAGCATTATCGACGTAGGGAATTACGGTGTTGATACCGTCGTTGCCGCCGTACATCGTGAGGATCACCAGCACCCCGCTGCCCTCGGCCAGTGGTCGCTGCGTTGCCTCCTTCATCAGGTCCGGCCAGCTGACGGCGCAGGCACCCGACAGCAGACCGGCCGCGCCGAGGCCGGCGCTGGCGACCAGAAACTTGCGACGACTCAAATCAGGCATCGGCACTCGCTATGACGTCAGGTATTCGGGCGTATTGACGGCTGCGGACACCAGCTGGACGGGCCTGCTCACCAACGGCTCCAGCGCCTTGACTGTCCGGTCCGACCATGCCCCGACCCCGATCAGGTAGCCGACGGCGTCGATTCGGTCGTCGGCAGCGGCGTCCTCGACGGTGGACAGATCGCCGGCGCGCGCCAACTGGCTCGCGGCGCGCATCCGGACGTCAGCGCTGGCGGTCGACATCCAGACCCGGCCATGCGGCCACCCCCCGACGTCCGGCGGGTAAAACGGTCGCTGACCCAGCGCGTGCAGCGTGGAGTTCACCATCTTCAATCGTGCTGGGGCATCGACGGATACGCCCAAGGTGCGGACCACGCCGACAAGCCACTCGACGGGCGTGTTGACTTTGGCCGCTCGGCTACCGACAAACTCGTCGTCGGTGAGGATTGCATGAGTCAACGCGCGCAGGTTGCGCCCGGGGCCATAGGCGGTGACCAAGCGGTCGAGCGCCTGCGATGACGGCGGCGTGTCAGAAGCCAGCTGCTGCCACAGTCGCCCGGCAACGTGTTGCGGCGACTTCGGCTGGGCCAGCACGGCGTCACAGAATCCGCCCGCGTCGAAATTCCTCGTCACCCCGAAAATCGTTTTGGCCGCCTGATCGTGGCGCTTGGGCACCATCGTGGTCTGGCCGGTGGCAGGTCGAATGACCCACCCGGTCAGCGCGCGGGCACCTTGGCGCACATCGTCTTCTGTGTACCCGTTGCCGTGCCCGAGTGTGAACAGCTCCATGAATTCCCGCGCCAGGTTTTCGTTGGGCGCCTTGGCGGTGCTGGTCTGGGCGTCCAGCCAATGCATCATCGCGGCGTCGGTCAACATGGAATAGGCGAGCGTGCGGAAATCGCCGAGAGACAGGCTGCGAAGTTTACGGTTCTGACCCGCCATATCTGAAGCGGATCGAACCTTCTGGGCAGAGGTGGCAAAGTGGTTGTGCCACAACAGGGTCAGCTTTTCGTGAATCGGCTGACGGACGGCTACCATGCGGCGCACCCACCAGTCTGATAGTTCGGTCATCTGGCCAGCGAGCTGCTGGTTGAACTCCTTGCGGTCGGCGACTGACGCCCCCTTGCCGGGACCGCGCAGGGCGGGCGGCGTTGGCATCGGCGTTGCGACGGCGCCCGGGTCGGCGACGGGATCCGCAGCCAACGCGGCGTCGACGTATTTCGACCAATTCTGGCCAGACACGGCGTCAACCTGTGCACCGGTCGCTCCGAACCCAGCCCGCCGCAGGACGCGAGCGGTAGTGATCCACCCATCCGACTGGCCGGCCATGGCCTAACTGTGCCTGACTTGTCTTGCGATTTGCTTGCGGCCCTGCTTACAAAGCGGTTTCGCTTGGCTGAGGATTTGCTGAAACTTCCGGCTTCGGGCGCCTAGAACGTCGAAGTGGGGCGTACCCGGTTGGCCAGGTCGACCAGGGTGTAGCGGTGCGCCTGGGTGGGTGCTGCCCGGGCCAGGCCGCGCAGCGACGCCTCGACGCCGAGCCGCAAGCCATGTTCGGTGAACGGAAAGCCGAGAATGTGGTTGGTGCTGGCCTCGTTCCCCTGCAACCAATCCAACGCGCTGCCCAACACCAATGCGCGAATCTGCAGCACCCGCGGCTCGGTCGGCGGCAGGGCCTCCACCCGGCGCGCTGCGTCGCGGATCTGATCTTCGCTGATTTCGGTTGCCGACCGGCCGGACAACAGCGTCACCGCACTGGTCAGCCGCGCTGTGGTGAAATGTCTTGAAGTGGCGGGTACTTCGTCGAGAGTGAGTACCGCTCCGGCCCGGTCCCCTTCCACCGACTGCGCCCTGGCCAGCCCGAAGGCCGCCGAAATCACCCCGTCGTCGGTGTTCCACACCTCTTCGTAGTACAGGTGTTCGTCTGAGCTACCGGCCAATTCGGCGGTCGCGGCCAGCGCCATCTTGGGCGCCAATTCCCCGGGGAAGGTGTCCAGCACCTCGCTGAAATGCTTGCTGGCCGACTCGTAATCGCCGGTGAGCAATTCCGAGACCCCGCGGTACCAGACCAGCCGCCATCGCCAGCCAACGCGCTCGGCCAGGTCGTCGAGTTTGCGGGTCGCCTTGGCCACATCGCCAAGGTCCAGCAACGCCCGCACCTCCATCAGCGGCAGCTCGACAGACTCCGACAAGTCGATGTCCTCGGAATCCATTGCGCCGTGGCGGAATGCGCGCAACGAATCCAGCGTCTGCACCGGTTGGGACAGCACGGTTGCTCCCAGCAGCGGCGCGGCGACGTCGGCTGGATCGACCAGCGGCACCTGCAGCGCGGTGACGATCTCCTTGGCGGTCAGCTTCTCCGCATGCACGTGGCCGTCCAGGTATACGTCGGTATGCGCGACCAACAGGTCTTCCCCGAACGTGGACCGGGTACGGCTGAAGATCGTGGACAGACCCGGCCGCCGCACACCGGTGTCCTGGGCCACCACCTCGCGCAGCACGCCGGACAGCTGACCGGACATCTCCTCAGCACTGGCGAACCGCCGCCGCGGATCCGGATCGATCGCCCGACGCAACAACCGGGCGAACGAGTCGTACTTGTTGAGCACCGGGTCGTCTTCGGGGAGCCCGTCAACGTAGCGCCCACCGCGGGCGCGCAGTCTCAACGTCAGAGCCGCGAGTGTGCGCCCAACCGTGTAGATGTCACTGGCCACCGTCGGACCGGTCCGCACGATTTCGGGGGCCTGGTAACCCGGTGTGCCGTAGAGGTAGCCGAACGAGCTGAGCCGTGACACGGCCCCTAGGTCGATCAGCTTGAGCTGTTCTTCGGTGAGCATGATGTTTTCCGGCTTGAGGTCGTTGTAGACCAAACCGATGGAATGCAAATAGCTCAGCGCCGGAAGGATTTCCAGCACGTAGGCGATGGCTTCGGCGACGGGCAGCTTGTCGCCCTTGCGGCGTTTGAGCGATTGCCCACCGACGTACTCCATGACGATGTAACCGACGGGTTCCCCGTGCCGGTCGGTGTGCTCGACAAAGTTGAAGATCTGCACGATCGACGGGTGCACCACCTCGGCGAGGAATCGCCGCTCGGCCATGGCGATCGCCTGGGCCTCGGCGTCACCGGAATGCACCAAACCCTTGAGCACCACCGGGCGGTCGTTGACGTTGCGGTCCAGTGCCAGATACACCCAGCCCAGCCCGCCGTGCGCGATACAGCCCCTGATTTCGTACTGCCCGGCGACGACGTCACCCGGATTCAGTTGCGGCAGAAAGGAATACGGGCTGCCGCAATAAGGGCACCAGCCCTCTGATACGGCCTTGGCATCCTTGCTGGATCGGCCGACCGGTCGCCCACAGTTCCAGCAGAACCGTTTTGATTCCGGCACAACCGGATTGGGCATCAGCGCTTCTAGCGGATCGATGTCGGGCACCCGCGGAATCTCGACCAAGCCGCCGCCCAGCCGTCGGACCGGCGCACGCTTTACCGGCTTCATGCGTTCCTGCGGTTCGGTGTCGGCGATGCGCAGCGACATGGCTTCGGAGTCGTCGTCGAAATCGGGGCGGAACACCGCCTGAGTGGTCACCGGGCGGCCTTGCGAGGACGAATCCACCATCGCATCGGCGGCCTGGGTGCCCGGGGCGATATCACTGTCCTGCACGCCGTCTGGCGAGCCGTCGCCGACGTCTTGGCGTTCCGGATCCGCCGGTCGCTCGGCCATCAGTCCACATACCTAGGGCTCGGCGGCGCCGGCGCCGGACCGAGCACCGTTAACCACTTGCGGTACAAGGCGTTCCAGGTGCCGTCGCGGCGAATGCGTTCGAGGGTGCCGTTGACGAACCGGACCAGCCCGGTGTTGTCAAGCTTGATCCCGATGCCGTATGGCTGTGTACCCATGTTGGGTCCGACCAGGTGCAGGTACGGGTCCTGGGAAACCAATCCGGCCAGGATGGAGTCATCGGTGCTGATGGCGTCGACTTGCCGCTGCTGCAGCGTCACCAGACAGTCGGCCCAGTTGACCACCTCCACCACGATCGGCGGCGGCGCGATCTCCCGGATCCGGTGCAGGGACGTGGTGCCCTTCGCGACGCAGACCCGCTTGCCGGAAAGGTCCGACGCCTTGGTGATCGGGGAGTCACGCGGCGCCAGGATGCGTTGGTAAGCGTCGAGGTAGACGGTGGAGAAGTTGACCTGCTTGCGCCGGTCGCACGTGATGGTCATCGTCTTGGCGACGATGTCGACCTCTGACTTCTCCAGCGCGGTGATGCGCTCGTCAGACGACAGGATCCGGTACTCGACCTGCGACGGGTTGCCGAAGATATCGCGCGCCACCTCGCCGGCGATGTCGACGTCGAATCCGGTGATGTCGCCGGTGATCGGGTCGCGGAAGCTGAACAGGTTGCTGCCGATGTCCAGGCCGACGATCAGCCTGCCGCGCGCCCGGATATCGGCCACCGCGGCGTCGGCGTCGACCGGATTGGTAAATGGGCGCAGGCTGGCGGTGGGGTTGCAGCTGTCGGCGTTGTCCGGCGGCAGCGGTGGCTTGGGTGGCATTTCCTGCATACCGGCCGGCGTGGGTGGCGGCAGCGTCGGTGCCGGCGTCGCCACCATGGCAGCCGACTCGCTGCACCCGGCCAGCACCGTGGCGATCGCCAGCGCGGCGAAGCCGCGCGCAGCGGGTCGCCACGAGATACCCATGCCCGCCGCCAGAGCGGCGCACACGATGCGGAACGGGCGCCGGGTCATCGGTACTCGCTCAGCCGGGGCCACAACCCAAGAGCGACCGCGACGGCCGCGCCCAGGCTGAGCACGACACCCCCGACCGTCGCGCCGGCCAGCCCGCGGCGCGCGTTGAGGATGTCGTCGCGCAGTTGGTTGCGACTCTGCTCCATCGCCTTACCCAGGGCACGGTCGAGTTTGTCGAAGGCGGGGGTGGAGTCGTGCTCACCGCTACCCAGCGCGACCTGGGTGGCGGCCCGATAATTGCCCACCGAGATATAGGAGTTGATTCGGTCGTCGGCCCGCCGCCACTGGGTCAGCAGTTCGTCGGCGCCCTGCAAGTCGTTCCTGTCGACGGCGTCGCGGCGAGCGAGATATTCGCCGAGCTGTTTGTGCATGGCGTCGATGCGTTCGTAGAAGGATTGCTTGCGGACCTCTTCGTCCCCGCGCCGGATCAATGACAGCGTCTCGTCGGCACGGGCCTGCTGGGCGTTGATGGACATATCGGTGACGGTCTTCAGCGACTCTGCCGCAGTGTCTTTGGCGCTGCGGCTGCCGGCGGTGGAAATCGCAAGAGCCGTCCCCACCCAAACCACCATAACGAGAATCGCAAGTGCGCCGGCGACTAGACCAGGATTGATTCGGCGTTTGGTGCGACGGGCCAGCCAGCGGTGAGAGAACGCGCCGAAGGCCGCGGTGGCGGTGACGACGAGGATCACCGGAGCCGGGATCTGCGTCGACGCCGTGGTCTCGTCGTCCACCCGTGCCGATGTCTCGCGATAAAGCTGCTGCGCGTCGGGCAGGATCGTCGACTGCATCAGCGCCGACGCCTCCGACAGATACGACGACCCGACCGGGTTGCCGGCCCGGTTATTGGTGCGCGCGATTTCGATCAGGCCGGTGTACACCGACAGTTCGGCGTTGATCCGCCCGAGCAGCTGCACCAGCGGCTCGTCGGTCAGCCCGCTCGACGCCCGGGTCACCGCGACCGCCGCGTCGGTGATCGCCTGCTCGTAGCGCTGCCGCACGGTACGTGGCTCGGCTTGCGCGATGAAGGCGGTCGCGGCTGCCGCATCGGCCACCGACAGCGTGGTGTACAGCCGTCCGGCCGCGAACGCCAGCGGCTCGGTGTGCTTCAACACGGTGGTCAGCGCCTGCTGCCGCTGGTTGATCGTCGTCGAAGTGGCGAACGCGCTGAGCCCACCGAGAATCGCCAGGATGAGACCGATGGTCAGGATGCGGCCGGGCGTCGTCGCGGCGAACCACCAGCGGGGGTGGGCCGGTTCGGTCGGCGACCGCGAACCAAGGGGCTCGGTCGACGGATGCGCCAACTCAACGGTCACGTCTGTTCGGACCTCATCTCTCGGGCGTACGTGTCTCGAACTCTGTAAGTGAAGTCTAAGAGTGTTTTCCCCAGATGCGAGGACCTGACGCCTGATTGCCCGACTTGCCCCCTCGCCGCCGCGCGGCTGGGGGTCCCCCCACCTCGGCCAAGTGCGCTGGCCGCATCGTCGTCGGGCAAGGCCTGCTTATTCTGAACGCGTGCACGGCGACGGTGACGGATGGGTGGTATCCGACAGCGGCATGCATTACTGGGGCCGGCACGGCGCGGCCGGCCTGCTGCTCAGAGCGCCCAAGCCGGATGGCACTCCGGCGGTGTTGCTGCAGCACCGGGCGCCGTGGAGTCATCAGGGCGGAACGTGGGCTCTGCCGGGTGGCGCCCGCGACAGCCATGAGACCGCCGAGCAGGCTGCCGTCCGGGAGGCCCATGAGGAGGCCGGGCTGCCCAGCGAGCAGCTTTCGGTGCGCGGCACCGTTATTACCGCGACCGCGTCTGGCACGCAGTGGACCTACACCACCGTCGTTGCCGACGCCGGCGAACTGCTGCACACGGTGCCCAACCGGGAAAGCGCCGAACTGCGCTGGGTCAGCGAAGACGAGGTGGCCAAACTGCCGTTGCACCCGGGATTCGCCGCCAGTTGGCAACGGCTGCGCACCGCGCCGGCGATCGTGCCGTTGAGCCCTGGCGACGAGCGGCGGCGTCACCTGCCACGCACGGTCGAGATCGAGGCGGGTGTTTTCGTGTGGTGCACCGCGGGCACACCCGACCACGCGCCGTCGCAGCTCAGTTCCCGGGTCAGCTCGCTGCTGCAAGCGCCGAACTGAGCCGCTCGGCCGCAGCCCGCGGATCTTCGGCCGCGGTGATCGCCCGGACCACGACAATGCGGCGGGCGCCGGCCTCCAGCACGTCGGCCAACCGATCGCCGTCGATACCGCCGATCGCGAACCACGGTTTGTCGGGTGCCAGATCAGCGGCAATACGCACGAGTTGCAGGCCCGGCGCCGGGCGTCCGGGTTTGGTCGGGGTCGGCCAGCAGGGCCCGACGCAGAAGTAGTCGACGTCCTCGGCGATCGCCGCGGCCACCTGACCGTGATCGTGCGCGGACCGGCCGATCAGCGTGTCCGGTGCGATGACGTCGCGGGCCACCGCCAGCGGCAGGTCGTCCTGGCCCAGGTGCAGCACGTCGGCGCCGGCGGCGCGGGCGATGTCGGCACGGTCGTTCACGGCTACCAGGGCGCCGTGCCGGCGTGCGGCGTCGGCGAGGATCTCCAAGGCAGCCAGCTCGGTACGCGCCTCCAGGGGACCCAACTGATGCTCACCGGTCGAGCCCTTGTCGCGCAGCTGAATGATGTCCACCCCGCCGGCCAGCGCGGCGTCGGCGAACTCGGCCAGATCCCCACGCTCACGGCGCGCATCGGTACACAGATACAGCCGTGCGCTCGCCAGCCGAGCAGAGATTTGGTGCACATCGCGACGCTAGCCGCTAGCGTGGGAAGTCGACACGGGAGTCCCGGGAGCATGTGCGGGGCTGAGAGTGGGCACACCAACCTTGCCCTTACCGTCACACCTGATCCGGATCATGCCGGCGAAGGGAGCGAAAGATGCCACCGGACTCGGGCTCGCTGGCCGTCATCGGCGGCGGCGTCATCGGGCTATCGGTGGCGCGGCGCGCGGCGCAGGCGGGTTGGTCGGTGCGGGCACATCGCAGCGGGCAACCCGGCGCGTCCTGGGTGGCCGCCGGAATGCTTGCGCCGCACAGCGAAGGCTGGCCCGGCGAGGAGCGGCTGCTGCAACTGGGCCTGGAGTCGTTGCGGCTGTGGCAACAAGGGGGCTTCACCGACGGGCTGCCACCGCAGGTGATCACCGCGCGCGAGTCGTTGACGGTCGCCGTCGACCGCGCTGATGTGGCCGACCTGCATACCGTCGCCGACTGGCTGTCCGCCCAGGGCCACCCGGTGATCTGGGAGTCGGCTGCGCGTGACGTGGAACCGATGCTGGCACAGGGCATTCGGCATGGCTTCCGGGCGCCCACCGAACTGGCGGTGGACAACCGCGCCCTGCTCGACGGGCTCGAGGCGGCATGCGAGCACCTCGGCGTCGAATGGGATGGACCCGTGAATGACCTGGGTGCTGTGCAGGCGGACGCGGTCGTGATCGCCAACGGCATCGACGCCCCGACATTGTGGCCCGGCCTGCCGATTCGGCCGGTGAAGGGCGAAGTGCTCCGGCTGCGCTGGCGCAGAGGGTGTATGCCGTTGCCGCAGCGAGTAATTCGCGCTCGCGTGCATGGGCGGCAGGTGTATGTGGTGCCACGCGCCGACGGCGTGGTGGTGGGCGCCACCCAGTATGAACATGGACGCGACACCGCGCCGACGGTATCCGGTGTGCGTGACCTGCTCGACGATGCGTGCGCGGTGATGCCGGCGCTCGGCGAGTACGAGCTTGCGGAGAGTGTTGCCGGGCTGCGTCCGATGACACCGGATAACCTACCGCTGGTGGGACGGTTGGATGCGCGGACGCTGATCGCCGCCGGCCACGGCCGGTCCGGGTTCCTGCTGGCGCCCTGGACTGCCGAACAGATTGTGTCCGAACTGATTCCGGTTGGAGCCCGCCCGTGATTATCGGCGGTGCGACGATGCAGTGGGGGCACGCCCCCTCGCCGCTACGCGCCTGGGGGGACCCCCACCCGCTTGCGGGGGACGAAGCGATGAGGAGGAGCGACGCATGGTGATCGTCGTCAACGCGGAGCCGCTCGAGGTCGATGACCAGACGACCGTGGCGACGCTGCTGCAGTCGCTCGGCTATCCCGATCGTGGTATTGCGGTGGCCGTCGACCAAGCGGTACTACCGCGATCTGCTTGGACCACAACGCTTTCCGATGGTGCACAACTCGAGGTGGTGACGGCGGTGCAGGGTGGCTGACTCGAAACTGACGATCGCCGGGCGCAGCTTCGCGTCGCGGCTGATCATGGGCACCGGAGGCGCGACCAACCTGGCCGTCCTGGAGGAAGCCCTGGTCGCTTCCGGCACCGAGCTGACCACGGTCGCGATGCGCCGCGTGGACGCAGAGGGCGGCACGGGCATGCTCGACCTGTTGAGCCGACTGGGTATAACGCCGCTGCCCAACACCGCGGGCTGCCGTGGCGCGGCCGACGCGGTGTTGACCGCACAGCTTGCCCGCGAAGCGTTGGCGACCGAATGGATCAAGCTGGAAGTGATCGCCGACGAACGCACGCTGCTGCCCGATGCCGTCGAATTGGTCAGAGCCGCAGAGCAATTGGTCGACGACGGGTTTGTGGTGCTGCCTTACACCAACGATGACCCGGTACTGGCCAAACGACTGGAGGACACCGGCTGCGCGGCGGTGATGCCGCTGGGCTCGCCGATCGGCACGGGTCTGGGCATCGCCAATCCGCACAACATCGAGATGATCGTCGCCCAGGCCGGCGTCCCCGTTGTCCTCGACGCCGGCATCGGGACTGCCAGTGATGCCGCGTTGGCGATGGAACTGGGATGCGACGCGGTGCTGCTGGCCACCGCGGTGACCCGGGCCGGCGACCCGCCCGCGATGGCCGCGGCGATGGCCGCCGCCGTCACCGCCGGTTATCTGGCCCGCCGGGCCGGGCGGATTCCGAAGCGGTTCTGGGCGCAGGCGTCGAGCCCGGACCGATGAGCGGGCGGTATGTGGCGCTCGGCAGTTCGATGGCCGCCGGTCCCGGTATCCGGCCCCAGGTGCGCGGCGCGCCGTTCGGGTCGGGCCGCTCGGCGCGCAACTACGCCCACCTGGTCGGCGCACAGCTGAACCTCGACCTGGTCGACGTCACCTTTTCCGGCGCCACCACCGCCCAAGTGCTGGCCGAGCGTCAGCGTGGAGCGCGGCCGCAAATCGAGGCGCTGGACGGCTCCGAAGAACTTGTGACGATCACGATCGGCGGCAACGACGTCGGATACGTGCCGCTGCTGATGGCCGCGACGTTGCCCCGGCCGGCCCGGTTACTGCCTGCGATCGGCGCGTTGTTTGACCGCGACGCGCGGGAGCAGGCGCTGAACGGCGTCGGCGACTCCCTGCGCGCGGTCGGCAACGCGGTGCGCCGACGCTCGCCGCGGGCGCGGGTGGTGTTCGTCGATTACCTAACCCTGCTGCCTCCGGCTGGAGTGCCGGCCCCGCCGTTGTCGGCCGCGGACGCCGACCTCGGCCACCACGTCGCTGCATGCCTGGAAGACGCCACCGCAGCGGCCGCGGAGGCCACTGGGTGCGAGCTGGTGCGCGCCGGACAAGCCAGCAGGCAGCATCATGGCTGGTCGGCGGACCCGTGGGCGGTGGGTGCGGGTTGGCCGCTGCCGTGGCGGCCGGCGCCGTTCCACCCCAACGCCGCAGGCATGCGCGCCATCGCCGATTTGATCGCGGATTCGACAGGCGGAAACGGTTAGATTTCTGTCGCCTGGGTAGATCTAGGGCGGCGACATGCACGAAGTACTGCCGAGGGATCTACCCGTCGAACATGACACTGACAGCACACGCACGACTCCCGGCCTTTGACCATTCCGCGCTCCTCTACCACTCGGAGCGCGAATACGTCGACTGGCTGGTGCGGTTTATCTCCGACGGTTTGGACCGAGCGCAGCCGGTGCTGGTCGCGGTGCCGGGCGACCGGCTGGCGTCGCTTCGTCGTGCATTGAGCGACGCGGTGGCGGACGTGACCATGGTCGACATCATGGGTATCGGTCGTAACCCCGGCCGGATCCTGACGGCGCAACTGGCCTTCGTTGAGAGCCACCCGGGCCAACATGTCCGCATCATCGCCGAGCCGGTGTGGGAGGGCCGCACACCGTTCGAATACTCCGCGTGCATGCAGCACGAGGCACTGGCCAACATCGCGTTCGACGGGTTGGACGTGACGGGTCTGTGTCCCTACGATGCGTCCTGCCTTGGCGAAAGCGTGCTGGCCGACGTCTGCCGCACGCATCCGCAGATCTGGCGAGGCGGATTCCGAAAACACAGCCCGGAGTACGCACTCGATGTCGCACTCGACAAGTGCAATCAACCACTGACGACCAACCCCGCCGCGGTGGCGTACACGGTCGGCGAGGCGGCCGATCTGGCCGGCGCCCGCAAGTGCGGCATCCGCTACGGCCGGTTGCTCGGCATGTCCGCAGACCGAGTCGCCGACCTCTTGTTGGTGGCCACCGAGCTGGCGACCAACAGCCTCGACCACGCCGGTGGCGCATGCCGACTGGCGTTCTGGTACGAGGCCGGGCACGTCGTCTGCGAGGCGCGCGATATGGGTCACTGGGCAGATCCGCTCGCGGGGCGCCGACCGCCCGCCGCGCGCGGAATAGGACCGTACGGGCTCTTCGTCGTCAACACGATCGCAGATTTGTTGCGCACCCACACGACACCGGCGGGCACCACTGTTCAGGCATACCTGCGGCTCGACCACTCAGACGACGACCGGGCCGTCTAACCTGAGCGCGATGGTTAAAAAGTCAAGACCGTTGCGCGCTGGGGTTGCCGCCGTTGCGGCCATTGCATTGGCGGCCGCTGGGTGCGCATCGTCCGACTCCGCCCAGCCGTTGAAGCGGATATCGGCGCCGGATTTCGCCGCCGCGCTGCGCGGGCGGGTCAGCATCGACGCGATGATGGCGCACTTGACCAAGCTGCAGGACATCGCCAATGCCAACGGCAACACCCGCGCGGCCGGCACTCCTGGCTACGACGCCAGCGTCGACTACGTGGCGGGCAAGCTGCGGGACAAAGGTTTCGACGTGCAAACCCTGCAGTTCGAAGCGCATGTCTTCCACGCCGAAACCGGGTCGGTGAGCGTCGGCGACAGGACGGTCGAAGCAAAGGCTTTGGAATTCAGCCTCGCTACCCCGCCCGTCGGGGTGACCGGCCCGCTGGTGACCGCCCCCGATGACAACCCGGCCTGCAACGCCTCCGACTACGGCAGCCTGCCGGTCAACGGCGCGGTCGTGCTGGTCGACCGGGGCACCTGCCCGTTCGCCCAGAAGGAAGCCGCCGCCGTGCAGCGCGGCGCCGTCGCGATGATCATCGGGGACAACGTCGTCGAGGAGCACATGGGCGGCACGTTGGGCGAGGACACCGACGTCAAGATTCCGGTGGTTAGCGTGACCAAGCCCGACGGCGCGGCGCTGCGCCTCACCTCGGGGCCTGCGACGGTCAAGCTCTCCGCGGAAACCAAGACCATTCAGGCCCGCAACGTCGTCGCGCAGACCAAGACCGGCTTGACAAACGACGTTGTGATGGCCGGTGCGCACCTCGACAGCGTTCCCGAGGGGCCGGGCATCAACGACAACGGGTCCGGGGTGGCGGCGGTTCTGGAGACCGCGCTGCAGCTGGGCAGCTCACCGGAGGTCCACAACGCGGTGCGATTCGGCTTCTGGGGTGCAGAGGAAATCGGGTTGGTCGGGTCGCGTAAATACGTCCAGTCGTTGGATGTCAACGCGCTCAAGGACATTGCTCTGTATTTGAACTTCGACATGCTCGCCTCGCCGAATCCTGGCTACTTCACCTACGACGGGGACCAGTCGATGCCGCTCGACAAGCGGGGTAATCCGGTGGTGCCCGAGGGCTCGGCCGGCATTGAGCGTTCGCTGTCCGCCTACCTGACCTCGGTCGGCAAGACCCCACAGGACACTTCGTTCGACGGCCGGTCCGATTACGACGGCTTCACGTTGGCCGGCATTCCATCGGGCGGGCTGTTCTCCGGCGCCGAGAACAAGAAGTCGCCGGAGGAGGCCAAGCTGTGGGGCGGGGCGGCGGACCAGCCGTTCGACCCGAACTACCACAAGAGCACCGACACCCTGGATCACATCGACCGCACCGAGCTTGGCATCAACGGTGGCGGCGTGGCCTATGCGACCGGTCTGTATGCGCAGGACATCACCGGCCGCAACGGTGTGCCGGTCCGTGAGGACCGCACCCGGCACGAGCTGGGCAAATAGCGGTTGGGTTGTTGCGGCTCAACCGATCTCAGACTCTAACTAGAGGCCGGGTAGGCAATTGACGAAGGGAATGAGTCCGGGGCATTGCTCGGAAACATTCGGCGGATTCGCGGGTGGCGGAGGCGGCGGGATGGGAGTCGGAAATAGGTTGGGCCCCTCCCAATAGTGGGCAGGAGCCTTCGTCCGCACGTCATAGGCGAAGTAGTAGGTGTGGCAGACACCCATGTCCCACACCAGGTCCGCATCCGACCGTGGTGGATCGTTCGGCATCGGTTGCCCGGGGCACCATTGGAATGGGCCGTAGTTATAGGCCTGGGCGGTGCCTGCTCCCAGTCCCAACCCGGCCAGGCCCAAACCGCCGGACAGCAACAGCGTCGTTGCTAGCCCCACGATTCGTCGTTTCATGCACCGCAGATTATCCCTGGGTGAGCTGGAAAGACTGCGAAATAACAAAGTCTGGCCCGTGCGTTGCTACAGACCGGGCAGGCAGATGGGGGCTCCGTAGCACGGCGGCGGACCATGAGGCGGTGGAGTATCGCCATCCCACACGAACTCCCCGGCATTGCCCATCCCCCCGACCGGCACCCAGAACCAGGTGTGGCAGATATTGGTGTCCCAATGGACATCGGCCTCCGGCAACGGTTGCCCCGGGCACCACTGATGGGGAACCGAGAAATTGTCGGTGGGCTGGGCTTGGGCGTCACCCGCGGCCAGTCCGATACCGGCCAGCGTGAGGCCGCCGGATAACAGCGCTGCGACAACGACCCGCTTCGGGGTGTGGGTAATGTTCATGGACGTCAAGGTAGGCAGCGGCGCTGAACGGATCCTTAATGGATCAGCTAGTCGCCGGTGCGCTCGAACTTGTCTTCGAAATCGCCTCCGGTGCAGGCGCTTCCGGTCGTCACATTTGAACCGTGCCCGGTGAGCAATGGAATCGGATCTTGCAGTGGATCAGGCAGCGGGTACTCCGCGGTGAGTTTGATATGCACGGTGCCGCCGAGATTACAAGGAACGGTGCCCTCGTCGTCGCGGGTCCACTTTCCACCGCTGAACACCAGCGGCACAACTCCGTCGGGCGCGTGGAACAGGCTCATGCACCGCTCTCCGGTGCGAAGACACTCGGTACGGACGCTGAGATCGTCTTGTCCGGGCGCGGAATTGCCGTTCGCGTAGGTGATCGTTTCGTGGTAGCGGCCGTGCAACGCGGTGGAAGGGGACGCCGCCCGCGGCGGCAGCGCGGCCGGGTCAGGAACTTTGGCGAGGTCGGGATCGCCAGTGCGGGTGAAGGTTACGCTGCGCTTCCCGGTGCTGCAGGTGTTGGTGGTGGACCGGGTGGTTTCGCCGGACAGCGTGCCGTCGGGCTGCGGTTGCAGGGTGAACACCACCCAGACTTCGGCGGGGGCGTTATTGCAGGGCGTAGAGCCAAGGCCCACGGCTGTCCAACTGCCACCCACCTCGTCGAACACCAAATTCGAGACGAGCACGATTCCGCTGCCACCGACATATGACGCCGTTGCGACACAGCCGCTGGGACCGCACGTCGAGCGGACGTCCCAGGTGCCGGTCATCGGCGGCGCGCCGGCGACCGGTTTGCCCTCAAGATCGGTGCCCGGGCCATAGTCCGCCCGATAGGTGCCGGTGAAGGAGTTGGCATTAGCTTTCGCCGTCGCCGACGGCGCACTACCAGTAGGATTCGCGGTGCCTACCTGACTGCGGTGCCCAAAGAGCGTCACGCCCCCGATGACAACGGCGGCGACGACCAGCAACGGGATGACCACAAGCGCTGCAAGCCGAGCCTTCGAACGCGAAACCCGTTGCACGCCAGTCACTATCGCGGAGTCTGCTGCAACTTGGCTTGGCTGGGTCGGCGGTTGCTCCGGTGGTGGGGTGTGGAAGTGGACCGACTGCGGGCTCAGATGGTGCTGCAGTGCTGTGGCGAATTCTCGACAGCTGGCGAACCGATCGGCAGGCGCTTTGGCCATCGCCCGGGCCAGCACCGGGTCCAGCACGGCCAACTCCGGGCGCCGTTGCTCGAGTGATGGTGGCGGGGACATGCAATGTTTGGTGATCACCACCGCGGGATTGGAATCGACATATGGCGGCGCTCCGGTCAACAGGTGAAAAGCGGTGCAGGCCAGCGCGTATTGATCGGCGCGCCCGTCGAGCGGCTCACCCTTCAACTGTTCGGGTGCCGCGTAGGACACCGTGCCCACCGCCATGTTCGTCTCGGTCAGCCCCGATATGTCATCGATGCGGCGAGCTATTCCGAAGTCGGCCAGAAAAATTCGCCGCGTTTGCGAATCCAGCAGGATGTTGGCCGGTTTGACATCGCGGTGCAGCAGCCCCCGCTGATGCGCATAATCCAGCGCTGAGCCGACCGCAGTGATGATCGCGAGCGCATCGTTGAGGGGCATTCCGCCCGAGTGGTGGTCGCGCACGAGCCGACCCGCATCGGTGCCGGCGACACAGTCCATCGAAATCCAAAACTGGTCTTCGTATTCGCCACGGTCGTGAATGCCCAGGATGTTGGGGTGCGACAAGCTGGCTGCCAAATCGGCCTCACGCAGAAACCGCTCTCGATATTGGGGGTCCGCGGTCAATTCCGCCGACAACACCTTCAGCGCATCCTGGCGCGGCAACCGCGGATGGGCTGCCAAGTACACCGTGCCCATTGCACCGGCGCCGAGTATCCGCAGGATCGTGAATCCCGCAAACAGTTCGCCTACCGACACTGGCATGGGCGAATCCTAGCGTTAGACGCCGCGACCGCGGTGGTGGAGAAGCTATGCTGCTGCTACTTAGCTGGCTTACTCGTTGGGTGCAGGAACATCATGATCGGCGACTGGTTGGGTGCGCGACGTGCCTTTGCGGGTGCTATGGCTGCGGCGGTGGGTTGATGACTGCGACTTCGCTTCGCACCGGGCGTGACGACGCGACGGACGGCGACGCCGTCCAATTCGGTGTCTTGGGCCCGTTGCAGATGAGCATCGGGGGCGCGCTGGTGCCGTTGGGCACGCCCAAGCAACGCGCCGTGCTGGCGGTGCTGATCGTCAATGCCAATCGACCGGTGGACATCGACGTGCTGATCGGCGCCGCCTGGAATCAACGGCCACCAGCGGGAGCGAGAGCCACCCTGCATGCCTACATCTCCAACTTGCGTCGCCTGATGAGTAGCGCGGGTATCGACCGGGCGCTGCTGGCGAGCGCACCGCCGGGGTACCGACTGGCCATCGGCCAAGATCAATACGACCTGGGGCGTTTTCGCGCCCAAAAAGACGCTGGATTGCACGCCGCGGCCGCCGCGGAATTCGAGCAGGCTGGCCGGCAGATGGCAGAGGCGCTGGCTCAGTGGCGTGGCCCGTTCTTGGAGGACCTGCGCGACTTCCAATTCGTTGAGACCCTTGCCACGGCGTTCGACGAGGAAAAGGTCGTCGCCCACACTGCTCATGTTGAGGCCGAAATCGCCTGCGGCCGACCACATGCCGTGATCATGGAGCTAGAGACGCTGATCGCCGAGCATCCCTACCGCGAGCCGCTGTGGGCACAGCTGATCACCGCCTATTACTTGGCCGACCGCCAGTCAGATGCCCTCGACGCGTATCTGCGACTGAAAACCAGACTGGCCGAAGACCTGGGCATTGACCCGGGCGCGAAACTACGTGAGCTCTACGAGCAAGTCCTGCGCCAGGAACCCGTGGACGTGCGCAAGGCTGCTCAGGCCCACGCCGAAGACACCATCGTGTCTTCGGTCGCCGTCGAAGGCAACGCAACCGCGATTCGCCGCCCCGTCGCCGCGGCGTTGCGCGGCGCCGACGGGCAACGATATGCGTTGACCGGCACGGCCACGCGGATCGGCCGCAACTCCGATAACGACATCGTGCTGTCCGACGTCAAAGTCAGCAGGCACCACGCCGTCGTTACCGCCAGCGGCACAGCAGTCGTGATCACCGACCTGGGATCGGTCAACGGGGTCCGTGTGCGCGGGCAGCGGATCGATCCCAGCGCCGAACTGTTCGACGGCGATCGAATTCGCATCGGTGACCAAGAATTCACGCTCGAGGCCACTTAGAATCCATTAAGCCCCTCGTCGGACCCTGTTGACAGCCGGGAAAACCCGGACTGACGACTGAAAAGAGTCCACCATGACGAATCCCAACCACGGCAACACACCCCAGGCAACTTCCTATCGGCCCGAGCCCCCGCAGCTGCTGCCGACCAGCATCGCGGACGGCAGTGCGCCGGGCGTGTACTACCGCATCGACGGAGAGCTGGTGCCGGTACTGCACATCTGGCTGGACGGCAGCGTGCCAGTGTTTTTCGAGCACCACGTGGTGTTGTGGAAAGAGCCATCGCTCGCGATCGGGATCAAAGGCAAGGGTGCGCTTAAGCGCATGATCGCCGGCATGCCGCTGCTTTTGACCGAGGCGCGTGGACCGGGGCAGGTCGCGTTTTCCCGCGACGCGGCCGGTCATGTTTTCCCGCTGCATTTGCGACCCGGTTCCGCCGTTGAGGTGCGCGAGCACCAATACCTGGCGGCGACAGGAAATCTGGAATACGGATTCACCCGGCTGAAGGGAATCAAGAACGTGATGTTCGGCTCGACGGGGTTGTTCGTGGACCGGTTCGCCGCGACGCAGTCTGAAGGCGTGGTGTGGTTGCACGGCTACGGCAACGTCTTCGAGAAAGTCCTGGGGCCCGGCGAGCAGATTGACGTGGAGCCGGGAAGCTGGATATACCGAGACGAGAGCGTCCGGATGGACGTGCAGGTGTACGGTCTGCGCACCGGAATATTAGGCGGTACAGGCAATCTCGTCTTCAACCGGTTCACCGGTCCCGGCCGCGTCGGCATTCAGTCGATGTACCTGGACATGTCGGCCGAGTCGGACTGAGCGTCCGCCGAACAGTCCATTAAGGATCCAGTAAGCCCTCTCCCGCAAAGTGTTAACGCGTCGCGATGAGCGATGACGAACGATCAGAAGAAAGAAATGGAGTCCAACTATGAAACGCGAAGTCATGATCACGGCCGGCGCGGCGGCGATTCTCGGCGTGGCGCTGGCGGGCTGCTCCCACAGCGGCGCCGTCAGAACCGGCAACGGTGCTGTGGCCGCGACCAGCGAGTCGAACACCAAGGTGGTCGTCGACGGCAAGGATCAAACCGTCAAAGGCTCGGTTGCCTGCACCAGCGCCGCCGGCAACGTCAGCATTGCCATCGGCGGGGCGACGACCGGTGCATCAGGTGCCCCCACCGGCATCGGCGCTGTGCTCACCGATGCCAACCCACCGGTCGTCAAATCCGTTGCGCTCGGCAATGTCAACGGTGTGACGTTGGGAGTTGGCGGGACATCAGGCAACGCCAACGCCACCAAGGACGGCAGCTCGTACAAGATCTCCGGCACGGCGAGCGGTGCGGATATGTCCAATCCGATGGCTGGACCGGTCAGCAAGTCCTTCGAAATCGACGTGACTTGCCCCTAACCAACGCTGGCCCGGCCCCGGGTGTCGCTACGCCGATGCCCGGGGCAGGGCGGCCGCGATCAGTAACTACCAGAAAGGAATACGTCAATGAACAACAGGACCAAAGTGATACTGGGGGCGATCGCCGCCCTGTTCGCTATATCGCTCGTTTTTCGCTTCGTCGTGCTGAGCCAGGTCGGCGTAGCCGGCGGCTGGATCTTCTACCTCGGCCTGCCGATCGGAGGCATCATCGCGTTGCTTGTGCTCTTGCTGCGGCTGGGGCTGCTCAACTTCGGCGAAAGCCCAAGCGCCACGGTTCAGCACTGGCAGCACCACACTGCCGGGCAGGTGCCTGCGCCAGCGTCCCCGCCGCCCGCGGCGTCGCAACGCTTGGACGAGCTTGACACGCTGCGTACGAACGGCATCATTTCGGATACCGAATACGCCGCGGAGCGCGCACGGATCATCTGCTGGTAGCTGATCCACAACGTAGCTGCGGCTCAACCGATCTCGGACACCCTCGGCATCAGCTCGTCCCCGAAGCGCTGCACGAACCCGGCAGGATCCGGGTTGCCAGGCACCGGACCGACGTTGATCATGTCGATGCCCAGCTCGGCATACTCCTCGAGCCGCTTCAAGTAGCCGTCGACGTCGTCGAACGGATCCGCGAACAGACCCACTGTTTTGCGGATCTCAGCGACGTCGCGGCCTACGTTCTCGCAGTGACGCGTCAGCACCTCGATCTTGTGCTTGAGTACCTCGGGCTCGGAATCCGTGGAATTCCAGACATCCGCGTACTGCGCGACCATCCGCAGCGTCTTCTTCTCGCCGCCACCGCCGATCAGGATCGGCGGCCGACGAATCGGCTCAGGTACACAAATCGTTTCGGCCAGCTGATAGCGCCTGCCGTGATAGGGACCGTCGTCGTCGCTCCACATCTGCAGGCAGATCTGCAGCGTCTCTTCGAGCATCTCGAATCGCTCGCTCACCGGCGGGTAGGGGATGCCCAAGGCGACGTGCTCGCGCTCGTACCAGGCGGCCCCGATACCGAACATCGAACGGCCCTGCGAGAGCACGTCGAGGGTGGTGACTGTCTTGGCCAGCGCGCCGGGATACCGATAGGTCACCCCGGTGACCAGCAATGCCAGGTTGATGCTGGTGGTCTGACCGGCCAGAAAGCCGAGCGACGTGTAACCCTCCAGGAACGGATCCTCTGCGTTCCCAACACCTTCCATTTGGAAGAAATGATCGGCGAGGGTAAACAACGTCGCACCGACGTCTTCGGCGGTCTTGGCGGTCGCCACCAGTGTCGGCGCCAGATTTGCCGGCTCGCCGGGCAGAAAGTCGATGAAGTGTATTCCCAATTCCATTTCCTAACCCCTTTCGCTAATCGGTCAAGCGCTGGAGCAGGGACAACGCGTCGAGGATGGCGCGGCGCTCCCGCTCGGAATAGCGCTCCTGCATGGCGCGGGCCAGCCATTCCTCGCGGACCTGACGGTCGGTTTCCGCGCGGCGCCGGCCCGCGGCGGTCAATGAGATCACTTGGCGCCGACCGTCATCAGGGTCGGGCGCACGCCGGAGAAGGCCATGCCCGGCGAGTCCGGCCAGTATGGTCGCCATCGACTGTGGCCGCACCCGCTCGGCGGCGGCCAGCGCGCTGGCCGACGACGCTCCCTCTTTCCAGAGCCGGGTGAGCACCGCGGTCTGCGACGGCGTCAGATCGGTACCGGTAGAGACTTCCTTCAGCTGGCGCCGTAGCCGGCTGAACATCACCCGAAGATCTCGGGCCGCCGCTCCCGCCGACTCGGTGATCCCATCCACCAGCGCAAGCCTAAACTAGACAGTTAAAACTGTCCAGTTTGGACTGTCGAGCTTGCTACGTGCTGTCGCCGCCCAACTCCCAAAAGCGCGAGCTTTCCTCGGCGGAGGGTTTGGTGTGGACCCAAACCGCCACAAGGCCGGCCAGTATGAGCCAGCCCAGGACCACAGCCGGGATCGCCCAGAGGCGACGCAGCAGCAGCGCCGTACCGCATTGTGAGACGAGACCGTTGGCGTTGGCGGCCTGCGACAGGTCCGCACTGAAGCCTCTGCCGCACACAATTTGCATGCCGTATTGGTCGTACTGGCTCAGATACACCGGGCACCACAGTGCCAGCAGTCCGATGACAACCAAGGCGGCGGCCACGATGCCGAGGTATAGCTGACGATTGCTCACAGACTTCCTTTCAAATCAGATTGCGGCGGCCACGGATTCGGCGGCGTACGTCGGCCACTAGCAGGTAGCTGCCGGCTGCTCATCCCAGCGCGCTGTACGGCGGGTTATGTGAATGCGGGTATCGGCGGTGGTCAGGGGCACTCTGGCGGCTTCAGCGCTCATGTCATGCAAACGTCCGCGAACAGCAGCACCGGCCACGACACTATCGAGCCGAGGAACGACACCACCAGGTCGGCGCCGTGCATGTGCTGCAGATGCGCGGTGTGCGTTGTCGACCAGATGGCTCCCACCACTAAATACGGTGTGCCAATGATCAATCCGAGCCCTATCAGCTCGGCGATCGTCAGCTGGTACCCGAGGAAGCGGCGAACCTTTTCCAGCATGCACAGCTACCTCTCACCGCGGCCCCCAGTGGCCCCCAGGACGTTGTCATCGGCGACGTCCTGGCTCGTCAGCGCTCCACGAGCGTGTCGAGCAGAAATTATGTTAATGGACATTCTGACTCGGCGGTAGGTTTTTTAGGCACCGATCTGCACGCTAGGGTGTGGCGGTGACGACCGCGCGCATCGAGCCCGTCGTTGCTGTGCGCCGACGGCCCAAAGACCGCAAGGCTCAGATCGCGCGGGCGTCCGCCGAGTCGTTCAGCTCGCTGGGCTATCACGCGGTCAGCATGGAAGCCATCGCGGCCAAGGTCGGAATCTCCGCGCCGGCCCTGTACCGGCATTACGCGAGTAAGTACGACCTGTTCCGCGGCGCCGTCCTGGCCCTCGGCCAGCAACTGGTCGACTGCACCGATTTCGCCGACGCTGAGCCCGCCGATGCTGCCGACCCGGCCGCGACATTGGACCGACTGGTCGAGGCACTCATCGACGTGACGTTGGCGAACCGCGAGTCTGGCGGGCTGTACCGGTGGCAAGCCCGATACCTGCATGGTGAAGATCAAGCCACGTTGATGGAGCAGTTACGGGTGGTCAATCGTCGGGTCCAAAGGCCGCTCATGGTAATTCGGCCGACCCTGATCTCGTCGCACCGGTGGATGCTCTCGTCGGGGTTGCTCAGCGTGATCGGGAGTATCGTTGATCACCGAGTTGCGTTGCCGGACGACGAGATCCGCGCGCTGCTGACCGAAGTCGCCTCGGCGGTGCTCGCCGCCGAGCTGCCGGAGTCGGAGGACGTGCTGGGCCGGCCTACCTCCTGGCAGATCTTCGAATCGGACACTGGTGTCTACGAAGCGCTGCTGCAGGCGTCAATGGTGTTGTTCAACGCCAAGGGCTACCCCGAAACCAGCATGGCCGAGATCGCCTCGGCCGTCGGCATTCCGGTGTCCGGGATCTACCGGTATTTCCCCGGCAAGTGCGACATCCTCTCGACGGGATTGCGACGCGCCGCCGACCGGATTTCCGGCCGACTGTCGGCGATCCTGACCGGTCTCAGCGAGCCGCGCCACATGCTCAACCTCTTGATCGAAGCCTACGTGGCAACGTCGTTCGCGAACCCGGAACTGGTCGCGATCTACTACACCGAGCGGGTCAACCTGACTCGGGTGGACGAGCAGTTGTTACGCAGCGTGCAGCGCACGACGATCGATTCCTGGATGCGCCTGCTGACATCGGCCCGCCCGGAGCTGACGTCGACGCAGGCGCGCATCGTGGTGCACGCGGCGATGGCGCTGGTGGTCGACGTGGGACGGCTTGTGCACTACGAGCACCCGGCCGACAACTCCGCCTACCCGCAAGCCTGCGTGCGAAAACTGATGGAGGCTACGGTGTTTGGGCGTGCCGAATAGCATTCCCGCCCAGATAGGCGAGGTATCCGATCAGCCCGACGATGGCCAGGCCGCGGGTCTGCCGGCTGCTGAAACCCAGACCCAATACGGTCTCGACGCCGCCGTTGGTGTAGACGTCCTGACGAGTGTTACGTGGAAATGCCGCCTTGGTGATCGGCTCGAACAACTTTGGACTGGTGAAGTGGGAGAGCCCGGCTCCGGCCAGTGCCAGACCCGAAAATCGGGCAAGACGGTTGCTTTTGCGGGACATGTTCCTCCTCAGGCGATTGCGTAGTCGCTCAACGGGAACCGAGAGCCGTCCCGCACGGCATCGCGCACTGAGGTAGGTCGTAGCAGTGACGCCTCGCCGCTGTGGTTGAAGTAGTAGGACCGCGACGTGGCGCAGTCACCGGCGTAGAACACGGAGCCGTCCAGGTTACGGGTCATCCGGTCCAGGAAGCGCGTATTGGCCTCTTCGGTCACCTCGAATGTGGTTGCGCCCCTGCGTTTCACCTCGCCCAACAACCGGTCCATGTGCCGCATCTGGTATTCCATGGTGTTGAAGAACGAGAGCCCGGAGAAGGCATACGGGCTGGCCAGGCTCAGGTAGTTGGGGAAGTAGGGAATAGAAACCCCCTGGTAGGCCTGGAACCTGTTCTCCCGCCACCACTTTCCCAGGTTTCTACCTTGGCGTCCGATGACCTCGATGGCCGGGAAGTTGGCGTCCCACAGATCGAACCCGGTGGCCAGCACCAAGGTGTCGATAACGGCCTTGCGGCCGTCGTTGGTGACGATGCCATCCGGGTCGATCCGGCTGATGCCGCCGGTCTCCAGGTGCACGTGTGGTTTGGTGAAGCTGCGGTAGTAGTCGTTGGACCAGCTCGGCCGTTTACAGCCGATGTCGTAGTCCGGTGTCAGATTGCGCCTCAGCTCCGTGTCGCGGACCTGCACGAACCGGTGCATTTTGCAGATGTCCATCCCGCCGATGGACAGCCGCCGGAAGTATCGGTAATTCAGCACGGCCGTGAGCGTCATGAACTCGAGCAGGTTGTCGGTCACCCAGCGCACCGCCCGTTGGGTCAGTGGGATGCGGGCGAACAACCGTCGCACGGCCGGTGCGATCCGGAAGTCCAGCTTCGGGGCCACCCAAATCGCGGTGCGCTGGTACACCGTCAAGTCGGCCACTGTCTTGGCCAGTTCGGGGATGAGTTGGATCGCGGTGGCCCCGGTACCGATCAAGCCGACCCGACGACCCGCGAAGTCGTGGCTGTCGTCCCATGCGGTGGTATGCACGACCTTGCCGTCGAAGCTGGTGATGCCCGGAATGTCCGGCGTGTGCGGTTGCGACAGGAAACCGGTGGCAGTGATCAGGAAGC
>Ga0209139_10000045_pt1 | contig 31522 bp, 20 predicted proteins | sample BogFormECP14_OM3_FD_188246 | JGI IMG/M metagenome (GOLD analysis project Ga0209139, IMG submission 188246) | Bog forest soil microbial communities from Calvert Island, British Columbia, Canada - ECP14_OM3 (SPAdes) (version 2) | ecosystem: Environmental > Aquatic > Freshwater > Wetlands > Bog ...
TATACAAACTAATGCATCACAGGATAGCTAAGTTGGTAAACATTAAGAATTGAAAACATATCAAGTTCAAAATACGCTTTACTATACTTTTCAGATAAATAAGTAGTAGACTACTACTAACAAAAATTTAGGCAAGAGCTTTACAGTACTGAAACTTATTCAGGTAATCTTGTGCTAATTTTATTTTTACCCTTATATTACTCTTATCATATTCTACATACTTTTGGGTCTTTAGCCTTTTGCTTTGACAAAGGGAAAATTGTTATCATTATTTTTAATTTCATTAATAATATAATCTTAATAAGAATATAAACCCAGCCACTAGGGAAACGGGTCGGTTTATATATTATTATATAATACAAATTATATAATTATAGATAAAGTGACGAGGGTTGTTAAATTACCATATAAAAATTACTAACAGAATAATATATTTATATATAAATAGATTGATAATATTACTATTAAACAAAATGTAAATATATGAGACTATAATTATACTTTGTTTGTTCTGCTAATTCAGTTATTAATATAAATTTTTATATTAATGTATATAGCAGAGTAAACAAACTATATACAGCGGGATTATATTATGAATAGCTTGAAGTAACGAAGTATGATTTGTACATCTGGTTATTCATAAAACCTCGCGTCGAAAATATCGACGCGAGGTAATTTGTAAGCGAGTAGGTGTGATGGCGAATGCACTTCAGGCTCATGCCCTGGCGGAGAAGGTTCGAATCCTTCACTCGCGTATTTTTTAATTGAGTGTTTAAATATAATCTGGCTGTACTCGACATTTGATATAGTTTTTAATATAATTATTAATAAATAAAATAATAATTAATTTTATTTATATTCTACTTTTTATATTCCAATATTTGTATTCTATTATGACGTAATTATTATTATGGTCCTATGCATTCTTTGCTTCGCTATCCAGGTGGATGGTATTGAAATTAGGTAAATCTTGTTTGAATTGAATACTTAGTTCTCTATATATAAATGATTCATATCGAAACCTGAAAAATTTTATTAATATTTTATTTCATACCCCGAACCCCTATGCTAAATTTCCGGGGTTTGATTATATAATAATTTAATCTTAAAATTATATTAACATTTATAGATTAATAATTGATTATTATATTTATATGAATAAATTTAAAATTGTTTAGGTTTATTTATATATAATATGTATTAATAATTATATTAATTTCGGTTTTTTAACTTAAATGGTTAAAGTGCTCGCTTGATAAGCGAGAAATATAAGTTCGAGTCTTTTAAAAACTATTTTATAGGGATAAAACGAACTTTTGTGTATTATATCTTATTTTAAAGAAGTAAAAGTTAATTATCTTAATAAATATATAATAATATATATGAATAATTAATAATATGACTATTTTTTAACAATAAAAATAAATAAATTATTATAATAATTTATTTATTATTTAAATATGTTAAGGCTTAAGTTATTTAAACATATTTAAATAATAAATTTAGTTCTTGTTACCACGAAAAGTAAAAATTAATTACAATGTAAATCATATTAATATTCTTTTTTAGTGATACAGAATTTTAATTCTGTAAAAAATGTGTTAATTTGATCAATTAACGGGTTAAACTAATTACAAAAATAGTAATATTTGTTTGATTGTAATATTATATATATTATTTAATGATATATATAATATTATTTGACAAATAGAAATCTGATGCTAAATATATAATTATGTCAAAACATTTTAGATGATTATTATATAATAGATTAAGGAAAAATAAATGAGGAATAATGTCGAAACGTTATCAAGAAAAATGAACTCGATATTTATTAAATTATTATAAAAAACCATATAAAAATATGAGTGATATGCAAGAAAGGTGACAAGGATTGAGGGCAAAAGATATAGCTGCTAGAGAGAAGGAAAAATTAATAAAAAAAGTAAAAATAGCACATAAAAATCTTATCCCTGATCTTAGACCTATGGATAGTTATGGAGATAAAAATATAGGTTCTAGAATTATAAAAGGAAAAAAGTATGGTTTAGTAAATAAGAGTTTAAAGTTAGATATCAATCATAATAAATGATTAAATTATTTTAATACTAAAAGAACTAAATATGAAATCAGGAGAAAAGATATAAAATCCTTTAGTAAGTTAATGGTAGAGTTTAAATATATATTGAATAATATAACGGAGGGTCATAAAGAGGATTTAGAATCAAGAAAAATATCTAATAAATTATTAAAACCTCATTATTATTTTCCAAGTAAATATATTGAAAGAAGTTTGTCTACTCAAGCGAAGCATTGAATGAGTAATGTATACTCTTTTATACAAAGAGATGCAGCTTCAATTACATTGTTGGATAGATATACTGCTGAATTAATTAAACGTTTCTTTTCAGTTAAGGGAATTAAAAGAAGATTGATTACTCCTGAATGGCAAGTATATACACATAAATTATTAGAAACAGGATTTAAGTTTAAACCAACTAGACGTATATATAAACAAATAAATAGAATAATTGAGTTCTCAAGACAAGAAGCATATACAGGAATTCCAAATATTACAAGTTATTTTCACCCTGGTATTCTTAAATCTAAATGATTTAAGCGTCAAATTAGTCGAGCCTTTAAGATTAAGAAAAGATTATTAAGAAGAAGAATTGAATTGTTTGGAGGATATGATATTAAGAAGATAACGAAAGTATCTAAATATAAAAGATTGTTATTAGGAAGACCTATATTTAAACATACTCCTTTTAATGTAACTATAGATTTATTTATATTCAATAATAAAGCAGATCAAATTAGAAGGTTAAGAAATGTGATGTTAAGAAGATTTGCTTATAAATATATGTATAGTTTATATGTTGATGTTTATAAAAAAGTTAATGAAACTTTAAATAGACCTCGTTTTTTCTATATAAATATTATAGAACCCTCAGTTTTCCCATATTATAGTCAAGTTGTGAAATCTTATGAAGAATGAGTTTTTAAATATAATAAAGGATTAGTAATAACTATATGTTTAATGTTATTAAAATTGCATGAAACATATAAAAAGACTATTACTTCTGTAAAAAAAGCACGAAAATTCTCTTTATCTAGATTAAATAAAGTTATTAAAAATAAAAGTCCTAATATAAAAAATATTTATATAAATATATTAAAAAAATTAGGTATTAATAATTTTTTTAATATAAAGAAAAATGTAGTAGATGTAATTAGTATATATAAAAAAGAAGAAGATTCTGATGGTGGTAAAGATAAAAAGCCTTACAAAATACGAGATTATTCAAAAATAAATTTAAATTCAAATTTAAATACAAATACTCAACCATTAAGTAAGAAACAACTAAGGAAAAAAATTCAAAGAATGAAATCTAAAACTAGAAAAAAACAAACAAAGAAGAAAAAGGATGAAAGAATTAAGAAATTTGGTGAAAAAAAATTAACATTTATTCAATATAAGAAATTACAAATATATGAAAGAAGAAGAGGAAAGCAAATGGATCAAACAGATTTTAAAAAAACATTAAAAAATTTTCATTTATACTCTCATCAACAAAAAAAAAATGATAGTTCTAATGAAAAGAAATATATTTGATATTCTCCAAAAGAATGAGAAAGACGTAAAAAAGAAAAATTGAATAAGGATAAAAGTAAAAGTAGCAAACCTAATCAAAAAAATAAATCACAATCAAGAAAAAATTATATTTCAAATAATAATACAGTAAATAATATTAGTAATAATAATAATAGAAATAAAAATACATATAAAAATATTCTTTCTATTAAAAATATTAATAATAATAAGGGGTTAAACAGAAATATTATTAATGATAAGATTTCAAATAAAAATATAAAAATTAAGAAACCTATTAATAAATTATTAACTAAATTTGAAGAAGTAAAAACAGATAAATTAATATCTATACCTAAATATCTAGAGAATAAATCAATGGAAAATAAGATTATTTTATTAAAAACTTCACAAGATTTAAAAATGGGGACAGAGAATGAAAATATTAATGGATTAGGTTTTAATAAAAATAAATATAATAAATTTAATATCAAGTTTTTTTTTACTAATTATTATAAGTTGTATTGAGAATATAAGGAAGTACAATTAAATAAAGCAAATTTAAATGATCCAAAATTAAGTAAAAATAAAAGAAGAAAATTAAGAATAAGATATGAAAGAGAAAATGCCCAATTTTTAATTAAGAATCAAAATATTGATAATATAGTAAAATATATTGATCAGATAAAACTTATAGCGCGTAAAATAGGGAATAAGGAAAATATTGTATTAAATAACATTAAATCTAATGTTAAATTGGATAGAAAATTAAAACATAAAAAGAAAACTCGAAGTTTAAAAAGATCATTATATTATATAAGTAAAATAAAGTGATTAAGGAAACAAGAAATGACAAGAAAAAAGTATGCTTTAGAATGTATTAAAAATATGAATGTGCCAATAATACCAAAGAAAAAGAAATTTCAAAAACGAGTAAAGAAGAATGCTATTCAAAATATTAATTTCGTTAAGAAGATTGAACTTAATAAAAATATGCAGATTAAAAATACTAAAAAGGTATGAGATAAATTGGAATATTCTTTATTATCTATATTAAGTAAATATTTATCAGTAAGCAGGGGGGATAAATTTCAATTTAATTATATGTCCTTAGATTCTATTTATAACAGAGCCAAAGATATGTTAATTTTTAGTAATATTTGATATACAATTTATTCTTTAAGTTTCATTAAAAATGAATATTCAAATATTGTTAAAAATATAATTGTAGCAAAAGTTTGAGATACTATTCCTGAGGATGGAGATCATGGGCCTAGTAGTTACGTTAAGGGTAATTACATAAATGGTATTCGTGGTAAATATTATTCAAAGCTAAAAGCGGTTCTTTATAAATATTATCCAAAGTTAAAAAGGGTTCGTAATAAATATAATCGAAAGTTAAAAAGGGTCCGAAATAAATATTATTCAAAGTTAAGAAGACCAAAAAAGAGAAAATTTCAATTTAAATATCGTCTAAAATCAGAAGTATTATATGGTAAATACTTTTCAGGGTATGCTGATACTGATAATAAAAGAAAAGGAGAGTTAAAAGAGAAATTATTTTATTATGATAATATATTTAAAACATATTATAGAAAATTAATATCTCTTTATATTATGGAATATTATAAACATTATGTATTATATATATGACGGAATTATTGAATGCATGCTTTAAGAATGTCCATAATAGATAAAGTAAAAGGAATAAATAAAAGTCATTTGATGCTATTAAATTTTATTATAGTAAAAACATTATTAGGTTTATTAGAATATAATTATAGAAGTTTAATTAAAATTAAACCTAAATATTATTATTTAAATAAATTAAGATATTATCAAACAAAATTCAAAAGAATTAATTTAAATAGTTGAGCTAATAGTGTAAAATATGTTAAAAAATTAAGAAAGACACCTAATAATTTCTGAAAGAGATATCATAGATTAGCATCTTTATATTATGGAAGAATAATTCAAAATGCTGAATTAGATACTAAAAGAAAAATATTTGTACCTTTTGTTCTTTATTTTGAAGATGTCTTATACAATATTTACGGTAAATGAGCTATTATAAGATTATGACCATTGAAAAGATATTATTTAAGTAGTTATATTTTAGCTAGAAGATTAATGGCATTAATTCTTTGAAGAGCAAGAAAAATAAAAACTGTAACTAGATTTAGAAGAAAAACAAGATATTATTTATCTATTATAAGAGGTTTCGAAATTACAAGAGGTTATTATGATTATTATAAAAATAGTTTAACTCCATGACCTAATTCTTTAGTAGATATGATTAATGAAAAAAGAAAAGAACATTATTTATCTTTTAAGAATTTAGAATATCAGATAAAAAGAAAAGAAAGATTTTATTCATTTAATACACATGTATTATATAGAAATAAATTGTCTTATAGTCATTTTTCATTATGATATAAAAATATAGTAGGGGATAAATTACATAGAAAATTTAAAAAAAGAAAAGAAAATTTTGAAGATGATTTTATAATTAGATCTAATTATATTGATTTAGCTAAATGAGTTAAAACATGAATGAAACCTTTTAGACATCATCTTCATGGTTTAACTAAGGGACATGATATGAGTAGTCTGAAATTTACATTAGCAGGAAGAACAGGAACAAGAAGAAATAATAAAAGAAGAATGTATAAAATGAGATTTTATGGACATACTAGATTACCAAGATTTTATGCTCCAAAACAATGAAAATATTATGATATTGGTATTCCAACTATTCGAGGTGATATGAAATCTTCTTATGATTATTCTAAAACCGTATCAAAAAGTATAAGTGGTGCTTTATCGGTTAAAGTATGAATGACTTCGAAAATATCTGTAGATATACAAGAATTATTAATGGTACTCGTAGATATTAAACATCTATATTCACAATTATTAAATAAGTATTTCATTGTATCAGATAAATTTGTATTAGGTATTCCAAAAATTAGACCAAAATATAAAAAAATACCTAGTTTGTCAGATCAAGTGCAAGCAGTATTAAAAATAAGACGTGTGATAAAACGCTCATTGATAAAAGAAAAAAAGATTTGTAAATATTATATGACTTTAGGTAATAATAAAAAAGATATATATAAATTAAATTCTTATTATAATGTAATAGAAAATTCATTGAAATTCCGAACCAAAAAACAATTAAAATCATTATTTGCTTCGTCTATAAAAAGAATAAAGAATATTAAAAATAAAATGGACTCTTTGCCTAAGACATATAATAAACTAATAAATATAAAATCACCAAGGATTATGGAAGATGTAAAAACACGATTAGGAAGTAAGTAGTTATGTTTTTATAGATTATCTTATTTTTAAAATTCTTAAAAATATGATAATTAAGTCTCTCCGGTGAAATAGTATTATATATGAATTATAATAAGGTCTTTATTCTTCTTAAAAATAAGAAGAAAGTATGTAGTGAAAAAAAAAATGAGAAAAGGTAATATATTTGATAAATATAATTATTATTAAATTATATATATTATTAATTCTTATTTCTGGGAATGTAACTCAATTGGTAGAGTATTCGCCTTTTAAGCGAAGGGTTATAAGTTCGAATCTTATTATTCTCGTGTTATTAAATATATTTAGATATTTAAGGATTAAGTCTGTTAAATAAAAAAAATTTTTTGTGTTAATCCTCATTTATATTAGGATAAGAAAAGTTTTTATTAAGTCCAAAGGTAGCCGCTTTTATAAAAGTTCGCACATCTATTTGATAATAAAGAGTAAATAGATATATATAGTGAAATATATTACATTGAATTTTTTCAATTACATCTTCGTCCCCACGTAATAGAATTATAATTATTTTAATAATTTCAGTAATATTATTATCTATCTTAATTATTTATTTTTTAATATTTTAAGTTTGTATTTATTACTATTGGTGTGGATTGTAGACTAATGGTATGTCACTGGAATTTGGCCCCAGTCGGTGAAAGTTCAAATCTTTCCAATCCAATAAATAATACGAGTGAGTAATTGCCTATGTACAATATAGTAATAAATGTAGACATTTCTATGTTTAAAGGACCTGTAATTTGTTACTTTGGGATTGCAATGAGAAAGTATACATAATAGATATGAAGATAGTATATAATTAGAAGAATATATTATATATTAAAAAGAATATAATAAGAAATATAATATATAATAGAAAGTAGTATCTATTTCTTTCCCAAAATAAAAAGAGTAAGGGGAGATCTGCACTAAGATGTAGGGCGACTTATTTTAGGAGAAGGACAGAGAAGCACAGGACTTAGGGTTTAATGTATAGATTATTCCAATTATATATTAGGTATAATTTATTTTTTTTCATTTTTCATTTAAATATATTGTGCTGAATATATTTGTTAAAAAAATGTTAAATGTAATAGTGAAACTATTTATATATATGTATATATTATTATAATTATATTAGACCAACATATTATATAGGTCCAGTGTCACAAAAAGATATGTTATTTAATTAATATTTTCCAACAGAATGGCCTTATTATAATATAAAATTAGTATAATAGTTTAAGCCGCCCGGTAAGCGGATTATCAATAATTTTTATTGATCGTCCGCGACCGCGTTAATAACATCCCTCCCCGCCTTAAAGAATTTATTCTAAAATAGCAAGCGGTGTGATTAAGTATAGTAAGATGTTATTATTATAAATAATAATTATTTATATTGAGTAACATTTTATTTTTCTAAAAATATTATAGAAATTACAAATATATGGATACGGATATAATCATTAAGATTATATTATATCCTTGGATGTTTATCTATTTAAGATAAACACACTTAAAGTGTGTTTATTTCGTACTTTAGAGGAAAGAAGTCCAAAAAGTATGAACTAATATAATCATTAATTTTTGATATTTATAGTAGTCTGTGCCCCCAAATTAGGCAAGATTAAGTTCACCTCGCGGAGAATTAGTCACATTTTTATTAGTAATTTTTAGCTCCGTAATCCGGAGTACAAAATTATTAATTTTTCATGTAATTAGTTATATAAATTTAGCACATTTATATATAAAATTATAAAGTAGCCTTTAAAAATTGTTATATAATATAATAATTTAAATTGAATGTAAAATATGCTCTTGTAATTAATTAGTAGATAATATATAATAATATTATTTATTAATTATCGGCTAAATAAAAATTAATTACATGTAAGCCCCCGGTACATTGTACCGGGGGCTTACATGTGAGTGACTGTATAAATTTAAATTAATACTCAATGGAGGTTATTATATTAGATTAAAGGTAACTAAAATAAGGTATTGCGGTTCCTAAGAAGGCTTTAATTAAAGCTAATCCCTACCCCCCATTACAATGAGTTCAACTTCTTCAGTAGACGAACCGTATTTGTTAGGGAAAACCCACTTAAAAGATTCATACGTTTCTAGAGCAGATTGATGAAGAAGATGATTATATTCAACAAATGCAAAAGATATAGGAACGTTATATCTGTATTTCGCAATATTTAGTGGTATGATAGGTACTTGTTTCTCAATATTAATAAGAATGGAACTAGGATCACCTGGAACACAAATATTAGCTAATGATGCACAATTATATAACACAATCGTTACAGCTCATGCGTTCCTAATGATTTTCTTCATGGTCAAACATTTATTAATTAGAGGAAATTTAAATATAATTTATAGTTATAATTCTAGTATTGATTCAAATGCAATATATAATAATATTTTTAATAGTGAAAATGATAAAGATGTATACATAAGTAATATATTAAGACAAAAGGATTCTGAAGGAGGGCCTCCTTTTTAGTCTACTAAAATTGAAGTAAAAGATCCATATTATAATAGGGAATTGTTAAGAAAAGTATGTAAAAATTTTAAGAGAGTATATATATTTCATGTAATTGGTTTTAATGATGTATATGTAGGTTATTCTATAAATTTATATAGTCGAATAGTCAATTACTTTCAACGACGAGTACTTAAAAAGTCTAGTAGATAAGTATTAAAATATTTTAAAGATAACGGATTTAAGAATGTAAAAGTAATATTATACATAGTTAAAGATCAGTCTATATGTTTTAATAAATTAATAGAATTAGAACAATATTTTATAAATACAATTAAACCTAATTTAAATCTAGAGTTAATAGCTAGACCTGGTGGGTATGAGCCAAAGGATTGAGGGGAGAAAATATATATGTATAATAATATAAGTATGAAATTACTTTATATATTTTCATCTAAAGATCTTACATATAAATCTATTAGTATAGATCATAGAACACTTAAAAATTGTTTAGCAGTACGTAGTTTATATTTGGAGACTTTATTTTTTTCAAGAGAAATTATTGAAGAAGGATATAATGAAGAAGTTTTAAATTTATCTGAATTAAAACAATTGGTATTAGATAAACGAAAAATTTATGATGTAAAAATACAACCTAAAAGTAAAAAATTTTTTGCTGAAAATATGAAATATCCAGAACTATCTAAAACTTATAATAGTATTAATAGCTTATAACTTTGCTAACGAGGTTAAAAGGGATAGAAGTACAATTAGGCAACATTTGAGTGGGAAAATTACTAATAAATTATATAAAAATGAATGAAAATTTAAATTAATATAATTTATTCCTGCTAATAAAATTATATATTAGTTTAAAATTAATATTTTAGGGTAAATTGCTATAATTATAATAATAATATTGTATTAAATTAACGTAATTAAAAAGTGTAAAGGCATGGCCAAATAATCTTGTGCAAGATTATTATATTTTTCACTATAAATTGAGATTTATACTTATAATAATTTATTAGATCAATCAGATATAAATGTTATATTTTTAGAGACTATACGTGAAATATTTTTTTATCTAGAATTAATGAAAAAAAAAATAAAGAAATAGTCCTTTTACCTCTATATTAGTATTAGTTAATGAAAATAAGCAATATATAAGGTAAAAATGCATGCCAGGGATGGTTTTTTATATATAAAGGCCAAATTGGAGTATAATTATATATAACAATTGTTATATTTCAAAATCTTATTATATAAATATATTATATTTGTATATAAATATATATTATTTATAAAACATAATTTTTATTTATTAGAGTAGTCTGTTAGGTAAAAATATATAATAATTTATATTATTAGGTGACACTTACGAAAACGATTAAATATTTAAGTAAAAATAGGTAAATTTTAGATCGTCGATTGAATAGACAATCGTCACGGACTGGAACGTGAGTGGGTGCTGTAAAGGTGCTTAATGAACAGTCGATGATTTATATAAAAAATTTTTTATCTAAATTATGGGAGGATTTGGTAACAAAGATTCAAGTTTTAATTTTCTGAGGAATAGTTTAATAAAGGATTCTATGGTATATAATAGTCAAGTAGAAAAAGTTTTAATCAAAGAGTCTAAAGCTAAATATAAATCGTATATAGTGGATAGTGTTTTAGTACAAAAGAATAGTAATAATAAAAATCAATTAGGTAGTTACTTAGCTGGACTACCTGAAGGGGGATGTAACAATTGCGGTACAATAAGCAAGTTCTTTGGCCAAAAAATATAGTCCGAGAATTATTATAGTTTTTAAGAAAGCGGATTTACCTTTAGCTTCTTATTTACAAATTATTACTATTAGTGGAAAAATACATGTTAAATTATCTAGAGGTTATATTCTTTGACAGATACAGGATTTAGTGTGTGTTTTTAAATTTGTTAATCTTATAAATGGTAATATGCGCACACCAAAGATTGAAGCTTTACATCGGGCGATTACATGGGGGAGATGTCTGCTATAAACACGGAAGAGATAAGTCCTCTAATTAAGGTAAAAGATTTAGACAATTCTTCCTTAGATAGTAATGCTTGATTAGCTGGATTCTCAGATGCTGATGCAAATTTTTCGATAAATATTCATAAAAGATCAAATAAGAATTATACAAGAGTTCAATTATATTATCGTTTAGAAATAGCACAGGCATATAAGAAAGTTTCCTCTACTATTAAGGAAGAGACTTTTTTACATATTATGTCTATAAATTCTTGGATTATAAAGATTGATTATACGTGTTTAAATTACAAAAAAACTAATCCCATCCCTTAACTACTTCATATTTAGAAAAAGCTATAAATATTAGAAAAGATTTTAATAAGACTCGAACTACTTACAATTGAAATCATTTAAAAAATTGTTATTTAGAAAATTAAAAATTGGATGCTAAAAACATAATAAAAAAATAAATTAAGTTGCCGTGATTAACTGTAAAGTTAATCTTATTACAATACTGTTTGCGGAGAATTCTTAAAAGCTTCTTATAGATTTATTGAAAACTTATTTTGGTATATAAGGATTTACTTCAAAACCCTTACTATTGTGCTTTTTTATTCTAAATATGTTTAATAGTATGTAATTGATTATCTTATAGGTTGTATTATTTATTGAAAATAAATTCTTTTTATACTAGAACTAAATACATAAGCCTACAATGATCTTAATAATTAAGAAGAATGATATACGTTGAAATGGAAAATCCGCAGGAAACCAAAATAACTCAAATTAAAAAATATAATTTTTAGTTTTTAAACTTTATTAGATAAAGATGAAGATTAAGTTATTTATGCTTTTTTATTAAAGTTGTCGTAGGATCCTCAGAGACTAAATGTAGTGTCCCTCTTGTTAAAAATAATAAATAGAGGGTAAAGAAGTAGTCCAATCATAATTTAAAGATTATGATAAATTGAACTTTTTTGTCCCATTATTAATAGGGGCGGTCGACATGGCTTTCCCTCGGCTTAATAATATTTCATTCTGATTACTACCTCCATCATTAATTCTTTTATTATCAAGTTCATTTGTTGAGTCTGGAGCCGGTACAGGTTGAACTGTATATATTAAGCAGTGAAATTTTTATAATTTTAAAAAATTCTATTTGATGCGGAAAACTCCTCAATTTATTTTAAATGTTGCGAATCACTACTCAATAAAATTATTTTTATTTGTAAAAATGTGATTCGCAATCCTATTTTTCTATATTAATTCTTGATTTAGTTTTAACTTAGAAAACAGATGAGGACAATCTGCTTGACTACGTAAATATTTAATAATAAGTAGTCATCAGAGGCTAAATATAGAACAACCAGAAAATAATATATTATTGCATAATCATAGTAAATCTATTAATAGGTCAAGTATTTCGAGTAACAAGAATAACTTTCATCAATGATTAGTCGGTTTTGTAGATGGCGTTGGTTCATTTACTATAACATATCAGAAGTCTAATACTGGAGAATTAAAATGAAATTTATTTTTTAAAATTAGTCAAAGTAATTATAATTTAAGAGTATTATATTATATTAAAAAAGAATTAGGGTATGGTACCGTCCAACTTGAGACGAAAAGGAATATGGCAGATTTTAGAATTAGAAATAAAGATATTATTAATAAAGTAATTTTTCCAATATTTGATAAATATCCGCTATTAACTAGTAAATATTTTGAATATTCGAAATTTAAAAAAGCTTATGAAATATTAGAAAATAATTGTCTGTCCATAGATGTAAAAAATAAATTATTATTAGAATTAAAAAAAGAAATAAGATCTTATACTTATATTTCTCCTGGTTGAGAAAAAGTAAATTATTCTATAAAATCAACTTATGATGCTAAATCCATTATGAGTAAATATTGATTAATTGGTTTTACAGAAGCTGAAGGTTCGTTTTATATAGTAAAAAAAAGTACTACGAGATTAGTTCATGCTTTTGAAATAACTCAAAAGTTAGATGTAATTGTATTAGAAAGTATAGCTCATATATTAGGAATATCTGTTAGAAATAAAAAAATATATAATACAGTTGTAACAGCTAATTCACGAGCTATTAATAATATTATAGAATACTATAAAAATACAATGAAAGGTATGAAAGCTTTAGAATATAGGATTTGAGCAAAATCATTTATAAATGATAAAGGAAATTTTGAAAAACTTAAAAAAATAAGGAACTTAGTACGAGATATAAGACTTATAAAATTAGATAAAAATGGCAAGATTAAAAGTAATAATAATATTAGCATTTAATTAAGGTTGATGATATAGTCCGAACTTATATGTAAATATAAGAAATAACGATAGTATATATGAATATATTCATATTTTTATATGAAGTTATAAACAGTTTAGTTATCCACCATTATCTGCGGCTCAAGCACATAGTGGAGGATCTGTTGATTTAGCGATCTTCTCACTACACTTAGCTGGAATTTCTTCTATGTTGGGTGCTATGAATTCAAATAGAATGTATATAATAATAAAACGACAAAGATTTTCCTTTGAAAATATACGATATTTTCAAAGTGATTCTAATAATGGTGTGAATCCGAGTAATAAGAATCCTAATGAAAAAAATAAATGAAAATCTATTATTGGAAAAAAAGGTTTACAAGAATTAGCTCATAAAATAGCAAATAGTGTTATTAAAGAGAATAAAGTGCCTACAGTTGAAATAATTAATAAAATTTTGTCTTATTGTAATATTAAAGTAACTGATAAAGAGTTAATAAATCTATTAAACTTACCAAAATATATTATAAATACTAAAGTGAGTAAAGAAATGATCAAAGAGATTAAAGATTTATTAGAAATGCAATCATCTAAAAAACAAGTGCCTGGTATTTATATCTTTACACATAGTAAAACAGGCTCCAAATATGTTGGTTCATCTTCCCAATTAGCAATAAGACTTCATAATTATATTAGCAAAAAGGACAGACCTGAGGGAAAATTAAGACCTTTATTGTATAAAGAAGGGATAAATAATTTTACTTTAGAAGTAATACCTATAAAAGGAAATTGAGAATATAGAGCTGAATTGGTTTTAGAACAATATTATTTATTAAATCCTATCTTTAATTTAAATAAAGTTAAGGTGGTAAATAATCCCTGTGGCTCTAATGCTAAGTCTTTGTACATGTATAACAGAGATAAATCAATTTTATATTATTATTCAACTCAGCAAAAAGATTTTATACAAAATCTTAATATTCACTTTGAAACATTAAAAAAGCACTTAAATAATGGAACCTATTACTTAGGGAAATATTCTTTTAGTAGAGAATTAATAAATGGATCCAATATCTCAGATATTACACTTTTGGATTTAGCTTTAAAGTTACAAGAGGAGAGAATAAAATACAATAAGAATAAACCTATAAAAAGTGATAGTAAAACTATATTATTAAGATCTGTAAACGATCCTCAAGATGTTAAGTTATTTTATGGATTTAAACAATGTGTTAGATTTTTAAAGGAAAATAAAGGATTACCATCTACTAAAGAAACTTTGTTAAAATATATAGTAAATGGGAAGCCTTACCATGGTTATATATGTAAATTTGTATAAAAAGTTATTATTTATGTTTTTATGGGGTTCATATAAAATTTCTAATTATATGCTGGAAAATTTTAATGGTTTATTATAACAATCAGCAGGAAATTGTTTAATTGCATTATTATTAATATTACTCAAATCCTTAGAGACTAAATATTAGACGCCGTTTAATTAATTTTAATGATGTTAATTAAATGCTGAAGAGATAGTCCGTTGTAAATATGTGTAAGATATTATATATATATTTACACCAATGTCATAACAACAATAATAAATATGCGGCTTCCTGGACAAGTTTTACATAAAGTACCATTGTTCGGGTGAGCTATATTTGTAACTGCAGTATTGTTACTGTTATCACTGCCTGTGCTTGCTGGAGCTATTACTATGTTACTTTTTGATAGAAACTTTAATACTAGTTTTTTCGAACCAGCCGGAGGTGGTGATCCAGTACTTTATCAGCATCTTTTCTGAAATAAAATAAATTATGTAAAATCAGAGAATTATGAAAAATTTAATAAGAATCAATCTGATTTTTCATTATATTGTAATAAATATAATGAAATGTACCCGGATAAAAAAAGATCATCTAAAGAGTTTTTATAATGGTTTATTGGATTTAGTGAAGGAGAGAGGTCTTTTATTTTAGCTAAAAGGGGAGACTTCTCATTTGATGTTACTCAGTCTACATCAAATATTCAAGTTTTAAATTATATTAAAGAGAATTTAGGTTTTGGAAAAGTAATACAATAATCTATAATACAAAAAACACATAGATTTATTGTTCAATATCTTAAAAATCTTTTTTTAATTTGCTTAATCTTTAATGGCAATATGGTATTACCAACTCGAAGGGCTAAATTCTTAACATTTTTAAGTATGTTCAATGAAAAACTATTAAAAATTAATTCAATTAAATTAAAATTATTGAATTTAGAAGCACTACCTGTGATAAATAGTTCTGTTTCACCTTTATTAAATGATAGTTGGATAGCTGGGTTTACGGTTGGTGAAGGGTGTTTTAGTGTGTCCATTTTATCGATTAGCTCTGCTTTCATGATAAGATATATTTTAACTCAAAAGTGAGAAGTAAATAAATGTATTTTAGATTATATAATGAGGCTATTTAGTTTAAATGTAGGGAATAATATTGGCTCAGTAGTAGCACATTCCCATTTTAATGTTTGAGAGTATAGAATTAATGGTCTAAAAAATTGTAAAGAAATATTTCCTTATTTTGATAGATATACTTTGAAAAGTAATAAAAAAGAAAGCTATTATAAATGAAAAACACTTCATTCACGTTTAACCAGGAAAGATCATTTATAACCAAATTTGAGATGGGTATTAATTGATTTAGCTAAAGAAATAAATAAAAATACATAATTTAATACGGATAAAAGGACGTGGTTTGGCTTAACCCATGAAATAATTAAAAGCAGATGTTAATAAAAGAAAAGACTTTTAATTATAAATATATATTTATACCATAGTTCTAGTCTTAGTCACTTTATAATGCAACTCTTACACTATAGACTTAGAAGAAAATTATATAATAAGATTAAGGCAATACTAGTGGAAATATATCAAGGACTTCCAACCTAAGATTATCGATATTATAAGGTATCGCAACTGACTGGATCACTAGCGGGTGACTGAAATGTTGCTTAATGTACAGTCGAGTTTCTCATAAATTATATATAAATGATATATTGATATTTAATTCATCAAAGATATATTTTTATGGTTATTTTTAGTAAATTCTTCGGTATAATTATCCCGTTTAATAAATAAGAATAAATTTTGTAATCAAGGATGAAGAAATGATTATAAAGTATGAAATTGGATTTTTCGGTCAAATTTGGCCTCTTGAAAAAGTGAATGAGACTAAAAGCTTTTTTAAGCAACGAACTGTGAGCGGGAACTTCATTAATTATTTATTAGATACTTTAAGCATAAGATGTATGTTATTTTACACCGCTCAGGTAAAAATTCTTTTAAATTTGAAGAACCTGCAAGTAACCAAAACGTTTGACTCGTTAGTAGGAACTTCAGAGGCCATATGTTTGTTAAATATAAATAATAATTTTAATCAATATCATAATCCTAATAGGACTTGTAATAAGTATTTTCATTCTAATAATAATAATAAAAGTTGAAAAGAATGACTAGGTGGTTTAATCGATGGAGATGGTTCTTTACAGTTGTCGAAATATGGATATGCTAGTTTAGAAATAACTATGGCTATTAGAGATGAACATGCTTTACAAATTATAAAAAATGTATATGGAGGATCAATTTCATTAAGATCCGGATGTAATGCATTAAGATATAGATTACATAACAAATCTGGTATGTTAATTTTCATAAATGATATTAATGGTTTTATAAGAAACCCCAATAAAATAGTACAGTTACAAAAAATTTGTGTTAAATATGATATTAAATATATAGAACCAGATAAATTATATTATGAAAGTAGTTGATTAACTGGAATGTTAGATTCTAATGGTACAATTACTATTAATAAAATTAATAAACAACTTGCTATAAGCATAAGTCAGAAAACGACTGAAATATTAGAACCTATCCTGGAATTATATGGTGGTCATATTTATATTGATAGAGATAAATATCAATCATATAAATGATATATAACTAGCCGAGATGAAATTCTTAACCTAGTTGAATATTTTAAAAGACATCCAGCAAAATCAAGTAAAAAAAATAGACTTCATTTAATACCTCAGTTTTATATGCTTAAAGATTTAAGATATATAGGAGGTTCAAACATTTATTTAGAAAAGAGTTGGGAGTTATTTTGATTTAAATGAGATAATTTTCAATGTTAAGGAATGTTAATAAAATTATAATTTTTATATTTAAAGACATGGTCCATGCATATAAACAGATATGTAAGCATCCAGAGGTTTATATTTTAATTATACCAGGATTTGGTATAATTAGTCATATAATTGGGACAATGTCCGATAAATCAGTATTTGGTTACATTGGGATGGTCTATGCAATGTTATCAATTGGAGTGCTCGGGTTCATAGTTTGAAGCCATCATATGTATACCGTGGGATTAGATGCCGATACAAGAGCATATTTTACAGCGGCTACAATGATTATTGCTGTTCCCACAGGTATCAAAATTTTTTCATGGTTAGCTACTGCTTACGGGGGAAGCTTTGCTATGAATACACCTATGGTTTATGCCTTAGGTTTTGTATTTTTATTTACGATTGGCGGATTAACAGGTGTAGTGCTTGCTAATGCAAGCCTTGATATCGCATTCCATGATTCTTACTATGTGGTGGCTCATTTTCACTACGTTTTATCAATGGGAGCGGTTTTTGCATTATTTGCAGCTTGATTCTTCTGATCACCTAAAGCAGAAGGATTAACATATAATGATAGAAAAGGAAGATTACACTTCTGGGGACTATTTATCGGGGTCAATATCACTTTTTTACCTATGCATTTTCTGGGATTACAAGGTAGAAAGAATTTTGTTGTATGAATAAAGTAATATACAATTTTATAGGTATGCCACTCAATGTAATAATATATTGAGTAATAATTCATTGTATGTAGAAAAATAAGAATAACTTATAATCTACAGGGAAGAAGATTAATATAAATATATAAATTCTTCTTGCCTTAGAGACTAAACGTGAATATTAATATTTTAAATTAATAAGAAATAGTCCTCAAATTTAACTTTTAGTGTTTTTATATCATCCAAAAATTTTCTAAATTCCCGGCTCTTGGAATTAGATATAGTAATATTCCTTTTCCCTTATTTGATAAAGATAAGAAAAATGAGAGCAATCTTCAATTAAAAGTTATTTCTTTAGAAGACAGATTAATAACTAAACCTGTTTATATATTTGAAAATCTTATTATAAATAGAGATAAGATTCGAAAATCTATTAAAGGATATTCGGGTATTTATTTATGATATAATAAAATAAATGGAAAATGTTATATTGGAAGTGCTGTTGAATTAAATAAACGAGTGAGTAATTATTTTCAACCTATGTACTTGAAAATATCTTACCCTATTATTAATGCTATTAATAAATATGGAATAAATTAATTAAATCTAGTAATATTGGAACTTATAGGTAGATCACACAACACTAGTCGAATAATGAAATTAGCGAGAGAAGATTATTATTTATCTAGTTATTTACCTGAATATAATATATTAGAAAAAGGAAGTAGTTCTTTAAATTATAAACATTCGATTGAAGCAAGAGCTAAAATTAGAGCTTATGCTTTAAAGAGGGATAAAAAAACTATAGTATATTCTACAGAATTTTTATCTAAACAAAAGTCCTCGAGTAAACTAGGTAGAATTAATCCGATGTATGGTAAAAAATGAACAGAGGAAAGACGAAAAAAATTTGCTAAACCTGTTTATGTTTATGATAGTAAAACTTTTGATTTATTAGATTATTTTACAGAAACAGTAATAGCGATAAAAGAATTAAAAATAGGGTATTATACATTACGACGATGTTTAAAAACCAAAGAATCGTATAAAGGGAAATTATTTAGTAATTTACCTCTTTTAGATAAAGATAAAAATATATAAAAATGAGTTAATTAAAGATGCCTAGAAGAATTGTAGATTATCCAGATGCATTTGCAGGTTGAAATTTAGTTGCTAGTGCTGGATCAATATTATCAGTAGTAATGACTGCTTATTTCATTTCTATAATTTGTGATAAATTTGAGGAAGGAAAAGACGTAGCAAGAGATGGTTGAGTACGAGATGAATATCTTGAAGATGTATTAGCTTGATCTGATAATGCTAAATTAAGTAAAAATATAGAATGAAGTGTGAATTCTCCACCTCATTTCCATACTTTTAATAAATTACCATTACAATCGTAAATAAAATAAGATATATATTTTAAATAAAATAAGATATATATTATAATTATAATTAAAATATAAACAATTAAATAAGGATTGGCTGTTTTAAATGCAAATATTATTTATAAGTAAATATTTTATTTATATATTTACAAAACCATATTATTTTAATATGGTTTTGAATAAAATAACATTTATTATTTATTAATAAAGTTATTTTTGATTTAATTTAAATTATCGATCATGTTTCCAACCCCTTTGGTACAAGAAAGAAAATAATTAAGTTAGATTAGATCCTCGAGTCTCACGGGGTTCGGTGATTATCCAAGTTCAATAATATTTATCATCTCTTCTATTAGAGAGGAGGGGGAGTGATAAATAGATATAATTATTAATAGGGTTATTATTTATATAATTTTATTAATAAATTATAATATAAGATGTATGAAGCAAATTCAGTCTGATATATTATAATAGTTGATCAGGGGGATTAATTTAAATGGTAAAATAACATCTTGGTCGATCGTATGGTCTGTTACAAAGGTATAGGGTACCCGCCTCCGCCTGGATATTGAGGATAAATTATATATTGATGAAATATGATCTACGATTTAGTCGGTATACATTGAAATAAGAAGATTATGAGAAGGATGTAATACCAATCATTGTCGCAGGGACGAACGCAAGCTGAAACTTGTCTAAATGGTATCGTGGCTGGAATTTGATAAAACTTAGAGATGGAAATGATGGTTCAAGGCCTTCATCCCCTAAATGCTAATAATGGCTATTCTTATTTTATTATTAGCGACAACTTCAACAATGGAACGTAATTTTAATTACTTAGCGGATTATGTGAAGTTCAATAGAATCGTTTTGATCATTTTTATTCTAGGAGGTTACTTAGCGTATAATACATTAGATGTAGAAGCATTAAGTGAGGGAATTGGAATATATGGTGGCGTATTTAAGATAACAGTTTTGTCACAGGTTTTTGACATAATTTTATTTATAACAGGAGCAATAGTAACAGTTTTAACATGTTTTGTACCATACAATTATAAAAAATATGATAATTCACTATCATTAAAATATATATTGAATAATGATGAAAAAGAAGGAAATTGAAAAGATCGTTTTTTATTTTTTAAATCAAAATTAAATGATTATTATTATAAAAATCTATTAAATTATTATCGAAATTCTGAATCAAATAGAAAAAATGGTATTTTATACAAATTAGGAGAAATATGATTAAAGGTTTTTAATTATAGTACACCAATATTAGTAGAAAAGAAATTAACTCACCCTAAATTAGAAGTAAAAGAATTTAGTTTTCTTTTATTATATACTGTATTAGGGGGTTCATTATTAATATCAACACAAAATTTAATATCATTATATTTATCTTTAGAACTTCAAAGTTTCACATTATATATTTTATCTACATCTCAAATAAGATCGTTTAGAGGTACTAGTGGGGGTTTAAAATATTTCTTATTAGGAGGTCTTTCAAGTGGTTTTATTCTATTAGGATGTAGTTTATTATATGCATATACAGGTACATTAAACTTGGAACATATCTTTATGATATATTCAGATAGTTTAACTAATTATTTTATTGATCCCTGTTTATTAATCTTGTTTGCTGGGTTACTCTTTAAAGTATCAGCAGCTCCTTTTCACAATTGAGCACCTGATGTTTATTCAGATGTACCAACATTCAGTACAACATGATTAATAATAATTGCCAAACTTTCAATTTTAATATTAATGCTAATTTTAATACATAATATACATAGTGGATTAAATTTAAATAGTTTAAATGTTATGGAACAATATTATCAACTTAATAATTATTTTATGAATGATAATAATTTCTTAACAGGTGTTGAAATAGATCCTCCGTATTATGTAGATCCTAAAGAAATTAAAGATGTCTATTTATTATATATAAATCAAGATATTCCATTTTCATTCTGAAATCCATCTTATTCAAGTTTAGGATTATGAACAAATGTTTTAACAATATCTGCATTATTCTCTTTAATAATAGGTACAGTACTTGGATTAAGTCAATCTAGAATTAAAAGATTATTTGCATATAGTACAATAACACATGTAGGATTCTTATTATTAGCATTGTCCTTAAATTCTGTAGCTAGTATAGATGCTTTTATATTTTATCTAATTCAATATACTATAACTAATTTAAATTTATTCTTTATTTTAGTTGCATGAGGATATTTATATTGTAGATATTATTTAGAAAAAGAATTTATTCCATTACGTTTTTTAAAAATAAATCCTTTTACTGAAACAGATATTTATGTAGAACCAACTTTATACGATTTTCTTGAATCAGCTAAAAATGAATATGATGAATGAGATAGATTATTAGATCCATTTCATCCTGATAAAAGCATAAGAGTAAATACTATATATAATTTCTATCTTGTAACACCTGTAAATGAAGATCTACAATTTTACGACTTTACTACAGAAGATACAGAATGATTATATACACCTATTCCTTTCATAACAAATTTTAAAGGAATGCATGCTACAGATCCATTTTTAGCCTTTTGTTTAGCAGTAACAATTTTTTCTTTAGCTGGTGGATGCCAGAAGTAAAAAAGAGTTTGTGTCATTAAATAATCTCTTTTTACTTAAATAAAATATTAAATGCGGAAATGAATAATATTAACAGTAATAGTTGTTGATAATATTATAATCCGCAGGATATTTATATAAAGATATATTTGTCCTCAGAGACTTTGTATATTACATTAGAAATAATGAAGAGAAAGTCCATTAAACTAAAAAAAAATATTATATGAATACCTATAAAGTGCGTTATAATGAATGTAATAGTTCTCCTCAATTAATTAGTAATAAAGACAGTAATCCAAAACCAGTCCAAACCCCCCAATACTCTATTGGGGGGCGCGGGCAACTAGATACTGCGTTTAATACTAATTAATTAGGTCCTTATTTAGCCGGATTGACAGAAAGTGATGGAGATAAATATGTCCCTCGTAGTCTCAGAGATAATAAGGGCAAAAAGAGGGCCACCTTCAATTGAAATAGCTTTTGATATAAAAGATCAATTTCTATTTGAAAAAATTAAAGATAGATTGAAGGGTGGTTATATTGTATTAAGAAAAAATAAAAAAAGCGGAAGACTGTTTGTTAAAAAGAAAGATATTTTATTGAAGTTAATTCATTTAATTAATGGATATATGCGTACTCCAAAGAATGAAGCTCTTCATAGGTTAATAGATTGATATAATTTGGAAAATACTGATTATAATTTGGAGAAATTAGGATTAGATATTTCGTCATTAGAAAATAATAGTTGATTATCTGGATTTGCAGAGGGTGATGGTAATTTCTATTTAAGTAGGAAAGAAAGTTCTAAATCAAAAATTATGCTTTCTAAACCAATAAATTTGATTTATTATTTTCGTTTAAGTCAAAGACAAATGTACACTAGAAGAGTAATATCAAGTATATCAGAATCTAATTATAATATAATGAATGAGATAGGTAAATATTTCAATACTAATGTTATTTTTATAAATAGAACAAGAAGTAATTATGAAGAAAAAGCTTATTTAATTAAAACAGATACAATAGAATCAAAAGAAAAAAAGTTCAGGTACTTTAGTAATTATCCTTTATTTGGGTACAAATATTTTGCATGTTTAAATTTATCAAATATTCATAACTTGAAAAAAAAGTCAGAACTTCAGACAGAAAGAGGTAAGTTAAAGCTTGTTGAATATAGTAATCTTATGAAATATAATGCAGTAAGAGATACTTGAGTTCATTTAGATAAATTTTATGCTATTTAATATAGTTTACAGTATGATCCCACCGCTAATAGGTTTTTTTGCAAAACAGCAGGTTTTATTAGCTAGTATGCAAATTGATTATTATTTTGTATCAATAGTAGCAATTATGACTAGTGTAATAGGTGCAGCATATTATTTAAGAATTATAAAATTTATATATTTTTATGATGATGTGTTCATGCCTTATTATATGAAAGATATAGAACTAAATACAAATAAGGATGTTCTTGATTTTACTAGAAAACCTGAGTTTATTATAGACTCGATTAGTAAAGAGAACGAGTTACCTATGTTACCTAGTAATAGTTTGAGTTTAGTGATTGCAATATTAACAAACATATCTTTATTTTATATATTAAAACCATATGTTCTTATTAATGCAATATATATGATAACTATTCCATTATTTCCAATGTAATATTTATATAAATATTCTTCCAAATTGGATATAATTAAATAATTTAATTTTATAACTCGTCTTGTATCTGTTCAAATTAAAAACAAAAACATTTCTATCAGGGCGTATAAAGAGTTGTTAAAAGAGAATTATAGATGCGATATATTATGAATCCAATTATATAGTTCTAAATTTAAATATTTACTGTCCCGGGGAGCGAAGCAAGCGATATATCGCTTGCTTCACCTCCCCGGGGTTATCTATAAGGGATTTAAGTATTAGACTCAATGAGTAAGAAAAAAAAAATATATAAATCAAAATGGAATGTACAATTTTAAATAGTAATATAGGATATAATAATAATTTAATAGTTTCAAATCCTTTTATTTTTGAAAACTTGATTGCTAAATTTTCTACTTTAAGTACAATAAATGTTAGTTTATATCTATTAGTTATATCTGCTGGAGGACTTTTCTTTTATGCAACTTGAAAGGGAATAAGTAAAATAATATCTTTAAAAGCCAAAAATGATGAATGTTGTTGTGGCGGTGGATGTAGTTGTTGTTGTGACCACCAAAAAACTGAATTACCGAGTAATGAAAATACGGCAAGAAAAGTAAAATCAACCAGTAAGCGATTCAATAATTTAAGATCTGATGTACCCTTAGCTTGAGGACTGTATTTCCAAGATGGAGCTACTCCTTCTTTTGAAGGAATAGTAGACTTACATAATAGAATTATGTTTTATTTAGTAGTAATATTATTCGGTGTATCATGAGTTATGTTATCTATTATGTGAAATTTTAATAAATCAGAAAATAAATTAGTGTATAGATATTTAAATCATGGTAAATTTGTGCCTATTCAAAAGTATTTAAAGTTTAAATGTGTATTAAGTAAAGTATTTATACGTACTTATACTACTTTACCTAATAAAACATTTCATAATAGTATTAAGAATGATATAGTTAAATTCTATGAAGATGCTTTTAATATGAGAAAAAACATTTTAAAAGAAAATAAAGGTAAATCAGGTATTTATATGTTGACTAATAAATTGACAAGTGATATATATATAGGACAGTCAAAAGATATATCAAAAAGATTTATGAATTATTTTAATCTTAGTTATTTAATAAGTAGAAATAATTATATAATAAGTCGTGCATTAATTAAATATGGTTATTCTAATTTTTCTTTGAGAATTTTTGAATATTGTGATAAATCTGATTTACTTTTAAGAGAATAATATTATTTTGATAAATTTAATCCACAGTATAATATATTAAAAATAGTAGGAAGCTCTCGAGGTTTTAAGCATTCATAAGAAACAAAAATAAAAATTAGTAAAGCTTTAAAAGGTGTTTATATAAAGAAAAAATTTTCATTGTGAGGTCGTTTTCATACAGAAGAAACTAAAAAAGTTATGAGTAAAAAAAAAATGAAAACGAATAATCCTTTATTTGGTAAAACACATAGTGCAAACAGTAAAGAATTAATTAGACAAAAAGCTTTAAATAGAATAGTTTCTTCAGAAACTAAATTAAAGATGAGTGCTATTCATGGACATCCTATTAATATACACGAAAAATCTTCTTCTGGCAAATTTAATTTAATTGGTAATTTTGTTTCAATTAGAAAAGCTGGAAAGTTTTTAGGTATAAGTCCTAATACTATAACAAAATATAAAAATTTAGGAAAAATATATAAAAATAGATATAAATTTTTATCCAAATAAACTTAAAATAACTAGGAATATAATTTCACTATATGCTGGAAACTTCTAAAATCTTAAGTACTATAAAAAATTATTAGTAATAAACTTAAAGAATGTAATAATGGACAATCAGCAGAAAACCAAAGTATATATATATATTAGTAGGATTCTTCGAGATTATGTGTGAAAACCGGTAATTAGTGGTAAGGTATAATCCATTCGTATTAATAAATACGAAATTAAGACATTAATTGAACTTATTTGAACTGTAGGTCCAGCATTAGTGTTAGTGGCTATAGCTTTCCCTAGTTTTAAATTACTGTATTTAATGGATAATTACTTTGTCCTTACTTAATTAAACAAGTAAATTAATTTTAATAAATGCTGGAAAATATTATTAATATTATATATTTATCTTTATTACGGTATTATAAGTATATTTGTTTTACTAATTAATATATTAATCAGCAGGGTAAAAAAATTGTATAATATTAAAACCCTCAGAGACTAAAATTAGAAAATAATTAAAAAAAATTATTAAGAAATAGTCCATTATCTGAAAATATAGTATAAGTTTTAGATTAAATATTGATAAAGAGTAATTATATATGTAATAATAAGTATGATAATAAAATAAAGAAGAAATGGAATAATTTAAATAATGTAATAGTAGATAAAAAATAAATTAATATAATTAACAATGATATGTATCAGTCAACTGTTGGTTTGAGTATATCTTTACAAACTCGCAATATTACTTCTCCTATTTATAATTCCCATCTAATTAGTCAAATAATAGGACATTTATTAGGTGATGGATGTTTAGCTTTATCCTGGTCAAGCAAGAATCCTTATTTTATATTTACACAAGGATTCAAACGCTTTAAATATGCCTGATCTGTATTTAATAATATAAGTTTCCTTTGTAAATCAATGGCTAGACTCGAAAAGTCTAATCGTAAAGGTAATATTTCTTTAAATATACAGATTTTAACAAGAAGTTATCCTTTTTTAAAAGATTTATACGATGTTTTTTATATTAAGGATGTAAACAATAAATGAATTAAGATAGTTCCAACAGAAATGTATTATTGATTAAATCCTATTGTTTTAGCTTATTGATCAATGGATGATGGAGGTAATACATCAAGTGGTTCTGGTTTTTATTTACATACAAAAGGATTTGATTTTAAAAGTGTTTACTATTTATTTGGTATTCTTTACTATAAATTAGGTATTATATGCACAGTTCAGGATCCTGAAAATCGCCCAGTTATATATATAAGAGCTAAAAGTAAAAAAAGATTTATTGAAATGGTTCGTCCTTATTTTCATGAAACTTTATTATACAAATTGCAATAATAATATTACTATCAATATTTTACAGTTATTACTTAATCTTCTACCCTTGTAGAGGGTAGGGAAGCTATATATCAGATTAAATATGGAAGTAATAGATCCAGCCATGACAGTTAAAGTAACAGGTTTCTTTTTAAATTCTTCTATAACTTTTTATCGGAATTTAAATTATGGTGGCCTGAAGTTGTGTATATTATGTATGAATAAATTTTATAATTATAATAAAGGAATTAAGAAGAATATTCTATTTAAATTAAGTAGTTTTCATACTTGAGTAAAATCTAAAAATAGAATTGGACCTCATGATGAAGATGTTATTTCTGTTATTGTCGGATCTTTATTAGGTGACGCATATGGAAATAAGAGATTTGTAGAAGGTACTAGAATTTGTTTTAGACAAAGTATTATTCATAAGGAATATTTATTTTGGTTATATCAATTTTTTAATAATGGAGGATATTGTTCTAATTTAGAACCTAGGATTTATACGCGCTCGTTAAATGATAATGGAATTGTAAAAAAGTATTACGGTTATGAATTTAATACTTATACATTTAGAAGTTTTGATTGAATATATAAAATGTTTTATAAAAATGGAAAGAAGAGAATTCATTCTAATATAGGAAACTATTTAACTCCTTTAGCTTTAGCTATTTGAATATCTGATGATGGATGTTGAGTTCAGAGTGGAGTACGAATATCTTGTAACGCATTTACTTTAAATGAAGTAAAGTTATTAATAAAAATACTAAATAAAAATTTTGGTTTATTATGTAATGTTCAAAATATTAGTATACCTGATAGATATTCTATTTATATACAAAGTAGTTCTATGCTGAAATTAAAGGAAATTGTTTCTCCATTCATACATCATTCAATGTTATATAAACTAGGATTATAAAATTTATTAATTTATATGTAATATATATTGATAGTCGAAAATAAATTAAAGTTTATTTTTAAGGATTTTCCTTTAAGAAAATACTTTATTTTCTTAGGCGACATGGGTGAAAACAGTTAAAATATTATTTAATTATTATTGTATAAAATTTTAGATAATATAAGACTGTCAGTTTATACTTAAATAAATTTAATCTAGGCTGTAACAGACTGAAATACTCATGGGTATTAGGAAACTAATATTTAATATAGAGTCGGGTATTATAAAATATATGCACCAATGGTATTGAGAGTACGAGTATGCTGATTTTTTAAACGAGGAGAATGAAACAATTAATTTTGACTCATATATGAAAGATGAAGCAAGTCTAGAAGAAGGTGAGCTTAGAATGTTAGAAGTTGATAATGCGGTTGTTTTACCTATAGATACTCATATTAGATTCATAATTACTGGAGCTGATGTTTTACATGATTGAGCAGTGCCTGCTTTAGCTCTTAAAGTAGATGCTGCGCCAGGTCGATTAAACCAAGCATCAGTAATAATTGAAAGAACTGGGTACTTTTATGGACAATGTTCTGAAATATGTGGTGTTTTACATTCTTCAATGCCTATTAAAATAGAAGCTGTAGAAGTGGAAAAATTCTTCTCATGATTATTAGAACAATAATTGCGAAAGATATCGTAATTAAATCCTATTTGAAATAAATTACCCCTACTCGCGTATGCGCACTTGTTCCGCATCGACTAATTAGAGTTTTTATATTAGTCCATAATTAAGTTAGATAATGCAAATCCCGAAGAATGATTTCGGAATTTGGTCATGTTATCTAGCCTCTCCCCCCTTTAGGGGGGAGAGGGCTGTAACATTATTATATTTTTAATGATATCAAAAGTACAATAATTATAAATTCACTGGTGGTACTTAGGGAGGTGGTTAAACCAGGACAGTACGATTATTGAAAATAATAAGGATAGTAAGAAAATATTTATAAATATAGCCTTTTCCTCTTATTTGTTATAGTTTAAAGAAAAAACATTATATAATTTATTTAATATAATGTATTAAATTATTAGATTATGATATTATTAAAAATATTATTAATAATATCATAATTATTATTCCGTCAGCTAGGTAAGGACAAGCGGCCGGGCTTTTATGTAAAGGTATAATATGTGAGTTAAAATCTCATTAATAATATTATAATATATCCAGGGGAACATGTTTATATTGCCCCTAAGAATATAAAGTTCCCTCAAAGTAGATATATAAGGGATGATATCCCTTGCATTTTTTTTTGAAAGAAGTTTATGTATTTTCTTATTATTATATTTTCCTAAGTCACAGCCGTTTGATATTAATTAGTAATAATATCCCGGGTTCATTTAACGGCCGTGGTTATTTAAATAGACATTAGATATGGTTAGATATGTAATTGTTATGTGATATTATTTAATAATTATTTTAATTTATGAAATAAAATTTGTTAAATTTTATTATGATTAAACATAAAGAACAGTAAGATAAAAACTAATAATACAAAAAAGATAACATTACTTAAAAATTATTCTTATTTTTTTTATTCATTTTTATAAATTATTTATTCTACTATGTTTGAATAAATGTTATATATTTGATATAATTTAAATAATAGTGAATACCATATTAGAAAAAAAGAAAGTAAAATATTACTTTACCTATATATAAGATAAGTATATAATATACAATTATTATATTAATATGGGATTCATTAATTTTAAAAGTTGCAATTATTAGTTAATAAAGATAATACAAGAATAATATCCGTCCATTAATCTTCCTTGGTCATTAATAATTTAATATAAAATAATAAAGGGGTTGGCTAGCCACCGCGAGGAGGAGTATTATAATTAATTATATTAATCATAATACCCACTGTTGTTATAGCTTAATGGTAAAGCAGAGCACTGTTAATGCTTTTATATAGGTTCGATTCCTCTTGACGACTCATTACCATCCGCGGAGCTTAAGCTTCGGGTATGGTAATATTGCATTTAAGAATTTATTTAATATAAGTTAAATAGATAATAATTATATAATATCTTAATAAATAATATAAATAAAAAATATATTATATAATAAGCCCAGCCATTAAATATTATTTTCCCCTAGTATCTAATTAAAGGTGCTTGTTTAGCACTAGGGGATAAATTATCATATTTTTAATGGTATTAAAAATATGATAATTTATTTATATAAGAATTCCATTATAATAAATAATTATGTAAATAAATAAAAAATGTGTGAGGGCATGCCATGTCTTTATCGCGGCGGCATTTGCGTTTGCTATGCCGTCGCGAATAAAGCTCTAGAATATTTAGTATTTGATGATGGTTCCGAGTGAACGCTATTTAGGGGCTTGAATACATGCGAATCGTACGTTCTAAAGTAAAGATGGATAGATAATGGGTTTAATATATTTATATAAATAGGGGACGGTATATCGGTGGAGAATATAATCTATTATTTAATTAAATTATTGGGGGTCGTGACTAACGATAAATTAAGATAATCAATAATTAAATATAGTGTTCATGGTGATATTACAACAACAAAAGGTTTATATTATATTAAGAGTATCAGTGTTATAATATAAATTAAGGTGTAATATAATGCGTAGTTAATATAATATAGTATATTTATATATAACTTTAAATATATGTTGTTAAAATTATAAAGATAAAGTGATGTCAATAAACAGATGTAACTTTAAATTTATATAATTAATTATATTTATTTAATAGTAGTATATTAAGGTGTTATTTAAGAAAAGAAACAGGAAGTGGTGAACTGGTGAGTAAAGTCAGGAACGTTACCCCGGAGAGAGGTTAAATACCTTATAATTGTTAAAGGTGAAAAGTAGTTATTAAAGAAATAAGGGAAAGTATATCTTAACTAGTTAATGTTGGAATATATTAAATAATACAATGTATAATTTAAATAATTTGGGTTCCGTAGAAAAGAGGTATTAATAAACATAACTAAGATTAAGATAAAGATATACTGAAATAAGAAAAAGGATAAAAAAATATTAAAAATATAACTTAATATATATATAATAAGTATTGGATTATTCGTACTAATGATTAATTTATTAGTAATCTTGCCTAATATAATAATATGTGAATATGTGGTAGTATTGCATATCCAAAAATTAAGTAAGGAATATATTATTAATAGAGAGAGGGTTTAGTTTAAGCTTAATAATGAAATGATAAAAAACTGGAGACTAAACGATATTATTTGCTTCGGGATAGGCCTGGGACGGGGAGGTAGTAGGAGAGGTAATAGCTCAACTAGCCTGTGAACCGTAGTCGAATCTCAGAAGGAGGAACGACCACATTGGCGA
>Ga0209139_10000046_pt1 | contig 31375 bp, 33 predicted proteins | sample BogFormECP14_OM3_FD_188246 | JGI IMG/M metagenome (GOLD analysis project Ga0209139, IMG submission 188246) | Bog forest soil microbial communities from Calvert Island, British Columbia, Canada - ECP14_OM3 (SPAdes) (version 2) | ecosystem: Environmental > Aquatic > Freshwater > Wetlands > Bog ...
CCTCGTCTACCGCCGCGACCGCAGCCTCCCGCGCTCTGCCCAAGCCCTAATCGCCGTAATCCGCGAACACAAAAAATTCCCCGACGCCACCACAACAGCAGCGGCCTCCGACTAACCACACGGGGCATGGCATCTGTGATCGTCGCTCGTTTGGTTAAAATATTATATGTTGACGGATAATTATAAGTTGTGTGATACTCTCTTTTGGAGGTTGATCGTTGGAAGGGTTACAATTTCCTACGTGCTACTCGGAGTGACGAGATGCCTAGTCCCAGAGAACTGACCCGACAGCATATACTCTCGGCCGCGGCCAGATTTCGATCCTCGAGGAAAATGCCCAAGTGGACCGTAATCGTGGATGACCGCGAGCTACCTGCCCGCCCGTTGGTGCTGGAAGCTGCAGGTGTGCTCCCCAACGACCCGACGAACTCCCATCAAGCGATCGCGATCCTAGAGAGTTTGGGCTTTAAGACCCGCTACGCGGGCGAGTCAGTAGGTGCGGGCAAGGCTACCGAGGCTGCCGAAGACCGCGCAGACGCGGGCTCTATCTTCGACGTTATCTCCAAAATAACGGAATCGGTATCCGATGACGATTGGAAAAAACTACCCACAGACTTGTCGAAGAACGTCGACCATTACCTCTACGGGACCAAAAAGGGCCGCAATTGAGAGCGGTCTTTGCGGATACGAGCTATTGGATTGCACTCTTGAATCCGCGTGATGGACTCCACGCAAAAGCTGCCGCAGTGTCACGAGAGGTTGTTGCCGGGAGGATCGTTACCAGCCAGATGGTGTTAGCCGAGCTTCTGAATAGTTTTAGCCACGCCGGCCCCCGGCCGCGTTCATCTGTAGTCCGCATGGTGGAAGCGCTTCTCGGAAGTCGATCAGTAGTTGTATTTCCGCAGACTACAGAACAATTTGCAAGGGCGCTCCAGCGTTATAAGCAGAGCGAGGACAAAAGCTGGAGCCTCACAGATTGCGCGAGCTTTCAGATAATGGAGGCCGAACGCATCGGTGCTGCCCTCACCCACGATCTGCACTTTGCCCAAGCCGGATACGAAGCGCTCCTTCGTTAAGAGCAAGTACCGGAAATGGGCAGATAACATCTGCTTTCAAATTCTCTCGCTCAGCGGACGTTGAAATCCAGGCTGGCGATCGACCTGGAAATCACGTTTTCTTGGATCTGAATGAGGTCATTGTCGGCGTAAGTCATTCCCAGGACAGTGAAAACATCCGTCCCGCGCGAAATCACCGCGAGCGTTCCGGACCAGTCGTGTCCGTCCGCCGTCCCGCGGTAATGATATTCGACAGCCGGCAGTCCGCCAACCATAGTCTTCCGCTGCGAAACCCTCTGGTAGTGGTCGTAAATCTCGCTAAGGCGCTTTTCAATGGTCGCCGCCGCCGGATCGAGCCCAACCTTGCTCGGCTCCTGCCCAACCACCAGAAGAGTCGATTGGTTCAGCGTTCCCAAGGCCACCACTGCGTTCGGCAAGGCTTTCCGTGCATCCTCGATCAAAGAGAAGCTCGGCGCCTTGTACATCCTGAACCCGTGCGTGTAGTTCGTATAGACGTTGCCCTGCACATCCTCCCGGATCGCAGGAGGCTCTGGCTCTTTTGGCGCCGCAGGCTGCGCAGCGGTTGCTGCCAAGGTCGCGCTCGGCGCCACGCCTGGTGTTCCAGTCGGCGCTCCGCCGGGTCCTTTTATCGCAGGCGGTACCGCAGCTGTCGTGACTGGCACGGGAATTTCCGGTTTCACCGCGGCATTGGTAATTTTGGGTGCCGTCTTTTCGGGCTTCGCGACGGCCGCTGCATCGGCGGATTTAACGCTGGCATTCGTCGTTGCGGTCATGCTGTCCGCGGAAGACGCCACTGCTGGTTCTGTCTTCGGCGCGGTTTCCTTGCCGGGCTCTTTCGTCCCCACTCCCGCCTTGTCGGTCTTCAGTTCAGCCTTCGCCTCGGTTTTCGGCGTTTCGCCAGCCGGCGTTGACGGCACAATCGATGCAATCTTATCTTTCTCGACCAGCACATATCCAAAGTCCGTTTTGACTTTGAACATGTTGTCTTCGTACGCCACAATCACGCCATAAAGCTTCTTCCCATCCTTCAACCGAATCTCATCCGCCCGTGCTGAAAGAGAGGCAACACACAAAGCCGAAAGGCACGCTGCAGCGCAAAGCAAGCCGCGCCTCTGAGAGGACGCGAAGGCCGAGAGGGAGCCGCGCATTTTGGGGACAGCCATGGTTTCAGTATGGGACGCCCCCGCAGCCCTCGCAATACCCACGCGCACTCTAGGTGTCCGTCGCGTTACCTCAACCCCATCCGCGCCGCCACCCGTAGGGGCGCAGCATGGTTACCCTGAGCCTCGAAGGGCTGCGCCCCAGCTAGCGTATGCTCGTCGCAGGGCAGCTCCTTAGAGCGCGCGCAAGCCTCAAGGTTCGTCGCGCTGAGGCCCAACACCTGAACGGGCACGCGCCGCTTAAATACCGAAGCAAAAAGCTCCTTTGCCTCGACAAGCAACTCGCCTTCATCATTCGACGGCCGGGTCAGCCGCATCGTCTGGCGCACCGAAAACTGATCCATGTAACGAATCTGCACGCCGATCGTGCGTGCCCGCTGCCCGGACTCGCGCAGCGTGTTGCCAACGCGCTCGCTCAAGTATTCGATGAGCTCGTCGAGAAGCTCCGGCTCGCCCGTTTCCGCCCTGACGGAAGCAAAGAGCGCGTCACCAGGGAAGGGCGCAACGTCCGCAATCGCCCTCGAATCCAAAGGGTCGGCTTTGCGCTTCTTATCTTCTGGGCGTTTGTCTTCGCGTGGGGTTCTCTGAAAAGGATTGAACGGCATCCCCACTGCGGGGAACACATTTTCGATACAGACATCCATTGGAGGCTCCTGATAGGGAATCGATTCGCCACGGATCTGATTCCGAGCGGATCCTAGCCAGTCCACTACGCCGCACGGGCTCTTCCGCAGCCGAAGTACTCTTCGGAGTCGAGGGATCTCTCTTTCGAGTCGACCCCTCATCCCCGCTTAGGGCTTGGAATTTTCAACGGGCGGCGCCCGGTTCGTGAGAGCCAAAAGGCAATGGAGCCGAACGCCGCCCGTTTCCCGTTTCCTCTACCGCGAGGGAGTGTAGGCGAATATAAAGCGAAAGTCAAGGACTTTTTATTCGCTTTGCGTTCGCCCGCCGCGCGGCTCATTCTTTTTCCGAAAAGCGGTTTCCATTGACACTGGCCGCCTCTAGCGATACATGTCTTTGCCATGAGCGCTACGTTTGTTCTTTTCCTCGCTTTTGCGATTGGCATTGTGTCTGGCATGCGGTCCTTGACGGCTCCTGCTGTGGCGGCTTGGGCTGCGCATCGCGGCTGGCTCAACCTGGCGGGTACACGCCTCGCGTTTATGGGTTCCACTGCGGCTGTCGCCATTTTCACCGTGTTGGCGATTGCCGAACTGATCGCGGACAAGTTGCCGTCCACGCCGAGCCGCACAGCGCCGGTGGGGCTGATTGCTCGCTTCGTTTGCGGTGCCCTTTCTGGTGCTTGTGTTGGCGTTTCGTCTGGGCAATCGCCCGCGCCTGGTGCTCTTCTCGGCGCTGTTGGCGGTCTAGCTGGAGCTTTCGCAGGCTATCAATGGCGCAGCGGTTTAGTGAGGGCTCTCAAAGTGCCCGACTTCGTGATTGCGCTTCTGGAAGATGCGATTGCGATCGGGGCTGGGCTCTTTATCGTCACTCGGCACTAAGACCAAGCCCAAAGCTAAACCTAAGATCCCAGCTGAATGGAAGGCTCAACGCGCACAGCGCGTAAATTCGTGCTGCTCATAGCCGCGCTGGTGCGACTGTTCTACGGCGAATCCGCGGCGCCATTTACTATCGAAGTTTCCGGTTGCTTCGCTTGTACAATTCCGCGACTATTTCTCCACTCCGGGCACGCCGGACTCGCTCATGGACCTGAATCTATTTTTCGCGCTGCTCGGCGGCCTGCTCGTTTTGGCCTTCGTGGCCAATCGGCTCGTGCGCTTCACGGGCGTGCCGGACGTGATCATTCTGATGGCTACGGGCGTGGTCATCGGGCCGGTGCTTCATTGGGTGAATCCCGATGTGTTTCGCGGGGCGACGCACGGGTTCGGTTCGCTCGCGCTGATTCTCATCCTTTTCGAGGGCGGGCTCGAAGTTAAGATGCGCGAAATTGTGAGCCACTTTGCCGGCGGCCTTTTTCTTTCGGTCTTCAGTTTTGCGCTCAGCGCGGTGGCTGTTGCGTTGGTGTGCCGCCACGCACTTCATTACACCTGGATTCCGGCTCTTCTTGTGGGAGCGGCGCTCGGTTGTATCAGCAGCTCGATCATACTTCCTGTCCTGCAACAGGTGAATCTGCGGCGCGAAGTCAAAGTCACTTTGCTTGTGGAAGCCTCATTCGGGGATGCGCTCGCTGTTCTCGCGGTTACTACGATCCTCGATGTTGCCGCGGGTGGCAGCGCTTCGGCGAAGTTCATTACTTGGACTCTCGTGTCCAGCGTGATTCTGGCGGTTGCGTCTGGTGTGCTCATTGGCATCTTGTGGTCTTATCTCTTGCCGTTTCTATCCGAGGAGCGCTTCTGGCACGTTCTGACGTTCGCTGCGGTCTTGTTGATTTACTCAGGCGTCCACGCTTTGCATGGAAACGATCTCGTTGCTGTCCTTGTTTTCGGACTCACGCTGTCAAATTATCCGGCGGCACAGAAGCGTTTCCATCTGGCCGATGACGCTAAAAGTGCGGATTGGTTTTCCGAGACGCCCGTCAAGCAAGAGCATCACGCGCAGCACCATGGACAGATGCTCACGTTTCACGGCGAACTCGCATTCTTGATTCGCACGTTTTTCTTCGTTTTGCTCGGGGCGTTGGTCGAGTTTGCTGGCTTGCGCAAACACGCGGTCCTTGCGCTCGGCTGCTTTGGAGCTCTTTTTATCGCGCGGTGGCTTGCCGTGCAGTCTGGACGTTTCGCGTGGCGCGCTTTTACGTCGCACGAACGCGAGCTGATGATCTGGTTTCTGCCCCGCGGACTCATCACAGCCGTGCTGGGCATACAAATCGTGGAGGCGCGCGGCGTGGAGTTCGAGTTTCTGCCTTCGCTCGCGGTTGCAGTCATTCTGATTACCAATTTGGCGCTGCTCATCGGCTCGCTCCGGGCCAAGAACCTCTTCCCGGAGCTGCTGCCACCGGCGCCCGAAGCCGCGATTCCGGAAGTCAGTTCCTGACATGCCGCCGGCTGCAGCGCGCACGGAGCGTTGGATTCTTGTTCCCGATTTTGCGGAATCATCGCCACTCTTTAAGCATCCAACGTGAGCGTCCGCTCGGCGGCGAGCAATAGCATTAAATCCTCACGCGGAGATTTATCCATGAGCGCATCGGACCACTATCAGGCCATCGTGATCGGTTCCGGCCAAGGGGGTACGCCGCTGTGCCAGGCGCTGGCAAAGACGGGCATGCGTACGGCTCTGGTGGAGCGCGTGCACGTCGGAGGAACTTGCGTCAACGAGGGCTGCACGCCCACAAAGACGATGGTGGCGAGCGGGCGCGTAGCATATCTCGCGCGGCGCGGCGCGGATTATGGCGTGCACACGGGCGCGATCACGATCGATATGAGTCGCGTTCGCGAACGCAAACGCGGCATCGTCAACAAGTTTCGTGATGGCAACCAGTCGCGCATCGAGAGCACCCCCAATCTGGAGCTGATCTTTGGCGAGGCAAGTTTCACCGGACCGCGCTCGATTCAGGTGCGCCTGAAGGACGGCTCGCAGCGGACGCTTACGGCGGATCAATTCTTTATAAACGCCGGATGCCGGCCCGCCGTCCCGTCGTTAGAAGGGCTGCAAAGCGTCCCCTACCTCGACAGCACTTCGATCATGGAACTCGATTTCGTTCCCGAACATCTTCTGGTTATTGGCGGCGGCTACATAGGACTCGAATTTGGCCAGCTTTTCCGGCGCTTGGGCAGCCAAGTCACGATTGTGCATCACGGAGCGCAGTTGCTTCGCGATGAAGACCCCGACGTGACCACGGAGATTCTTAAAATCTTGCAGGAGGATGGCATCGAGGTTCTCCTGAGTGCAACGGCGCAGCGTGTTGCCAAGGACGGAGCGCAAATCAAGCTCGATGTGGTTTCCGACGGAAAAGAAGTTGGCGGAAACAGGACGATTGTGGGTTCTGAATTGCTCATTGCGACGGGCCGTGTGCCGAACTCGGATACGCTGAATCTCACGGCGGCGGGAATTGCGGCGGATAAACGAGGTTTCATCCAGGTCAACGGAAAACTGCAAACGAACGTGGATGGGATTTACGCGCTGGGCGACATCAAGGGTGGTCCGGCGTTCACACACATTTCGTATGACGACTTCCGCGTTCTTCGTGCGAACCTCATCGAAAAGAAAAGCGCCAGCATTGAGGGGCGTCTGGTTCCGTATACGGTCTTCATCGATCCGCAGTTAGGCAGGGTCGGTCTGACGGAAACGCAAGCCCGCATGCAAAATCGCAAGATTCGCGTGGCGAAGATGCCGATGACCTACGTGGCGCGCGCGGAGGAAGTCGATGAGTCTCGCGGCTTCATGAAAGCGATCGTCGATAGCGATTCAGGGCAAATCCTCGGCGCGGCTGTACTCGGGCTGGAAGGCGGCGAGGTGATGACGATGCTGCAACTAGCGATGATGGGCAAGCTGCCTTACACCACGCTTTACAATGCGGTTTTCTCGCACCCGAATCTTTCGGAAGCCCTCAACAATCTCTTTCTGGAAGCGAACTTCATTTCGTGAGCCATGTAAGAAGGCTGGCTTCGCCATTCGTAGCTGCGACGCCGGGCCATATCCACGCTGCTATCGCAGATGGTCTTTGGGAGGGCCCGGCTTTAGCCGGGCCGAAAAGTGGAGGAAGGAAAGCGGTTTTAACCCCTGAGGTCACCAGCACAGCTCATCCGAACGTTTATACGATATCGAACAGTGTCTAGCTTGCGCGCTCTAGTTCCGCCCGATTCCACTTCGCCAGGTCGGCGCCTGCGTCGTAGGTGCTTTGCAGGAAGGACAGCAATGTGTCGTGTGGTGAAGCGGCGCGGCGCACGTCGTCGTACATCAAGAAAAATTCTTTCAGTTGCGGATGATAGAACGCTTCTGCCGGGCGGATTGGTTGTTTCGCGAACCCTTCGGGCTCGGGCGCGGCGTAGGCGTAAAAAGCAGCACCTTTCACGTCGCCGCCGCCGGGCCAGAATCCAGCGCTGATCACTTCGTGCGAGTACGCTTCACGTGTGATGGAGTCGGCGCCCGGACGCTCGGGGGCGCGGCGGCCCGAGAAACGCGTGGCGGCCAAGTCAAAGCTGCCCCAGAAAAAATGAACGGGGCTGGCTTTGCCGATAAAGCGCGCGCGGAATTCTTTGAAGACGGCTTCACAGCTTACGAGAATACGCCAAAAGCGATTCGCGTACTCGGGATCGTAGGAGGCATGCTGCATGTCTTGATCGAACGGAATGGGATTAGGGATCTCGACCGGCACCTTCCAGATTTTCACGGCGATCCCCAGGGACTCCAAAGCGCCCATAAACTCCTTGTAGAAATCGGCGACGCTGCGCGGGGCCAGAACCATGGCGAGGATGGCGTCGTTGCTCGTTCGGATGACCAGCTTGTGATGGATGAAATCAAACTGAACCTCGAAGTTGCCTCCGCCGTAAGGGATGGCCGAGGTCGTAAGGCCCGCGGCGTTTACGTACAGCGGGACGGCCCACCAGTGATTGACGTTTGGGCTCAGCGCCAGACGCACCTTACCCACGATTTGCGTCCACATGTGGAGGGTCGCGTAGGTGTCCTGCCAGGCTTCCAGTGGGAGCTCGGGCCATCTGTCTTGTTCAGAGCGAGCAGTGCTTGCGTTCATGGATCCTCCGCACAATCCAACGGCGGCTAAGGCGCAACGATCCGGCCATTACGCCGGTCCCAGGGATTATAAGCCCCGAATCGCGAATCGTTCACCCCGCGAAGGAAATCAGTGAATGAAGCTTTAAGCAAAAAAAGGACAGCCAGGATTGGCTGTCCCACGAGAGAACGCCAGGTCTCCACTAAAACAATTTGCGGAGGGCCCAGAACAACGATCCGGACAGAAGCATGGCCGCGGGCAGGGTCAGCACCCAAGCCAACAACAGATTCCGCACGGTCGCGAATTGCAATCCGGAATGATTGGCCATCATCGTTCCTGCCACGCCGGAAGACAAGACGTGCGTCGTGCTGACGGGCAAACCCAAGCCATCGGCGGCGCCAATCGTTGCCATCGCGGTGATTTCCGCCGCTGCGCCTTGCGCGTAGGTCAGGTGATCCTTGCCGATCTTTTCGCCGACGGTCACGACGATGCGCTTCCATCCGACCATCGTGCCCAGGCCGAGCGCCAGAGCGACGGCTACCTTGACCCACAGAGGAATGAATCGGGTGGCCTTCTCGAGGTGGCCTTTGTAATTTTTGAGAACCGCGGCGTCTGCGGTCGCAATTTTTGGCGTCCCCGTCTTGGCCATCGAGCCTAGCGCTTCGCTAACGAGATACATATCGTTGCGGAAGTTGTGCACCTCAGTGGTGGGAACCTTGGACAGCTCCTTGAAGAGCGCCATTTCGTTGCCGACGCTGTTCACGAGTTCCCGCAGCGCGAGCATCGTGTTGGGCTTGAACTCTTTCGTGCGGATGTATTCCGTAATGTCTTCGCGTGGATCAGCGATCGCCGCGCTGCCTTGGACGTACTTGCTCAGAGTGTTCGCGGCCTGCGTCGAGACGGCGATGAAATCCTGCGATTGCGATGCGGTGACCGCATGGTTCAACGCGTAGGTGGTGGGCACAACGCCGATAAGAATCAGCATGATCAAGCCCATACCTTTTTGGCCGTCGTTCGAGCCGTGGAAGAAGCTGACACCTGTGCAGGTTATGATGAGCAGGCAGCGAATCCAGAACGGAGGCGGCTCGGTCCCCTTCGGTGCTTCATAAAGACGCTTGTCCTTGATCACGGCCTTCATAAAGAGAAACAGCAGGGAAGCGAGAACGAAGCCGAATACCGGAGAGAGCAGCAGCGACTTGGCGATGCCCAAGGCCTGGCCCCAATCGACCCCGCTGGTCCCGCTTCGTCCCTGCATCAGCTGATTCGCGATACCAACACCTATCACTGATCCGATCAGCGTGTGCGAGCTGGAGGCAGGAAGGCCCAGCGCCCAGGTTCCGAGGTTCCACAGAATGGCGGCAATCAGTAGCGCGAAAACCATCGCAAAACCGGCGCTGCTTCCCACCTGTAAAATCAATTCGACAGGCAGGAGAGAAACGATCTTGAAGGCGACCGCGCCAGATGCCAGCACAACTCCAGTGAAATTCCAGAAGCCGCTCCATACCACGGCCACGTGCGGCTCGAGCGAATGCGTGTAGATGACGGTTGCGACGGCATTGGCCGTGTCGTGAAAGCCGTTAACGAATTCAAATCCGAGCGCTACGAATAGCGCGGTGAAAAGCAGGATGTACGGCAGCGCCGAACCCAGCTGAAGGCCGGCCAAATCCCGCGACAGGCTGTAGCCGATGAAGATGACGCCGATAATCAGGACGACGCCGAACGCCAGCATGCCAATGCGGCCGGGCCCTTTATTAAACTTTTCGGCCAAAACTGAGGAAGCTGTCGACACGGGTGCGGTCGATGGTACAGGCGCGGTTGCGGACATGATTCTCCTGTCTCTATCCCGAACGGGGCCAGCCTGCCGGAGACTTCTGCTGGCGAGTGACGGAGCTTTATAAGGGAGATTTGTTACACTCGAATGAATATCCGGATGCAACTCGTTCATATTTGTCAGGCGGGACGGAAGGAACGTCGGGGAGTACTAGTATTCCGCTCGGTCCGTGTTTTTCGCGGTATGCTGGCGCGGTCTACTGCTAGCGTGGGATTTCAACGTCAAAAATTGGGGATAACACGGAGAACGAACTCTAGTGGCCGCGATTCGTTTTTCGAGCCGTTTTTCGCTGCGTCTTCCCGTACTTCTTCGCCGCCTTCTGATGATTTTTGTAGGTTTTCTTTATGAGCTTGTCTTGTTGCTTCGCGTACTTCTTGGACTCAACCCGCGACGTGCGGGCCCATTCTGCAACGCCAGGACTCTGCGCCTTCAGCGGCGTCAGACCTGCGACGGTTAGAGCCAGCAATAAGGCGAAAGCAGCGATTCGTTTCACTTGAGACTTCCTCTTTGGCAAGAAGAACCGGGACATTCTACACCACTCATGGCGCGGGGCTAGGGCCGAACTTTCACGTCGCTACTCACGTGTACAGCACATCCAAGCGTCAGGGCTTTTGATGCGTCCTGCGGGTTCATTAGTTTCCCGTGCGAAGGCATGGACAACGGGACAGGTGTCCAGTTTGCGGGACGGGTACTTTGGTTCTCTTGTCGCAACCGTTTGCGGCGCTTAGGGTTACGGACAATGGGAGATTGCTGTCCGCCGTGCGGGCATCCGCGATCTTTGGCTAGAAGGCTGAAAACAAGAAACTTAGGATCTTCGACGCACGTCCAATGATTGGGGCAGAGCAAGGAGCAAGTCATGCCTAATCTCACCAACCCACCCAGCGGAAACCAGCTGGTCGAGGCTCAACCAACAGGAATAAGCAGGCTCGTGTTGGTCTTCCGCATCGTGCGGTGGACCGTCTATGCATGTGTTCTGATCGTTTTGATTCTTTTACTGCATAAGAGTGCGCCCCCGGCGGTTTCGGCCACTCCGGAGGCGGCTGCGCGCGTCGAGCAGAAGTTTCAGGATGTGCAGCAGTCCGTGGCGCAGGGCCAGCCGGCCACGTTGCGCATGAACGAAACCGAGCTGAACTCTTATCTGGCGTCACATCTGGAGCTGGCCATGAAGGCGGCAACGGCCAAGGCGAACAGCGAGGTGAATGCGGCTCCGGCCGCTGGCCCGAACGCAACGCCCGACGCGACGCCGAGTGCGGAACAGCCTTCGGCGGATGACGTCGAACAGATGCGCTCGAATGTGAAAGATGTGAAAGTACAACTGGTCGGTGACCGCGTGCGGGCGTATGTCGTGTTTGATGTGCATGGCAAGGACATGACGCTGCAGCTGGAAGGGAAGCTGGCTGCGGAGAACGGATTTCTGCGATTTGAGCCGATCAGCGGGCAGGTTGGCGCGTTGCCGATTCCCCAGGCGACGCTGGAAGCAGCCGTGCGAAAGATGATGGAGTCGCCCGAGAACCGGGAGAAACTGAAGCTGCCGTCTGACATTTCGGATTTGAAGATTGAGAACGGGGAAGTCGTCGCGAAGTATCAGTAAACTGCCGAACATAGCCAGCCGCTAACCGCAAGCTGGATTCCACTGGGCATTCCTTAGTGCTTGAGTTTCACGACTTTTCGCAGGGCGAAGTGCGAAGAGTGCAGGAGCGGAGACCGCGGCTCCGTCGCTCCCTGATGATGTTGCGACTCCGATTCCAATTGCGAGATCGCGTTGCCGAGCATTTCGTGAAGGCGGCGCAGGGCGTCGCCATCGAGGGACAGGCTCACCGGGCCGACCGTGACATGCAGAGTGCCGCAACCGCACTCGGCGACGTGTCCGAAGTTCTCCTGAACGGTCAGGAAACCCCTACTTGAGCACATGATCTGCCTCCACGAAATTCCGCAACGTTAACGCCAACAACAGCTCATTCAGCAAAGACTAGCAGCGGGCAAAAACTCGCCGCGCCGCAGCCATCGCGACCATTTATTGCAAATCAGTTGCAGGTAGGGAATATACGACAAGTTTGGTCCGGTCTCAAGCGTAAACCATTCCTGAATCAACCCTGCGAGACGTAACCCAAATACATGTGAGATCAGGAAGTTGACAGCGCGGGCGGGATCCCGAAAGTGCCGTCAACGATTTCGACGAAGTTTCTCTCTTCGCGCACGATGAAGCGTTTTGTGTACGACGTGGCGAAATTCTCGCGGCCTTCGGCGTCGGTTTTCAGGCGCGCGCGGTAGGCTTCGTAAGCGCAGAGGCTCTCGAACGCGATTAGTCCCCAGGCGATCTCGTTCGTCCCTTCATGCGGAAGAAAATAGCCGACGAGGTGGCCGCCGCAGCGAGGAATGATGCGGCCCCAGTTTTCGGCATACTTTTTGAAGGCATCTCGCTGGAACGGATCAATCTGGTAGCGGATCACGCACATGATCCTCATTGGTTTTCCTTGTATGGGCGGGCTGGCCAGCGCGTCACAGCCAGCAGAGAGCGCGGCCACCGTGGCGACCATGCCGCCAATCACCGTGCGGCGGCTAATTTGGTCGATGGAGGTTAGGGGTGTCGGTGGCCGCATGGCGAGCAGTGTGGCGCTTGCCCGGCAAGAACACTTCGTTTAGCATCAAAGTATGAATGTTGAGCCAGATTCGGACGCCCCGGTTTCCAGAATCGCCGCGGCTATTGGTGAGCCGGCGCGGGCGCGCATGCTGTACTGCCTGGTGGACGGGCGCGCGCGCACCAGCACGGAGTTGGCGATGGTTGCGGACGTAACGCCTTCCACCGCCAGCGTGCATTTGCAACGGTTGAAGACGGAGCGATTGGTGACGGTATTGGCTCAGGGGAAACACCGCTACTACAGTCTGGCAGGCGAGAATGTGGCCGTGGCGCTGGAAGCTCTGAGCGTGCTGGCGGGCGGAACCCGCAGCACATTCGTGCCGAATACGCCCAACCGTCTGCGTGCCGCGCGGACTTGCTACGATCACATCGCGGGTGCGCTGGGCGTGGCGCTGCATGACCGCATCAAGGCTGTGGGCTGGCTGTCGAGCAGCCTCAGCAGTTTAGGCGAAGACAACACTTACGAACTCACCAGAGGCGGAACGAAGGCGTTGGGAGAGCTTGGTATTGATGTCGAGGCGGTACGTGGGCAGCGTCGTCGTTTTGCGTACGCGTGTGTTGACTGGAGTGAGCGGCGGCCACATATCGGCGGCGCCGTCGGAGCCGCTCTGTTGGGCGTGGCACTCAAGCGAAAATGGGTGATTCAGGAGTTGGATAGCAGGGCGTTGACCATCACGCAAACTGGGCGCCGTGAGATGCGCGCTAGATTCGGGATTGGCACGTAAAGTGGGGCGAGCTCGCGAAGATCTTCCGAGTTAGTGGACGTAAAACCCGTTTTTTGAGAGCACGACGTAGTCCTTGCCCTTCTTGCCAAACGATGATGCGAGGCGGACGTCGAGTTTGTGTGGCTTGCCAAGCGCGGCGGTCGCGTTTGTGTAGTAGCCCAGCGTATAGCGCGTCTTGATACGTTGAATAAGGGCGCGGAAGACGGGATCGAGATGCGCAATGTCTTGCACGTCGAAGAGTTCACCGCCGGTTTGATCCATCACTTTGCGAATGTTGACGAGGCCGGGAATCAAGCTTGCGTAAAAAATGGTTTGCGGCGGATTGTAGCCGGGAATTTTAAGGTTGTAGAGCACGGCATCGGCGGCGATGGCTTCGGTGACGATGTCGCGCGTGCCCTGTCCGCCGGCGTCGGTGCCGACGTCGTCGCTGATGAGAATAATCACGCGGCGGCCTTTGGGCGGTTGCTTCAGTAGATGCTCGCAGGCGATGAAAATGCCGTCGTTGATATTTGTCGCGCCTCCAGCGTGAAACGTATTGATCTCTTTGGCGATTTCGCGCTTGTCTTTCGTGAACGGTACGCGTAGCTCGGCTTCGGTGGAGAAGGTGAAGAGGGCCACTTCGTCGTCGGGCTTGAGAGCCGCGAGAGCGGTGTTGGCGGCGTCGCGCAACGGCTCGAGGAATGGGCCGATCGAATCGCTCAGGTCCAGAACGAGCGCCACCTCGAGGGGCAATTCGTCGCGGCTGAAGACATCCAATCTTTGCACTGCGCCATCTTCGCGAACTTCGAAGTCCTCTTTTTTCAGGTCCGGCATGATTTGGCCGGCCTTGTTTTTCACCGTTGCATCGACCAGAACCAGGCTCACGCCGACACGAATGATGCCTTGCGGCTGTTCCTGCGCTGGCATCGAGCCTTCGAAAATCACCGCGGCGCAGATGGCCAAAGCCGCTACGCGCCTGATCTTCTGCCAAAATTTGGGCATGTCCAATGTTCTCATAAGTCGGGGGACCATTTTCGCGTGCGGCGGGTGATTGCGCGCCATCCTATTGTATTCAACCTGTCGCCAAGAGGTTGTATCGGCGTCGTTAGGACATGGTGGCAAACGGCAACGAGAGGAAGGGCCGCTGGGTTCCGCTCACCTCCAGGCGATGGAAAGCTCCGAATAGCCTTTGCCTTCGTCAATCGGAGTGGGGAAATAAATGACTACGTCCTTTGCGCCGGAAATCTCGAGCGCTTTTTTGAAGAATCCCACGATAGCGAAGCCCATGATGCGGTGCTGTTTTTCGAAACCCGTATATTTAACGAGCGCCCTGTTTTTTTCTGGCATCTCGACCTCGATGGGCACGCCCTGAAAATAAGTTGCGTGGACGGCGGCGATGCGTTTGATCACAAACTCCGGCGAACCAAGTTTTACAAACGCTTTGTAGATTCCGCGAAGCTGTCGTTCGATGACGGCTTCGGAGCCGCGCGTGACCATCTCCTCTTTGCCGTCAGCGAGGACCTTGATTTCGATTTCGAGAAAGCGCGTGAAGTGATCGAGGGGGTACCACGATGACGAGAAGACGTCGCCTTCGCAGATTTTGCGGGTTTCGTCGTCGAGAAGCCCAAGAATTTTCTGGAATGCGTCCTCGCCGGATCGGGACTTGATCTGGTCTATGGTTTCCTTGATTGCGGAACCCTTAATCTGCACCATGCAGGCGCTCCTCCGGGGACGAGCAGAGTGGCGCGACCCTCGTTTGACCTTACTATGGTTCGCCGGTTGGGTTGGCCGCAAAGCCACCGAGCGCTTGTCCTATTCAAAACTGACGAGCAGGTACCTAGAGCGCAACGATGCGTTTAATTGCCGCGAACAGCGAATTAGCCGACGCGCGCGAGTCTGCGGATGGAGAGCAGCGTGAGAATCAGCGTTACGCCAATGAGCACCGCGACGTGCGTGACGACTCTTCCATACGAAGGCATCGCCAGCGCGCTGAACACCAGCTGCTGCAAGTGATACGTCGGCCAGATCGGCGAGATCGTCCTGAGAAATTTTGGCAATGGGTAGAACAGGCCGGAGACGTGCATCATCGGGACGTAGATGAGGTTCACGAAGGCGATGGCAGCTTTGCCGGACGCGCGCGTGCCGATGAACAAACCGATCGCACAGAAGGGAAGTGAGCCCAGTACGCTGATCGCGGTGACTTTCGCGCACTCCGCAAATGTCAGTGGCAAATGGCCAAGAAATAGAGCTGCGGGTATCATCGTGGCCATCACGATGACCGCGAAGACCATCGTCATGAGCAATTTTGCGAGCAAGTAAGAGCCGGTTGGCGCGGGCAGCGCGCGCTTGAGCGCGAGCAGGCCTTGTTCGCGTTCCGTGGCGATGGTGGCGCCGAAGCCGAACATTCCAGGGCCCATCACGCCGAAGACCGAGAACGCCGCGAAGAGGAATTTCCCGGTGGCCGGGTCGTTGCGAACAGCGTCTCCGAAAAGAACCACTCCGAAGAGCAGGTAAAGCGCAACGGGCAGAACCAAAAACGGGATGGAAAAGCCTAGCACACGAAACATCCGCAACGACTCGAATCGCGCCTCAGTGAAATACGCGCGAAGCAGACGGCCGGGGGACATCACGTCGGGGAATGATGATTTGTCGATTGCTTCGAACGTTGTGGTGCTCATGCAGCCTCCTGTGTGAGTTCCGTGAAAGCTTCGGCGAGCCCGGCGCGGCGGACTTCGAGCTCCTGCAGATTCGAATCGGCAGCCAACAAACGACGCACCACCGCTTCGGAATTGCTGGTGCTGATTTGCAGGCGTTGCTGCTCGCGCGTGACGCTCTCGACATCCGGCCACGCAGCGATTTGATCGGCAGCCAGCACGGTCGAACAAGTGATGTGCTTGCGAACGACTAGCGCCCGGATTTCGTTGACGGTCCCCGAAGCAATCAGGCGGCCCTTGTTGAGAACCGCGACGCGGTTGGAGAGCGACTCGGCCTCTTCGAGATAGTGCGTGGTTAACACGATGGAGGCGCCGTTAGCGACGACCCGGCGCAGCGCGCCCCACATGTTTTCTCGCGCACGCACGTCAAGACCGACGCTTGGCTCATCGAGAAACAGCAATTTGGGCCGTCCGCAAATCGCCATTGCGAACTGCACCTGACGTTTTTGCCCCGCCGAGAGTTTTCCATAAGGGCGCGAGGCCAAGGCGGTGATGTTGGCCAACTCCATGGCCTCCGTTGGCGAGAGCGGACTTGGGTAGAAGCTGGCTACAAGAGCTATATGTTCGTGAACGCGAAGCTCCGGCGCGAGCGTTACTTCCTGCATCATGACGCCGACGTGGCGCCGAGGTTCTACGAGTGACGGCGAGCGGCCAAACAGGCGCGCAGTCCCGGCGTCGGGTTGTAGCAGCCCCAGCAGCAAGGAAATTGCCGTGGATTTGCCCGCGCCATTCGGTCCCAGCACGGAAAAAAGCTCCCCGCGCCGCACTTGCAAGTCGAGGCCGTCCAAGGCCACGGTTTTACCGAACCGTTTTTTAACACCAGACAGCTCCGCCCAGAATTCGTTATTCATGATTTTCCCTCCGTACTTTTCTGAAGTTCTCCCGAAAAATTTTGAGCGCTGGACGGCGTCCCACTATTGCGCCGAAGCGAAGACCGGCGGATCGCTTGGTAGCAGCCCAGCACGAACAGAACGCCGACACTCACAACGCCTGAAGTGAAGCAAGATTGAATGACGCTGCGAATCTCGTTGGGCTCGGTTAGCAGCGATAGAAGCAAGAAAAGAGTCTTCATGGTGCTCGATCCTTTCGAAGAATGCTGTTTCTACGCGACCCCTGATGGCGTCTGTGCGCGCGTTCGGCGAATCAGCCGGCGGAAATGCGGGACGGCATACCACGCGTAAACAATTGCGCTGATGCCCGCGTAGAACCACAGCCACGGCCCCAGAATCCCCCAGCGGATCATCCCGTTGAAGCTGTCGACCAGTTGCTTGTACTGCGGAGGGCTCTGTATCCCGTCGGCCAGCACGACCAGCGTGGGGCTCTTGAACATCAGCACGCACAGAATCGGCACGGCGGCGGCGTTGATCAGCATTCGCACGACCGGAACCACCCAAGTCCATGTCGGGCGAAGCAGACTCAAGACTCTTTGGCAGATCGAGGCCAGCACCAACAGAAGCATTGGCACATAAAATCGATGCCACGTCGGGGCAAGCTTCAAATGCGCCGCCCCCGAGCCAAGGATCAACTGCTGATAGTGCGGCAACGCGATCCACCAAATCGCCACCGTCGCCCACATGATCAGGCCCACGAGCGAGTACCAGCGACTGACCGGCAGCATAGGAGCAAGTTCCGCAGGTGGGTAATACCAGGGCTGCGGAAATTTCTTCCGGATGAGATTGAGAACGGTGAAAACGACAGTGAGACAAATAATCTGCGCCAAAACCGGAACGATAAAAGCGTTCAACGTAATCGGGGCATGAATGATCAACGACACGACGATCACGGCCGCGATCGTGAGCGTCAAGTTGAAAGACAGCATGATCAAATACATCGGAAAGAGTTCCGGGCCGATCAGCTCCCATCCCAGAGAGAGGCTGCGGCGATCCTGTCGGTAACGCCGCGCGACCGTCATTGGGTCACCGTGCTGCTTGAAAAAAGCCATCATTTCTTCGTCGGAAAACGGGTGGCCAAGCTCCGCCTGTTGCTCTTCCATTTGCGAGCGGAGTTCGTCGGAGAGTTCTTTGATAATGTCGTCGCTTTGCGCTCGCGGCAAACACCGCTTCACGGCACGCAGATAACTTTCGAGGATTTCCATCACGCGCTCCTAAAGAATCCCATTCAGCGAGGAATTCATGTTTTGCCACTCCGCGACCAACTGTTTGAAAATGACCTTGCCGTCTTCCGAAAGCCGGTAAAACCGCTTGTTGCGCTTGTCTTCTTCGCGCCACTCGCTGACCAGCAGGCCCTGCGTCTCGAGGCGCCGCAGCAGAGGGTAGAGGGTGCCTTCATCGATGGGCATGCCGTGGTCGGTGAGGGCTTTGCGGAGGGTGTAGCCGTATTGCTCGGTTTGAAGGGAGGCCAAGACAGCGAGGATCAGTGAGCCGCGGCGGAGCTCCATGCGGAGGTTTTCGAAGAGGTCGTGATTGGAGTTACCGGGCGTCATACAGTGTACGCCACACACTGTACGTTGCACAGTATAGACTGTCAAGGAGTTTTTTGGTTTGCTCGACGTTTTCACGCATTCTACAGATTCGGAAGGAGTTAGGCTCGGGAGACGCGCCGGTAGGTGACACCGCACTTGTACTGCTTATCCTTGGCGATCTCGACGACCCATGCAATCTCGGCAGGCACAAAAATGGCGTTGCCGCCGGGGGCGTAAGGCACGGCCACTTCGATCGCCGTCCGCTGGTAATACTGCTTGCGGCTCTTGAAGCAGAGACCACCTTTGGACATGTCTTCGCAGGTGACGATATCGTCGGGCATGCTCGAGCGGCGTATGCAGGCTTTGTAGCTGACCTTGGTGCGCGTGTGCTTACGCCGGTTGTCCAACGGCGCTGCGGCGACGCGGTCGCCGGCCAACGCATAGGCGGAGGCAGGCTGCGCAGCTGGCGAAGTTAGAGAAGAGGTTGGAGAAGACGGTAGAGAAGGGGTTGGAGGAGCGGAAGGAGCCGGCGCGTCAGGAGAAGACTGCCCGCCGCGGGGCGTTACCGCCGACGTTGCGCCGCCCTTGACCTCAGGCGTTACGACAGGGGTAGAGGCCGACTCTGCCCATCTCTCAGCCCCAACCAGCACGGAAGGGTCTTCGACGACGTCAGCCGCCCGCTTCCAAAGAGTCGAGTCTCGGCAATATTTGCAATACCGGACGATCTCCTCGTTAGCCAGGAATACGTCCGACTCCACTTCGCTATGTTCGACCGTCTCGCGGTCCTTGCAGTTGCCGCATTCGAGGACCAGCCGCCGGGCTTCTTTTTCCTGCTCTGAAGTAGGCGAGAAGTCGATATCCCAAAAGTTGGTGGTCGCGGGATCGACGAAAGCGACGCCGTAGGTATAGACATCGCCTTCGGAGCCGATGCCGCCTACGACGCGAACAAGCGCTTCTTTGTTGGTGTCGAGGTAACGAACGATGATTTCCTGCTCGGCGGAGAACTTATACGCGGAAATGATGCCGGCGCCGTGGCGGCTCAGAAGCACGGTCTTGGTCATTTCGGAGAAGCCTTTGCCGTCCATGTCGCTTCCAGTCAAAAGGATAGCGACTTCTTTCGGAATGCGGCTGCTGCGGCGCAGGTGTTCGTAGGACACGATATGCACTCTTCTGAGGGAAGCGGTGCTTAGGATAAGGTTAGCCGGAAGTGTCCCAGACGGGGACAGAAATTGGGGGATTGGTTCCAGCGGCGCAACGGCGGGGGCGTTGGGTGGGATGTTGTGAGCTGCGGGATCGCGCTGCGTCAGGTTTAGGGTGGCCTTTAACATGCCGACCGGGTCGGGGCAGGCGCCGTGCACCGAGTTCACACAGGAACGCCGAGGAAGAGTCGGTTGGATGCCCACCCCGGGGGTATACCCTTCGTACCTCTGGGTAAACAGAGAACGGTGAAGTAAGCGCATGAAAGGAATGGAGTTGCGGTGTTTCGTGTATGTACGGACGGGACGGACTCGGAAAATACCTATAGGCATTTGTAAAAGCCTCACAGCAAAGGGGTTGGGAGAATAGGCGTTTGTAAGTGGATGAAAAGACAGAGGCGGATGGACTGGGTGGTTACGCGCCCCGAGCGGCTCGGGGTAAACGCCGACGCCCTGACCGGGGCGGGGTAAACTCCGTGCGCAGAGGGGAGAAAAGGTCGGGGATGAGGGAGAGGTCCTTCGACTGCGCGCTGGTGAAGGTGGCGCTCCGCTCCCTTCGAGGCTCAGGGTAAACAGGACTCGCATCCTTCGCCGGATGCTCAGTTGCGACGAGAACATGGGAGAGGGTAGCATGGATTCTTATTACTGTCAATAACTATTATTGATGGGTATCGTTCGAACGACATTGGCGGAAGTCGCGAGGGCCGAAGGGGTTGGTGGGATTGAGACGGTTCTGTGAGTGAGACGGGAGGGGGTTGCGAAAGTCAAAACCCGCACCCTTGCGTGAACCAAAACCGCAAGGATGCGGCACCCGCCGTCGATAGCAATGGTAACGATTGCCAATTGGGATGCCGGGGCCTCTAGCGAACAAAATCAAGGGTCCGCTTACCCGATGCATCGTTCGTCGCCTTTCTCAGCGGTAGAAGACTAAAGGCGTATGTCTTGACGTCATTGTCATAGTACAAGCGCCAGTACAGCGCCGTCTTGATGAGGGACAAAGTCTGCAACAAGAGCGCTCTGGCGGGAATGTTCTGCCCCCCGACTGTAACTTCGGTTCGGACTAAAGCGTTCCAAGGCATTAGTCCAAGCTCGACTCTTGTTTGACTCTTGGTAGCGAGCGCTTTCAATATGGCAGAGATCGTTTGGAGTCCGTCGCGCGTCTCTGTTGGAACTGTTATCGCCGTATCCAGGATTGAAGGCATAGCTTGTTCCTGCCCGCTGTCATCCCTTACGTGAGAGCCGACGACGGCAAACCTTCCGTTGCCCTCGTTAATCAAGCTGAACCTACCGGGATTGCCGCTCTTGTTATAATCCGACACTATTATGTCTAGTACGTACTCTTCCTGCCCCGCAGAGAGACGTGCATCTGTTTCTGGAAATCGTGTCTGAAACGCGCCGCCGCTAATGACGGTAACTCCCTGTGCGTTCGGGTGGGCGGCCCGCCATTCTGGCGCAGTGTCATCGACTAGATCGTACTTGCTGTAGAAAGGTGGGTCTTCAAAATCGATTGTCCATGCGTACTCTTCGCTCAACGCTGTAACCGCTTGTGCTAGCGGCCTCGAATCGCTTGCTGAGACCGTCGCAGAATCGGCCAAGTGGTTGACCTCGGCGCGCTCCATATATCGGGGAACTCGGTCTTGGGTTTGCGCCCCAGAATCTGCAAGATAGAACCCGGTCGCAAGAACAACCGCTAGAAGAAATCGCATACCAGCCTTCCTCCATTCAACCGTCATCAAAACGGCGTCTCCCGACAAGCCGAACCAGAGATGTCGTTTCTACAATTATTCACGTAGCCTTGATAGATATCGGCAGTCAGCTTGTTCCCGGCCGAAGGGGTGTAAGTCACCGTTGTCCCCCCGACTGTGCACTGAATTGTTAGTGCCTGATAACTCACAAAGCCACATGGCAGAGTTATGCCGTGAGCCGGAGCTTGGACTCGATAGTATGTGACTAAAGGCGGGTGGCGCAGCCTTAGCGGTTGATTTTGATTTCTCTGGGGGTGCCGCACCCTTCGGTTTTAAGGGTGCGGGTTTTGAACTTTCTTCTCTCTTCGCCAGCCCGATCATCCCTTGTCTTTCTGGACGGGATCAATTCGGATTCTTCCTATTTGCCCCTTCGCGTAATAAGCCCAACTGCTCCAACGCCACTCTTTCGGATGCAACACCAGTTTTCGCCGCACCGGATTCGCATGGATGTACTCCAACTTCTCTCGCAGTTTCTTTTCACTCCAAATATTGAAATCGTAGAAGCGTCTCTGCCAAAAATGCGGCTCCTCAACGGCAGCATCCTCAAACCGCAAAGACAACTGCCCAGCCAACATCTTCCTTGGATTCCTCAGCAGGGCTCGCGCCACCTTTTGCTTGAGCACTTGCAATGCTGTCGACGGGGTCTTTTTCGCAGGCTCACTGAGAATCAGGTGGACGTGCTCCGGCATCACCACGTATCCAATCAGACGAAAATCGTGCCGTCTGCGAACCTCATCCAGGATCTTCACAAACCGGTCGCGCGCACGAACGGTTCCCAGCAGCGGCCGCCGCCGATAACAACTGAACGTGACGAAGTGAAGGTCGCCATGTCCGTAATATCGTTTCAGCGGATTGCGCATCGAAGAAAGGCACACCAAAAAAAACCCGCACCCTTAAAACCGAAGGGTGCGGCACCCCCGATTACTCTCGGTGACTTGCGAAAATGGTATGCTCTTTCAGTGCGCTCCCGTCAAGGAAAAAAATCTGTGCCCCACCCGCCACGCGCTTTGAAGCAGACTCACGGAAGGTACGCGTCCTATTGGAATGCGGCACACAGATCGAGTGGATCGCAGGAAGGCGGCCGTCCGGCGAACGCTATCGATCACCCAGGCCAAGCCCTGCTAGCATTTGAAAGGGACTCTTGATTTCGCGATGCTCATTCTCGAAAACATGGAAACGTCCCGTCTGTCCCCAGTTTTCCCCCCAGTTTTCTAGTTTTCGAAGCTGATCCCAGCCCTGCTGGAGCTTCTGGTTGAACATCTGCGTCAAGGTGATGTTTTCCAGGGAGGTTACTGGGTCGAAGTTGTCCCCAGTGCCTCTGCCTCAGAACTAAAAGGAGTGAAGAGGCTAACCACCATACAGGTGATGTCATCGTATTGCTCGGCTCGGCCCGTGAACTCATCTAGTTTTCTCATAATTGTAGCAAGTGTCACAGCTGGACGTTCTCGAACCTGTCTCTCCTGTAGGGCAGCCAGCAATCGTGCCTCCCCGAAGGCCTCACCCACCATACTGCGGGCGTCCGTGATGCCATCCGTATAAATCACCAGCACGTCATACGGCTGCATCATTGTGTTGCCGGCGGCGTATTTCTCTGTCAGCTCAATCCCCAGCGGCATGTTTTCGGACTCCAACTTTTCCAGTTGGCCGCTTTCTCGCATCAGGAGCGGGGGATTATGCCCCGCGCACAAGTACGCCAGCGAGCCCGTCACAGGGTCCAGTTCGGCAAGAAACGCCGTCGTGAATCGCCGTCCATTGAGACTATTCGCATATACCAGACGGTTCAGGTCCGTCACCAACTCGGAGAGAGAACTGCGTGAACCCGCCAGTGCTCGCAAGCTCGCTTGGAGGTTCGCCATCATCATCGCGGCTGGCACACTCTTGCCCGATACGTCCGCTACGGCAAGAAGCAGCGGCCCGTCGGCCGCTCTTCGGAACGCGTCGTAGTAGTCTCCCGCCACCATCTTCGCGGGCCGGGTAATGAACGCCATGTCCACGCCGAGAATTTCCGGCGGCACGCGCGGAACCAGCAATCGCTGGATCTCCCGCGCAATCTCGATGTCGCGCTTCATCGTCACGTGGTCGCCCAACACCAACAGCAGCAACACTAGTAGGCCGGCAAATGCGACCACAAACTCCACCTGCTTGGTGATGAATAGGAATTGAAATCCCACCGAGGCCAGCATGGCCACGATCAAGGTCGCCAAAAGAAACACCCGCCGGGCGGGCGACAGTTTTGCAAGGATCGCCAAAAACAGTGCCGCAGCCACGCGAAATGGTTGCTTCCAGGACCGTTCGGACGGCAGATCTCGTAAATTGGCGTCTTGACTATAGAGCAGCGTGCTCGCGTGAGCCTCAACCTTGAACTGCGTCCACAGTTCGTTCAGCTCCAAACCGTGGGTTAATTGGCGCCAACTATTCTTGATCTGCCAGCGCGCGCGTCGCCACTCCATCCACGCCGCATGGTAGATTTGCCGGACTCTTTTAACCCCCGTCCTGGCGAGTTGCTTCAGCCCCTTCGCGCCATCTGCCGCCTTAGCGGAACGGTCGTCATTGACACCGCTGGGCTCGGGTATCTGCGTGGAGTTTCCTGGCAACTACTCGTCCCCGATCTTTCCAATCCGTCACCATCAACTGCTTTGATGCTACGCGTCGAAGTCTCGCTCCGGAACAGGAATTCTTCTATTTTTTATGACCATTTCCTCTTCTGGCAACGCGTAACCGTGCATTTCAACCAATGTCGGCCTGTCAAATCCTAGTTTGAACAGACTTTCCTCTTCACTTCTCAGAGTAATCTTGTTCATTTCGCTGACCTCGAAAACTGGGGACAGACGGGACGTTTTCTGATATGTAGAGTTTATGGCGGGTGCTGTACACCCGGGGGTACACCGACCCAGCGGTCGGGACTATTCCCAATCTGGGAGCAACGCCGCCGCAACGGGCGGCGCAAGCGATCGCAAAACTGGGAAAACTGGGGACGGAAAACTGGAAAACTGGCCAGCTACGGTTGAATCAGCGGAATCGAACTCGCTACCTGAAGGTCGATCATCATCTGAACGCGCCGGTCGAGTTGAAAAAACATGGCAGTACCTTTCGCCGTCAGTGTCTTTCGGAAAATGGGAATGTATTTCAGTCGGAGTTGCGCCACAGATTCATCTACTTCAATCCATCGCTTCGAGAGGCCATCGGCCTGCGCATCCGTCATGTTTGTACCTTGGAGGTACTCTTTGACCAGAGCGTATTTCGCATTGTTAATTTTCACCAGTTCATTCACGTATTGATCGTAAACCGGCCAGAACTTCTCCGCCTCGTCGGGCGTCAATTTCATATTCGCGGCGATCACTTTCGTGCGAGTAGACCGCAGGTCGGACCGCATCATGGCGATCTCCTGTTCGATGGACGGTGCCCGTTCGCCGTCGAGCACAGGTGGTGTTTTTTGCGTTGCGGCATTCTGTGCGAATGATGCATCAGCGGCGAAAAGAAACGAGTTCAGTAGCAGAGCGGTTGCGATGGACTTCTTGAGCATAGAACCTCCCGTTCAAGTCGCAGAGTGCCAGAAACCTATCACCGTGCTATGTGCAGGTCGAGGAGAATAAGACCCGCCCTTCGTGGCCAAGCCTTCCTTGAAGAACCCACAGACTATAGCAATATGGTCAAAATATGTCGCTCGACCGATACAACCAACAGGTCAAGTTCCGATTAACGCGGTAGCCGGACAAGTCGGTTCCGGTACCCATGAGTCCAATTGCACGGTGCAACATCCGGAGGTTATGCAGCTAAGGGCTGCACTTTGGCGAGGGGGCAGGAATTCGGTGGGTGGTGGTGCGGCGGTTTGCGGATTGGAGGAAGAGAGATTTTGTTGAGTAGACCTACGGTTCGTCCTGCAAAACGAGGAGAGATTTCTCTCTGCGCGAGCCGACCATTTCACAGGAAGTGAAATGGAAAGAAAAGGCGGCGGCTTGCTCCGTTCGAAATGACGGTGTGTGCGGTGCGGCGCGAGATGATGCATTCCTCGCGAGGTTTGCGAGGAGTTTCGCTAAACGCTTAATTCTTCAAGTCCATCTTCGTTGCGTTTCTGTTCTCGCTTGCGCTTCTGTTCTCTCACATTGAGTTAGACGCGCGCGCCTCATTCGCGGGTACTTAGCAGGGAGCGAGAATAGGCAGCATCCACGCAGAGAATTCACTTCTTGATGTTTTCTTTATTTATATTTCCTACGTCGCGGGCCGCTGGAAAAACTTCAAGAAATCTCACGCATCTAACAACCAAAAGCAAACCTCCTACGTCCAATAAGTTGTAATCGTTATGAGGATGATTGTTTGAACGTATGATAGGCCGTTCGTCGATGGAACTTCCGTAAGAGCGCCGCTTATCCACGCAACAACTTCCCGACCGAGACTAAAGGAGAAAGAAATGAAGAAGTATTCAGTAGCAATCCTGACGGCCGTGTTCGGCATGGCTACCTTTGCGATGGACGCCAAAGCCCAAGGAACCAGTGATCAACTGCTTGTAAAGGTTCCCTATGATTTTGTCGTCGGGGGCAAAACCTTGCCGGCCGGAACCTACCGTGTCAGCCGCATATCTTTCAGCAACGAGGGCGAGCTGATCCTCAAGAATGTCGATAAAGGCGCGGGCGTGCTGCTCGGCGCGAGCATGTGGGAAGCTGCTCGCACGTCTAAACCCGAGCTTAAGTTCGAGCAAATCGACGGGAAATACTTCCTCAGTGGAATTCAAACCGAAGAACATGTATTTACTATTCCCGTTTCAAAGTCCGAGGTCATACTTGCGAAATCCCACCAGGGTTCAACAACCTCGACCGGCGCCGGAAACTAAGCTCGTTTCTTGCGTTTGCCGTCCTGCGCTTGGGCGGCTCGCACTTCTTAACCCAGCCCTGACGGGCTGGGTTAACTTGTGCCGCGCGTATGGCGCTCGATTGCGATTGCGTGGGTACACTTTCCTAAATCTTAGGTGACGTCGCCTACCTCAACGTCTCAAAGGAAAAAGTCGCAGAAGACTTGTTTGGTCGTTAAGCGTCGTGGTTAGCGTGGCGATTTCGTCCGAGGAATTATTCGTAGCGCAGGGCGACTAGTGGGTCGATGCGCGTGGCGCGGCGGGCTGGAATCCAGCAGGCGAAGAGTGCGATCGCCGTTAGCACCAGGACTACGCTTACAAAGGTGAGCGGGTCGTTGGGCTTGATGCCTACGAAGAGGCCGGCCATTACGCGAGTGCCTGCAAGGGCAATGACCAGGCCGAGGGCTAGGCCGATGCCGACTACTCCTAGGCCTTGGCGCAGGACCATTTTGAGGATGTCGCGGGGGGTGGCTCCCATGGCGATGCGGATGCCGATTTCCTGGGTGCGTTGCGCGGCGGCGTAGGCTACCACGCTATAAATTCCGACGACGGCTAGAATTAGGCCGAGGAGGCCCATGATTGTCGCTAACTGCGCGCCGAAGCGGAAGAAGAAGAAGCCGTTTGCGCCCTGAAGGGCTTGGTTCAGAGTTTGGACTTGCGTGATGGGGACGTTGGGGGCGAGTTCCTGGATTTGCGATTCGATTTGCAGGGCTAGATTTTCGGGAGGGACGGACGTGCGCACGTAGAAGGTGCGAATCGACTCGTAGTTTTGATCCAGAGGGACGTAGAAATACGGTTGCGGGTCTTCGGTTACGTTTTGATATTTTCCGTCCTGAACTACGCCCACCACTTCGATGAACGGACCTTCCGGGCCTTTGATACTGAAGCGCCTGCCGAGAGCGTCTTCCTTGGGCCAGAATTTGTTGGCCATATTTTGATTGATGATGGCTACCGCAGGAGCTTTTTCGCTGTCGGCATCGGTGAATTTTCTGCCGCGAAGTAGAGGAATCTGCAGGGTGGTCAGATAGTCGGGAGAAATCGGGTTGTAGGACATGTCCGCGGGTTGCTGGCCGGACTCGAGCGGATGGTCCTTAATGTAGACGCGATCGCCGGCGCTTATCACGCCCATCGGAACGGTGAAGGACTCGGCGACGGACTCGACGCCGGGAAGCGCCGCTACGCGGCTCTCGATCTCGCGATAAGTTTCGCGGCCGCGGGCTTCCTTGTAGCCGACCTGGCTGACGTCGACGGACAGGTCGAGAACGTGATCCGGATTGAAGCCGAGGCTGATTTTTTGCGCTTTATCCAGACTGCGGATGAAAAGGCCGGCTACAACCAGCAACACCAGCGAGCCCGCCACTTGAGCCGCGACCAGAGTATTTCTGGCGAGTTGTCGCTTCGGGCCAGAGGACGAGCCTCTGCCGCCTTCATGCAGGACGGAGATGACGTTGGTCCGCGAAGCCCGGAGGGCCGGCATGATTCCCACGACCAAGCCCGTGAATAAGACAATTCCGAGAGAGAAGAGGTAGACGCGGGCGTCCGGGTGAAAGTCAAACTGGATGGGCAACTCGGTCCCGAGATGGATGGAGCCTAGGAGACCAGCCGCCCAGCTGCCCAGGACGAGGCCCACGCCTCCGCCAAGCGCGGACAAAAGGATGCTCTCCGTGAGGTATTGCCGGACAAGACGGCCTTGGCCAGCGCCCAGGGCGGCGCGAATCGCCATTTCGCGCTGACGAACCGTGGCGCGCACGAGGAGTACGTTGGCGATATTAAAGCAGGCAACGAGAAGAACGAGACCGGCCATGGCCATGAAGGCGAGAGAGGCGGCTGGGACGGGATTCTCCGGGTCGGGTTCCGGGCGGGCGAGCTTTTCCGGGTAGAGCTGGACGGTAATGCCTTTTTCCGTGTCGGGGTGTTGCTGGGCGATGCGTTCCGCGACTACATTGAGGGAGGCTTGCGCCTGCTTGACGCTTACGCCTGGCTTGAGCCGACCCATGAGGGTGAGGCCGCGGTCGACGCGGCTTTCCCAGACCTTTTGAATGGGATTGTCGATATCTTCGCGGCTTTCGGCGCTGAATGGGAGGTAGGCGTCCATGTCGAGGACGGAGTAGGTGCCGTGGAAGTCAGGCGGGGCAACTCCAACAATCGTAAAGGGATGTTCGTTAACATCGACTGTTTTGCCGACGATGTCCGGATCGCTGGCGAAGCGCTTGCGCCAGTAGGAATAGCCCAAGACCATGATGGGGTCGGCGCCCGGAGTGCGGCCTTCCGTCGGAAGGATGAGGCGTCCGTAGGCGGGCGTAACGCCGAGCGCGGAGAAGTAGTTGCTGGAGACGCGGCTGATGATGCAGTGGTCGGCTTTCTTATCGGAGGCGACAGATACTAGGGACACGCGAAAGGCGAATAGGTCACTGAAGGAGTCGGTTTGGTCGCGCAGGTCCTGATAGTCAGGGTAGGAGAAATGATGATTTCCCGGGACGGCGGCTTGGTGAAGGCCAAGAACGGTGATCTGCTCGGGGTGCGGGACTGGGAGCGGACGCAGGAGGAAACCGTTTACGACGCTGAAAAGAGTGGTGTTAACGGCCATGCCGAGAGCGAGCGTGACGATGCCGACGATGGCGAAGCCGGGATTCTTGGTTAGTGTGCGGAAGGCGTATCGTACGTCTTTCCAGAAATTGAGCATTGAGGCGGGCTCCATTCAGCAACGGATATAAAGGTTGTTGCGCATTCGGGATGCCTGCGCGTATTAGTTGTTAACTCTATCAATGCGTGACGTTTACGCGCGATGCGGTTGACGTGCCGCGAGCCGGAAGTGTCCGAAAATGGGATTGCCGGTGTCGGTAGTGAACAGGGAATAGGGAGGCGCCGCCGGAAGCGACTTCGGGCTTGTATTTAACCGTTCGGTTAAATACAGTATCTAAGTGTCCGGCTAGCTCGCACAAATCTTGGGTGGGTTTAGGTGAACTTTTTGGTTTGATCGCGAAGAATCTGGAGGTTGCCTTCCAGGAAGTGCTTGATCAACTCCAAGTCTTTTGTGGAATAGCCGGAGGCGTGCTTCATGGCGGCGGCGGCGAGGCCTTCGTAGAGACGACCGAACCGCTGAAGGGCTTCGGGGCGGGGGCGAACAAAGACCTTGCGGCGGTCGCTGGGGTCGCGGAAACGCTCGACGAGCTTGGCTTTTTCGAGGCGGTCGAGGATGCCGGTGACGGCGCCGGTGGTCAAGCCGGTGGCGCGGGCGAGATCGCCGGCGGTAAGCGGCGGTTGGGCATAACGAGACATCAGCTCAAAGCATCTGGTATCAGTAACATTGAGGCCAAGCTTGCTGGCGATGGCCTGGTGGAGAAAGATCGAAGTGGTGCTGAGTTCGCGGCCGAGATCCATACCGACTCTCTGAATCAGGGAATGGCGTTTGCCCGGCGCGGCGGATTTGGTGATGTGTCCCATTTTATCTTGACAGCTAAATATCTCACAAACTAAGATAATTAACAAAAGAAAGAGTATATCCGAGTGTCGGCGCACTATAAAACAAGAGACAGCAGGTTCGGACGCGAGAGCAGAAACGTACGGAGAAATCGGACACCGTAAGGCGCGACCGGACGGGTGGCCACAAAGAGCGGTAGAATGAGAGCAGAAAACCAGGATCGCCCGTAACTTTTCGAACTGAAATTTCGTTAGGAGTAGTGGAAGGGCGTCTGGGATGGAGAGCAGGGCATTGATGGCGACAACAGAAATTCATCCAAAAGCGGACCTCGGGTCGCTGCGGATTCATGACAATCACCGTTCGGGCGGGCAGACAGGGAAGCGGCTGGGTTACGCGACGGCGGTGCTCGGATTGATCGTGATCATTGCCGGAATCGCGTTTGCATTCCGGAATCAGACGCCGACGGTGGAAATCGTGACGGCGCAGAAGCCGGATGTCGGCGGGCGCTCGGCAATTTTGAATGCGACCGGGTATGTGACGCCGCGGCGGCGGGCTACGATTGCGGCAAAGATTACAGGACGGGTTACCGGCGTGTTCTTCGACGAAGGGACGCACGTACACGCGGGCCAGTTGTTGGCTACGCTGGATGATTCCGATGTAAAGAAGGCGCTGGAAACGGCGAAGGCGAATCGGGACTCCGCGCTGGCAGCCATTACGGATTATCAAGTGCAACACCGATTCTCGGAAATTGAATTGCGACGCGCCGAGCAATTGCAAAAAGCCGGTGTGCAGACGCAAGAGCAATTGGACACGGCGAGCACCAATGTGGACAGCCTAAGCGCGAAGATCAATTTGGCGAAGCAGCAGGTACTGGGTTCGGAGATGCTGATTCGCGAGGCGCAGCAGGCGGTGGACAACTGCGTGATCAACGCGCCGTATGACGGGATCGTGGTGTCGAAAGATGCGCAGGTGGGAGAAATGGTGTCGCCCGTTTCCGCGGGCGGAGGATTTACGCGGACGGGTATCGCGACGATTGTGGACATGAACTCGAATGAGATTGAAGTGGACGTGAATGAGGCGTACATCGCGCGGGTGAAAGACAGACAGAAAGTGACGGCGATTCTGGACGCGTATCCGAACTGGGAGATTCCGAGTCATGTGAGGACGGTGATCCCGACGGCGGACCGGCAGAAGGCGACCGTTAAGGTGCGCATCTCGTTCGATAAACTCGATCCGCGGATTTTGCCGGACATGGGGATTAAGGTGACGTTTTTGAGCGATGAGCCGGTGAAAAAGGTGGCGGACGCGTCAGTGATTGCTGCGTTGCTTCCGAACGAAGCATTGCACGATGACAATGGCAAGAAAATTGTGTTTTTGGTGAAGAACGACAAACTGGAACGGCGGGCTGTTTCGGTGGGAAGCGCGCAAGGGGCGGAGACGGAGATTTTGTCAGGGATTGTGGCGGGTGACGCGGTGGTGGTGAAAGGGCCTGCCAATATGCAAGACGGGCAGGCTGTGCAGATCAAGAAATAGGAGCGGGGAAAATGATTCGAGTCGACGGGCGGAGCAACGGGAACAGTCTGATTCAAGTGCGGGGGCTCTCGAAGACGTACCGCAAGGGCGGTGAAGACATCCATGTGCTGCAGCGGCTCAATCTGGATGTCGATAAGGGTGACTTCGTCGGGTTCATGGGGCCGAGCGGATCCGGCAAGACGACTTTGCTGAATTTGCTGGGTGGGCTGGACGTGCCTACGGAGGGCAGCATCACCGTTGCGGGTGACGAAGTGACGCACATGTCCGCGAGCAAGCTGACGCAGTGGCGCGCGCGACACGTGGGATTTATTTTTCAGATGTACAACCTCATTCCGGTGCTGACGGCGTTTCAGAACGTGGAGCTGCCGCTTTTGCTGACGAAGCTTTCGAAGGCCGAGCGGCGCAAGCACGTGGAGACGGCGCTGAGCGTAGTGGGATTGCCGGATCGGATGAATCATTATCC
>Ga0209139_10000048_pt1 | contig 30565 bp, 20 predicted proteins | sample BogFormECP14_OM3_FD_188246 | JGI IMG/M metagenome (GOLD analysis project Ga0209139, IMG submission 188246) | Bog forest soil microbial communities from Calvert Island, British Columbia, Canada - ECP14_OM3 (SPAdes) (version 2) | ecosystem: Environmental > Aquatic > Freshwater > Wetlands > Bog ...
CCTTCATCTGGACCGCCAAAGCCGCCGACATCCTGGAGAAGGTCAAACGTGCCCGCGCATCCCTGAATAATCGGCAATCTGTATGACGCACTACACTAGTTTGTCCGGATCGAGCCGTATCTGGTACTCCTTCGTCTCGCCTCCGAGACTGGAAACATCCACGACTCCGGGAACCTGCTTGAACTGTTTTTCAAGAGTCCAGTCTTCGATCGACTTGAGTTCCATAACATCGATCTCCGGATTCTTGCTCTCAAGCGTGTAGAAGTAGATTTGCCCAACTGGGCTCCAGTCCGTGCCCAACTGCGGAACAAGTCCCGCAGGCAGCGAAACCATGCCCATTCTTTCGACGACTCTCTCGCGGTTCCAATTGTTTTCCGAGTCATCGTCGAAAATGAGCATGATGCTGGACAGGCCAGCCAGCGTGGTTGAGCGCAGATGCTGCAGGTGAGGAATGCCCGCCATCTGAATTTCGGTCGGGACAGTCACCTGCTGCTCAATGTCTTCTGCGGAATGCCCCGGCCATTGGGTAATGATGTTGACGTAGTTGTTAGCGACGTCCGGGTAGGCTTCAACCGGAAGGTTGTGAAACGACACGATCCCCCAGGCGAAGAGCAGTAACGCCCCACCCAGCACAAGGAATCGATTGTTCAACGCAAAATCGACGATCCGTCGAATCATTGCGCCTCCAGAGTCGCTTCCAGTTGGAGGACATTCGAGACCACCTTCTGTCCGGGGCTAATGCCGGAAAGAATCTCCTGCTTGTTTCCGGACAGCATCTGGCCCCCATGAACTTCCACCCGGCGAAACTTGTTATCGTCGGCAGGAACAAACACCCAGTCCCGGTCATGCAGATGCAGTACTGCAGACGCAGGGACAACGGCGTGGTCTTGCATGGTCTGGCTCTTGAATGTTGCCGTGACAAACATTCCGGCCTTAAGAAAACCGGGATTGCGAACCTCAACACGGACCTTCGCTATTCGAATGCTCGGATCGAGAATTGGTTGAATATCGGAAATTCGCCCGATCAGTTTTTTATCCGGATACGCGTTGGCAATGATGGTCGCGGATTGGCCTAACGCGATCTTTGGAAGGTCATTCTCGTAGACGTCGCAGAGGATCCACACGACGGATAGATCCGCGATTGTAAACATTGTGGAAGAGCCGGAAAAGGTCACACCTGCAGCGGCAGCGTTCGTCACATTTTGCGCGATGATAACGCCCGAAATCGGCGCATAAACCGGAACAACGCTCGACGGATGATCCTTCGTCACGCCGAGAGTGTTCAGCTGATCCTCGGCTGCGTTCAGATCTGCCTTGGCATCTTTTTCGGCGTCTTCAGCCTGCTCGAACATGCCGAGAGAAATCGCGCCGTGCGTGTAAAGGTCCTGGGCGCGAACATAGGCTTTGTCCGTCATCTGCTCGTCATTCACAGCCTTCAGATAAGCGTCGAATGCATTCGTAATGTCGGGACTCTGCACCTTCAGGAGCAACTGGCCTTTCCTGACGTCGTCTCCAAGACGCGCCTTAATGTCGACAACACGACCGCTCGCAAGCGAAATCACGGGAACTTCGCGCGATATATCCGGATTCACTGACCCGGTGACTCTCAACTCCGCAGGGGCTTCAATTTGATCCGCGAGGATCAGGGGAAACTGCTCCGGCTTATCAACGGTGACGAGACTCATGTCCCCCGTTTGCACAGCTTGAGCCGCAGGAGGCGCGCCATCGCTGGGGTTAAATTTCTTCTCGCATGCCGAGAGTGAAATGCACACGGCGAGGCAGCAGAAAGATCTCAGAACAGACTTGCTTGTCATTGAATTACCTCGCGCCCTGCGGCTAGATTCAACTGGCTCACGGCAGCCAGGTAGGCGCCGATCAGCTGTAGGTACGCCACTTGCACATTGCGGTAATCGCTCTGCGCATTCAGAAAATCCATGAGCGACGCTCCCCCGCGCTGATAGGCATACGTGACCGTTTCGCGGACGCGCACTGCCTGTGCCAGATACTTGTCCTTGTACGGTCGCAGCAGGATCAGGTTGCTGTTCACCTGCGCGTAAGCCGAATCGACATCGCCGAACACCTGTGCTCGCGCCGCGTCCGTTAGCTGCTGATTGCGGCTTATATCCAGCTGTGTGCGCTGTTTTTCTCCCTGGTTGCGATCGAAGACGCGCAGAGGAATGCTTACGCTCAGCCCTAGTGCCTGGTTGTCGTATGGATTGTTAAATGAGGGGTTGTACGTATACCACGCGGCGAACGTCGGATCCGTCGAACCATTGGCGATAGCGAGCTTGTGGTTTGTGTTCGCCTGTTGAACAGCTTCGAGCGCGGCTCTCAGATCAGGCCGGTTATCGAGAGCGACTTGGCGGAGAGTCTCAAGCGGTTGCAGCTGGTCGGTGAAATCAAAAGGGCCCTGCACGTCGAAGTGATCAACCGGCGTTCTGTCGTTCAGCAACTGAAGCAACTGAATCTTCGAAGTCCGCAGGTTTACTTCGGCAGTCTGCAGATCTGCTTCGTACTGCACCCGCTGCAGCTCGATCCTGTCCAGGTCGATCTGTGAAAGATCGCCTGATTTGAAGCGTATGCGGCTGATGTCAATGATGTGGTCGTAGTAGTCCAGTTCCTGATGGGCCAGGTCGAGGACTGCCTTTGCTTGCAAGGTTTGAATGAACACCGACCGCAGATTGAACAGCAAATTACGCTCAAGATCTTCATGCTGCGATTGGGCGATTTGAGTGCCCTCTTTTGCACTCTCCTGGCGCAATTCCCGCTTGTGATCGCGTTCATGCAGATAACTAAAATTGGCTTGATACTGCGCACCTGAAAGCGGTTGCCAGACTCCTTTATAAGGAGCGATCTGGTTCCCATCGGTCGCCAGAGTGAGCCCCGGATTCGGGCGAAGATACGCCGTGATCTCCTCGGCCTGCATTTCCTGCACATTGATTGCGTCTGCCTTCAATGTAGGATTGGCGGCTTCAAACCTCGTCTTGATCTGGTCCCACGTGAGACTCTGTTGAGCAAAAGCAAACAGGGGTGACGTCAGCAGAAGTCCCAGGACGGCGGGGACGCGGATGTTATACAAGGATTTTGTAATTTGCATTCGAGAACTCTTCGTGCTCACGAGCAACGGTTGGAGCACGTGCCCCTGAAGGCAGAAACGTCGCTCCCCTGGCAGACAGTTTTCAGCATAGGACGCTGATCACTGGCGACGGCGTTATCTTTCGGCGATCGCTCTGCATCTTTAGTGCCTGGAAGACCTATCTTTTGGTCAAACATCGTCTCCAATGCATCGTTTGTGAAGCAAAGGCGTCGGCGATATCTACAATGGAGCTAAGATTGCGGCGCACACTGCGCGGCAGCGCGAGAGCACATGCATTCGGCATTATTCAAAGGAGATCAGCGATCCGTTCTGCTCAGAGCAGGAGTCATGATCGTCGTGATCGCTCTTTTGGACTGGCGGGTCGTTGGCGAGATTCCGCTTGGGTTTCTCTACCTCGCTCCCATGCTGACGGTTGGCGTCGCGCTCAACCCCTGGGAGCTTAGTGCGGTCGCAGCCCTGTGCACTCTGCTTGCAGAGGTTTTCGATGACCTCGCATGGAACCTGCGAACAGGCCTCTCCCGCGATGTCCTCTACTACGCGGCATTTCTCGGAGCTGGTTTATATGTCCGGGGTGTGAGCATCAATCGCCGGGCTGCGTTGGAGCATCTTCATGAAATCGAACGCCAGCGGGATGCGCGCCGCGAAGCAGAAGATCAGTTGAGAGTCCTGATCGAAAGCAGCCCTGCGGCGATCGTTACAACCGACGCTCGTGGCAGCGTGCTGATGGCGAATGAGGCCGCACACCGCATGTTGAGCGTTCCGCAAGGAGAACTTCAGGGGCGTGTAATTTATCGTTATCTGCCCTCCCTTACGAACGTCTCTATGGATGAAGCCTCCCAGCAACACTTTCGTACGGTCATGCAGGCCCGTGCACAACGCGAGGATGGAGAGACTTTTCTTGCTGACATTTGTTTCTCTACCTATCGCACGAATGACGGATCGCGCCTCACCGCGATGGTGCTGGATGCCTCCGAGGAATTCCGAACGCAGGAAGTGTCTGGACTGCATCAACTGCTTGCCGGATCCAGGATCGCGATCGGCGCAGTCTCCCACGAGATTCGAAATGTGTCGGGGGCGATCGCCGCCGTTCATCAGAATCTCGCGCATTGCGGCTCGCTCAACGGGAATAAGGATTTCGAAGCGCTCGGAAATCTCATCGCCGCGCTGGAGCGTATCGCCAGGGTGAATCTTCGACAGTCAAGCGATCAGGCTACAGAAGTTGATCTCGCGGCACTGCTTGATGAATTGAAAATAGTGGTTAGCCCATCCCTGCAGGAGGAGAACATCGCGGCACACTGGAATATCGAGCCGGGTTTGCCGTTTGTATGGGCAGACCGGCCAAGTCTGATGCAGGTGTTTCTGAACCTCATTACCAACAGCGTCCGGGCCCTTTCCAAACAAGGTGATCGAAGTCTTTCTATCACGGCAAGAAACCACGGCAACCATGTCCTGGTGGAATTTGCCGACAATGGCGGCGGGGTTGCCCATCCGGAAGACCTCTTCCGACCGTTTCAGGCTGGAGCGGCGGCCACGGGCCTGGGACTCTACCTCTCGCGCGGATTTGTGCGGTCCTTCGGCGGTGAATTGCAATATCTCGCAATTCCCAATGGCGCCTGCTTCGTCGTCAATTTAACCCCGGCCTCATCGTCGGGCCAGAGCTAGCCAATGGATACCATTCGCATACTCATGGTGGACGATCATAGCCTCTTTCGAGAAAGCCTGAGCAGGCTTCTGGAGACAGATCCCGCGTTCCATGTCGTCGGGCAATGTGGGACAGTCAGAGAAGCCATTGCTACATACTCGGAGACGCCGACCGATGTCATCCTGCTCGACTACGATCTTGGGCAGGAGCAGGGATCGCGCCTGCTGCCCGAGTTGAAGAGCCGCCTCGGAACAGCAAAGGTTTTGATGGTCACTGCTGGCATGTCCGATGCAAATACCCTCCAGGCAATGGAAGCCGGCGCCTCAGGAGTATTTCTAAAGCACAGCAGCCTCGATCAACTGGTGACCGCTATCCATCAGGTCGTAAAGGGCGAGATCTGGTTGGACACGGGGATCGTTCATTCTCTCTTCGTAGATAGAAGCGCGCGACGAGGGAGTTCCGATCGCGCACAGCCTCTCACGTCCCGCCAGAGCGAGGTATTAAGAGGCATTCTTGACGGGCTCACAAACAAGGAGATCGCCTGGAATCTCAAGGTTTCCGAAAGCTCGGTGAAGGCCGTCATTCAGGAGTTGTTTCACAAGGCTGGAGTAAGAACCCGCAGTCAGCTAGTCAGAATTGCGATTGAAAGTCACTCCTCCGATTGGCTAAGGTCCGACAACGACCGACTGAGACCCGCGTAAGCCTTTACGCGGAGTGAATGTGTGTTGAGTGTGAGTTGTGCATGTCGATGGCAATGGTTCTGGACATGACCTGCGCAACGCGCGGATCAACAGCCCCACCCGCCGCATGCAGCCACGCGGGCCCGAGCAGCATGGCGCCACCGGCACCCACCGCAGTCGTCATGAATTCACGTCGCGAGAGACTTGGAGAACTATTCTCCATACCGCTCACAGTAGATCACTTGCAATGGCGGAGATGACAGGCGCCTCGCCGGCTCTGCCTGCCGCAATCAGATGAAAGGTCGTTTTCACCGAGCCTCCGCTTCGTATGATGTCCTTAATTGCAGCGATTTAAGGACTCCTAATCGAAAAGCTGAGCATGCCCCAATTCGACTGCCTTTGTTGCGCAAAAGAGCGGACTGCGATAGGGTTAAGGGCGATATTCATTTTTTGTAAGTGAAATCTGGAAATCCCGCTGCTCAAAGTCGTGGCAACGCGCACAGTTGTTGTTGATCGCACCGATTGTTCTTAGCTCTTTGACTGATCATTCGTATAGGTGTTGGAGCAACATGCACTATTTTCTGTACGTTGACGTCTCAGTAGTTCCTTATAATTCCACTCTTCGCTCCCTAAAGAGCGACGCGCACCAATCCGGGCTGCGCCTTCATCGTTTCCGAATCACAGCTTGTTGTAAGTACTAGTTTTCTTCCGAGGAATCCCCGAAACAAATCATCTAAAGCGAGCTCATCTCGTTCAGGATGGACGAACGAATCCTTATTTTTACTTCGAACAGTATTTACTGGAGGTCTAAATGCAAATCCGAATGACGCGATGGCTGCAGTGCCTTGCCATCATTGTGGCTGCATTGACGTTGTGGGCAGTACCGGGCAACGCTCAAACCTTTCGTGGTGGAATCAGTGGCATTGTGACGGACACTTCTGGCGCAGCCGTTTCCGGAGCCAATGTACAGGCTGTCAACGATGACACTAGACAGCTGCATCAAACCGTATCTTCCAGCGCAGGTGAATTTACTTTTGAAGATATACCCCTCGGCAACTACACCATTACTGTCTCCGCAACAGGTTTTCAAACCGTAAAGACAACCAAAGTTCCCGTATCGGCAGGGGCTGTTTATAACCTGCCGGTGAAAGTTTCGCCCGCATCAGCCAACACAACGGTAGAGGTAGTGGCTTCAGCTCTAGCTTTGGATACTACATCGCCCACGCAGACCAGCACTATCGCGGCAAAATCGATGCAGGATGTTCCGCTGAACGCCAGAGACTTCACACAATTAATCGCCCTCACGCCTGGCTTTGCCGGCTATTCTGCAAACGGCACGGATGGCTCATTAAACGGCACACGCGCCAACCAGATCAATTGGCAGATTGATGGTGTAGACAACAACGATGCATGGCACAACATTCCAGCTGTGAATCAGAGCGGTGTGTCCGGCATTGCCGGCGTCATCCTGCCGATCGACGCGATCGAGTCCTTTTCCGTCCAAACGCAATCCGCTCCTGAAGCGGGACGCAACCCCGGCGGCACCGTCAACCTGGGTCTGAAGTCTGGCACAAACCAGTTCCATGGAACGGCCTACTACTTCAACAGAAATGAATTTTTTGGAGCAGGTTCTCCGTTTCAAGATACAAAGCAGAAGGTCCGTAACTACAATGTCGGCGGCTCCGTCGGCGGGCCTATTCTCCGGGACAAGCTATTTTTCTTCGGCGCCTTTGAGAAACAGGATTTTGTAATCGGAGTTTCAGGCCTGTCCACTCAACCATCCACCGCTTATCAGGCACTGGCCGAAGCTTTGCTGACTGAACACAATGTGCCAATCAACAGCGCAACCCAAAACTTGCTGAACACGATGTGGCCGGCAAGCGCGCTGACCGGTCCGGCGGCGCCCAACAATTACGCAAGCCCTGACCCTGAATATGGCTACAGTTACAACGGTCTGTTCAAACTCGACTACAACATCAACGACCACAACAGCATTTCATTCCACTGGTTTTCAGGCGAAGGAAATTCGGCAGCTCCGGCCGGTTCCAATCTGCTGTGGTACTACCAGACTGCGCCGACGCACATTCAGAACTACGCAATTGTTGTGAACTCGCAGCTATCGCCTTCGATTACCAACCAGGTCCTGGTCGGCGTGAATTATTTCAACCAGGTCTTCCTCGACCTCAATACGGACTTCGACCCGATCTCACTCGGCTTCAATACTGGCGCATCGATACTCGGCGCTCCCAATATTAACCTCGGCGAGCAGGCGTCGTCTCAACTCGGACAAATCGGTGTCACTCCTCCGCTCGGACGCAACGATATCACTGGGCACATAACGGACGCACTTTCGTGGACAGTCGGCAGACATCAGTTCCGCTTTGGTGGAGAATTCCGCCAGGTACAGCTCGACGAGTTCTATCACACAGACCAGCGCGGCTCTTTTATCTTTTCTGGAACGCAGGGGCCATGGGCCACCAATCCTACCCCGAGCGATCTGAATGCAGATACCAACACGCTCATCCTCGCCGATTTTCTCGGCGGCTATCTACAAAAAGGCACCATCGCTCGCGGAGATCCGGAGCGGCAGGTCTTCGTCAACACTTTCTCTCTCTTTGGCCAGGATGCCTGGCAGCTTTCGCGCAAGTTCAACCTTAACTACGGCATCCGGTACGACTACGAAGGCCCTCTCCACAATGGCAATAAGGACCTGTCCGTCTTCGATCCCAGCAAAGGCGGCATTGTCTTTCAGGGTGCAGGGATCGACTCGGTCTATCCGCCCGTCTATACGAGCGTAAGTCCACGCGTTGGATTTGCATGGCAGCCGAAGGAGGATGGCAGCATTGTGATTCGCGGTGGCGCTGGACTCTTCTTCGACACGCCGAACCTGAATATCTTCCTGTCGCAAAACCCCGGCAATGGTGGAGCAGTCGGCCTTCAGGGAAATCCTGCCGGACCGAACCCCGTCCTGACCCTCGGAGTTCCCCAACAAGTGATCGTGCCTGGTCAGTTGCTGGCTCCAACGGGAGCAGATCCGGCGACGGAGTGCGTCGTTACGCCTGATAATGTAAGCCCCTGTGGCCTATTTTCCGTCAGCCAGAATCTTCGCAATCCGCACGACGTGAATTACAGCCTGAATATCCAGAAAGCTTTTGGCTCGAAAGTGGTTGCACAACTCGGCTATGTCGGCGCCACAGGCAGAAAGCTAATTTTGCTTCACGACATCAATCAACCGGCTCCTAACGCTGCCGGATCTAACGTGGATCCTTATGTACAACAGATCAGCCGTCCCTACTCTGCTGCGTTCCCGGTTTATGGAGCCATCAACGAAGCTGCCAGCGTCGGCGACTCGAACTACAACTCGTTACAGGCTGTATTGCGCATTCAGAGCTGGCACGGCCTTAGCACCCAGGCCTCATACACATGGAGTCACAGCTTGGATGAAGGCACGCAATGGCGCAACGTCCTTCCGCAAGACAGCACAAACATCAGAGGTGATTACGGCAACAGCGACTATGACGTCAGAAATACTTTCAGTACATATGTGACGTACGAAGTGCCGGGATCATCCACAGGCCCGCACTGGCTGACGCATGGCTGGCAGCTGAATAGCCTGATCTCCCTTCACGGTGGTGAACCTTTCTCCGTTTACAGTTCTTCTGACAACTCAGGAACAGGAGAGGGATTCCAGCGTGCCGTGCAGGTTTTGTCTGACCCATATGCAGGCGTGAGTCATAAGTTCGCCAACCAGCAGGTAACATGGGTCAACCCGAACGCATTCACAGATGGGCCTACGGGAACATTTGCCGGTGCAGCGAGGCGAAACCAGCTCTTTGGTCCTGGATTTGAAGATGTTGATTTCTCCGTTTTCAAAACGGGGAGCATCGGCGAACGAGTCAAAGTACAGATTCGCGTCGAGACGTTCAATCTTTTCAACCGAAAGAACTTTGCTCCACCTTCCAACACGGTCGGTTCGAGCTTCGGCATAATCTCTGACACAATCGGTGATTACAACGGGGCTCCGGGAATTGGCCCCGGTGAACCATTCAACACGCAGCTAGGAGCAAAGATCATCTTCTGATGATGAACCTGGGCCTGCTGATTCAATCAGGCCCAGGACTCCTGTCTAATGCCGAATGCTGGGAAAAGATCTATCCAGAATCTAGTGTGCCAAAACGGCGATTTGGCATTCATTGAGGGTTAAAATCCTTATGATTCGGTGAGACCAACTTATTCGTCGCGCAGCAGGATCATCGGGTCGACAGCGAGAGCGCGCCGGGCGGGAACCAGGGCGGCGGCGACGCCTACGCAGAGCATGGTAAAAATGACGCCGCCGAGGATGACCGGGTCTTTGGGCGTAGCCTGATACACGATAGACGAAAGAACACGCGTGGCCAGTACGCCAAGGATCATCCCCGCTATCGAGCCAATGGCGAGCAAGCGGAAAGTACGCCCGAGCGCTGCGCCGAGCACCTTACGTTGCCCGGCTCCGAGGGCTATGCGGATACCGAGTTCGCGGAGACGCTTGCTGACGGTGTAGGCGGCCATGCCGAAGATGCCGGTAATGGCGAGCATTGCGCCCAGTAGCCCGAGCACACCAAGCGAAACGGTGGCTACGCGCGCGGCGAAGAGAGCGGAATCCAACTCGTTGTACCAGGTTCTGATTTCAAGCGGCAACGCCGGATCGAGGCTGCGCATCGAGCGTTGCAGTGCTGTGGCGATCTCCTGCGGATCACGCTGTGAGCGGACAACGAGCCAGGTATCGCTGGAAGGGTGCTGAAGGAAGGAAAAGAACATGGCGGGCTTGGGATCTTCGGTGAGGGTTTGGTACTTGCCGTCTTCCACCACGCCTACCACCTCTGCTCGGTTGCCGCCCCAGAACTTGAAATGGCTACCTACTGCTTTGTCGGCGGACCCGAAGACCTTGCGAGCAAATTCGCGATTCACGACGGCCACGATAGGAGCCTTGTCTTCATCGTGCATGGTGAAGGTCCTGCCGGCTAGGATCGCAGTCCCGGCGGCACGGAAATAGTCGGGCGATACATTGAAGTTCTCGGCATCGGCTGCAGCATTCGTCGGGCGGAAATCAGTAGTGGTGTCGGTGTATACGTCGGAATCCCCTCCGCCGATACTGAGCGGAAGCCGGTCGGCATATCCCACAGCAGCGACACCGGGGATTGCGGCAGCGGCAGCGAGCATGCGCTTCTGCATCTGCACGCGCTGGGCGGCATCATATCCAGCCATCTGCAGATCGGTGTGTACGAGCATCACTCCCTTCGGCTGAATTCCGTAGTTGCTCTCAAGCGAACGAGCCAGGCCGCGCACGGCGACGAGCGAAGCGGTGACTAAAACGGCGCAAATGGCAATTTGCAGACCGAGCAGTACGTCGCGCAGGGTAAAGCGGCGTGTGCTACCGACGCTTGTGCTTCCGGAGCGAATGATTTGCCAGGGATCGGAGCGGAGAATCTGGCGGACAGGGACCAGGCCGAAGAACAGCCCACTGAAGACAGCCAGCAAAAAGGCCAGAGCGTAGGTGCTCACGTCCGGATTGACCGGCACATTGATCGGGATATTCGGAATCGGCCGCCATGTGCTGAGGGCACGCAGGATGACCACGGCTCCCGCCATGCCGCAAATACCTCCAGCCAGAGAAACCAAAACGGCTTCCGTGAGGAGTTGGCGAAGGATAAGCTGCCGGCGCGATCCGAGAGCCATGCGGACTGCGATTTCGCGCGAGCGATCCGCCGCCCGCGCTGCGAACAGGCTACCAAGATTGGCGCACGCGGCCAGCAGGATAAGACCCGCCAGGAGCATGAGTCCTAGCATGAATGCGCGCGTAGGCCGGCCGAGTGTATTTCCGGCGAGTCCTGGGCGGGATAACGAGAATTTCAGGCCATCATCGGATTTGGGATAAGTCTTCGCCAGCGAAGCTGCAATGGTGTTCAAATCCGAGGTAGCTGCGGCTGGTGTCACACCGGGCTTGAGGTGGCCGATCGCCCAGGCGTTATGGTTGCCGCGCTCCTCGAGCGAATTCCAATCGCTGATTTGGGGCGAATCGATGATAGGAGCCCAGAGATCGGGCGCGAAGAAGAGTTCGGTGCCGCGGAAGTCCGGCGGAGCTACGCCGACGATGGTGTAGGGATGCTTGTTGATCTGTACGGTGCGGCCCACTGTGGCAGGGTCGCCGTTGAAGTGGCTGTGCCAAAGCGCGTAGCTCAGAACGATCTCGGGCACGCTGTTCGGCCCGTGCTCTTCGGAAGCATGGACGAAACGGCCAAGATAGGGCTGAACACCCAGGGCATCGAAGTAATTGCTGCTTATGGTATAGGGCCAGACGACGGAGGGATTTCCGTGGCCGGTATCGAGCCCAACGCCGCCCATGATGTTATATAGCACCAGCGAGTCGAAGCTGCGGTTTCTGTCGCGCAGGTCGCGGTAATCCGGATACGACTCCGATGGAGATGTATCTGACCCATAGGCGCGTTCCAGCATGAACAACGTCTCAGGGTGCGGCACGTTGAGCGGTCGCAGGATCAACGCATTCAGTACGCTGAACACGATTGCATTCGCGCCAATGGCCAAAGCCAGCGTGAGCACGGCGGTCATGGCGAATCCAGGCGCTTTTCGCAATTGTCGTAGAGCGAGTCGTATGTCGGCGTTCATGCTCCCCCTCGTTATGCTCGTGAGCTTTGAGTGCTCGGGCCTTGATCGGTTGTACGCTCATTCAAGAGCTGCGGTTCCATTTTGGCGCGTTCTCGACGAGTGACTCGGCAATCTGGCGAACATCGACGAGAGATTATCGGCGAGAGGCCATCGTGGCCAACAACCGTGGACGCGCATTCGGGCGTGTCCACGGACACTCCGCGATGCAGATCCCACAAGACGCAGCCTCTGCAAAATAGGGTATGCACTTGTCGAAGTCCACATACCAGCGTTCTACGCCGCGCACCATTTGCTTCTGTTCGGAAATCGCGCCAGGCGGGCAGGCCTTTGTACACGCCTGACACGTCTTGCAGAATTCGTCTGCTCCAAATCGATCAGGTTTCGTGGCAACGAGCGGCATGTCTGTGGTGACACCAGCGAGGCGAACGCCCGCCCCGAATTGTCGATTGATCAAAGATCCATGCTTGCCGAGCTCTCCGAGACCTGAGGCAATCGCCGGCGGAATCAAGGCAAGAGCACCAGCCATCGGTCCGGGATAGGGATTGGCGTTATAACCCTGAGACCGAATCCAGTTGGAAAGCGCATATGAGGCACGAGTCCCCCGCGCATATTGATCCCCTACATCACAGACGCCGACACCATTTGTCTCGTCCGACGGAACTTCTTTCAGCCGTTCATAGTTGTGAGCGAGCGCCAGGACAATGACCCACGGCTCATTGATCGTATATCCCTCGAAGACGTACAAGGGATCCATTGGCGCAATGCCAACCGCATCTGCCTCATGGGATAGCGCGAACGATGTTGCCTCGGCAGCAAGCTGCTCAGCCGTGGCTTCATCTCGCACGTCGGCAACAGGAATGAGCTCAGGATAGTCATACGCGGCCTGAAAAGCCGCTCCGGCACCGGGACATTTGCGCGAGCTCTGTCGGGCTACGATCTGCAATTCACCATATGGGTGCCGATCAGGCGGATGCCAGAAAAATGGAGACGGCCTGCGGGGAGTTGTTTCACCGAGCCCGTTGATCGGATTGCCCGACACTTTGAGTAATGCGACAGTTTCCGGTTTTGGCTGATAGCTTCCCCGTTTTGGGCGTCGTGGATTGGATTGACTCACAATAGTTCGCTCTCGTCGACGATTGCAATAGTGTAGGTGGCTAGTTAAGAAAACGGCATCAGCCGAAAGTTTGAGCTTGGCTAGCGACGTCCAGCCGAACCTAAATAGCCATGCTCGGCCAGCATTGCTGCTCGCTGCCGATAAAAGTCGGGATCCAACGGAGTCCAGGCGGCAAGACCATCGACATATCGGTTCATCATGCAGAAGTTGGCGGCGATCAGGACTGTATCATGAATTTCGAGATCGGTTGCGCCGAATGATCGGGCTCGTTCAACATCTTCTGCAGTAACGTTCTTGCCACCTTGCTGCACTTTGCCTGCAATCACGAGCAGTGCCTTCATCTTGTCGGAGATTTGTGCGGAAGAGAAATCACACTTGACCTGATTGACCAGAGCTTCATTTCCATTGAGAAGGTGCGCAGCTAATGCGCCATGAATGCTCTGACAATACTGGCAGTCGTTTTCAGAAGAGACGAATGTACCAATCAGTTCCCGTTCGGCCTGCGTGAGAGTACTAGGGCCTCGCAGCAGTATCTCAGCGAGTTCGTTAAGAGCTTTTGCCGTCTCAGGACGGAAGATCATCAGGCCGCGTGGCCCGGGCAGGTCTTCTGCTATTGGAATATGTGGCATAGACAATTGTCCTTTTGAGCTTAGATAGCCGGATCGATCGCCGGATCTGCGCCTGAAATAGCTGAGCGCTTGTCCGATACGTTTGAAGACTGATGAGCAAGCGTTTCATAGCGTGGGAGCAGAAACATGAGAATGCAGGGAACCAGTGCCGGCACCGCTAGAAGTTGAATCGATAATGGACTGTAAGAACCCAGCACATCGAAAACACGGCCAAGAATAATCGGCCCGACTGCACCGCCTATCGCGAACGATGTCCAACTCAGAGCGTAAAGAGTAGAAAACTTTCGCAAGCCGAAATACCGGCTCAGCAGATAAGGCGTCACGTCACCCTCACTGCCCATGCTGAAACCGATCAGGATGGCAGCAGCCAATCCCATCGGCAGTGTTGTCGCCACCGAGAGAAGAACGATGCCCGCGGATGACAGTAGCAGCATGATCTGTGAGACGCGCGGTCCGAAGAAGCGATCCAGAAATGCGCCAGTGGCAAGCCGCCCGATGACGCCCGATCCACCGATGGCTGAAACGGCCCAGGCTGCGCCGCGTACGGAGACTCCGCGGTCGGTGAGCAGCGCGGCGAGGTGGGCGATCGCGCCATTCACACCGATAGAGTAAAAGCACACGGTGATCATGAGAATCCAGAAGGTTCTGCTGCCAACCGCCTCGCGTACGGATTGGCCGGTGTTCACAGAATCATGCTCGATAGATTCGGCGGCGGGTCGCTCACGCACGAAAAGCGCGGTGAGTGGGAATCCTACTACGAAGGCGATGCAGCCGACTCCGACATATGCGACGCGCCATCCGTAGTTCGAAATCAAGGCTTGGGTGATTGGCGGCAGCAGCATTGCGCCGCATCCTCCACCAGCAAGCATGACGGCGAAAGCCATCCCGCGCCGCTTGGTAAACCAGCTTGCGATTGCGCGTGAATAGCCTAGATATGCGGTTCCGTTACCTGCAATTCCCAACATGAAAAAGACTGCATAAAAATGCGCGATGGAACGGGTCAGCAGTGCTAGTGAAGCGAATGCGGCTGAGAAGAAAAAGATACAAGGAAGAATGATTCTTCTTGGGCCGTAACGGTCGAGCAGATGTCCAAGGGCCGGAGAAACCGCAGCAACGGTTAGCGCAGCAATGCTGAATGCAGCAGAGATGGATTCGCGACGCCAGCCGAACGAAAGTGACAGCGGCTTGAGATACAGTCCGAAGGTGTAGGGAATAATGGCGGCGAAGCTGACCATTACGCCGAAGAAACCAGCGAGGACAACTCGCCAACCGGGATAGCCGATACGGGACTCGCATTCCATCAAGGATGTTTCTGTTTGTGTGAGGGCCATTTCGTCGCCTAGAAGAGAAACTTCAGTGCAAACTGCGTCAGGCGCGCGGGACCGGCCTGCAGAATTCTGCCGAAGTCGGACGAATTAAGGTCGGCAATCGGCAGTGCGAAATTGGGATGGTTCGCCACGTTGAAGGACTCAGCGCGGAATTGCAGATGGAACCTCTCGGTCAGTTCAAAATTTTTGAACGCTGACAGGTCGACATCTGCGTATGCAGGTCCGCGTGAAGCATTTCGACTCTCATCTCCAAATTGTCCAGCCTGCGTTTGCAGATTCAGGCGTTGGAATGGAGCTCGGCTGATCCATTGATCGACTGTGTGTGGTCCGTCGCTGGGATTGCCAATGAGATTGGGCCGGCTGGCGTAATAGCCCGAGATCGGTGGCGCTGAGGCTTGCAGGGAAACGTTCGTGCTGTCATACACAGTGAACGGCGTGGCCGAGTTGGCGCTCGCGATGCCATTCAATTGCCAGCCATCGAGCATAAGCTTTTTAAAGCCCTGCATCTTGCGCGCGAAGGGAATCTCCCAGGTGGCGCTGACTGCGAGACGATTTCTGGCATCGAAAATCGACGGGCCATGTTCAGCTTTGAGATCGAAAGGATTTTGAGCGAGATCGTTTTCACCGCTCAAAGGTTTGGCCGATGCTCCTTGGAGGTTCATCGAGGAAAGATAGTCGAGAGTCTTCGACAGCCAATAAGAAACGTTGAAGGACAGACCATTGTCATAGCGATGCGACAGACTCACCTGACCGGCGTTATAGGTCGAGTTCTGCCCATAGGTCAGCTCGGCGATTGTTGCATACGTGCAAGGACCGTTGTTGGGCTGGCAACCAGCGTAGACGCGACGGCGGTCTGCATTCTGCGCTGTTGCGCCGGGCCCATAGACAGCAGGATTCGCGTCAATGTTGCGCGGCAGGTGTGTACCTTTTGTTCCGACATATCGTACTTCGAGAACATAGTTTTTCGCGAGTTCACGCTGAACGGAAAGGTTCCAGTCCTGAGCGTTGGAGGGTCGCGCTTTGTTGTCCATGACAAACGGCGTCGAGGGGTGCAGAAATGTATTCGGTGCGGGTATAGGAACGTTGCTGTATGGTGAGGCAAAATCTAGAGTCGGCGGTGTAATCTGTTCGAACTGCGCCCACGGAAGCGAACTGATCGGGGCTTGAGAAGTCACCCCCGACCCGTTGGCGAAAGGATCATAGAAGATGCCGTAGGCGGCGCGAATCGACCAATGGCCTCCTCCGGTTGGGTCCCAGACAAAGCCAATCCTGGGCATAAATCCTTTGTAGTAGCTTGGCGCGATTCCCGCTGATACACCGGGATCGCCGGGAAATAGAACTCCTGTAGGCGCATCCGGCATGACATGTGATTGCACGCCAGGAACAAATGCATTTAGCCGATTGCGGGTTTCTGTGTTCGGATTGATGATCTCGTAGCGCAGTCCATAGTTGAATGCGAATCTGCTGCGCACACGCCACTCATCCTGGTAGTAAAAGCCGGTTCCCCAGTTGCGCACATAACGAGTAAAGTCGCCACGCCCCTGATAGAAGACAACCGGGCTTCCGAGCAGAAGATTAGCGAAGGCGTCGTTCGTGGGAAATGTTGACGCAAAGATAAAGAAGGCATTCGGGGCGATCGACTGGAAAAGATTCATCTGGTTGCGACGAAACTCAGCACCCACCTTGATCGAGTGATTGCCATGGAACCATGACAATCCATCATGGACCTCGTATGTATTCTGGACAGAGGTTCTGGGTCCGGTGATGGCTCCGCCAACAGGCGTATATCCGGCAAGGTTGAAGAACGGCGGCCCTTGTCCTATCGCTGATGCTGAGTCGTAATCGAAGCCGAGCGCTCGCGGCGGAGTTTGATTGAGTCTCTGATCGAAGAGGAACTCATAGCGAAAATAGGAGGCCTCCACTGCGTTCGTCATAGTCGAAGACAGCAAGTAGGTATTCGATCCCACAACCGAATGCGCTGTGTAATCGTCGCGCGTTGGGTATCCCGGCAAATCAGTACCGCGCACCGAAACAGGATTAATGTTGTAACCGGTGTAGTAGGAATACCGCGTAAAGTACTGACTCTTATCCGACTGATGCAGATCGAGACGAATGCCAACCTGATCGTCATCGTTTGTGCCCATAACGATTGCCGTGTAAACGGAAGGGGTGGTATTACCCGTTGGATAGAGATTGGCAACGTTCACAGCTACAGGATTAAAAGCAGCTGAAGGAATTTGGTTGTTGGGGAATGGTACGCCACCCGCTGCATAATTAATCAGCGGATAGCCCAGGCCCGAAAAATCCCCGTTCTTTTCCTCAGTAGTCGGAACCGTGGCCGAAGTGGTAATTCCCTGGTGGTTACGGAATCCCTCGTAATAAGTAAAGAAGAAGAGACGGTCTGTTCGTATAGGTCCACCAACAGTTGCGCCGAACTGATTTTGCTTGAGCGGTTCAATCCTTGGAGAAAAGTAATTTCTCGTATCGAGAGCGTCGTTGCGGAAGAACTCATAAGCTGTTCCGTGAAACTCGTTTCCGCCGGCACGAGTCACAACGCTGGTCGTAGATCCAGTGTTTGCCCCGTATTCAGGAGGCGCTGTATTTGTCAGAATACGGAATTCCGCAATTGCATCGATTGGAATCTTTAGCGCAAATCCTCCATCCATGCGGTTTACATTCTGCACGCCGTCCAGCAGGAAATTGTTGGCCTCGGGGCGCTGCCCGTTAACGGCATACGATTGCCCCGTGCGCAAAGAGCCGCCTTCCGTGGCCAATCCTTGCGAGAGCGGCGCGACCCCTGCCTGCAATAGTCCGAGCTGTGCAAAGTTGCGCCCATTCAAGGGAAGATCCAGCACTTCCTTGCCGTCTACGACCTTGCCCAGAGTGTTCGTCGATGTATCGATAGCTGACGACGCTCCCTCAACCGTGATGGACTCCTTTACGGTGGCGAGGACGAGAGATAAATTCAGTTGAGCCGTTTGGCTCACAGCGATATCGATCGGGGCCTGCGAAAAGTGGGCAAAGCCGGGAGCATCTGCGGTCAGCGAATAGCGACCGACATTCAGCAGTGCAAAACGATAGCGGCCCTCGGCATTCGATGTCTGCGTCCGCATCGAATTGGTGTCCAAATCTTTCACACTAATTGTGACACCCGCGATTGGCGCGTCTTTGCTGTCACTCACCAGTCCTTCCAAAGCTCCCACCGCGTCCTGGGCATACAGAGCCGAAACAGAGCAGATAGCCAGCAACATGGCTGTGAAAACGATTCTTAAGGGGAAAGAAACAGATACAGAGCGGAGAAAGCCGCGGAGAGAGCGGGGAATTCGACCAAGCATGACTAGCCTCACAAATGGAAAGACAAATCTTCGCTGTGACCATGCTTTATGTGGCCCGGATATTCTCCTGCGGAAGCTGTATCACAACGTTGCTGCCACCTTAGAGACTTAGCTCGGGACTGTCTTCGACCCGGAGATGGGAATTGGTATCCATCAATGGATGGATCAAAGAAGGGAAACCGCCATCCACTCTACTTCTCAACGTGTCGTGGAATTCTTGGGATGCCCGCTGTGGAGTTTTGCGGTTATCTGGCAGTGAGCGCTATAGATGTCGGGTCGTATGATTCTCACTAAGCTGGAGTATCCTCGTTTTTTAGAGAATCGAGTACAGAACATGCCTGGAGACATGCTCAAGACCGTGGGTGCTGGCATCGCGGGAAAAGTACGCGATGAGATCAGCGAAGAATTAGTTGGTCTCGCCGCAGACGTTGCCAAACGGGAACTTGCACATCGCCACGGTGGACACATTGAGGAACCTTACGCGGCTCCTGGATGCGGTGTCTTTGATCCCCCTGTACATGGCGCACTCAGCCGTACTGTCACGGAGGAAGAGATCCGCCTGCAAACACCCGGAGATTCACAGCAATCGACCGCCCAAGGCTCTAAGGCCTAGACTGCCACGACTCCGTTCACGCAGGCGTGTCACGTTGCGGAGGAGCCGATCGTCTGTAAGTTCAAATGACCGTATCAACGACTAGTTCGAACGTCAGCCGTCATCTGTTTGGAGTGGCGACTTCGGGCCATTGGCATCATCACGCTGGCCTGGCATGACTACAACGGTGGGTCAGGTATTCGGTTCGAGACTGTATCGACAGAAAAAGACGCTGGATTGCTATCGCGATAGTTCACAGATCCAGTTGACCTCCCAGGTCTTTCCACCGTCCGGCGAGAAAGATTGCTCCATGCGCGCTGATTTTGGCGAGATGTTCAACCATACATACCGCACAAGAATGGCCCGGCCTTTGTATGTATCCTGGGCGTAGAACTCACCGCGATTACCATCGAATTGCCCGATCTGAGGCGGGAACGCAAGCGTTCCATTATCAAGATCGAGCAGATAGATAGACCACTGGTGGGTCTCTGGATTGTAGAGCCTGAGTGTCTGAGCTTTAATACGGAGATTCTTTTCCGAGTTACGAACGTCAAATTCTTCGAAGTTGGCGTTGCTGTCGAGCAGTTTCTTGTGATTCGAGATGCCGTCATATTCAATCCACGTATTCGAGCCATTCAGGCGATCGGGAAGCCGGCGAACGTGAGCTTTCCAATCGCCGATGAGGAAGTCAAAGTCATGAGCTCCATCCCGCTGCTGACCGGCTGTTGCCGTTGCTGACGAACTCTGGGACCAGCCTGTTGTACAGATCGAGCAGTTAAAGAGAATTGCGGCAAAGATTGTGGGTACGAGAAAGCTCAGCGTTTGCAATTTCGTGCCCGCCATCCTCTCAAGCACTCAGCGGAAAGCGCAAGCCGATGACGCGAACCGATCAAAAAAAGCGACCAACCGTGTCTGCCCCACCCGCTCTGGTCGACAATTCCACCTTAGCGTTTGCGTTACTCCCGGTCCACGGCTGCCTCATAATAATGGGAGTATTTGAAGTTTCAAAATATATCCGCGCCAGGCTCTCTTATGACGAAACCAGACACAGATCCGAGCATCGATGAATACCTGCATCAGCGATTAATGCCGGTAGAAGGGTCGATTCCGAACATTCCCGGCATCGAGATGTTCGGGAATTCGATTCCAGCCGGAACTGTCGGTGGGGATCTTTTTGAATACATCAATTTTCAACAGCGTTACGACATTGACGCTCGCATTCAGCAGGCTCAACGGCTGTCGAAAGAGTTTCTTGAACCACTTCCTTCTGGAGTTCTGCTACGCAATTCAGTCGACGATCAGGTGCAGTGGCTGAAAACGACGCCGGGCTACAGGCCCGAGATGGAAGCAGAATACCGATTCGCGAGGAGTTCGGAGCAGGTGCGCGTCGTAGAAGAGTTGCACGATCTTTATTCAACGGCGGGTGTTCTGGTGGTAGATGCACAGGGACACGGAATCATCTCAGCCAAGATTGCCTCTACGGTGCATGACACATTCCACGGTTTAATGCTCGCTGAACTGGACCGATACGGCAGAGCAACACCCATGTTGCTCGACAACCTCAACCTGCGGCTGGCGCAATCGGTGACCGCCCGCAACGCATTACAAATCAATGAGCAGGAAGGCGCACGCGAAATCGCAACGATGATATACGGTGAAGTCCGACCTGGCGGTTATTTTCGCTTTGCGAATTTCGGGCATCCTCCACCGCTGGTGTTCTCGGCGGAGTATCAGAAGTTCATGAACATCAATGAAAGCCGTATGGTGCAATTTTTTGCGCTCGGTTTGCAGATCCCAGCAGATCATCCGGACCGTAAGAGATACTACTCGCTGAACTTACGGCAAACAGAGTTAGACGCTTCGGATCTCAGTGAGATCACACTGATGAGTCCGGGAGATATTCTTGTTCTCTACACCGATGGAGTTTACGACGGCAGCGACAAACAAGGGCGTGAGCTACTGGAAGCGGTGATGCGCGAACACTATTGGCAGCCGGCCAGGGACATCTGCAATGCGTTGCTCGATCATGCAGTAAAACAAGATGAGTTGCTCCGTCAAAACGGCGAAGAGGATATGGTCGACGACAAAACGGTGTTTATCATCAAACGATTTAACTAGGGCCTGTTAACACTATTAGGACGACAGCGAGAGGAGCGGATATTTTCGAGTGCGAGAAACGAGGAGCGACAAATACCGGGTGTATTTTAGCGACGAGGAACGAAGCAATCGGGAAAATCCGCCCTCTCCCTCCGAGTTGCGGCAAAAATCAGGCCATACTTCGTTGTCGTCCTCGACGGTGGTCCCGCCCACAGCCTTCGGACTCCGCCTCGTCTGGCCTGATTTTTGCTCGCAACGCTGTTCGCGCTAATAGTATTAACAGGCCCTGGCCCACTGTACCGAAACTTGAATCAAGCAGCGATTCCAACAGGATGTAAAACATTGACCGCATCGATGAGCGTTACACCTGGTTTACCAGATATCCTCGCACCGAATTTGCGCGTCGTGTTCTGCGGTATCAATCCTGGACTGAAGTCGGCGGTGCTGGGTCATCACTTCGCAGGACGCGGAAACCCCTTCTGGAAGACCATCCACCTCGCTGGTTTCACGCGGGAAGTGATCGCTCCGGAAAATGGTGAGTTGATTCTGGCTTATCGATGTGGCCTTACAACTGCGGTTGAGAGACCTACGTCTCGCGCGGAAGAGCTTTCGCGGGATGAATTCGAGCGCGCAGCTTCGGGGCTGTCCGCAAAGATTGCGCGCTACTCGCCAGGATATGTTGCGTTCCTCGGAAAGCCAGCCTTCTCGGCGATTTTCGGCAAGAAGTTGGTATCGTGGGGCAAACAGGACGTACTGCTTGGAGGATCGAAGATCTGGGTTTTGCCCAATCCCAGCGGACTCAATCGTTCCTTCAGCCTGGATCAACTGGTTCGCGCTTATAGCGAACTTCGCACTGCGCTTGACAGAGTTTCCAGGTAAAAGAGTGTTTGAGCAATGAATAGTAATATAAAGACGCGCGTCGCCCTGCCTGTCGACAAGAGGATTGCTTATCCGGGTGGTGATGCTGGACCCAAGATGCTAACGAGATGACATCATGATCGAGTCTTCCGATTTTCGGCTGACGCGAATTCCGCTCAACAATGGACGCGGCCAAGTACCCGCGCTCGGCTTTGGCACCCTGATTCCCGACCCAGCCGTGACGATAACTGCGACCAGAGCCTCACTGGAAGCTGGATTTCGACACTTCGATTGTGCGGAAAGATACCGAAATGAGCGTGAGGTGGGCGAGGCCTTGCAGGCAGGACTTGCCGCTGAAGGGATTGCGCGTGAAGACATCTTTGTTACCACAAAGTTGTGGAACTCCAATCATCGGCCAGAGCGCGTCGAACCGGCTTTCGAGGCGAGTCTGGACAGACTCAAACTCAATTATCTGGATCTTTATCTCATTCACACTCCATTTGCATTTCAACCGGGGGACGAGCAGGACCCGCGGGATCATAACAGCAATGTCCTTTACGACCGCGGCGTGACTTTGCTCGAGACCTGGGCGGCGATGGAGAATCTCTTAGACAACGGCAGATGCCGGGCCATCGGACTATCTGACCTCGGCCTGGATGGACTGTTGCCCATCTACGAATCTGCAAGAATCAAGCCGGCCGTGGTCCAGGTAGAAGCGCATCCGTATCTACCGGAGACGGAGCTTCTGGACTTCTGCAAAGAAAAGGGTATTGTGCTTTTAGCCTTTGCCCCTTTGGGTCACGGAATGAGGCCGGGGCTGCTCGAAGATCCAGTCATTTCGGCAGTCGCCTCGCGAGTTGGAAAGACAACGGCACAGGTGCTGCTGGCGTGGGCTGTGCAGCGTGGTACGGCTTTACTTACCACCCCCAAAAGTGCGGCTCGCGCGAAAGAGAACTTTGACATCTCCGCTCTTCCTGAAGACGCGTTCAATGAAATTAGTCGCATTCAGACGAGACAGAGACTCAATCCGGTGGTGAAAACGGGAGTCCCGGGTTTTATCGCGCAAGGCAGCTGAACACGAAAAGCCAAACAACACCTGGAGGTAGTCCATGCAAGAGGAACAAATACGTGAAGCCCTGAACGCGCATTGGCAGGCGTCGGCAGCCGGCGATGCAAACGCGGAACACGATATTTACGATGACGATGCCATCTGTGATTATCCCCAGTCTGGCGAGCGAATCCACGGACGAAGCAATTTGCAGGCATTGCGGAGTCACCACCCCGGCAAGCCGTCAGGTTTCACCGTCAAGCGAATTCTCGGAAAAGATGATCTCTGGATCACGGAATACACTATCACCTACCAGGGGCGACCAGCATACACAGTGAGCATTATGGAGTTCCGCAACGGTAAGGTCGTGCACGAAACGCAGTATTTCGCGGACCCCTTCGAGGCGCCGGCCTGGCGGAGCCAATGGGTTCAGCAGACTGCGTGATTTCCCAACTTAGTCCTTGACACATGAATCGTTGTCGAGCAGTCTTACTCTCGTCCGCAAATAGATAGCAAACGACTAGCGGTCTTCTTTTCCATATCTTCCCCACAATCTGCTAAAAAACCGCGCACTGAAATTGCGTGCAAATGCGTGCGCGCCTGTATGAATGCTGCTTTGCCTTTCGGTTTCGGCCTTTTCACGATCAGCTATCCAGAGGAGATCGAGCGATGCGTCTTCTGAGTCTTCTTTTCGCTGTTTCGCTGGCTGTTGGCGCCCACGCGCAGAGTGCGTCGAATCCCTGCCCCAATGCGCAGCCGGTACCACAACAGCTGAAGCTCCCGGCATTCATTCCGCCGGGTGAGCCAGTGGCGGTAGAGAAACAACTGCTGGCTTATCTGAATACTCTGGAGTATCGCAGCCTGGGCTGGTGCCGGGACAAGTGGGTGCGGGACACGGGGCCGCTGATCCAGGGGACGGCGGCGACCGTACATCCAGCGGTACATATCTACTACTCGCCAGAAGTGTCGAAGTGGTTGGTGAACGGGCGCAAGGGTGACATTCCGGATGGGGCGGTGATCATCAAAGAGCAGTTCTCGCCGATTCCGGCGGCGCGGTATCGCGATGTTGCGGAGAAGGACCTGGGATGCTCGAACGACTGGACGATCATGATCAAGAACTCGAAGGCAGCGTTCGATGGGTGGTTCTGGGCCGAGGTATGGAACGGTAGCAAGCCGTCGAACTCGATGAACTTCACCAATCCCTTCCAATATCCGAACGCGGGTTATGGACTCGTGTGTTTGCGGTGCCACTCATCGGCGGATAACCAACATACGTTTGTGTCGCTGAGCAACATAGAAGGTTCGCCGGGATGGCCGCTGCAGTTCCGAGTGGATGATAGCTGGAGGAGCCAGAGCGCGCCGCTTCCGCCGAAGACATGCGGATCTGGAATGACGACATTGATCGACCTTGTACAGAGCCAGCAGGTGCCACCGGAGGAGCGGCAGCGGCTGGCGCACGAGGAGGCGATTCCCCCGGCCTTGTTTCCGGAACATCAGCAGAATGCGGCGATTCAGGAAAACGTGAAGGCGCTGCCGCTGGTGAAGCTGTTGCCCGCACGTCCGCCGAATCTCCAAAAGATGCCGCCGGAGCCGCTCGACACGGTGGTGCCAGAGCCGAAGCCGCCGGAGGGTGCGCCGGTAAGCACATCGCCAGGGTTCGTGACATCGTCGCAGTGCACGGGTTGCCATAGCGGACTAACGGGCGCGGGGCTGGGGCCGACGATGGTTCTGACGTCGAGTTCATCGCCGACGATCAACGTGTCGCAGTACGGGGAGTGGCGGTGGACCCCGATGGGGCTTGCCGGACGCGATCCGGTCTTCTACTCGCAACTCGACAGCGAATTGGCGTACTTGCAAGAACACGCGAAGCAGCAGCAGGTGATCGACACCTGCACGCAATGCCACAATGCGATGGGCAAGAGGACGTTTGCGGCGGAGCATCCGAGCGAGGACTACAAGCTAGCCTTTGTCTATGAAACAGATCCGCACGACGAGGGGTTCAAGTATGGCGGCCTGGCGCGGGACGGGATCAGCTGCGAAGTGTGCCACCGCATGCAAGCGCCGAAGGACCCAAGCCTGCCGTATTTTCTGAAACACCAGATCAACGGCGTATTCGATGTGACCCCACATGACGAGTTGCACGGGCCGTTCAAGGACAACGAGATCACGACCTATCCAATGCTGACAGGCATCAACGTGAAGCCGAAGTACGACGCGTATATTCAGTCGCCGCAGATGTGCGGCACATGCCACACGATTCTTCTGCCGGTGGTGGACAGCTCTGAGCCGGGGAAGACGTCGGTGGAGCAGGCGACGTATCCGGAATGGCTGAACAGCGATTACCGCAATGAGTACGGATCGGTAGGTGCGACACCGAAGTCCTGCCAGGATTGCCACATGCCGGGCGCGTATGTGAATGCGAAGACGGGCATGAATGTGGCGCAGATCAAGGACAAGATCGCGATTGTGCAGGACGGAACGTATCCGGACGTGGAGGACATGGCCAAGCCGGACGACGTGAACGTGCGCTATCGCGAGGCGGGCTTCAACCGGCATGAACTGCTGGGGATGAATGGGTTCCTGCTGCAGATGTTTCTGAAGCCAATGAACGCAATGGGAAATAACGAAACACTTGGGGTCCGGCTGAGCGATTACATGTCGGGGCTGACGACGGATCTGCAGGCAACGTCAGATAACGTGGTGCAGCAGGCACAGACGATCACGGCGACGGTGGAGATTTCGAAGTGGGAAGTGCAGAGCAACACGCTGGTAGTGGAAGTGACGGCGACGAACAAGGCAGGGCACCGGTTCCCCAGCGGAGTGGGATTTCGGAGAGCGTTCCTGGATCTGGAGGCGACGGTGGATGGAAAGACATTCTTCAGTTCGGGGGCGACGAACGCGATGGGACAGATTACGGATTTCGCGGGCAAGGTACTGCCGACGGAGTCGTTCCAGAATGGCGCGTATCAGCCGCACTTCAGCCACGCGAATCCGATCCGGTCAAGTGACCAGGTGCAGATTTACGAAGAGCTGACGCAGGACGCGCAACACCAATTCACAACCAGCTTCACGCGGCGCGACTATGACGTGAAGGACAACCGCCTGCTGCCGGTCGGCTGGTCGCTGCATGGGCCAAAGGATCTGGAGATTCCGGAGCCGTATCTGCATGCGACGCTGCCGGTCGGCGATGCACTGAAGGATCCGGTGTACCTGGCGGGCAAGGGGCAGTCAATTGTGCGGTATGAGATTCAACTGCCGGCGGGCGCGAGCGCGGGCAATGTGCATGCAACCGTGAGTTTGTATTCGCAGACGCTGCCGCCATATTTCCTGTCGGACCGCTATCAGACCAAGACGCCGGCGACGGGAAGGGTGGAATATCTGGCGAATTCACTGGGGACGCTGAAGGATACGGATTACGCAAACTGGAAGCTGTTGATTGGCTCGGCAACTAAGTAACGAGCCGATTCCCTTGGTATCGGTTGGTTCTTTACAATCCATCACCCGCTCACCAACTGATGCAGCGATAAAAGAGAGGGGCCCGGCTTCAGCGTTACCAGCGGCCGGGCGCAAGCTGGATCTCGGCGAACAGCTCGGGCAGATGCTTCTGGAGCAAAGCATCGATCTTTGACTACTGGGGAACGGCGACGAAAGGCCGGCGTGGGTGCACGCGATCGTTCTCCCAATACTTCGACCACTTCAGCGTGGATGTGATGAATTCACTGGCGAAGTCCCCGGCGGCCGGAAATCCCTGTTCAATCTGCAGGCAGCCCGTCAGGCAGATGTCGACGTACGATTCCACGATGGGAAACTGCGGCGTCGGGAGGCTCTTCTCCAACTCGCCCTTCTTGAAATCGTTGACGTAGATCCAGACTTTGCCTTTCGGCGCGGAGCCGCCGGAGAGAATCTCAACGTTGCTGGTGACATCCACTCGCTTATAAGCCTTGTTCGCGCTCGTCGCTGGCTTTCAACTCCGCCTCGCTCACCGTGTAGACCACTCCGTTCACGGAGCTCGATTTCTCCGCGATGGCTCCGACAAACGTGGTGGTGAAACCAATGGAGCCAGTGCGAGCCCACCAGCCGCGCGCATACCCGCGAACCCGGGCCGGCAATACATACATCGCTGCCGGCGACGTCCTCATTCGCGACGACTGTTCGATCAACGAGCCGTATCCAAAGATATATTGCTGCAAGGTTCTCTCCTTCCGCCGCCGTTCATTAGTGCGTTTTTTGCAACTGCGTGGCCTGGAGAACCTGATAGCTCAACAGTGGTCTATTACTCATTGTTTTTTGAAGTCGGAGGCTGCTTACTTTTTGAAGCCAGAGGCGATTAAACATCTTCGACGGCAGCCGTGTCCAGTCGTGCGAATTGTGGGCAGTGGGTCAATTTGATTCAAATTGACCCACCACCGAATTGTGTACTGCTTGGTTTATTAGAAGACAATTTTGCCGCTCAATTGTAATTCGCGGGAATAATTCGCCGTACTCGTGACAACGCCAAAAAGTTGCGGATTATTCAGGTCACCACCGGGTGTGCTGAACACGGTATGGTTCAGCACGTTAAATGCTTCCGCGCGGAACTGAAATTGCACTTGCTCCCATATGGGGAAGCTGCGAATAACCGATGGAGTGAAGTCCCAATAAGGTTGCGACCTCAGAGAGTTACGGCCAGCATTCCCGAAGGTGTATGGGGCAGGAGACTGATACGCGGCGGTGTTAAACCATTCGGCTGCAGATTTGTGCACTGCGTTCGGGTCTCCTACACGATTGAGGTATACAAAATCGTTGCCAATGTTGGCTATGTCTGAACTGATGGTTGGGGAGTAGGTCTGTCCGGAACGCCCCGTGACCAAACCGTTTATCTGCCAGTTGCCGAGGATGTAATCCAAGATGCTGTTGCCAGTGGAGAATCTCTTGCCTTTACCTACCGGCACCTCATAGAGAGCATTGATGGAAAGCACATGAGTCAAATCAAACCCTGATCTGGAGCGCGAGCCTGCAGCGTCATAGGGATTCTGCGGGAGTGACCCTTCCACACCAAACCAGCCATCATCTTCGGTCATTGCTTTGGAATAAGTGTACGAGACACCATAGGAAAAACCACTCGTGTACCGCCTGTCGAGTTCAACCTGCAGGGCGTTGTAATCGGCAAAGCCGGCGCTTCGATCGTAAAAGGTTGGGATACTGTACGGGTACGGCGCCCGCGCCTGATAGTCGCCTGGGCCGGGTGTAAGTGCTGTATTGTAATAGCCGCCAACATTTGTCCTGTGCGACCCGGAGCCGACGTAATTGACAGTCAAAGCTGTCGAAGAATTCACCTGACGCTGTATTCCAAGGTTCCATTGTTCGGAGTAAGGGTTCTTGATGTGTGGATCGTAGAACCACGTATTGTTCGTGAACGGCGTCGCTGGAGGAAACAGGCCGCTGCCGCTCGCAACCAGGGGATTTTGCGCCTGCACTGTAGGTGTTGGCGATCCTGAGACGGGTTCGTTGAGATGGGTCTGAATTTGCTGTCCGATGTCGGGCCAGGCGCCTTCGATATTTTGCGCCATCTGGGTGACAGCGGCCCAGTTGTCATACACAATGCCAAAGGCGCCGCGCACAACTGTCTTATCATTCACCGAGTAAGCGAATCCGAAGCGCGGCCCGAAGTTGGTGCCGACATTGTGCGCAATCTTCCCGCGCGGATCTACAACTACGTGATCGGGTAGAGTGCCGTCGCCGGGAATGCAGGGCGCATGTCCACGGACGCTGCATGGCGGCGGCAGCTTTTGCACGACATAGGTCCCGTTACCAAAATCCATGTCGCCAGTTTCTATACCGCCTTGCTCGCCGATTGTGGCATCGGTTCCGTACGGTGGGATAAAGGTGTAGTCATAGCGCAGCCCAAAATTGAGAGTCAGTTTCGGCGTGGCTTTCCAGGAATCTTGACCGAACACACTGAGCAATCCGCCCGGACGCGTTGTCTCATCCACGTTGCGTCGGTTGGCGCCATGAGGAACATTCAGGATGAAGGACGAGACGGCGTCGCCGGTGCCACCCACCTCCGGGTTTGCTGTGCTCGTCGCATCAAATGTCAATCCAATCTGAGAGAGCGGACTGACAAAGTTGTTCGTCGTGTATCCTCCGCCGAACTTCAGCTCGTGATTTCCGATGATTTTTGTGACCGTGCCGCGATATTCATAACTATCCGTCGCTTTGGGTGTATCCGAAATGCTCTCGCCACCGTTGGCGAGACCGCTGATTCCGGTGTTCGGGATCAGCGATCCGCCGTTGGCGCCGGCAAAACCACTGGCAAAGTCGTTGTTGAAGCCAACAGTGTTGTAGATCCCCGAAGTAGAGGTGATAAAACGTGTAGCCGTATTATCAAGCACGGTAATGTGTGCGAATTGAGCCTGCAGAATCAGTCCCGGGTTGAAAACGTGTACGTAGCTGCCGCCCCAGTCGCGCGCATCGAGCGGATGTATAACGTGCAGCGCCGGAAGTCCGCCGGAAGTAGTCACCTGGCTGTTGATAAAGCTATAGCGGAACCAGGCGGAATCTTTCGATCCAAAATTCTGATCGACGCGAACATCGAACTCATCCTGGTTCTGGACGAGCGGAGTGGTGTCAACTGCGTTGGCCGTGCCGTTGCTGAAGAATGCGCCAGCCTGTGGATAGACGAATTGGGCGTAAGCCACCATGCGGGGATCGATAAGGCCTGAAGGAATTTGATTGCCTGGGAAGGGATCGCGTATGTAGCTACCGGGGTTTGCGGGGTCGGGTCGGGTGGAGAAGGGGTTGTATACCTGCGGTGCGCCAGTCTCGTCGCCCGCAAGCTGAGCCGGAGTGGGCACCAGTAGGTTTGTGTCCTGCACTTTCGAATAGCGGAAACCCTGGTAGGCGCCGAAAAAGAATGTCTTGTTTCTGCCGTTATAGAGTTTGGGAATCAGAACCGGACCGCCAATCGATCCCCCAAATTGATTTTCATGGTATGCGGGTTTCGGCTGATCGGCCGCTAAGAAGTAATTGCGCGCGTCGAAGACCGTATTGCGCACATAATCCCATGCCCCACCGTGAAAATCATTCGTGCCGCTTTTCGTGACAACGTTGACTACCCCGCCTAGTACCGATCCAAACTCTGCGTTGTCAGTATGAGAGACAACTTTGAACTCCTGGATAGCGTCGATAATAGGCGGAATCGCATACGTGCTTTCGATAGTGCCATAGTCATTCAGCCCATCCATCAGGTACATATTGCTGCGATTCGTTTGTCCGTTAACGGCTGGGAAGGCATAGTCCGCACCGATCGTGACAGGAGCACCAAAGCCGCCGCTGTTTTGCATCCCGGCAGCCTGCCCCGTCATGATGGGCGCGACGCCCGGAGTAAGTTGGAGCAGCTGAGTGAAGTTTCGCCCATTCAAGGGTATCTCGTTGACCTGCTTAGTGGCGATAACAGCGCCCAGATCCGCTCCTTGAAGGTCTAGTTGTTGTGCACCGGCTTCC
>Ga0209139_10000049_pt1 | contig 30518 bp, 20 predicted proteins | sample BogFormECP14_OM3_FD_188246 | JGI IMG/M metagenome (GOLD analysis project Ga0209139, IMG submission 188246) | Bog forest soil microbial communities from Calvert Island, British Columbia, Canada - ECP14_OM3 (SPAdes) (version 2) | ecosystem: Environmental > Aquatic > Freshwater > Wetlands > Bog ...
CAGGAAGAGTTCGCCGGCCAGCCATTCGCCACCGGCTCAGCCTATGCCTACAAAGACGACGACGGCGATCATCTCGCGGCCGAACTAGGGCTAAAGCTTCTTCCCGTCGACAATCCCGACCCCACGATCGTAAATCAAACCTTCGTGCCCGATACCTGGCAGACGGGTCTCGATCAGCTTCCCTATTCAAAAGAAGTCATCGCCAGCTTCAAGAAATTCCGCGACGCCATCATGAAGCTCGATTTGAAAAAGCAAGCCATGGAACTGGACGCGCAACCGTTCACCAATTTTACGACCGCCTACACGCCGGAAATCACCGCATGGTGGGACGGCTACGGCCCATCCAACTGGGGAGCAACGACCGTCGATACTTCGGCGTTCGTGGCCGCCGATGCATTACAAGGACTAATGACCGGCGACGATGCCAAGCGCGTCATTCTTCCGGGCGGACTGGGCTGCATCACGCATCGCCTCACCGAGGTACTTCTGCCGAAATATAAGCAACGCATGCTCGGCGAAGCCACCGTGGTGGCAGTCGTGCCCGCCGCCGACAGCGTCAACGTAACGTATTTCCACGCCGGACAACTCACCACCGTCACCGCGAAGACCGTAATCATGTGCGTCCCGAAATTAATCGCCTCACGGCTGATCACCGACATCCCCGCGGAACAAAAATCCGCCATGCGCCACACGCGTTACGCGCCCTATCCCGTGGTTAACGTGGTTTTCGACAAGCCCGTGTACAACCGCGGTTACGACACTTGGTGTCCCGGCAACAGTTTCACCGATTTTATCGTGGCCGATTGGACGGTGCGCAATACTCCCGGCTACCAGCAAAAAAATAATATTCTCTCGTTCTACACGCCCCTGCGGGAATACCAGCGCGCCACGCTGCTGCGCGAAGAGGACTGCAAAGCGCTGGCCGCCAACGTGCTCGCGGATTTTCAAAAGCTGCTGCCGGAACTTAACGTCAACCCGGTAGAAGTCCGGATCTACCGCCGCGGCCACCCGATGTTCATGGCTACACCCGGGCAATTCACGAAAAATCGTCTGGTAGCCGCCCATCCCATGGACCGCATCTATTTTGGCAGCGCGGATTCCGGCGGGCCGGAATCGCTGACCAGCGAGTCCGTGCGCCTCTCGAGGGTCGCCACCGAGTGGAGCGCGCTGGTTCTCGCAGGGAAACCCGGCGCTAAGGATTTAGCCGTCAAAGCTCTGCTTGCCGCGGGCGCGTGAAGCACGGCGCGGAACGCCGTCACCATTTCGCAAATACGGTGGAATAGGTAATAATGTGGGCCCAGCAAGGCAAGGCGCTCGCGCATGACCACGGAATCGAACCCAGCCGCACCCCTGGAGAATACCTCCGACCGGAACCTACAGCTTCACGGCACAAAAGTTCCCGCGAAGAAACTCGCGTATGCGCGTTTGCGCAACGCCGGTATCGTCTCGCTCTTTGCCGTCGCGCTGCTCATTCCTAAAATTGTGCATCTGCGCCGCAGCACGCGTTCGTGGTTCGCGTTCCGCATCGCGCTGGCGGTCGTCGGAGCATCTTTTGTTCTGTTGCCACTCGCGCTGTGGGACAGTTATCTTCTTGCGGTGGTTGGCTTGGCCATGTTCATCACCGCGATTCTGCTGCCCTCCGCTCGCCCGGACACCACTGCCGACGAGAAAGCTCGCGAGCTCGGCGCGCTGGTAGTCGTCAACGGCGGCGAATACCAGCCCGGCAACGCACCCGCTTCGCGCGCGATGCTCTACACCGGAGTAGAAAATATCTGGGCGCTCGACGAGCATTTTCAGCCGCTGCTGGTAATTCCCGTTCGCGAATTGACCGCGGCGAAGGCCGAATTCGCCGCCGGCACCTGGTATTTGCGCCTGCGCTGGGCGGATCACACCGCCGAGCTTTCCTACCGCGGAATTTTCGCGGAACATCTGGCGCACGTTGCCGAGAGCACGGTGCAAAGCGTGATGCGCCCCGCCCTTCCGGTCATCCCGCAGCGCCGCGCAGCCAGCGCCTAGCAGGCTGCGGTTGTGCGGGCTTGGGCGTGGTTTCTTAACACAGAGGGCACAGAGGACTCAGAGAAGAACTTTAGTGGTCGGAGCTTCGATTTAGGGGCGGGAGTTTCGATTTAGGGGTCGGAGCTTTAGCTCCGACATTGAGTGCTTGGCTACCAACGCGCTTTAGCGCCTGAGGAATTGTTTTTGCCTTTTTTCCGCAGCCTCCTAGAAGTACGCAACTCCAGGTCAATCACGCCAATCTCTCTCGCTTTCGTAATTCTTCTCTGAGTCCTCTGTGCCCTCTGTGTTAAAAAAAACATGCCCAAGCTCGCATAGCCATCCCTTGGCGGCTCTGGCGGTCAAATTCCCCCGCTACGTCGTAAACTGTGGCAAAATAAGGCTATGGCGCGAGGATGGGAAAGCAAAGATGTGGAAGCCCAAGTAGAAGCTGTAGATGTCCCCAAGTCTAACCCTAACGCCGGAAACAAGTCCGACGCACAGGTCCGCAGAGAACAGGAAAAGAAAGACTTGCAGCTTTCGCGCACCCGTATCGTAAACGAACTGCAAGCCGCGACGCACCCGCAACACCGCAAGTCACTCGAAGCCGCCCTGGCGCACCTCGACGGAAAAATCTCAAATCTAAACTAACCGCGGCTGGCAGTTGTGAAGTTCCCGCATTTGTTTTTCGCAGGCGGCGAATCTGTGTTTCATCGAATAAAATCTCCCGCCAAGCCCCAAAAGTCATTCACGTAGTAGTGCGAAAGCACATTCCCGAACAAATAGCAGATCCCTTGGCAGGGAGGAATATCTCCGTAAATCGCTTTCCCGCGGGCAAAAATCTTTCGCAGCGATCCATCGTGCAATAAATTCCCCGCCACCTTGCGCAGCGGCTCGCAAGGATAAAATACATCGCCATTGGGGTACACGCGCGGAAACATCGTCGGGTAGCACTGAAAATCTCCAAAGCGCAGCAGCGTTTCGATCGTGCGCGGAGTTCCATTAATCGGCTGCACCCCAGCGCGCCGCCGCGCAATGATGGTATCGACCAGTTCGTGATAGCGCGGATTCTTGAGCAGCGCCAGATTGGGCATCTTTTCCATCTGCGCGGACTGCGCCGCGAAGACAAAACCCTGCTCCCCACACCAGTCCAGCAACCGCCCAACCTCGCCGATATTCCATTCCTCGATCACCGTGCTTATGGTGATGCGCTGCGCCTGGCCCATACGCGCCTTGGCCATCGCCAAATTTTCGAGCACGCGCGGCAGCGCCGCGGGTTTCGAAAGCGCGTTCGTGGGATCCGCCGCCAGCGCGTCCAGGCTGACGATCAATCCGGTCACCGCATCCAGAATGCGCGGCTTGCGATCCAGCAGCGTGCCATTGGTGATCAGCAGCAGCGAGCGAAATTTGCAGTCATGGCGCGCAAATTCCACCAACTCTTCAATGTCCTGCCGCAGCGTGGGCTCCCCGCCGGTGATCACGATGGAATCGGTCTCTTTGCGTATGCGCCGTAGCAGCCGTTTCGTTTCCGCCGTCGGCAATTCCGCGCTGAAAACATCCGGCTCTTTCTGCGTGCAATAGCTGCAGTCCAGGTTGCACTTGTGCGTCACATAAAACGTAACCGCATACGGCGCGACCACATCGGTCCGCAAAATATGCCGTCGCCACCCGTTTTGCAGATACAGCCGGAAGTTTTTCGCCACGAATGGCGCATGCCGCAGCATCCCGCGCAGAATTTCGCGCCGCGTGGGAGCTTGTTTCGTCAGCACGCTCGCGGAGACAAAATTGGCGCGTTCGCTGGCAGGCATCTTCATATTTCAATTATGGCTGAAGCAGGCGCAAAGGTCACAAGAGAGCCAAGCTTCTAAGCTTCTAGGCAGAATTCGCTAAACTTGGACCGGGAAGGAAGCCCGATTAATCGGTAAACACCACGCCGACGGCACTCCGCCCCTTCTCCGGCCCCGCATCGATGCGCACCACATATCCGCGCAGCCGCATGGTCTGCAAGCCATCGCTGCCGGGCGCTTCCATGGTCACCAGCAGTTCCGATTGCAGCCGCGGCGCATTCTCCAGCGAAATCAGCGCGCCTTGCAGCGCCAAATCGCGCACCGTCGTTTCTTCCTCGAACGGCTTCCCACCGTCCGTAACACCGGTGACCATCGCATGAAACTGCGCTTCGCGACGCATCGCCGTTCGCGTCCCCGGCAAATGCGCTTGCACGTGATCGCCGGGCGAGCCCAGCGTAATCACCATGCCTTCGCTTGCCGCAAACACCGAATCGAACTCGTCGCGCGCATTGCGTAAAATCGTGTCCACCGCCCGGTCCGTCGAATCCGGATCATGGTGAAACAGCACCAGCGTCTTCGCTCCCGCATCGCGCGCCGCCGCGACTCCTTCTTTCCATGATGAATGCCCCCACCCGTGCCGCGTGGTTGCCAACTGCTCGGGCGTGTACTGCGCGTCGTTAATAAAAATGTCCGCCCCATCGGCCAACTGCCGCAGATTTTTCTCGAGCTCCGCGTTTCCAGGCTCGTTGTCCGTGGCGTACACCACCACGCCTGCCGGAGTCTCAATGCGGTATCCCAGGCAGCCTTGCGGGTGATTCAGCCACCGCGCGGTGATTTTATTCTCGCCGATGTAAAACGATTCTCCGCCGTCCACTTCCGTGAACTTTCGCGTGGCCGCCATCGCCGAAAGATCCACGGGAAAATACGGCATGGCCATCTGCGCTTCAAACACCTGCTTCAAACTGTCGCGTCCCAGATACTTGGAACGAAAACTATAAAAATGAAATTCATTATCCGGCGCATAGAGCGGCGCGAAAAAGGGCACGCCTTGAATGTGGTCCCAGTGATAGTGGGTCACGAAGATGTGCGTGTGCCCGTGTGGCACGCCTTCGGGCTTGGCCCAGCGGCTGCCCAGCATGCGCAACCCGGTTCCGCAATCCAGAATGAATTGTGTTCCGTCCGGCGCAATCAGTTCGAGGCAAGGCGTATTTCCGCCGTAGCGCCAAGTGGCGGGATCGACCGTCGGCGTAGAACCACGCACGCCCCAGAAGCTCAACTTTGCTATGGGAATCTTCATTGACCCCGTTGTAAATTCCCCGATGAGGCCCATGCATCCACGAAAAGCGCCTGGTAAACAGCTTAAGGCATGTTGGCAGTCGACGCCATGAGCGTCAATCTCTTCGCACGCCGAAGTGTCAAACTGCCCAACAACGTGATCAACAACTGCGCGTTGGGGCTGCATCCTGAGACCCATTGCGCGTAACATGGGACTGCATGGGCCTGCACAACCATAACGACGGGCACAACCCGCAACGCGGGAACGTCCACGACTGCACGCCAACCGCCGCCTCTGGCCATGCCCACACCCACGATGGACACTCCAACTCGCACGGCCACGGCCACGAAGGCCACAGTCATCCCCAACTGCGCCCCGCGGTCCTCGGCTGGGCCATCGCGGCCACCCTGGGCCTGGTGGTCGCCGAGATCTTCGGCGGTTTGCTCGGTCGCAGCGTAGCCCTCTTGAACGATGCCGTCCACAATCTTTCTGATGTTCCCGCGCTCGGCGTCTCCTACCTGGCCATGCGCTGGGCCGAGCGCCCCGCCGATGCCGAGAAGACTTACGGCTACCACCGCGCCGGCACCCTGGCCGCCTTCACCAACTCCCTCGTGCTGGTCTTCCTCTCCATGTGGCTGGGCTGGGAGGCTATCGCGCGTTTCCGCTCCCCTGTGGACGTCGTCGAAAGCTGGATGATTTGGACTTCCGTGGCCGCGCTCGCCGTCAACGGCGGCATCACCCTTTCGCTGGTCCGCGGCCGCGGCGACCTGAACCTGCGCAGCATCCTGGTTCACAATTTTGGCGACGCTCTGTCCAACATCGCCATCATCGGCGGCGCCATTCTAATTCACATCACCGGCTTGCGCTGGATTGACCCACTGCTCGGCTTGGCCATCGGCATTTTAGTGCTCTGGTCCAGCATTGGTATTCTGCGCGAATCATCGCACATCTTGCTCGAGGGACGGCCACGCGAGATGCGTGTAGAACAGGTCGCCCGCGCGATTCTCACCGTGCAAGGCGTCTTCGAAGTCCACGACCTGCACATTTGGTCGCTCGGTGGCGGCCACAACGCGCTGAGCCTCCACGCCCGCCTGCCGGACATGCACATGGACGAATGCGAACGCATTCTCTACGCCATTCAACAAAAGGCCGCGCAAGATTTTGGAATTGATCACACTACGGTGCAGTTTGAAAGAGCCGGCCTCCCCGCAAAATCCGGCTACGTAATGCCGGAGCCAGCCAAGCCTGAAATCAAACAGTAAGCGGTGCTCCGCTCTTGCATTCGTGGCACAGCCAATCATGGCTGTGCACTTTTGTTTAGGTTTTTAAGTCTGGTTTTTTAAGCCTGGAATTTAAGCCTGGAATTTAATCAGAATCACGCCGGAGACAGAAACGTCAGCCCGCGTTGTTGGTTGAACTGCCGCGTAGCATCCAAGTCCAGCGCATCCCGCGCCACGCTCCGCCGCAAGCCTTCCTGCGTCACGTAATACAAATTTCCCGCTTCCCAGGAATACGCCACCGCAAAAAACACCGATCCATCGCGACGCACAAACACGTACTGCTCGCTCGGCTTCTGCGGCTCGACCACCACATCATAAGCAGACACCGGCTGCGCCGCAAAAGCCTGACTCCGCCGCTCAGCGGTCAAATCGTCGTCGGGCCCAGGCCCACTTGCCGCCGCCTGTGGCGTTTGTTGCGCTGCGTCGTTCGGCCCCGCCTCGTCGTCGGCATCCAAATACCCGCCTCCATAGGGCAGGAGAAATCCGCCATCAAAAAATGGGAAGAAACCCTGGCGACCGATATTTCCGCGCCGCCCGTTGTTCAGTCCAGGATGCACGGCGGCGAAATGCACAAAATCGAAACCCAATCCAGGCACCGCGCCGGTAAAATCCGGCAAGGAATTCACAGGTCCGAACGCCGACAGCGTGGATGCCGCCCGTGGCGCGGCGGCAGGCCGCGTACTGAACGTGCGTCGTCCAGAAGTGACCGTGCCCGCGGCGCGCCCTGCCACTACACCTCCAGAGCGGCTGAAGGACCCGGCGTACCCAGCTCTGGGCGCACTAATCACGGCATGTCCGCCACCCGCAGCACCGGCTCCGCGCACCTGCGCCTGAGTAATATTTTGCGCAATAAAGGGAAAAATCACCACGGCGACAGCAAGAGTAAAACGGCGCATGCCAGACTCCTTAGCACCGAACACCAGCTACACTTATAAGGATGCGCGCGGTGCCCGCCAGGTTTCAAGTGCTTTGCGGGCTCTCCCCGTCAGCCTCAAGCCTTGCCCGAGGCAGCCCACGCCAGCCTCCGCTTTTCCCTCAGGGGAGGTATGTGCTATAAACAACGGGCCGTGGAAAGCACCGCGAAGTTCCGGGTCGCAAGCTCACGAGTGGCAACGGAGGCGTCGTCCCTGCTGGCCCCGCCACCGCTCGGTGCTGCACCAGCACATGTTGTCACCGCCAAGGAAGCTGCCCAACCCTTGGCCGCTGGCGACGATATCTCGCGATACTGTCCCGTCTGTTCGCAACGGCTCATTTCTCGCCGCTGCAAACTGATCTGCACGGTCTGCGGCTATTATATGTCTTGTGCGGACTATTACTGACCCTTGTTTTACGCTACTGAACCATGTTTTAGGCCCTGCGTCTTAAAGGCCTTTTGTCTGAGACAGGTGGCATCTTTACCGCTTTGCGGCGAATTTTCAGTAACCGCTGCGTTGCGACGATGTGAAATCTGATAAGCTCTGTGGCTTCAGACCGGCGTTCGCCGGGCTGCCAGCCGACGAGGAGGAAATAACGTGGCATTGAAGATGACGAATCGCGAAGTGGACGGCGTTGCGGTGGTGGCAATGGACGGCCGTATCGTGCTGGGCGAAGAAAGCAACGCACTGCGCGAGAAAATCAAATCTCTGATCGCCGAAGGCAAAAAGAAAGTTGTCCTCAACATGGACAACGTGACCTTCATCGACAGCGCCGGTCTCGGCACCCTCGTCGCCGCGCACCACAGCGCCAAGACGCAAGGCGCCGGACTCCGCCTTTGCCATCTCGGCAGCAAGTTCCAGGAAGTCCTGCAAATCACCAAGCTCCTCACCGTCTTCGAGGTCTACAACACCGAAGCCGAAGCCGTAGCCAGCTTCGCCAAAGAGTAACCCGCCGTTCACATCACGCGACGCTGCCACACACGGCGTTTACGTCACGCAAATTGACCAAGGGCACGCCTCCGCGTGCCCTTTTTTCCGGCCTGCACTTTTTGGAGTGCGGCGGCTTGACGCCACTTTTGCGCACTAAGCCCACGCAATAGTGTAAGGGCGCAGCGCTGGAGCCTCTTACTTCGCTGCCGGTGGCGGCTGGTTCTCACTGGTCGGCGGCACGATTCCCTTGAGTCGCATATAGGTCACCATGTTCCCATAGTGCTCATCGGTGTGCGCCGTATTGATCGAGAACACGGTCAGCTTCGCTAAATTGAAGTTGAACATTTTCACCATCTCGCTGCCTTTTGCATCAGTCATGCTGTCGAACGCCTTGTTGCAATACGCCACTCCGTCCTTGAGCGCGGCCACCAGGTCGGCCTTTGAGGTTTTCGTCTTTTCAATGTCCTTTGCCGGGTTTGCTTCGCCTATGGCTTGCGAGCAGAACATGTACGAAGCGTCGGCCACGTGGCCCACGAGCTGGCCAAACGTGCGGACTTCCGGCGTCGGCTTGAAGGAATAGTTTTCTTCCGGCATTTTCTGCGCCGCTCCGACCGCCGCGCCGCTCACAAACGAGTAAAACCCTCTTTCGCTCGCGGTAATCGGGTTTGCGGGAGGAGCCGACTGCGCCGCTGGAGCGGATTGCCCGAGCAGAGCCCCGGGAACGGCCATCAATGCAACAAACACAAAACCAAGTCTCTTGTTCATGGACACACCTTTCGTGAAATCAGACCAACGAGCGGGTCGTTAACGAACTCCGTCCGAACACCCGTACCTATAATACGCATCAAGTTTGAAATTGTTTCGATTTAGCGGCGGGCGTTGTGCACGGTCTTTTTTGGAGTGCGGCGGCTTGACGCCGCTTTCGCGCAGTAAGCACAGGCAACACTCTAAAACAGCGCCAGCGCGGGTGACCGTCCGGCAAAACCGGCCTAGTCCACGCGATACATGGTGATCCCGCTCAGCAGCTTCGGAAAAAAGTCCGTCGACTTCTGCGGCATCACTTCTCCCGACGTGGCGATCTTCATCACCTGCGCCACGTCGCAGGCGTTCAACAGAAACGCTACCTCCGCCGCGCCGCTATCCACGGCGTTCAATGCCGCGGCCGCTTCCCGTTCGTAGGTCAGGTTGGCTTCCGCCGTCACGGACTGCGGCGTAATGCCGAGCGCCGGCTCCAGAATTCCCTCATGCAACAGCACCACATCGAGTTCCCGCTGTAGCGGCGAGACGCTCGGCAGCAATCGCGCCAGGTCCGCTCCTTCGCGCAGCACCAAAATGTAGTACGCGCGATTCGGCGCTTCCGCCGCCGGATAGGCTCCGATCGCGCGGCGGCTCCGCGCTTGCACCAATCGCGCCAGGAAATTCCGCCGCGCCCCGGCCTCGCTGTGTTCATCCGCAAAAGAAAACTTCTCCGCGGTAAACCACGGTTCCAGGTGGCGCCGCACTTCCGTCCAGTTGAAGTCATGCAGGTGCGCAGCTACGCGATGCGTGGGCAAAATCGTCAATCCCTCGCTGCGCGTGTTCACGAACGTCATCATCGCGCGCTCATATGGCGCATCCGGAATGGTTTTCCCGGCCTTCGCCCGGCATTCATTGCGGTAGTTCAGCGCGGTCTCGTAGCGGTGGTGGCCGTCCGCGATCACCAGCTTCTGCTCTGCCATAGCCTTTTGAATCGCCGCCACGCGCTCGGGTTCGGCGAACCTCCACAGCCGATGCACCACGTCGTACTCATCGCGCATTTCCGTGACTGGAGCGGCGTTTGCCTCGGCCTGCTGCAAAATCGTATCCACGCGCCGCTCTTCATCCGAATACAGCATAAATAGCTGACCGGTGTGCGTCTTGGTGTGCCGCAGCATCTCCAGCCGGTCAGCCTTGGGTCCGGAAAGCGTGTGCTCGTGCCGGAAAACCACGCCCGCGGAATACTCTTCCAGCTTGCCGGCGCCGATAAATCCTCGCCGCGTGCGCCGCTCATCGCTGCCCGGCACGGTATATTCCTGCGTGTACCCGTAAAATGCCGGCTCCGGATCCTGCGCCACCGCCTGCTTGGCAATCCAGTCCTGCAGCGAAGCGGCCGCCCGCGTGTACACGTTGTCTTGCGCGGTGTCCGTCGGATACGCGCGGCCCTTCTCCACGCTGATCAGGTTGTGCGCATCCGCGGCGTAATACTTCTCCTGCATGGCCGGCGAAATCTTGTCGTATGGCTGCGTCAGCAATCGCTCAAACGGCGCGTGCGCTTGCTCTGGGCTGTAGCGAAACGCGCGAAATGGATAGACCTGGGCCATGAACTCTCCGGACGCTGCCGCGTTGCAGCAGCGAGCCCTTCATTTTACGTGAAGCGCGGCGAAACACGAAGGCAGGAAGCTGTAACGAAGAATTGACGGAGAATTCGCGAAATGCCAACGCAAATTTAATTTGGTATTCGGGCCAGCGTCGTAGCCGCCACCTTCTGCTCGCCCTGAGGAACGAGAGGAGGCGGGCGCTTTGGCAGGAGATCAATCGGCGTGTGCGTTCTTGCGGACTTGCTTCTCATACGGCGCGCGTTCGAGGTAGAACACGCCGAGCAAAATAATCACAGATGCCCCTAGTCCCACATACAGCGCCCCGCGCGTGGACAAGTACTCGATAGCGACTGCCACGCCGCCGCCAAAAGCTCCCAGCGCATACAGCATCAACACCGCTCCGCGCTGCCCCAACCCCAGATTGGCCAGCCGGTGCGCCGTGTGATCCTTGCCCGGCGTGGTGAACGGCAAAAAGCCGCGCCGCGAGCGCGAAATCGTCACCAGCGTGGTGTCAAAAATGGTGACCCCTAAAATCAAAAGTGGAGCCAGCCAGCCGGAAAGTTGGGTGGCATTCTCGACGCGCAGTTTCAGTCCCAGCGTGGCCATCAGGTAGCCCAAGAACATCGCGCCGCCATCGCCCATAAAAATCTTGGCCGGCTTGAAATTCCAGCGCAAAAATCCGGTAGCCGCGCCGAGCACCGCCGCAGCCAACACCGTCACCAGCGTCTGCCCGTTCAAGTACGCAATCATGGCGAAGAAAATCGACGCCATCGCCGCAATCCCCGCGCACAGCCCGTCCATGTGGTCCAGTATGCTGAACGACGCGGTGATGCCCACCACCCACACCACGGTCAATCCCACGTCCAAAATATCTCCGGCGCGCCCGCCGAGAATCGCACTGAACACTTGCGCGTGAATTCCGCTGAAAGGCAAAATCGCCGCAGCCACCGGCATGGCCAGAAATAGCTTCACCTGGTGATGCAGCATGCCGCGGTCGTCCATGATGCCCACGGCCGCCACCACCGTGGCGCCCACCAGAATGCCCACAATCTGCGCTCGCGCCGGCCCGTGAAACGCAAACAAAATCGCCAGCACCACCGCGAGGTACATCGCCACCCCGCCCAGAAGCGGAATGGGCTGCAGATGCACTTTGCGGGGACCCGGCAGATCGACCATGCCAACGCGCAGCGCGAGTGCGCGCACCGGCGCCGTCAGCATCAGCGATGCGGAAAGTGCGATGAAGAAAGCGAGAAGGCCTGCGTCCATTTTTGCGAGTCAACCTGTCAACAAAGATTAATTTTCGTTAAGTCAGCCTTGGGAACAATGGCCGACCAGCCGTTGTAACATCGCGGGCTAGGACACCCGTGTACAAGCCAAAAAGGAGGCCAGACAGCGACCCCAAACTTCTTTAACACAATACTTTGGTTAGGGTTGCAGGACAATTAGGAAAATCCTGTAGTTCTCCAAAGAGCCCGCTACTATAAAGGGAAGGTACTTTGCTCGTTTGCACCTGCCGTTCGTCCCCGATAATGTTGCTCCGGGTTGCTCTCCACCAAGCGCATCCTGGCGCAGGCAAAGCTAGCCGCAAGTGTTTTAAGGCTATTCTCATCTTCAGGATACGCCTTTGGCGGAAACAATCTTCGCCACAATCCGCTCGAACTTTTCCGTTTCGTGCTGTCGATCATAGGAGGGCGCCGCAGCCCGCGCGGCATCTTCCATGACCTTCCTGGGCAACTCATCTGCCACGAGCCTTCGCACCGCGGCCACCATCTCATCGGGGCGGTCCGGATCACAGGCCACCGCAAAGCCCTGCTTCGCGCCTAGCGACGCAACGTCCGTTTCCGCCGGCGCCAGCGCCACAATCGCTTTGCCCGCCGCCAGGATTCCATACAGCTTGCTCGGCACCACCACGCCTTCCAGGCCACGCTTGATGGTGATCACGTGCGCGTCCGCCGCAGCCAAGACCGAAGGAATCTTGCTGGCTGGGAAAAATGGCAAAAACACGATGTTCGACGCTCCAGCGGCGCTCGCCTCCACTTGCTGGCGTTGCGCTCCATCGCCCACGAACACCAGCCGCACGCCGTCGGCCGCCAATTTTTTTGCGCCCGCCACCAAGGTTTCCCAGGCGCCATAGAATCCCAGGTTTCCCGCATGGACCAATACGAATTTGGCGTTTCCGCGAATAGCCCGCACCACTTCAGCATCGAGCGCGGCGACTGGCGCGTTTGCGGCTTGCATCTCCGCGCCGTCGCGCACCACCAGCACGCGCGCAGCTTCCACGCCCTTGGCAATGATCCGCACCCGCATGTCCTCGCCCAGCACAATCACGCACGCGGCGCGACGCAGCGCCCAGCGATGCAGCCGTTCCCAGAGCCGCGCTAACGCTCCGGGCGGGACCAGAGCGCCGCCCACCGCCATATCCGGATACAGGTCGCGAATATTGTAGATGTACGGTTTATGCTTCAGCAGCGCCACGAACGCGCCCACAATTCCCTGGAACGGCGGATCAGTCATGGCCAGCACTACGTCACACGGCACAAACAGCGCGCGCGGAATCGAAAGCGCGACGTACGTCAAATAGTTCAAGATGCGGCGCGGCATCTGGAAGCGCGGGAAGTCCGTCGAGCCCACGCGAATCACACGCAGCCGCCGCAATTGCTCGGTCTGCCATGGGCGCCACGCGCGGCGCTCCGTGGGATCGTAGGATGGCCGTCCGCACAGCACAGTAACTTCATGGCGCAGCGCCAATGGCTCCGCTACCGACAGCGCCATTTTCGCGGTCGCCGAAGTGTCCGGTGGAAAATACAGATTGAGCAGCAAAATACGCACCGCGAGATTGTACAAGGAAGGCGCGCCGCTTGGTGACGGTCGTGCCCGTTGCAAGGATGTGGCGCGCGCGTTGCGGCGGCAACAGTCGCAACGCGGCAAACGTGCACTTCTCAGCTGGAAAAAGCCAGCTCTGATTTAATTTCCGGCGGGAATATGCTTTTTCTCCCACATGCGGAAGCCGCCCAAAAACGCATTCTCGTTCGTTCCCAATTTCGCGCCGGGCGGTAATTCCTTCAGCTTCTTGGCATTTCCCCCGCCCAGTATCACGTAGTCCGCGCCCAGGGCGGTCTTCAATTTTTCCGTGATCTTGGCCACTTGCTGGCGCCATTTTTTCTTGCCGAGTCTTTCGAGCCCGCGCAGCCCCAAGAAGTCTTCGTAGGTTTTGTCTTTCTTGTACAGCAAATGCGCCAGTTCCATGGGTTCCAAAATGTTGTCCACGATCATCGCCGAGCCCAGTCCCGTGCCGAGGCCCAAGAACAGCATGCGCCCGCCCTTGTAACTGCCCAGCGCCTGCATCGAGGCATCGTTGATCAACTTCACGGGACGGCCAAACGCTTTCTGGAAATTGAAGGCCATCCATCCGCCGCCCAGATTATGCGGCTCGCGCAAGGGATGACTGTTGATTATCGGTCCCGGGTAGCCGAGCGAGATGCAATCGTATTCCCAATCCTTGGTGTTTTGCTTCACGATCTCCACCATTTTTTCGGCCGTCATGGCCGGGCCGGACGGATATTTGCGCGGCTCCTTCTGGCCCGTCGCCAGCATCTTCACGTTCGTGCCGCCAACGTCGATCACCAGGACTTTTGGCGTTTTCTCCACTTTCGGCGTCGTTGCGGTTTTTGCCTTTGCAGCCATGCGTATGCCCTCCTCTATTCCCTTGCCTGAAGCTATTGCGTTTCGGCGATTCCGCCAAGCAAATTCTGCGGAGCGTTCCACACTTCGCAAGGGCGGTTAGGTTTCAATGCGGCATTTCCTGCAAAACTTGGTCCAGATTCAAGCGGCGCGCACAAAAATCAGTACGGCCCCCTTTCCCGCACTCGAAAATGGATTCGCTTGCTCGGCATTGCGAGCGTCCGCGTTTTGCGCCGCGCCGGCAGAAGGTGCCGGAAGCCATGCAAGCATCGCAGCAAATAAAAGTGCGTCGCACGTTAGAGAAATGCGCCGAATTTTGCCGTGGCGTGCGCTCATAAAAACGTATTCGCTGGCTGCTATCGCGAGTCTACGAAAGCACGCCTTCCCTGTCCACCAGTGCAGTTTACGCAAACGTGACGCGCATTAACGGGGCATCTCCTTGACAGCTTCGTTGCATAAGCGCAGTGTTGGTTCACGCAAGAAAAGTTTGTCGCCAACGCAACATCGCGCAACCAAATTCGGCAGCGCAGTAACTCGGCATCGGAGTTGAGCGCGATTTGGCGAGCAGCGGCAGGGTGTAAGTTGCGGCTAGGAAGTACAGATTAGGTCATCGAGGTCAAAATGTCCGTTCTTCCGTGGATTCTTGTTGGACTCGCAGCAGCCTGGCTAGCGGGGAAATTCTCGCCGCAGCCGGAAAAGGCCACTGTACCTGCCGAACCGGAAAAGCCGGTTCGCCGTTGATCTCTTCCACGCTCGTGCAGTATCTGGGTTTTCAAGCAAAACCACTGGTTCGCGAATACACCTTCGCGGTGCGTGAAGGCTCCGAGCAACGCGAATTCACCTTGTCCATCGAAAACGAGGCATTTGCTTCCCACCGCGCGCGCTTTCAGGACGGACCGAACATCTGTTCGTTGCGACTGCGCACGGAGTTGGCGGGCGAAACGCCGCCCGCGGCACCAGTGCACTTCCAGATCACCGGCGCGGAGCTGGACGATTTTCGTCAGGCGCATTCGCCGAAACCTACACGCAATCTATATACCCCAAAACGCGACGATGATTTTTAGCGCGGGATTTCTGGCGCGAGATGTGCAGTCCGGCATTGCAAAGTCGTTAGCACGTACGTGTTAAAAAGCCCGCATCGCCTGCTTCCAATTAGGCACTGTAGAACTGCGATTTATCTTGTCACCGGCACGCATCTGAGTGATGATTTAAGTGTCGGCGATCAGCCCTCGCAGCACCCGCTTTTTTCGATTTAAATTCCGCTTCGCTTCTTCGGACGTCGAGGTTGAAAAAGGATCTGTATGCCCATGGAACTCGATGCTTTGCAGAGAAGAGTGCCCGGTGAAAAGTCCATCAATTGGGCCACCACCTCGGTGATGGCGCTCTTCCACATCGGCGCGGTTGTCGCGCTGTTTTTCTTCACCTGGAAGGCGCTTTTCATTTCGCTGCTGCTCTGGTGGATGTCCGGCAGTTGGGGCATCGGCATGGGCTACCATCGCCTGCTGACGCATCGCGGCTACAAGACTCCCAAGTGGATTGAGTACTTCCTGACCGTCTGCGCCACGCTGGCGCTCGAGGGCGGCCCGATTTTCTGGGTGGCCACGCACCGCATCCATCATCAATTTTCCGATCGCGATGGCGATCCGCATTCACCGCGCGACGGCAAGTGGTGGGCGCACGTTGGCTGGCTGCTGGTTGGCAAGTCCATGCACCATGATACTTCGACGCTTTCGCGCTACGTTCCGGACCTCGCCAAGGATAAATTTCACGTTTGGATTACCAAATTTCATTATGTGCCGATCATTGTTATGGCCGGGCTTTTGTACGCCTTTGGCGCCGCGTTCGGCGGAGGCGTGCATGGCGGCGCTTCTTGCGTGCTGTGGGGAATCTTCCTGCGCACCACGCTGGGTTTGCATGCCACGTGGCTGGTGAATTCCGCCACGCACGTGTGGGGCTCGCGGCGGTTTGTGACGCGCGATACGTCAACGAATAATTTCGTGGTGGCCATGCTGACCTTCGGCGAAGGCTGGCACAACAACCATCATGCGCATCCGACTTCCGCGCGCCACGGACTGCGTTGGTATGAAATCGACCTGAACTGGTACGGCATCTGGATTCTCAAGAAGCTGCATCTGGCTAAGCAAGTGCAGCGCGCCAAGTGGGATGATCGCCGGATGACTGAGGATGTGCTTGTTCCCCCGCCTCCGGCTCACACGGCGGCATCGCAAGGCGATTTGGGTCTGGCGTCTTAGACTTTTCTGGTAGCACAGGCACTCTTGCCTGTGCAGCTTCAGCGTCGCCGAGTCTTACGCGCACAGGCAAGAGTGCCTGTGCTACCAAAGCCGCAAATGGCGCCCTCTTTCAATGAAAATCGTGTGAACCTGTCTCGGCACGGGTCACCGTCAGCGCTTCGATCCGTTCCACTTTTACGGACGTGACATTCTCCCGATTCTGCAGCCGCCCCTCGATCAACAAATACGGATGATGCACGACTACCGTGCGATCCTTATCAAAAAGCTGCGGCGTGATGATCGCGTTGGCGATGCCCGTTTCATCTTCCAAACTTAAAAACACAAAACCTTTCGCGGTGCCCGGGCGTTGGCGCGCAATCACGGCTCCGGCAACGCGCACGCGCGCACCATCCGGTAATTTTGGCAATTCAATCGCCGCGCGCACGCCGGCCTCTCGCAACGCGGTGCGGTGATACGCCAGAGGGTGTGGTCCCACGGTCATTCCCGTGCCGAGAAAGTCCGCCACCAGGCGTTCTTCCGGGCTCATCTGCGCTAGAGGCGACTGCTGGTCTTTATGGATTTTTTCTTGCGGCGCGTTTTCTGGCGTGGTTTCTGGAATTTCTTGCGGCGTGATTTCCGGTAGCGCGCCCGCCAGTTCTTCAAGCAGCGGACCCGCATGGCGCGCGGCACGTTCCACCTGCCACAGCGCGTCGCGGCGATGCGCGGCGCGTTCACCGGAAATAAAATTCAGCGCGCCGACCGCGGCCAGCGCGGTTAGCTCCGCTTTCTGAACGCCTGGAACGCGGCGTTTTAATTCTTCAATGGACGCGAATTTGCGAAGCATACGCTGGCGGGCAATTTCGCGGCCGCTTTCCGCGCGTAAACCTTTTACATAGCGCATGCCGAGCCGCACGGCGAAACCCTGCGGCAATTTTTCCAAATGGCATTCCCAGCTCGAGTGCATCACGTCAATGGGCTTGAAACGCTGGCCATGGCGCTGCGCATCTTTTACCAAGGTGGCGGGCGAATAAAATCCCATGGGTTGATTGTTCAGGATGGCGGCCGTGAATGCCGCCAGGTAATGACATTTCAAATACGCGCTGGCATAGGCGATCAAGGCAAAGCTCGCGGCGTGCGATTCCGGAAATCCATACAATGCAAACGAAGAAATCGCCTGCACGATACGCTCCTGCGTATCGCCATGAATGCCATTTTTAGTCATGCCCGCGCGCAGTTTTACTTCAACTTCTTTCATACGCTCTTCGGAGCGTTTAAACCCAAAGGCGCGCCGCAACTCTTCCGCTTCGCTGCCGGAGAATCCTGCCGTGATCATCGCGATGCGCAACAATTGTTCCTGAAACAGCGGCACTCCCAATGTTCGATCCAATACTTTTTTCAGCGAAGGGTGCAGACATTCCGGCGCTTCCTTTCCCTGCCGGCGCCGCAAATACGGATGCATCATTTGTCCCACGATCGGGCCCGGCCGGATGATGGCCACTTGCACCACAATGTCGTAAAAACTTTCCGGCTTGAGCCGCGGCAAACAGGACATCTGCGCGCGGCTTTCGATCTGAAACATTCCTACCGTGTCAGCCTTTTGCAGCGTCTCGTAAACGGTTTTATCGCCTGGCGGCAATTTTCCCAGGTCCACTTCTTGCCCATAATCGCGACGAATGATCTCGATCGAATCTTCCAGCACCGACATCATTCCCAGCCCCAACAAATCCACTTTCACAATTTTCATGTCCGCGCAATCTTCTTTGTCCCATTGCACCACCACGCGTCCCGGCATGGCCGCCGGCTCCAGCGGCATAATCGAATCGAGTTGTCCCTGACAAACGACCATACCCCCGGAGTGCTGTCCCAGATGGCGCGGCAAATCTTGCACGGTTTTGCATAACTCAAAAAACTTGCGAATCCTCGCCTGTTTTAAGTCGAACCCCGCATCTCTAAATTGCCGCTCCAGCGTATCGTTGGCATCCCTGTACCCCCAGGAGCCCACCAAACCGGCCAGCCGGCTCAGCGTTTCCGCGTCAAAGGACAAGACCTTGCCGATTTCGCGCGCTGCGGACTTCCCGCGATAGGTGATCACGTTGGCGGTCATGGCTGCGCCTAGTTTTCCGTAGCGCTCATACACATACTGAATGGCGCGTTCGCGCTGTTCGCCGCTGGGCAAATCCAGATCAATATCCGGCCATTCGCCGCGTTTCTCCGAAAGAAAGCGCTCGAATAACAGATTCATCTCTACCGGGTCGACCGCCGTAATTCCCAGCGCATAGCAAACCGCGCTGTTCGCCGCCGAGCCTCGTCCTTGCACCAAAATATGGTGCTGCCGGCAAAACTGCACGATGTCCCAGACGATCAAAAAATACCCCGGCAATTCCAGTTTTTCGATTAACGCCAGCTCACGTTCAAGTTGTTGCCGCGCTTCTTTATGGTCCGCTCCGTAACGCCACAGCATTCCTTGGTGCGTTTGCGCGCGCAGAAAACTCATCTGCGTCTCGCCATTCGCCACCGGATATTCGGGGAATTTGTAGCCCAAATCGTCCAGCGTGAATTGCAGGCGCGCGGAAAGCTCCTGTGTATTCCCGAGCGCTTCCGGCAAATCACAAAATAGTTTGGTCATCTCCGCGGGAGATTTAACGTGGCCTTCGCCGTTGCGGCTCAGCAACCGCCCGGCATTGGCCAGCACGCGATGATGCCGCAAGCAGGTAAACACATCCAAAATCTGCCGTTGCTCGGGACGAGCGTGTCGCACACCGTTGGTAGCCAGCAGCGGCAGGCGCAATTTCCGTGAGATTTCCACGGCCGCGGCGTTTCTCGCTTCTTCGTCCCGGCAGAAATGCCGTTGTACTTCCACATAGACATTTCGCTGCCCAAACAGCTGGCACAATTGCGCAACGCGATCGAGTGCCGCGTTTATTCCGCCACTTTCCAGCGCCTGCGCGAGCGCGCCTTCTTCCCCGCCAGTCAGGCAGATCAGCCCTTCGCTGAATTCCGCCACTTCCTGCGGGCATACGCTTCCTGCACCCTTCGCCGCGCGCAACTTCATCCGGGTGATCAGGCGGCAAAGATTTTGATAACCGGAGCGCGATTTCACCAGCAAGACATAGCGCCAGCCGCGCACGCCTTTTTCCGTGTTGGTTTCCACGGCGGTCACCTCCGCGCCGATGTGTGCTTTCACACCCGCTTTCACGCCTGCCAGATGAAAGCGCGGCGCGCCATAAACTCCGTCACGATCGAGCAGCGCCATTGCGGGCATGCCATGCTCCGCACACACGGCAATCAGCTCTTCCGGATTCGACGCGCCTTCCAGAAAACTAAACGCCGACCGCGCATGCAGTTCGCAATACATCAGTCATACATCCCTCGTGCGAACCAACCTTGCCGCACTACATCGAAATAAATACGATAGCGTCCGAACTCTTTCGCGAAAGTTTCTGGTTTTGCCGCGTCTTTTTGCGTGCTTTTTCGTGGAGAAACTTTAGCGCTTGGGAATGCCCCGGTTCGCGAGCCATTTCCGCCTACAAAGCAAACTTCCAAGTCCCATTGGTCTTCGCTCCATTGCTCTTCGCGCCACCATTCTCCGGAGGTACGCCAGGGTCCGGAAGCTTTGCGTACTTCCGCGCGCCGGCCCTGCAAGAACACCTCGGCAGGGCGGCCTTCGCGCGAATTCACATGGATGGGCAGCGGCGGACGAAACACGCGGAAACTCATGGCCGAGGATTGCTTCGGCAAATGTTTGTCGATATTTTCGGAGCCGCGTTTTCTGACAGATTTTTTCCTGTCCGAACCGTTTACCTCTGCACGCAACGGCGAAAACCGTTTCATGCGGAACTCTCCGGGCCGGTGCGTATCCATCAGCTCCGGCGACCCCACATTGCCTTCGCCGACCACGCCCGCGAGCCGCGCCAGCGTTAGCTCCAATTTCTCTACATCGGGGAAACTCGGCAGAAAAAGCCCGCCCTGTGCCACCCGAGGGCGCGCCGCTTCCGCCGCCACCAGCACCTTTATGATCGGCGATCCCGGAGGATTTCCTTGCAACCGCAGGCGTAGCAATTTCAGCAGCAGCTTGGCATCGCGCATCGGCACGGGCAGCTGCATGGTGCGTTCATAAATCCCCTGCACGTTTTTCGCGCGCACCACTTCGGTGCGCACATCCAACGCATTCTCAAACGCCGGCTGCAAATCGAAGCGCACGCGCAGCAAACTCGCCGCCAGTGCGCGCGCCGTCAATCGCGCACAGAGTTGATCCAGCAGCCTGCCTAGCACAAACGACAGCGGCTCAAGCTCCTCCACCGCATCGTCCAGTTCCAGCTCTTCTGCAAAAGTCAGGTCGGCTTCGGCGACCACGAGAGCACGCGAAGCTGCACCGCGCGCGCGCGTGCGCAAACGGACGCCCGCTTGTCCCAGCCGCTCCGAAAGCTGCAGGACCGGCAAGCGTGCCAGCTGCGCGCACGTTTTTATTCCCCAAAGCGCCAGCGTCTCCGCCATCTCTTCGGGTGGAGAGAGCACGCTGATGGGTAACTCTCCAATGCGCGCTGCTTCTTCCCTTGCGGCGATCAACGTAATCCCTGCAAACCCCCGTGCCGCCACTTCGGCGGCCAGCAAATTTTCCGCGATAGCGACGTTCACACGCAGCCCGCAATCCGCAGCACGAACCGCCAGCAGTTCCGCAATTTGTTCGTGAGTGCCAAGCAGGGCCGACAGCCCGGCCACATCTAAAACAATTAAATCGGGCGCGGTCTCCTCCAGCCGCGGTGACACCGACCAGCCGACATCGCGCAATGCCGCGCGCGCCGCCTTTTCCGCTACCGTTGAACGCGCGCGAATCTCTAAACCGGCAAATTGCGCGGCATTTGCTTTGGTCATCCCCAAACAAATTCCCGCGTTCCGTGCCGCGGCATTCGCCGCGACCACGCTGAACAACGGCGCCGCGCCGGCGTCGATCAGCGCAATGGGCCGTCCGCGGGACGCAACGTGTGCGGCAGAGTCAGTTTCTGAGGTGCGCCTGAAGAAAGCAGATTCCTCGCTTCGTTCGGAATGACAAATTTTTGTTGTGTGGCACGTGGGATCCGGGCGGCTTTTTGTTACGGAGCTTGCTACGCGGTACGTGGGATCCGGGCGACGCAATTTTGCCGGCAATTCGGCGTGCCACTCGGCACGCACGACGGCCTGCACCATAAATTCCGGAACGTAAATCGCTGCGAAGGCCATATCTGCTGAAGCACCAAATAGATTGCGTGCGGCGATTGCTCGCCGGCCCACGGCAATTTCTCACCGGTGTTCGTAACCTCCGCAAAATCTAAATTTGCGCTTACCCTTCATTGGCATTTTGGTTTTCTGGTTTATGCAAATAATTCCACTGTGTCTTTAGCGTGAATCCCGCTGCATTCATGCGCTTTCTATCCATCTCTCGCGCGTCGATGGACATCACCCGGCTGCCGCGGGGCTGTCCATCCGCTGATTGCATCCGCGAACGCACAACTTCTGCCCAACTCTTTGCGCTTTCGAGCAAACACCCTGCGGCATGCGAGATTTTTTCTTGTGCTTCATTGTCGGCACTTGTGGTCTTTGGGGATGGGCGCACAGCCAGGATTGGCTGTACCACGGGATCAAGCGCGCTCGCTTTTTCCCGTGTTGTCTCCGTCCAAACGCCTACTTCACTTTCCATACGCAACACCAGAGACGCGCACGTCTTGGCGTGCGATTCCTGCCCCAGCAAAAAAAGTATCGTCGGTGTGCCTTCCACCGCGCGACGGAACCGAAACCACACGCTCAGCTGCACCTGCCGCACCACACGCGCTGCTTCATCGCTCAAATCCAGGGCAATCAATCCGAAGCCCCCGCCCTGAATCAGCAAATCCGTGGCTCGCAGCGCCTGCTCGATATTTTTGCAGCGTACCCACAAGAGCTGCCGCAAGTTCACGCCCGCTGCCAGCCCCGCCGCTGGATCAAACGCATCCCGTCCATCCACCAGCGCACAGACTTCGCCCGCGCGCGTGCGCGCGGCCAGCGCCGCGAGCAGCAAACTCGACCGCCCGCTGCACGCCCCGCCAAAAATTTCCGTCAAACACCCGCGTGGCAACCCTCCAGTCAATTCGTCGATTTCGCCAATCCCGGACGAAACCGCTTCGACCAGGGTTCGGTCGCGAAATTCGAGAGGCGAGAGCACGCGCCCTGCCAGCGCTGTTTCCACCTGCAAACGCAAAGCAGCGGATCGAGTACTGATGGGCATGCACACACATTCCTGGGACATTCATGGCGGAAAAGGCGAGGCAGGGGAAGGAAATCACGATATTCGCTTTTTGTTCGCCTATGACAATTATTCCGCTATTACGCCAGCCTTGTCAAGGCCTTCGGGAGCTGCAGCATTCATTCGGCGGCAGAACTCCGTCGCGCTTGGCATTTTTTTGCCGTGTTATGGCCCCTCCCGAAAGATCCCCGCACGGTTGCACCCGGCCTGCAGGACACGCAGGGAAACCATCGGTATTTGCAACTGTGCACAGGCAAGAGTGCCTTTGCTACTTTGGCTAGGCGAATATAAAGCGAATGTGCTAACCTTTGAATGCTATGATCAACGGGCTTGGGGATCGGCCCTGTTCGCTCCAATCCTTCCATGCTTTTCCCGTCACTCTCGGGGCTTCACGGGCTGCGTTTTCCAGCATCCGCGCTTCCGCATATTCCGCTAAGCTCATGGCATCCAATGTGTTCGATATCCGAAAGGACGCATTCCCTCGTCGGTGTCTAAGCGCAACAAAATCGAAATTCCAGCGGACCTCCCCGATGGGCTTGGCATCTTTCACCCCGCGGTGCGGGATTGGTTTAGCGCGGTTTTTCCCGCGCCTACGCATCCGCAGCTTGCCGGCTGGCCGGCGATTGCGCGCGGCGAATCCACGCTGATTCTGGCGCCCACGGGCACGGGAAAAACTCTCGCGGCATTTTTGTGGTGCATCCATCGACTCATGTTCAACGCGGTTCCAGCCAAAGCGGAGCGCTGCCGCGTGGTGTACATCTCGCCGATCAAGGCGCTCGCCGTGGACGTCGAACGCAACCTGCGTGCGCCGCTGGCCGGAATCGCGCAAGCCGCGCAACGACTCGGCGCGGAATTTCACGAACCGGCCATTTCCATCCGCACCGGCGACACGGCTCCCGCCGAACGCGCGCGTTTTCAGCGCCATCCCGCGGACATTTTAATCACTACTCCGGAATCGCTGTATTTACTGCTCACTTCTAACGCTCGCGAGGCCTTGCGTTCCGTGGAGCTGGTGATCGTGGACGAAATTCATGCCCTGGTTCCCACTAAGCGCGGCTCGCATCTTGCCTTGTCCATCGAACGGCTCGAACATCTCGCCGGCGGTCCGCTGCAGCGTATCGGCCTCTCTGCCACGCAGCGGCCACTCGAAGAGGTGGCGCGTTTTCTCGGCGGCGCCGATCTTACGCGGCAAAAACTTCCGCAGCCAGAAACCGCCACAAAAACCACGAGAACAAAATCGTCGTCAACGCCTGCGCCAGCTTCCGAATACCATGGCCACGGTCCGCGGCTTTCCGAGGTTCCCGAAGAGGCCCTCACAGAATTTGAATCTTCCGCTTTCGCGCCCGTTTACCGGCCCATCACCATCATCGATGCAAGCGCGCCAAAACGGCTCGAACTGCGCGTGGAAGTTCCCGTCGAAGATATGGCCAAGCTCCACGAACTGGACGATTTGCCGAGCGGGCCGGCATCGCAGGGACCGGTGCGCCGTTCCATCTGGAGCGCGATTCATCCGAAACTTCTCGAACAAATTCAAAAGCACCGCAGTACGCTGATTTTCGTCAATAGCCGGCGCCTGGCCGAGCGCATCTCCGGCGCGATCAACGAACTCGCCGGGGAGACTTTAGTGCGCGCCCATCACGGCAGCGTAGCCGTTGCGCAGCGCAAAGAAATCGAAGATCGCCTGAAGTTGGGCACGTTGCGCGCCATCGTCGCCACTTCTTCGCTGGAACTGGGCATCGACATGGGCGCGATCGATCTGGTGATTCAAATCGAATCGCCGCCTTCCGTGGCCAGCGGAATGCAGCGCGTGGGCCGCGCGAGCCACCATGTGGGCGCCACGAGCAACGCCATCATATTTCCTAAATTTCGCGCCGACCTTGTGGCGTGCGCGGCCATCACCCGCGCCATGTACCAAGGCCAAGTCGAAGCGGTGCACTACCCGCGCAATCCGCTGGACGTGCTGGCGCAGCAGATTGTGGCTATCGTTGCACTCGAAGACTGGACGGTGGAAAACCTCTTCGATCTGGTGCGTTCCGCCGCGCCGTACGCCGCCTTGACGCGTTCCATCTTCGATAGCGTGCTGGACATGCTCTCCGGCCGCTATCCCTCCGACGAATTCGCGGAACTGCGTCCGCGCCTGACTTGGGATCGCGTTAAAAATAAACTGACCACTCGTCAAGGCTCGCGACGCATGGCCATCATCAACGGCGGAACCATTCCCGATCGCGGCCTGTACGGCGTTTTTCTCGCCGGCGCAACGCGTGGCGCGCGTGTCGGCGAACTCGACGAGGAGATGGTTTTTGAGAGCCGCCAAGGCGACACCATCATTCTTGGAGCTTCCACGTGGCGCATCGAAGAAATTTCCCACAATCAGGTGATCGTTTCGCCCGCGCCCGGTGAGCCGGGCAGAATGCCTTTTTGGAAAGGCGAAGCTGCCGGACGTCCCGCCGAATTCGGAAGAAAAATCGGAGAGATGACGCGGGAACTTTTGCATCTGCCGCGCCCGGTCGCGTTCACCAAGCTTGTCGAAGAGCACAGCCTTGACACCAACGCCGCCGAGAATCTTTTGAAGTATTTGGAGGATCAACGGGCGGCCACCGGGCACATTCCTAGCGATGAAGACATCGTCATTGAAATCTGCCGCGACGAGATGGGCGATCGCCGCGTCTGCGTGTTGACGCCATTTGGCCGGCCCATTCACGCGCCGTGGTGCATGGCGGTCACCGCCAAGTTACAGGCGGAACGCGGACTGGAGGTGGAATCGCTGTGGTCGGACGATGGTTTTGTGTTGCGCGTGCCGGACAGCGATGAAACCATTCGTTCCGAAGACTTGCTGCCCACTCCGGCAGAGTTCAAAGATTTGGTGCTGCGGCAACTCGGCAGCACTGCGCTTTTCGCCGCGAAATTTCGCGAAGCGGCGGGGCGCGCGCTGCTTCTGCCCAAGCGCCGGCCCGGATTGCGCGCGCCACTTTGGCAGCAACGCAAGCGCGCCGCCGATTTATTGGCCGTTGCAGCGCGATATTCCACTTTTCCCGTGCTCCTCGAAGCTTATCGCGAATGCATTCGCGATGTTTTTGATTTGCCCGCGGCGGCGGCCGTTCTTGCTAGCATTCAGCGCGGAACCATTCGCGTCACTCACGTGGAATCCGACAAGCCGTCGCCGTTTGCCGCGTCGCTGCTTTTTTCTTATGTTGCCAATTACATTTACGATGGAGATGCGCCACTCGCGGAACGGCGGGCGCAAGCGCTCTCCATCGACCAATCGCAACTCGAAGAACTGCTCGGCGACGGCGACCTGCGTGAACTTCTGGATGCCACAGCGCTCGGCGAAATCGAAGCGCGCCTGCAATCGCTCGAACCGGAATATCGCGCCCGCCACGCCGATGGGGTGCACGATTTGCTGTTGAAGCTTGGCGATCTTTCCGAAGCCGAAATTATTGCGCGAAGTGCAACTCCGGAGATTGGCGGCACGATTCATGAACTTACAAATTCTCGGCGCGCCATTCGCGTGCGCATCGGCGGCGATGCGCGATTCATGCCCGTCGAATATGCGTCGCGCTACCGCGACGCGCTGGGTGCGCCGTTGCCTCCGAGCCTGGCCGAAGCATTCCTCGCCAAAAGCGAAGATCCCTTGCGCGAAATTCTGCGACGCTACGGGCGCACGCATGGGCCGTTCACTACCGCCGACGTTGCCGCACGCTATGCCTTGCCTCCGGGCAGCATCGAGACGGCTCTGCGCGTCCTGCACGGCCTTGGCAAATTGCTCGAAGGTGAATTCCGCCCCGGCGGCACGCATCGCGAGTGGTGCGACCCGGAAGTCTTGCAACAGATTCGCCGCAAGAGCCTGGCGCGCTTGCGGCGTGAAATTGAACCCGCGGAGCAGCGCACGTTCGCGCGGCTGGCGGCGCGCTGGCAAGGCGTCTCGGTTCGTCGCCGCGGACTCGAGGCCTTGCTCGATACCGTAGAAAATCTCCAGGGCGCCGCGTTGCTCGCGTCCGAACTCGAACGGGAAATTCTTCCCGCGCGCATCGCTGACTATCGCAACAGTGACCTCGACACGGTGATGGCCAGCGGCCAAGTGGTGTGGATCGGCGTGGAACAAATTGGCGATCGCGATGGCCGCGTGGCGCTGTATCTGGCTGAATCGCTGCCGCTGCTCTTGCCTCCGCAGGAATTGCTTGGTGAACCGGATCCTCTTTCGGAAAAAGCCGCGCACCTTGTGGAGTTTCTTGCGAAGAGTGGGGCGTCATTTTTTTCGGGAATCCACGCGGCGCTCGGCGGGGGATTTCCCGGCGAGATCCGCGATGCGCTGTGGGAACTGGTGTGGTCTGGCCACATTACCAACGATACGTTTCACCCGCTGCGCGATTTGCTGCGGCCGCGCGAAAGCAAACACGAACGCGGGACAACGGTGGACGGCGCGCCCGGTTCGCCGGAATTTCTGCGGCGGCTACGTTCGCGCACGGCGGGCGGTGGGCCGGCGCAAGGCCGCTGGTCGTTGGTTCGCCGGCCAATTTCTTTGCTGACCGAAAGTGCCTCGCCCGGAGGCGCGCAGCCAACCAGCGTGACGCAGTGGAGCGCCAACATCGCGCAGCAATTGCTGGTGCGCCACGGCATCGTGCTGCGCGAAACGGCCATCGCGGAAAATATTCCGCGCGGCTACCCGGCCATATATCCGGCGCTGAAAACGATGGAAGACAGCGGATGGGTGCGCCGAGGCATGTTTGTGGCGGGGCTTGGCGCGGCGCAATTCGCCATGCCCGGCGCGGTGGACATGCTGCGCAGCCTGCGCTCCGCGCCGCAAACGCCGGAGGTGCTTTTTCTCGCCGCGACCGATCCCGCAAATCTCTACGGCACATTGCTGCCGTGGCCGCGCGAGGATTCTGACGACGGAAATATTGAAACGAGCGGCAGTGAAACCGCCGGGGTGACGCCCGAGGGTTCGACTGGTATCTGCGCAGGCGCGCACTTCGTTGCGACAGGCGCGGGGCCCACCAAGAAGACCACGGCAGAAATTCGCGGACTTGTCTCTGGCGCCGCGGCGAACTCCGCTTCGCTACCTGCAATGTCTCGTACTCGCGGTGCGGGAGTGATTTTGATCAATGGAGAATTGACGGCGTTTTTCCGAAGGCAGAATCCCGCGATGCGGGTGTTCCTACCAGAGTCTGAACCGGAACGAACGCGCTTTGCTCGCGAGCTCGGTAAGAAGCTTGCCGAAGTGGCGATTCGCCGCCAGGGAAGAAGAACTGGCTTGCTGATCGGCAGCATCGATGATGTTCCCGCGCGCGAACATTTCCTGGCGCGCTTTCTCGAAGAAGCCGGATTTATAAACACCGCGCTCGGCTTTCAGATGCGGCGCATCCGTCCCCTGGCGCTCAGTGCAAACGAGGCGAGAGAAGCAGGGGATAGCCCGGCGAGCGACAACGATGCCGACGAGAACGATCCGGAAATCGCGGAGAGCGTCTGATGCCCGAAGGCGACACAATTTTTCGCACCGCGCGCACGCTGCATCGCGCGCTGGCGGCGCAAACCGTCACCGCTTTCGAAAGCGTGCTGCCCAAGCTGACCCGCGCGGCAGGCGCTGCAGCTGGACGCCGCGAGCGGCGGCTAAAAATCGAAGCGGTAACCGAGGATCATTTTAGCGATTAGGTGGTCGGTGGCGCGGGTGATGCCGACGCCTAGACCAAAGTTGATTTCCCACTTGGGGGAGACGTTGAGGTCGATGGCGGGGAAGATTTGGTGCTGCTGCTGGTTGATGGGGAGGAAGCCCGTGATGGGGCCGGTGCTGCCGTAGTATTCGAGGCCGCCGGCGATTTTGGAAGTGAAGTTGTAGCTGAATTTCACGTTGGGCGAGAAGACGACGCCTTGATCCACGCTCGCGCCGTGGAAAGAACGGTCCAGCGTGGGATTGAAGGACCAATACCACGGGCCAATTTGTTTATCGACGATGGGGCGAATTTCCCAGGTCCAGGTGTCTACCGAAAATTTGGCGCGCTGGTAGCCGATCTCGTTGGAGAGACTCACACCTACTGGCCACTTCCATTTGGGCGGGATGCGTACCCGCGGGCGGATGTGGTCGCCAACCCACTGGACGCCGTAGCCGCTGCGTTCATAGGTGAAGATGTAGAAGCCGACTTCGAACCAATCGTTGAAACCGTGGGTGATCTCGATGGTTTCGTGCTCCGCGTGATTGGTAGGTAGGACACCGTTGATGATGGTTTTGCTGCCGTCAATCGTGAAATTGCTGTGGAGTTCGACCATGGTCTTGCCGGGATCGACGGTTTCGGAGCCGTAGACCTGGATTTCGTAGTTGTCCTGGGCGCGCGCGGGCTTCGCGACCAGAAATACAACCAAGAGCAGGAGCGCCGACACGAAGAGCTGGCGGGTCACGTCGGCTCGTTTGCGGAAGGGATGATGATAGTAGCGCATTGAGAGAACCTACCAGGTCGCATTGAACAGGCAACACTATGATGCACGGTTCTGGCTCGCGGCTGCATTGCGTAGTGCGGGGAACTCTCGCGAAGCGCTAAGGCTGGCGGCCGCCGGGCAGTTCGCTGGATTGCGTGGGCAAATTAATTTCGCGGATGGGTAGATCGATTTCGCCGGGACGGGCTGGGGGTTCAAGGCCGTCGGTGAGGAGCAGGCCTTGCAGGGTAATGGCGTTGACCCACAGACCTTCGAGGGCGGAGATGTAGCCATCGTGCAATTCGAACAGCGTTTGCTGGACTTTCAGAACCTGCGGATAGGAGGCCAGCATCAGGCCGTATTTGTTCACGAGGAGTTCGTAAGATTTCTGCGCGCGCGGCAGAAGCTCTTTGGAGTATTGGTCGACCATGATGCGGGAATCGCGGTACATGCCGAGGACGGCGGCGGAGCGCTCGCGGAGAGTGAGTTCCACGCGCTTGGTTTCAGCCTGGGCGCGCTGAATATCGCTCTGTGCGGCCTGGATGTTGCCCTGGTTGCGATTAAAGAGGTGCAGCTCGACGCCAACTTCGGCGAAGCCGATCAAACCTGTGGCGCGATGATTGGCGGGATCGAGAAATTCGTTGTCTTGCGAAAGGCCGGCGCGAAACTGGAGGTCGGGAATGGGCTCGCGGCGGGCGCGGGTGAGCACGGCGTTGGCGCGATCGACGCCGGCCTGGGCGATGGCGACGGCGGGACTGTCTCGCAACAGAGTTTCTATGGCTTGATCTTCGTCAACCTCGGGTAGGTCGCGGTCGAGGTAGCCGGCCAGCGTGCCCATTTCCAGACTGGAATTTCCCACGACGGCGGCCAGCGCGCGCCATTCCTGGCGCAGCATATTTTCTTCGAGCATTACGTCCATCTGAAGCTTTTGCTGCTCCACTTCGGCTTGTAGGACTTCGCTTTCGTCGGCTTGACCGGTATTTTTTAGTTGCAGTGCGGTTTTTACGGTTTCGCCGGAAATTCCGACCAGATCTTTCTTGGAGTCTAGCATTTCTTGCGCGGAGAGAACACGATAGTAGGCGATGCGTACGGCGTTCATCACGCGGAGTTCCTGCTCGTGAGACTCCATTTCGGCGATGCGCACATCCTGCGCGGTGATCTTGCGATTCAAGCCGAGCTTGCCGCCGGTGATAACAGGTTGCGAGACGAACGCACCCTGCTCGCCGCCGCCAAATGCGCCACCGCGGATTTCATCTCCGGCGTAACCCACCGTGGGATTGGGAGGAAGGCCCGATTGCAGTTGACGGGCTTTGGCGGAGACGATTTCTGCCTTGGCCTGGACAAGGGTGGGATTTTTGTCGAGGGCCATTTTTTCGAGATCTTCGAGCGTGATCAGTTTGGAGGAGGGATTTTCTTGCGAGCGGCCCATG
>Ga0209139_10000050_pt1 | contig 30202 bp, 11 predicted proteins | sample BogFormECP14_OM3_FD_188246 | JGI IMG/M metagenome (GOLD analysis project Ga0209139, IMG submission 188246) | Bog forest soil microbial communities from Calvert Island, British Columbia, Canada - ECP14_OM3 (SPAdes) (version 2) | ecosystem: Environmental > Aquatic > Freshwater > Wetlands > Bog ...
ACAGCGGAATCGGTGCGGGCAAGCGCCCCGGCCCCACGACCGAGTCTCCCAAAGCGCGCCCTGCGCTGAGTGCGCTTCAAGCGGGAACCGTACTGGGCGGGCGTTACGAAATTCTGCAGCAACTCGGCGAGGGAGGAATGGGCGCGGTCTATAAGGTGCGCGACCGCGAGCTGGAACGCGTGATCGCATTGAAAGTGATCCGGCCAGAGCTCGCACAAATGCCGGAGGTGCTTAGCCGCTTTAAGCAGGAACTCATCATCGCCCGCAAGGTGACGCACAAAAATGTGAGCCGCATTTACGACTTGGCGGAAGCGGACGGCGTGAAGTTCATCACGATGGAGTTTATCGAGGGGCGGAGCTTATCGAGTTTGCTGCAGGAAAAAGGCAAGTTGGCGCCGAAGCAAGCTGCTGGCGTCATCGTGCAGGTGTGCCGGGCGCTGGAAGCGGCGCACTCCGAAGGAGTGATCCACCGCGACCTAAAGCCGCAAAATATCATGCTGGATGTGCACGACCGGGTGATCGTGATGGACTTCGGCATCGCGCGCAGCGTCGAGATCGGCAGCATGACGCAGACGGGCGTCGTGCTGGGGACGCCGGCGTACATGTCGCCCGAACAGGCCGTGGGAGAAGAGCTCGATAGTCGCAGCGATCTTTTCACCGTGGGCATCATTTTTTACGAACTTTTGACGGGCAGCTCCCCTTACAAGGCGGAAACCGCGCTGGAATCCTTGTACAAGCGAACCATTGAACAGGTTCGGCCTCCGATCGAGATTGCACCAAAAATTCCACAGCCTTTGAGCGACATCGACGTGCGGTGCATGGAGATCGACAAGAACAAGCGCTATTCGAGCGCGGCGGAAATCATCAGCGACCTGGAAGCGTGGTCGGGCGGGACGATCGGAACGCGCGTGATCATTCCGGACAAGAAATCCCGCTTCGAAAAAATTGCATGGGTGGCCTTCGTGTCGCTCGTGCTTGCGGCTGCCGGCGTTTTCTTTTTTCGCGACAAACTCTTTTCTTTCAAGCCCGTGGCGCACCGCGATATGTCGGTGCTGGTGGCGGACTTCGCCAACCAAACCTCCGATTCCCTTTTCAACGAAACCCTGGAGCCTGCGTTTATCATTGGACTCGAAGGCGCTCCGTTCATTCGGAGCTTCAGTCGAGGCACGGCACGAAAGCTCGCCGCGCAATTGAGTCCAAATGCGAAATCGTTGGATGAGTCCGTAGCGCGGCTGGTGGCGACGCGCGAAGGCATCGACGTGATCGTCGTGGGCGCAATCGCCAACGCAGGCGGCCAATACACCATCACGGTAAAAGCCATCGACGGCATCACTGGCAAAGACATTGTGAGCAAATCGGCAAAGGCCGACAAGAAAGATGTGCTCGCCTCTATCGCAGGGCTCTCAGCGGATGTTCGTAGCGCGTTGGGCGACACCACGCCAGAATCAGTGAAACTCGCGGCGCAGGAAACTTTTACAGCGGAGACGCTCGAAGCGGCGCACAGCTATGCGGCGGCCCAGGACTTGCAGCAAAAGGGCAAGTGGGATGCAGCCATCAAGGAATACCAACATGCGACTTATCTCGACCCAGAGTTCGGTCGGGCATTCGCCGGCCTCGCCGCCATGGAAGCGAACATAGGCCGGCCGCAGGAGGCGGAGAGGAACTACAAGTTGGCGCTGGCGCATATCGACCGCATGACGGACCGTGAAAAATACCGCACGCGGGGCAGTTACTACCTTTTTATCCGCGACGCGCAGAGAGCCATCGAAGAGTACACCAACCTCGCACAACAATTTCCAGCGGATGCCGTCGCCGAGACGAATCTGGCGTTGGCTTATTTTTACAACCGCAACATGCCGAAAGCGCAGGAAATCGGGCGCCGGGCCGCGGACAAAAGTCCTGACAGTGCGCCGATGCGCTCCAACGTCGCGCTATATGCCCTTTACGCGGGCGATTTTGTAACGGCGGCGAAGGAAGCGCAGGCGGCACTGAAAATCAATCCCGACTCTGAGGAGCCCATGCGCACGTTGGCGCTCGCGCAGCTCGGCAACGGTCAGAACCAACTGGCGGCGGAAACGTACAGGAGCCTTGCAGCCATCAGCGCCCGCGGGGCCTCCATGGCCGATACCGGCCTTGCCGATCTCGCGCTCTATGAAGGACGGACCGCTGACGCCATCCGCATTTTAGAAAAGGCCATCGCATCTGACCTGGCCGCAAATGACAAAGCCAGTGCCGCCGTCAAACAGGCCATGCTCGCTAAGGCCGAGCTTGCCCTTGGACAAAAAGATTCCGCAGTAGCCTCCGCAGAGAAAGCGATTGCTGCGAATCAGGATGACGGAATCGAATTCACGGCCGCAATTGTCTTTATTGAAGCCGGCAAGCCCGCGGCGGCAAAGACAATCGCTGCGGCATTGAGCAAACGCCTCCAACCCGAGCCGAGAATCTATGGGGAACTCATCGAAGGAGAGCTACGGTTGCACCAGAACGACATCGCAGGGGCTCTTCAGTCCTTCCAATCCGCCCAGGACTTGTCGGACAGCTGGCTTGGCCGATTCTACCTGGGACGGGCTTCCCTGGAGGCGACGGATTTTGCGAAGGCTTCAACGGAATTTGAAAGTTGCGAGCAGCGGCGCGGCGAAGCGACATCCATTTTCCTCGACGACGAGCCCAGCTTTCACGAGTTCCCGCCCGTCCTTTACTATCTGGGCCGCGCACAGGATGGCTTGCATAGCGCCACCGCCGCGGAGTCCTACAAATCCTTCCTCGCCATCAAGGCGAAAAGCAGCGGCGATCCGCAAGTCGCGGATGCCACAAAACGCCTGAATGAAGGGAAGTAAAACAACAAACAAGAAGTAAAACCAAACAATAGAGCTTCCCGTTCATCATCAAAAGACCGCAGGACATCGAGAACTGCTCGCGTCACTGCACGGTCGCCACGATCTGGACGGGGACGTTTGCTGGCAGGTAGTATCCCGATGGCTCGCTCAAGCTCAAGTTTGTGGTTCCCGTCGCGGCTGGCGTAAAGCTGAGCGCTTGTGTGTAGTAAATCCCCACGGGAATAGCGGCCGGTCCGCCCGTAATCGTGCCAACCGCGGTGTTTGTGCTGACCACGGACACCTGCACTGCTCCTCCTGGAGCTTGCGGGCCGAGCGGGTAGCCGTAGTTGTAGGCATTCAGTGTTCCGGGAGTGAGCAGCACCAAATAGACGGTCACTGTCGACGGGCCCGAGGTCGCTGAAGTACTGAGGGTTCCGCCGCTCCCGGGCCAGAACGACAATCCGGTCGGATACAGAGTAAGTGTGAAAATTCCGTCGCTGTAACCGGCCGCCGAAGCCGTAAGAGTCGCGGTGACTGCGCCCGCGCCGCTAAAGTTCTGCCCCTCGATGTAGAACGCTGGGACGCTGGCATTTCCCGCTGTCAATGGAAGCGTGATACTTGCAGTGCCCACTTTCGTCGGGTCTGTTGTTAGAAGGAAGTGGCTCGCGTCGGTGCTCGTCAACGTCAGCGTTTCGTTGGATGGCGGTGCCGCGGGAAGGCTGATGCTTCCCTGTTCCACGAGATTGTTGCCAATGACGGGAACATTCAAGCTGATAGCTGGCGCCGTAACAGTGGCGACCGTCGTCACCGGAACGTTCGCCGGGGTTACATACCCTGCGGGCGTGGCAATCGTCAAGTTGGTGGTTCCCGCCGTCGCCGGGACGAAGTTGATCGCCTGCGTGAAGTACGTGCCGACGCCGATGGCCGACGGATTGCCCGTTAGCGTGCCGACGGCGATATTCGTATCGGTCAAAGATACCGTTATCGCGCCCGGCGCCTGAGGTCCAAGCGGGTATCCGTAGGTGTAGGCATTCAAAGTTCCGGGAGCGAGCAGCACCAAATAGACGGTCAGTGTCGACGCCGGCGAAAATGTGGTGGTGGCGATCGCGCCGCCGCTGCCAGGCCAGTACGACAGTCCGGTGGGATAGAGAGTGAGAGGTGACGTAGCTGTCGTATAGCCGGTGGAAGACGCGGTCAGCATCGCAGTGATCGCGGCGGTCCCGCTGTAATTCTGCCCTTCGATATAGAACGTCGGAACACCGGCGCTTCCCGGAGTCAATGGAAGCGTGATGCTGGCAGTTCCTACCTTCGTAGGATCCGCCGTAAGCAGGAAATGCGTGGGATCGCTGCTCGTCAAAGTCAGCGTCGGATTGGCAGGTGTCGACGGGGTCGCTGTGCCCAGACTGATGCCGCCTTGCTCGACCAGATTGTTTCCAATCACCGGAATACTCAGATTGATGGACGGCGCCGTAACGGTCACCACCGATTGTTCTGGGATATTCGCCGGCGTGAAGTAACCGTTAGGGGTCGCGATATTCACGTTGGCCGTCCCGGCAGCTACAGGAACGACGCTGATTGCCTGTGTGAAATACGAGCCTATGGGAATCGTTGACGGGTTCCCAGTCAGTGTCGCGACCGCTGTGTTCGTATCGGTCACGGATATGGGTATTGCACCGGGAGCCTGCGGACCGAGCGAGTACCCGTACGTGTAAGCGTTCAATGTCCCCGGACTGAGAGTCACCAGGTACATGGTCAAAGTCGTTGGCGACGAGAATGTCGTGGTACTGACCGCACTGCTGCCGCCTGGCCAATACGAAACACCGGTCGGATACAACGTCATCGTAAAGGTTCCGTTGGCATAGCCCGAAGAGGTGGCCGTCAGTGTCGCAGTGATGGCCGTCGAGCCGCTGTAATTCTGCCCTTCTACGTAAAACACCGGAACGCTGGTACTTCCCGGAGTCAATGGAAGCGTGATACTTGCTGTACCTACCTTTGTTGGATCCGAGGTGAGCGAGAAGTGGGTTGCATCGCCGCTGGTCAGAGTGATTGTCGGGTTTGCAGGCGTCGATGGGGTCGCGGCGCCTAGACTAATGCCGCCTTGCTCGACCAGATTGTTTCCGACAATAGGAATGTTGAAGTTGATAGTCGGCGTCGAAACCGTGGCGACCGACTGGACCGGAACGTTGGCGGGCGTAAAGTAACCTGCTGGCGTGGCGATGTTTAAGTCGGTAGTGCCCGCCGCTCCGGGCACGAAGCTAATCGCCTGCGTGTAATACGTGCCTACGCCGATGGTTGCAGGGCTGCCCGTGACCGTTCCAAACGTGGTGTTGGTGCTTGTGATGGCGACGGGGATTGGCGCGGGCGCCTGCGGGCCGAGCGGGTACGAGTACGTGTACGCATTCAGAGTCCCCGGGCTGAGCAGGACCAGGTAAACCGTGATGGTCGTTGGCGAAGAGAAGGTCGTTGTGGTGATCGTACCGCTCCCGCCCGGCCAGTACGTGATTCCGGTGGGATACAGCGTGAGCGTCGACGTGGCACTCGTGTAGCCGGCGGACGAGGCGGTCAGCGTCGCCGTGATCGCCGTTGTGCCGGTGTAGTTCTGCCCTTCAATGTAAAACGTCGGAACGCTGCCGCTTCCCGGCGTCAGAGCCAGAGTAATGCTGACCGTGCCAACCTTCGTCGGGTCCGCGGTGAGCAGGAAGTGCGTCGGATCGCCGCTCGTCAATGTGATCGTTGGATTTGCTGGAGTCGAGGGCACTGCCACGCTAAGACTCGCACTCCCCGGGGTGACCGTGTTGTTTCCCGCGATTGTACTGTTCAGGCTGATCGCCGGCGCTGCTCCAACATTGATCGGAGCGGTGATGGTGGTAATCCCGGTCGACGACACACTGAGGTTCGCGGACCCTTGCGCAACGCCGGTCACCGGGAACGTCACCGTGAGCTGGCCTTGCGCTACGGTTGCCGTAGCGGGAACGGTAGCAACCGCTGCGTTGTCCGAGGAGAGGTTAAACGTGATCCCTCCGGCTGGCGCCGCGGCCGAGATGGTTATCGTGACATTCGTGCTGAGAGTCGCGTTCACACTAATCGAATTTGGGTTCAACGAATCCGTAACCGTGACAGTAACGTTCGCGGTATCCGGAGCAAAACCCGTCGCTGTGGCGTTGATTTGCGCGGAACCGATGGCAGCACCAGTCACTTGCGGATTCGCCGACGGGATCAAAAGACCCGCGGGCACAAAGACGCTTTGCGTGACCGACGCGACTGCTGTATTGGAGCTAGTGAAGTTGATGGTCAGGCCACCGGTCGGAGCGGCGAACGAGAGGCTCACGGGCAGACTGCTGCTCTGTCCGGGTCCCAAAACGGGAATGGTGCCGAAGCTAATCGCATTCGTGGTGACCGTGATCGGAGCCGTGGCGGTGAGGTAGCCGGGAGCCGTTGCAGTCAATGTGGTGCTCCCAGCGGTAGCACCTGCGGCCAGTGAGAACACTGCTGTTGTTTGACCTGCAGCGATTGTCTGGCTCGCGGGGGAAATTGTGACAACGCCGGTCGGGGTTGCGGTCAGGGTGACGGTCAAACCGTTAGGGCCTGCCGGCTGAACGAGAGTGACAGTCGCATTGAAGCTGCGATTCACTGCCAGCAGCGGGCTGTCGGGCGAGACGGTCATTGTGAGCGGGCTGACGACGACAGCCGCGTTCGTCACGGGCAAACCGGCAACGGAGGCGGTAATGTCGACGCTGCCGGAGTTTGCGCCTGCCGTGACCGTAAAGTTAGTGCTCGAGACGCCGGCCGGCACGGTGACGCTCGATGGAACCGATGCGATCGTGGAGTTGCTGCTCGTGAGTGCGACGACCTGCCCATCACCGCCGGCTGGAGAGCCGAGGACAACGCTCATCGTTCCGGTACCGCCCACGATAAGATCGAGCGGATCAGGGAACAGCGTTACAGCTGGCGGGGCGAAGGCGTCCAGCTCCATCGCTTGCGGATTAACGCTCGTTACGTCAAGAAGATACAGGCCGCCGGAGAAGATCGAGTCGAAGACATAGTGCGGCGCGCCGGTGGCCGGGATGACGCCGCGACCAGTTGTGGCGTTGTAGGAATACGTGCTGGTGACCGTCGCGCCGGGAGTGAGGGTTGACGTGCTGCCAGCCGCCTGGTCCTGCGTGAAGGTGACATTTCCTGCTGAATCAAACACGACGGTTCCCACAAGGTTCGTTGCGTTTCGATCTATCGTGCCTTGCGACGCGCCAAAGGAATAGGAGCCGGCGATGGTCGCGGGTGGAATGCCGCCTGGGAAGCCGTGCACGATGCCGACGGAGGCTGCTCCGTCGCTCAGCATGAAATAGACTTCGCTGGGAGTGACGACGCGCAGCATGGGGGCTGGAGTGGTAGAGCCCGTGTACGCTAGCGGGGCGCGGCCGGTGGAGTCGACGGTTAGGGTTCCGTTGGACGGGGCTGCGGTGTAAGTACCAGCAAAATCATTGTCCAGCGAGATGTTCCAGGCGTTCTGGCTGGCGGAGAAGGAAGCGACCCATGCTCCGGCAGAAATGGGCGGAGCGGTAACTCCGTCGACGTATCCCGCCCCGTTCAGCGCGAGCGACGAGAAGGGTTCGTTTTGCTGCTCGATTTCGCCGACGAGCGGCTTGTTGTTGGCGTCGGGCAGGACGGCGACGAAGAAATCGGAACCGTCCGTGGGGTAAATGACCACATTGGCGGAGGCGAGCGTCGAGGTCTGGCTATATTGCTGAACGCTGGGAAGTTGAACGGTGCCGCGGCCCGTGGCGTCGAAGGCGTAGCTCCCTCCAGCCGGGAATTGCAGGCCGGAAGCGGGCCACGTCGTGCCGCCATCGATTGTTTGCGTATCGTTGTAATCCCATGAGCCCGTCGAGACCGCTCCGCCGGATGCGGAGAAGGAACCAAGCATCGCCCAGTGGCCGACGCTGGAAAGGCTCGAAGCCGTCGAGAAGAAAAATGCATAGGAGCCGTCCAAGGTGGCCGACGAGAGCACCGCAGGGGTCTGGAGCTTGAGAAAGCCGGTTCCGTACGTCCCGTTGAGCTGGAAATCGATAATATGGCCGAGAGTCGAGGCGCCGCTGCGGATCCCCCCGAGGCTAAAACGGTAGCTCGACGAGCCTGCGGAAGTGGTGAGGACGAGGCAGCCGCGCTGATCGGAGCCAACCGAGAACGAACTCTGCGCCGGGATGATGGAAAGGTGCTGCGCGGCGCCGCCGCCGGTGGGCAGATCAGTGCCGATGTCGATCTGGCCGGACGGGATTCCGCCAGCTCCATTGGCTGCGATACTACCGATCAACGTGCGCGGGCCGTTGGCGTCGAAACCTTGCATCAAAATGGCGTATTGGCCGTTGAAGAGAGATTCGCTGCCAGTCCCGCAGGAGGCGTTGAACGCGTTAACGGTCATCGTATAGGTGACTTGCGCTTGCGTCCCTAGCGAATCGGTGGCGGTTACGACGATGTTTGCAAATGTGCCCACCAAGGTGGGTGTACCGGAGATAGTTGGCGGATCGACGGTGCCGTTAAAGCTGAGACCAGTTGGCAGCGCGCCTGTCTGCGTAACGGTGTACGGGGCGACGCCTCCGCTCACAGTGAAATTTTGGGAATAGGCAACGCCGACGGTTGGCGCCGCGAGCGATGCGGGTCCGAGCACGAGCGCAGCGACGGCTGGCGCAATCGCCACGGTGTAGGTCTGCTGCGCGATTTGCGGATCGGCAGAGGAGTCGACGGCGGCCACGGTGAACGTGAAGCTCGCTGCCGCACTCGGTGTGCCGTTAAGGGCGCCTTGTGGACTTAGCCTAAGACCTGTCGGCAGCGCGCCACTAATTACGCCGACGGAGACGCTTCCCGCGCCGCCCGTCGCGACAATCTGCGCGCTGTATGGGGCGCCCAGGGTTCCGCCGGGCAAGCTTGCCGTCGTGATCGTCACCGGTTGAGCGACGGTGATGCCCACGACTTGCGTCACGCTGACCCGCGGCGTCGACGAGTCGGTAACCTGCACGGTTATCGAGAAGCTGCCCACATTGGTGGTGGTTCCGCTGACGACGCCGCTGCTAAGTGTGAGTCCTGTGGGCAGCGCCCCAGCAGTAATCGTGAACGTGTAGGGCGTAGCGCCGCCACCAACCAAAAGAGGCTGGCTGTAAGCCACGCCGGGATTTGCAGTGGGCAGGAATGGGAGAACGGTAAGCGGTGGCACTACGGCCACTGCGAAGCTGGCCGTGCTTGTGCGTGGAGGCACGCTGCTATCCGCGACTTGCACAGTAAAGAGCGAAGCACCCGCCGTGGTGGGTGTGCCGGAGAGCAAACCGCTCGTGCTCAGCGTCAGACCTGTCGGCAACGTACCAGTGGCAACGGTCCAGGTGAGCGCACCCACTCCCCCTTTTTCCTGGAGTTGCTGCGTATAAGAGACGTTGACGAGAGCGGTGGGAAGAACCGTGGTAATCGAAATCGGAATGATATTAATTGGATAGAAGACTTCCCCGTTCGCAACCCCTGTGCCCGTAGAGTCCTGCCCGCCTGCAAGCACCACAGTCCCGTTAGGCAAGAGGGCAGTCTGCGGCTGCACCTGCACGGCAACCATGTTTCCGGTCGCTCGGAAAGTGCCCGCTGTCGGATCATAGATCTCTGCGTTCGTGTTGCCGTCGGCGAGAAAGACCGTTCCATCCGAGAGAACGGGGACAGGATGATAGAAACCCGATATCGGCCGCGTTGCGCTTCCGGTCGAACTAAACGTTCCCGTCGAGGGATTGTAAGTCTCTGCGGCTGCAATGCTGACCAGTTCTTCGCCGTTCGACGTGTTTCCACCCGCGACGAGTACATTGCCATTAAAGAGCAACGCAGACCCGTGGTTATATCTCGCGGTGGCCATGCTCCCCGTGGCGGTGAAAGTGTTTGCGACAGGATCATAAAATTCCGCAGAGGCGAGAACATCGATTCCGCTGGCCAAACCGCCGGTGACCAAAACCTGTCCGTTGGAAAGAACGTCCGCGTGATGGCCGCTGCGGGCGACGGTCATCGGTCCAGCGGTGGCTGTAAAGGTTTTGGTGGCGGGATCAAAGACCTCTGCGCTTGCGAGGCTGCTACCGGCGCTGGAGGAACCACCTGTGATCAAGACTTCGCCGGTTGGCAGGAGCGTGGCGAAGTGCTGAGAGCGTGCAACAACCAGGGAAGCGGTGAGCAGCGTGAATGTATTCGTCGACGGATCGAACAATTCAGCGCTTGACAGCACGGTCGAGCCATTAAGACCTCCGGCGGCCAGCACGAGCCCATTCTGGAGCACTGTCATGGTGAATGCGGCACGCGCGGAATTCATGCTTCCAATGGTGGTAAAAGATTGTGTCGCTGGATTATAGAGTTCGGCGCTGGACAGCGCATTGGCCCCCGTAGAGGTTGGCGCTCCGCCAGCAACCAGAACTGTGCCGTTTGGCAATGCGACGACGCTGTGGAGGACTCGAGCGGTCGCCAGGCTACCGGTAACGCAGAAGCCTTCGACGTTGAATGCATTTGAAACGGCGGAGAAGGTGCCGGTCGTGGCGGCGAGCGTAAATCCGAACTGCCCTCGATTGATGGAGAGATCGCCAAAGGTGGCGGTTCCCGTTGCGTCGGTCGTTTGCGTGAGCGTGCCGCCGAGAGTTGCAGCCGCGCAAGGAGGCGGTCCGCTGAACCCGATCGAGACTGCAGCATTCGGAACCGGCGTGTTGGTCGCATCCGTTACAAGTACTTGGACCGGTGAACCGGCCAGGACTTGGCCTTCGATGGAATTTTGCGGGCTTGTGACGAAGGTAACGTTTCCGGGCACCTGGACCGCCGGGGCGATCAGGATCGAGTAGAACTGCGATGCAACCTGAGGCGGGGAGTCTTGGTCTGTAGCGGTGACGGTGAATGTAAACGTTCCCGCAGCGGACGGCGTGCCGCTAAGAGCCCCGGACGCGCTCAGAATGAATCCGGTTGGCAGAGCTCCCGACGTGACGCTCTGACCCACAGTGCCTTGGCCGCCTGTCGTGTTTATGGTTGCGCTGTAGGCTGTGCCTTGCGTGCCATTGGGCAAGGTCGTTGTCGTAATGACGAGAGGCGCGACAACGAGGAGGGTAAGAGTTTGCGAGGCCGTCTGAACCGGTACCGAAGAATCCGTTACGGTGACGCCAATCGTGAATGTTCCGGTCGCGGTCGTGGATCCGGTCAAGAGGCCGGCGCTGCTCAATGTAATACCGGCCGGCAGCGTTCCGCTGGTTTGCGCGAAAGTATATGGCGGCGTTCCTCCGGTCGCGACCAGCGCATCCGAATACCCTGTCCCTGCGATCGCCGTCGGCGGCGTCTGCAGCGCAAAGGTCAGGTCGCTCGACACCTCCAGTGTCAGCGTTCCGCTGGTTCCCGTCTTCTGCGGGCTGGCGCTGTCAGCGACATTCAGGGAAAAGGAGAAAGTGCCCGCGGCGGTGGGTGTGCCGGTCAGGATGCCGGCGCTGCTCAGGGTAACGCCTGTGGGCAGGGTGCCGTTGGACAAAGTCCATGTGAGCGCGCCTGCACCGCCTTTTTGCAGCAGGAGCTGCGTATAAGGCTGGCTGACGAGAGCGTTCGGCAAGCTGGAGGTTGTGACGGTAATTGTGGTAGGCAAGGTGAGCGGATAGAAAAGTTCGGAATTCGGGACGACGACCGTGGACGAATTCAAGCCGCTAGCGAGAAGGACGGTGCCATCGGGCAACGGGCCTTCGCGCATACCAGCTTGTTCGGTGGTGAAATTCCCGGTTACGCGGAAAGTGCCGGTAGCGGGATTGAAGATGTCGGCGTTGGTGCCTGCAGGCAAGGTGGCGCCGCCCTGAATGAAGACGGTGCCGTCCTCGAGCGTGACGGTGGTGTAGTGGCCGCGGGCTACGGACATACTGGCGGTGGGAGTAAACGTTCCCGTAGCCGGATTGTAAAGTTCAGCGGTGGCTGTTGGCGCGAGGGCCGTGCCGGGACCGGCGAGACCGCCGGCGACAAGAACCTGCCCATTGTAGAGAAGAGCGGAGGCATGGTTGCCGCGGCCGGTGGTCATGCTGCCGGTGGCCGTGAATGTGCCGCCAACTGGATTATAAAGTTCGGCCGATACGAGGGCATTGTTGTTTGCGTCGAAGCCCCCTTCGATGAGCGCCTGGCCATTGGCGAGCAAGTCCGCGTGATGGATCTGGCGCGCGGCAGTCATGGCGTGCGTGGCAGCTGTAAATGTGCTGGTGCCAGGATCGAAGATCTCCGCACTTGCCAAAGTGTTGCCGTTGACGTCGTTTCCGCCGGTGATTAACACCGTGCCGCTGACAAGCAAAGTGGCGACGTGTTCGGAGCGGCTGGTGGTCATGGCGTTGGCCAGTAGCGTGAACGTGTTTGTGATGGGGTCGAACAGTTCGGCGCTGGAATTAACGGTGGTGTCGTTGAAGCCGCCGGTGACCAGGACTTTGCCGTTGGGCAGAAGAGTGGTGGTGAAGTCCACGCGAGGCGTGCTCATGCTGCCGACGGTGGAGAAGGTGTGCGTCGCGGGATCGTAGAGTTCCGCGCTGGCCAAGGCGCCGCTGCCATCGGGATTGACGGCGCCGCCGGCGACCAGAACTTTTCCGTTCGCAAGGGCAACGACCTGGTGACTGTGGCGCGCGACGGCCATGCTGGCGGTGTCGCAATAGCCCTCTACATTGAAGAGGCCAGACGTGCCGGTGACATTGCTCGCGGTGGCGAGCAAGGAGAAGCCGGCCTGGCCGCGGTTGATCGTCAAGTCTGGGAAGGATGCAACGCCGCTGGCATTCGTAATTTGCGGAATCGTTCCGGCGAGCGCTGCCGTGGAGCACGGTGGCGTTTGCGTCAGTACCATGTTGACGCTGGTGTTGGCGATGGGCGTGTTGGTGGCGTCGGTGACAAACACCTGGATGGGTGAGTTCGTCAACGGCTGGCCCTCGATGGAGGCTTGGGGTTGGACCGCGAAGGCGACGTTCGCCGGAATTTGCACGACCGGAACAATCGTGACCGTGTAGGACTTCGAAGCAAGCTGGGCTGGGAAGCTCTGGTCCGTGGCCGTCACTGTAAAGGTGAACGTCGCTGCTGTTGATGGCGTGCCGCCAAGAACGCCAAAGGGCGTCAGAGTCAGGCCCGTTGGCAAAGCACCCGCTGTGACATTCACGGTTGCCGTGCCTTTGCCTCCCGTCGTGAGAATGGCGGTGCTGTAAGGAGTGCCAACCGTTCCGCCGGATAGTGTTGTCGTTAAGATAGCGAGCGGGCTAACCACCACGATGGTGACGGTTTGCGTTGCCGTTTGCGTCGGAGTCGAAGAATCGGTAACTGTGACTGTGAACGTGAAAGTGCCGGCGGTCGTGGGAGCGCCACTGAATTGTCCGTTGGTGCCCAGCGTGATCCCGGGCGGGAGCGTGCCTGTCGTCACCGCAAGGTTATACGGCGTGGTGCCGCCAGTGATGGTGAGCGAAGCCGTGTATGGTGCGCCAACGATGGCGGTATTGAGATTGGGCGCAGGGAAAGACAAGGCCGCAGTTACTGAATCGATGACCAGGGTGAATGGGCCACTCGTCGCCGACTTCTCGCTGCTGTCGGTCAGCGAGAGCGTGAAGGTAAACGTTCCAGCGGCGGCGGGAGTGCCAAAGAGAAGCCCCCCTGTGGGCGTGCTACTCAAGCTAATGCCCGGAGGCAGCGAACCGGAGGCGAGACTCCATGTCAGCGTGCCCAGACCGCCCTGCTCGAGTAGGAATTGCGTGTAGCCCTGCCCGACAAGACCGCTCGGAACGGACGCAGTGGTTACGGTGAGAGGCGCAAGCGGCGCGGTGCTGTAGTAAATTTCCGCATCGGCAATCGTCTCTGAGCCGTTTTCGCCGCCGGTTATCAGGACGGTACCATCTGGCAACAACGCCGAAGCATACAGAAGATTCGGCGTGTCCAAGCCACCGGTTGCCGTAAAAGCTCCGTTCGTCGGACTGTAGATCTCGCTGAAGTTCGTCGGGGCTATTCCGTTGCCACCCGGCAAGAGCACGGTGCCATCAGCCAGCACAGTTGGGAGGAACGCACCCAAACCAATCGCCAGATTGCCGGCTGCAGTAAACGTACCGGCGATTGGATCATAAAGTTCTGCACTCGGAGTGGTAGAGGTTGCTGAGTTCCCGCCCGCCAAAAGAACTTTTCCGCTGGGTAGTAGCGCGGCCGCTTGAAACGATCGCGGAACCGTCAGAGATGCCGTCGAGTGAAATCCGTTGGATAGCGGATCAAAGAGTTCCGCCGCAGACAAGGATGTACCATCAACGGCTGCACCACCCGCAACCAACACCTCACCATCGGGCAGTAACGTCGACGTGAATACTTGTCGAGCGGTAGCCATAGGCGCAGTCGTCGGCGTGAATAGCCCCGTTGCCGGATCGAAGATCTCGGCGGTGTTGCTAATCGTCGCGCCGTAGCAAAGGATGCAAGCTGGCTGGACCGTTGTGCCTCCGCCCACAATCAACACGCGCCCATCCGCCAAGAGGGTTGCGGTATGCAAGAAGCGCGGACTACTCATCGTCCCAGCCGTCAGTACGAATGTTTGTTCTGTTGGATCGTAAATCTCCGCCGTGTTCGCGACGCTGCCAGCTTCGGTCGAAGTCGAGTTGACGCCCCCGGTAATCAAAACGCGCCCGTCGAGTAACAGCGTGGCGGTATGACCCCATCGAGGGACATTCATGTTGCCGGCGGTAGAGAAGCTATGAGTCGCTGGGTTGTATAGCTCGGTGGAATTAAACGGCAAGCCCGGAGAGGAAACACCCGCGAGCCGACTACCGCCGCCAGCGATGAGCACTGTGCCGTTGGCCAAGGTCACAGAAGTGTGGGCTTCCCGCGGTATGCCTATGGTTCCCTGGGTCGGGCAGAAGCCGTTCACTGTGAACGGCTGTGAAACCGTGGATGCACTACCGGTGCTGGCGAGCAATGCGTAACCCAACTGGCCGCGATCGATCGACAAATTCGAGAACGTGGCTTGACCGGTGGTGTCCGTGACGACGCTTAACGTTCCGCCGAGGACGGCCGCTGCGCACGGCGGGGCACCGTTGAAATTGAGAGCCACCGACGATCCCACGACGGGAGTGTTGTTCGCGTCGGTCACTTTAACAACGATTGGACTGCCGGTGATGGCCTGCCCGCCGATGGAATTCTGCGGCTGGCTGACGAAGGCGACAATCGCGGGAGCCGGTGTGCCCGCAGGAGCAATCGTCACCACGTAATTCTGTGTCGCTGTTTGTTGTGTCGCCGAGCTATCCACGACGGATTCCGAGAACGTGTAGGTTCCGATCAGTGTGGGCGTGCCGGCCAGTGCTCCCGCGGCGCTCGTCGGACCCGGCTGCTGAATTGTCAGACCGGGCGGGAAAGCGGCGGTCGCGACCGAGAACGACAATGGCAGCGTTCCACCGGCTGTGGCGATCGGTGCGCTGTACGGCACGCCGACAATTCCACCCGGCAAGACCGTCGTCGTGATCACCAGCGTATTCACGGAGATCGTCATCGCTTGCGTGGCGGTCTGCGGCGGCACCGACGAATCCGTCACGCTGGTGCTGAACGTGAACGTTCCCTGCCCCGACGCGGTTCCGCCCAGCACTCCGCCACTGCTCAGCGTAATTCCTGGAGGCAGCGTGCCGTTCGTCAGCGTCGCGGTGTACGGCAGGGTTCCACCAACGACCGGCAGCTGCTGACTGTAGGGCCTGCCAACAACGACGGCTGGAACGGAATTTGAGGTGAACGTGAGTCCCGTCTGCCCCGTGCCCGCCGCCGCGATAACGAGGCTAAAAGTTTGCGTTGCAATTTGCGCCGGAACGGAGCTATCCGTCGCTTGAGCCGTGAAGTTATAGGTTCCCGCTGCGGTCGGTACGCCGCTCAATAATCCGTTCGGCGCAAGCGTCAGCCCCGGCGGGAGTGCGCCAGTGCCAGTCCACGTATAAGGCAGCACGCCACCGGCAGCCGCAAATGTCAGTACGTAGAGAGCGCCTGCTGTGCCTGGCGCAAGCACCGGCGCAGGCGTAGTGATCGCCAGCGGCCCAATCGCGGTGATGGAAAACTGGCGCGAAGCCACGTGCTGCGGCGTCCCCGTATCCGTCACCTGCACAACGAACGTGAAAGTACCCGCGGCGGTGGGAGTGCCCGAGATGACGCCCGCGGCACTCAGGTTCAATCCTGTTGGAAGCGCTCCACCGGCAATCGACCAAACATCGGCGCTAACCGGCGCGTTGCCGCCAATCGCGGCCAGCGCGGTCGAATACGCTTGACCCGTCATAGCCGCAGGAAGCGCAGCCGTGGTGATCAGCAGCGCGATCGGCGGCGTCGTACTTCCCTTCTGGACGTCGACTGTATTCACAGCTTGCGCCGCGACAACCGGAGTGAGATTCGGAAGCACGACGTTGGCGAGTTCGGGCACGGTGAGATTTGCGCGGAGAGTGATCTGGACGGTGTCGCCGGGAGCGATTGAAAATGTCGGGTTGTTGATGGCGGGATTCAGAATCGCGGGATTGCCCAATTGTGTCGGGTCCGTCACAAAAACAGGGTTGTCGATGCTCGCGATGACTTCGTTGTTGACTTGCCCGCCGTAAGTGCAGCCGTCGGTCGGGCTGACGCCGGGAGTGAGATAAGTTTTCGTCAAGATGATTTGGAAAACCGCGCTTGCCGGCAAGGGACCGGACTGAAAAAGCTGAAGTTGATACGTCGCGCTGGTGTTGCCCTCATTCGTAATCGTGTAATTCGCGTCGCTCACGGGCGTGTTCAGAATGGCCGGATTCAAAATCGCCGGGTTAGCGACAGCATTGTTCAGGATCGCAGGATTCAGGATCGCGGGATTCAAAATTGCCGGGTTCAGCGCCACAACGAAATTCGGATTCAGGATGGCGGGATTCAAAATCGCGGGGTTCAAGATAGCCGGGTTCAGAATCGCGGGATTCAGGATGGCCGGGTTCAGAATGGCGGGATTTAAGATCGCCGGATTCAAGATCGCGGGATTCAGAATCGCTGGATTGTAAAATTCTTGCGAAGAAATCGTTCCCGATCCGAAGGCCGCATTATCCGGATTCGCCAGGACAGGATTCGTCGGATCCGCGTTAAAGAGGATGGACGCGGTCAACGGCGGCGTCGCGCCGTCGGTCTCTTTGGCACCCACTTCAAATGACGGGAAGATGACTGTGCTGTTTGCACCAGGAGTCAAAAACACAGGCCGCGAAGCCGAAGAAAAGGCCGGGATATTCACGGTGAGTGTGTTTTGCAGACTGAACTGCAGAAAGGAAGCTTGCGCGCTCGCCGGTTGCGCGGGAATCGACAGCTGGAACTGACGCGATTCATTCGTGTCGTTCCGCATGACCAAAGAAAACTCGCGCGGAATCGGCTGCCCGTTGGCCTGGAGAACAGGTTTGGCCGTCTGAGGCGAAGTCAGAATCAATCCATGGCTGATTGCGGAGGTGTAAACGTTCTGGTTCCGCATGCCCGAGTAACCCGCCACGCAGGGAGGCGGCGTTTGCGTGGGATCAAATTTGCTGGTCGAGCCAATAGAAGCAGAAATCGGCGGCGTGTATCTATTCCAGCTAACCCCGTCCGGCGGAGGCTGGACGTCGCGATTGTCCGTCCAGGTCGCGTGAAAGACTGGGTTGCTCGTCGGCTCCGTATTAAATTTCCAGCCGCCTGAATTGCTCGAGCCATCTCGACCGTCCCAGCGCTCCCACCAGCCGCCATGGTCATGGCGGTTGTTACTGCCGTTATCCGGCACCATCGATGGCGCGCCCGCTACGTCTATGTAATCTCCCATGAACGGCGCGGTCCCTTGCACGAACATCGGAAGGTTCGGCGCGTTGAACTGTGCCTGCTCGATATCCGTATCGGGAGGTATGACTCCGTACTCGTAACGCGAAACGCGAAAATGCGTAAAGCTGGGGACGTCCAGACTCCACGAGAAGGGGTTCGGCTCCGCTTCCGAGCCAATGATATCGAGCGTGTGGCGCCGGACAGTTAACGTCGAATCGTCGACGTAGGCACCGAACACGGCCATCGGGTTGGTTACTAGTTCGCCCTCGAGATGACGAAGCTCGGAAAAGGGATTGCCGATCGGGCAAAGAGGCGTGATGGCCGGATCGCACGTCGGTTCGGCCGTTGGCGTGAGCAGTCCGCTGGTGTGGTCCTGACGCAAGTCGTAGTACGTCAACAACAGCTTGCCCTGGTTGAAATTCAGCGTCGGCATAAGCTGGCTGCCGCGGTTGGAGAGATTGCTGAACGGATTACCGTAGTCGTCGTAAACCGGACCGGTATCAATTTCCTTGAATCGCGAACTCGGGCAGGATTCCACGCGATCCATGACGGTCATCGTGATGCGGCCATCGCCATTGCGATCACGCTGCGACCACGCCAAGTAGACCCGCCCAGCGTTATCGACGGTCAGCGCAGGATAGCCATTGCTACGGAACGAAGTTCCTGTCTCGCTCTGATCGAAGGGGCAACCCACACCGGTGGGCTTCTTGTTGCAGGACAGCGGGAACTCTACGGCCGCGTCTTGCTGGTCGAAGGTCAGGCCGCCATCGCTGGAACTCGCCATCCTGATCTCGTTGCCCTCATCAGGGTCGCCGGGCTCGGCGAAGACGCGCCAGGCAACGTAGATCTTGGCGGGCTGATCGGCAGGCACGCTTGGATCGATAGCGATAACCGTCCCCTGGCCCTCGGCCTCTTGCTCGTCGTCACGATCTTTCGCACCGGGACGATCTTCTCCTTGGCTCAAAACGATCGGTTTGCTCCAAGTCACCCCGCAATCAGTGGAGCGCCGGAACAAAATTTGAGAGTTCGTGACCGTGCCCACCGTCGTGAACGCGGTATAAGTGACGTAAATCGCTCCGGCGGGAATCTTTTGCGTGACAGAATTGCCGTCCTCGTTCGCGGTGATGGTGCAAGTCGCGCGGCCTCGGGGAATGTCCACGGCGACCCACGGTTTGTCGAGGAAGCGCGTCGGGGTACCGGAGTCGATGACGCGCGTGTCGATATATTTGACCGGATCGCGTGGCGCTAGATTCGTGAGCGAGCCGTTCGCCGCGGCGGCATCGCCATTCTCTTTATTGTTGAGATCGATGAAGCGCGAAATAAAAACTTTGCTCAGCGGTCCAGTACCACGATCAAACGCGACACCGGTAAGAAAAAGCAGTCCGTTGGAACCGGCGCGAACAAGAGGATCAGCGGACGCCTGCCGTCCATGAATGGGAGAGGCGAGTCCCTCCGGCGATCCGTCCAGCGGAAATCCGGGAAGCAGCGTGCTTTGCCAGGTCAGGCCGCCGTCAAACGACTTATATATGCCGAGCCACGCGTCGCCGCGTTCATCGATTCCCAGTAGGCCGGGGAGATCGACGCTGCGGTAGTCATTCGCCGCGCCAAAAAGATGCGAGCTGTTCCGCGTGGAAACAGCCATGGAGGGTTCGTTTTGCCGTTCGAGGAAGGGATCGCCGTTGGTCCAGCCGGTGCCGGAAACCATGTTGACGTTTTGCCCGGCGGTCTGCGCATTCAGTGGTGCGCTCGTGATCGCCCAAAGGATCAGCCCCAGCGCGAATAACGTACTCGAAAAGCAAAATGAGAACCTACGTTTCGAGGAAGGATAGACGCCTGGCCGTGTGCGGCTGGGCGATGCACGCATGTCTATTACCTCTGGCAGTTTTTACGAAGGGCACACCGGCGATCCGGGACAAGGCTCGCTTGGTATCACATCGACGTTCCAGGCACGCAGTCGTTCACGAGGAAGGAAACGGAACAACCTAGCCTTTCCGTGGCAGCAAGTCTCCTCCGAACGGCCCATTTCGTCAAGGGATTGCCTTCGGCGTAAGCGATAGCAGGAGACACGGCGACGTACCTATTTGGAACATCGATCTAAACGCGGATGTGTTCACTACTGGACAGACAGTGCCTTTCGAATCATCTAATATCCCTTTGCGTAGGGTAGCAAGAGCGCTGTTTCGCAAGCCCATCAACCCGTTCAGCCCAATAGCCTCGGCTTCAAACCCTCATCGCCGGAAAAAAGGGGCGACATGCTTTGGACAATCTTCGTAATACTTCTTGTCCTTTGGGCCTTGGGATTAGTCACTTCCTACACACTCGGTGGATTCATTCACATCTTGTTGGTGTTGGCGGTCATCGTCCTCTTGGTCAGGCTCTTCTCGGGACGCAGATTAGTTTCCTGATTAGGGGTCCGAAAATATGAAACCAACCTCTCTAGCCGGAATCGTGCTGATCATCCTGGGGGCTCTCGCTCTCGCCTACCAGGGATTCAACTACACGAAACGCGAGAAAGTCATTGATCTTGGCCCGATTCACGCCACCGCGGACGAACAGAAGCATGTCTCCATCCCGCCGATACTCGGCGGCTTGGCGCTGGTGGGAGGAATTGTACTTCTCGTCGCCGGAACGAAGAAAAACTAAATAGCTCGCCTAACCAAAGTAGCCCGCCCGAGAGTCGGGTCATGCATCGCACTCTCTCAACCGAACCGTGTTGAAGGTCCTTCAGCCACAGAAACAACGCCGTAAAGTCAGCAAAAGCAATTTCGACCATGGAGGTCAGCGATGAAGAAATTTTTGGTTTCCGCAGCATGTTTTTCGCTCGTAGCAGGTGTAATTTATGCAAAGGAATTCAATAAGGAACAACGGCGCCTCGAAGAGTGCGGCACCGTGATGTCCGAGATTCTCCACGTACCAGACAACATTCCCCAGGATCTTCTGGATAAGGCCGAATGCGTCATCGTAATCCCCAGCGTCAAGAAACTCGCCTTTGGAGTCGGCGCTGATTACGGCCGCGGCGCGATGGTTTGCCGCACCGGTGAACACTTCCGCGGAGCATGGGGAGCCCCGGCAATGTACGCGCTCGAAGGCGGCAGTGTCGGCTTCCAAATTGGCGGAGAAGCCACGGATCTGGTCCTTCTCGTCATGAACGCCCGCGGTATGGACTCCATCCTCAGCAGCAAGGTAAAGCTGGGCGGCGATGCTTCCGTTGCCGCAGGCCCCAAGGGACGCGACGCTTCCGCTGACACCGACGCATGGATGCGCGCCGAGATCCTCAGCTATTCCCGCTCACGCGGTATCTTTGCAGGAGTTTCCCTCGAAGGCTCCACGATTCGCCCTGACGATGACGCCAGCGGCGACGTCTACGGTCACCACATGAAGGCTAGCGAGATCGTGCGCGGCGAACATACCGGCGTGCCGGAATCAGGCCATCTTCTCGTCAACGTTCTCGAGAAGCATTCTCCAGTCAACGAATCAAAACGCGGCTCGAATTAGCATTTCAATTTGCAGCAGGCACGGCCGGCTTGCCGGGATTTTTCTCATCCCGGCAAGTCTTCTGTTTACAAACGCTCTATTCGAGGAACGGAATGACTATTAGCGTGCAGTATGTAGGCTTCAAATCGAAAGCGATCGTCCGTGAATTCAGTTTCCTTGTGCGGGAATCCCTGGCGGAGCCGCACGAGGTTACCTTCACGATTTTGAACGAGGCATTCACTGCGCGGCGTATCAGCTTTCAGAACGGCCCGGACATTTGCTCGTTGAAACTCCATCGCGAACTGGCCGACTTTGTGAATAAACCCATGAAATCACACTATCACATCAGCGAAACGGAGTTGGACGACTACCAGGCCACACATTCTACGAAACCGGCCAAGGGCTTCTATCCACCGAGGCCGCAAGAAGCTCTCTAGGCGTGTGCGCGCAACAAGACCCGTTGCCCCCGGAGCCGATGCAACTGGGTCTCGGGACTAACCGTGTCTCTGCCGGCGATCATTACTGTCCTCGGTATGGCCATTCGCATCGAGCCACGCTAGTAGCCCGCGAATGCTACCGTGAGCCAACGCGATGCTCGAATCGGCAGCGCCATAGTAGAGATTAATGGTGTCTCCGTCAGATGCCACCGTATAACCGCAAGGAAACACCACGTCTTGCACATCTCCATGACGCTCGTATTCCGCCTCGGGCGCGAACATCCAGGAATCCCCTCGATTCACGCATTTTTCAGGCTCTTCCAGATCGAACAGCGCAAGACCAAGCCGATAGATGGAACTCGATGGCGTCCTTCGCACCCCGTGGTAAATCATCAGCCAGCCTCGCGAAGTTTCAATCGGCGGCGGCGACATTCCAATCTTGTTCGCATCCCACCACGCTCCCCGCCGCGCTTCCAGCATGAGTTTGTGATTTCCCCAGTGCCGCAGATCGGGTGAATAGGAAATCCAGACGTGCGCTCCCAGGGGGGTCATCGGCCGGTGAATCAAGGCCCAGAATCCATTGATCCTCCGAGGCAGTAGCGCCGCATCTTTGTCGTCTGGTGACATGATTACACCAAGTCTCTCGTAGGTACGAAAGTCTTTGGTCAGCGCGAGCGATACACCCGGTCCGCCGCGCGAATACGACGTATAGGCTACGGCATATTGCAGAAGCTCCGGAACGTAGGTTATGCGCGGATCCTCGATGCCCCATATCTCTTCCGGAAAATGCTCCGGATCCGGCATCAAGGTCGGCTCAAGATCGATCTGCCATCCATCCACCCCGTTCACCGATCGCGCAGCGCAAAGGTGAGAGAGCCCACGACGGTCTTCCACGCGGCACAGAAGAAGTGTGGACCCGTCGGGCAGCAGCGTGGCTCCCGCGTTAAATACGCTGTTCATGGGGTACGGCCAATCCTTTCCACTCAGGATCGGATTGTTCGCATGGCGCACAAACAGCGTTTCGTATTGTTTCATCACTGCTTTCATAAGGAGTGTCCTGGCCTTCGCGTGATCATTTTTCAGGAGTTCTGTGAAGCTCAAGATCGTCTCTGTTCGCTACAGCTTGTTCTCCGTGCCGTCGGACTCTTCAAGCTTGCGCATTTCCATCAATGCCATCAGAAAGGACAACGTGGACTCCGCTCCCTGATTCTCATTCGCCCGGTCAGGATGCAGTCCGTCTCTACAGCCGCCCGTGGAGGGATCGTAGAGCGCGATCTGCAGATCGTTGTCGCCGAGGAACCAATTGAATGCGGACCACGCTTCTTTGCGCCAACGTCCCTTGCCGGTCGCCCGGTAGGCTTGTAAGCATGCCGAGACCACCGCACAGGCTTCCACAGGTTGTTGGTCAAACCGGGCCTTCTCGGTTGTTTTGGAATAGAACCCTTGAGATCCGATCGGCACGAAGTGCCCTTTGATCTCGCAACGCTGAATCGTCATCAGCCAGTCCAAAGCGTCCAGCCCAGCCGTAACCATCTCATCGTTCGCGGCCCGCATCCCCGCCCGAATCACAGCCTGAGGCAATCGAGCATTGGAATAGGCGACGATATCCTCAAACCACTTCCACTCCAGAGACTGGCTTGTGCGATAGGAGTCCAACAATCGGTTTGCCAGAGTATCCGAAGCGGCGAGCGCCGCGCGATCCCCGGGAATTGCGTCAAGATACTCCTGCAAACCCAGCAACGCGAATGCTGCGGCGCGCGGACTCTTGAACTCGACGGCCGCGGGAATCGCCATCTCGAACATGCGCCCCGCAGCGCCTCTCCATCCTGCGTCCTTCGATCTGCCGAGCACCGTCCCCAGTCCCCACAGCGCGCGCCCGTGGCTGTCTTCCGAGCCCTCTCGCTCCTGCCATTGACGTTCGTAGCTCAGGCAGTTTCTAAACCGTTTCGTGGCCGGATCAAAAGCCATCCACAGGAATGCCAGATACCGGGAACCCAAATCCGCGGTTCCTCGAGGTATCGCTGCTCCAAGCTCTTCCAGAAGAATCGTCACGATCAATGCGCGCGCATTGTCATCGGTGGAGTATCCCTCCGGATAGTTCGGGACTGAAAAAATCGCATGCTCGAGAATTCCCGTTTCGTCCGTCATGCGATACAAGTGATCCAGCTTCAAGGCCGGCAGCCGGTCGAGAATCTTTTCCGTGTTTTGCGCCGAGAATGTGGCTCGCGGATTTCGCAATCGCTCGTTGTAGATCCGTTCAAAGCTTTTCATATACTTCCGTGCCACGCTGCTCCAAACCATGTCTCTGCCGTACAAATACGCCCGTTTCCGCATGGCATGCGTGGATGTGGGATTGTCCAGAAGCTCGACCGTCTTTGATGCTATCGCGTCCGGATCGTCGAAAGGAACAAGCGCGCCACGTTCCGCGTCCAGAAGCTCCACTGCGTGTAAATAAGGAGTCGAAATGATGGCTTTGCCTGCGCTCAAAGCATAGGCGAGCGTCCCCGAAACGACTTGCGCCTTGTGTTTGTAAGGCGTGATGTAAATGTCGGCGGCGCCGATCAACTCAACCATTTCTTGCGGACTCACGAATCGATTGCGAAAGATCACATTCGCTTCAACGCCGAGGTCTTTCGCCAGGTTCTGCAAGGATTGCCTGTATTTGTCCCCTTCGCGCCTCAGGATGTGCGGGTGCGTTACGCCGGAAACCATGTAAACAACGTTGCTGTGTCGCTCGAGAATTTTTGGCAGCGCTTTGATTACGTTTTCTATTCCTTTGTTCGGAGAAAGCAGACCAAACGTCAGCAAAACTTCTTTCCCCTCTGTCCCGAAGCCATCCTTGTAGAAACTCGGGTCAGTGAAAGGCAAATCCGGGATTCCATGCGGAATCAAATCGATCTTATCGGCGGAAACGTGAAACACTTCCCGGAGAATCTCTGACGACTGCTGGCTCATGACGATCAAGCGGTCAGAAAGCGTCGTAATCTCTCCCATCACCCGGCGCTGTTCGGGATTTGGCTCCCGAAGCACTGTGTGTAGAGTCGTCGCGAACGGCATTCGCAGACGCCGCAGAAGTTCCAGAATGTGCGCGCCGGCGACGCCGCCAAAGATTCCGTATTCGTGCTGCAGGCAAACGAGATCGACGTTGCTGAAATTTAGAAAGTCCGCAGCTTGCCGGTAGGACGCCAGGTCGCCTTCGGACAACTCGAATCGCACCCGTGCGGGATACGCGTAACCCTCGTCGGTATCGTTGACGGGGAGCGCCAGCAACTCGGTGGTGCCGTATTCGGCGTGTAGGGCGTCGCACAAGTCAGTTGTGAAGGTCGCGATTCCGCAGCGCCTCGGGAGATAGTTGCCCACGACGGCGATCCTGTTGGGAAGTACGGCACGCGGTAGGAGGGGCGTCAGCGAGACCGGCTTCTCTTCCAACATCAGGGACTGTAACTCGATCACTGCTTCGTTTTCCGTGAGAGGTAGTATTATTTTTCGCGAAGACATTCGATTTCCCGTGATTCCAAGACTTGCGGAAGAATCGCCACGTTCAAACCAAGAAGCCCTCGATCTCGAGGCGCATGAACGTCAAACTTTGCGTCGATTTCCGAATCGCTGTGCGTGTATAGATGAGGAGCGCGCCGCTCTACTCGTGCAGCACAACGGTGAGCAACGACTTATTCACCTTGATCTTGCCGTTGTATTCGATGAAACCCAGTTTCCGGAATTTGTTCATGAAGAAATTAACGCGCGAACGCGTCGTTCCGATCATGCTCGCCAGGGTCTCCTGCGAGACCTTCGGTAAAACACGAACCGGTTGGTCCTGTTTTCCGTAACGCGCGAGAAGCAGAAGCGTGCGCGCCAGTCGCTTTTCACTTGAGTTAAAGAGTTGGTCGACGAGGTCCTCTTCGACTCGGATGTTGTGCGCCAGCATGTACCTGATGAAATGGTCTGACAACTCTTGTTCGGTGTGGAGCACGCGCAGCAGTTCGTTCCTCTCAATGACCAGGACCGTCGTTGGTGTAATGGCCATCGCTGTACCCATCCGAACCGTCTGCCCCGCCATACAGCCCTCGCCGAAAAAATCAGTCGGGCCAAACATCGCGACTACCGCTTCTTTCCCGGAGCCGTTCACTACGGACAGTTTCACTCCGCCCTTCTGGATGTACATGACGCTGTCAGCGCCGTCTCCCTGCGTGTAAATCGATTCATTCCTTCTATATTCCGTGATTTTTCGCGAGATACCCGCAGTGTCCAGGAAAACCTGCGGATCGAAGTTGCCGTTCAGTCGCTTCGGTCCGGTGTGCCCATTCGCCTTGTCCTTGCGCGGTTTCATAGGTAGAGCCCAGCCTAGCAGGAACCCTCTACATCAGACTGTGCAAAATGGGACAGCGGCGCCGATGAGATTTTCTAGCCGGCTTGGCCGAGACAGCGAGAAAATATTTCACCGTTCCAAAATGAACCGGTAACTGTACCTTCCGATTGCTGGCAGAAACGCGCCCTCTCATGAATTCTTCGCAAGTAGTGCACTTACGCACAGTATTCGTTCGCTCAAAGAGTCAGACTCCGGGTCTCGCAGTTTGTCGAAGGAGACATATGCAGACTATCTCAAAGATTTCGTTAGCGCTGGCAATCACGCTATGTGCTTCCGTTTATGTTCAGTCCCAACCGCAGGCACCCGCTCAGCCGGGTGATCCTATACCAACGTACCGAGTTACCGTTGTGAGCCGCACCGCACGAGCGGTGAGCTACAAACACCGCAGTGGCTCGACGCACGTGGATTTTCAAGGCACCGACCTGATGCCCAGCGCCAGAGGCGAAGCGAAAGTCGAGAGCAAGCGCGGAGTTCTGGGAATCGAAGCCAAGTTTTCAGACCTCGCCAGACCCACCGCATTTGGCACGGAGTATCTCACCTACGTAATGTGGGCCATCTCCCCAGAGGGCAGTTCCGTAAATCTCGGCGAGGTATTGGTCGGCGAAGACAGCCGCAGCAAGCTCGACGTGACCACCGATTTACAAGCTTTCGCGCTCATCGTGACTGCGGAACCCTATTACGCGGTGCGCCGCCCCAGCAACGCAGTCATCATGGAAAACGTGATTCGCCAGGATACCAAAGGCACCACGGAAGCCGTAGACGCCAAGTACGAACTGATCGATCGCGGCGGCTACATCCCTACCGGCTATACATTTGATCCCGTGGTTTTGGACGCCAAGCTCCCTCTGGAGTTCTTTGAAGCCCGCAACGCCGTGCGCATCGCAAAGTCCGCCGGAGCCGAAAGATTTGCCGGCACAAGCTACGAAAATGCGGTTCGCCAAATGAAAGAGGCGGATGCGCTGGCGACCAGCAGGCATGAAGACAAGAAAGCACTGATTTCTATCTCCCGCCAAACAGTACAAACGGCCGAGGATGCGCGCGAAATCGCAACGAAGCGCATCGCGTCCGACCGCGCCGAGAACGAACGCAATGCCTCCGCCGGCCGTGAAGCCAACGCCAACGCTGCCACAGCGGACGCTGTTCGCGACCGCGACGAAGCCGAGCGAAAGAAGCACGAAGCCGAAGCCGCCGCCCAGCAAGCTCAAGGCGCGCAGGCTAACGCAGAAGCCGATGCCGATCGCAACCGAGCCGCTGCAGCCGCTGCCGATCAGCAGGCACAACAAGCCAAGAGCGCCCAGGCCACCGCCGAGGCAGACTCCGACCGCAATCGAGCCGCCGCCGCCGCTGCCGATCTACAGGCCGCGAATGCCGTGCACGACCGCGAGGAGCTTCGCGCAAAGCTGCTACAACAGTTCAACTTGATTCTCGAAACTCGCGATACCGCCCGCGGCCTGGTTGTGAACATGTCCGATGTACTCTTCGACAGCGGACAGTTTACGCTCCGCCCGGCAGCTCGCGAAAAGCTGGCAAAAATATCCGGTATCGTGCTCGCGTATCCGACGCTCATGCTCGCGGTAGAAGGCAACACCGACAGCGTGGGTACGGAAGAGTTCAACCAGGCGCTCTCAGAGAAGCGAGCCGAGAGCGTACGAACCTACCTCACCGGACAAGGCGTGCCGGAAGCGTCGACGACTGCCGAAGGCTTCGGTAAGTCTCGACCCATCGCTTCCAACGATACAGCGGACGGACGCCAGCAAAACAGGCGCGTCGAGCTGGTCGTTTCAGGTGAAGTGATCGGGACGAAGATCGTTTCAATCGTCGTACTGCCAACCACCGCGTCAGTAACGCCTCGTTAATTTCAGTAACAGAAACGCGAAAAAGCCGGCTCGAAATGAGCCGGCTTTTTTTCTTTGTCTCGGAATTCCAGCATGCGACGGCCGCTTCGACTCGCCCGCGAACGCCGCTCGCCAACAGAGAATCTCTGTCGCGGCACAACCCTATGGTCTAGCGACCACGAGTGTCGCGCGGCCAAATGCCGTTTTACGCCGCTGTATCTCTCTGCCGCGTTGCTTTGACACCCGAAAGAATGCCCACTCCCACAAGCACAATCGCACCGACAACAATCCAATGCGCTGGCAGGTGCAGCAGGAACGCGCCATAGATCAGGCCTGCGATGACAATCGCGAATCCACCCGCGTAAAGTCCGAATGACATTGCGTTCTCCTCCTGTTGCCCCGACTGGTGATCCCTCGATTGCTCGGCAAACTTGCCCGCAAACGGTCCTGACAAACCGAAACCTTCCTCTGCGCTACGCACGCAGAGGAAGGGACTCCGTCTGTCTAAAAAACGACGGCTTTACTTGTGATCTGGATGGGCATGGCGCCAATTCCAGTAATCCTTCTGTTCGCGTTGGGTCGTGAGGTGGAACTCGCGATAGTCGCGGTGCCGTTCGCCGAGGTAGATGCGGTACGAACGGTCTTCGCCATCATTCCACACGTGATAGTCCTTATGATTGCCATCGTAGTAGCGAGCGTGATCGGTAGTAACCACCACTTCCTGGGCGGATGCTTTGGGTGCCACCGAGCCTGTGAGAGCGGTACTCAAGAAAAGAAAACTCAGGTATTTGTATGCTGGTTGCACGTCGTCCCTCCGTAAATCGCGAACTCCGAGATTGGAGTTTTAGCGTGTAGCGAGTATGTGCGGAGAGGCCTTGGGAAGCTGTCCTATAGAGAACATGATTAGAGAACATGATCTCAACGGGTCAACGCAAGTCAGGAGCAGTCGTAAAGCCAGCTGCGGCTCATATTTTGCGGCGCAGATGGCGCGCTCGTTTTGATTCAAGCCTCTGAGGAAAGCTATTTGTGGCTGGCCCGAACCAGTTTAGATACCTCCAGCTTTGCGAGCGTAGGCTCGCATTCGACGAGTTCCCGCGCGTTCCTATCTATCCGGCCGCGAACCGCCTGTTGCGGGGTACGGAATTACAATTTCGTGAGACATGCGTCCGCTCAATTGGTAAACGCGGCGGCCTGTAAGCAATTCGCAAAGAACCAGACGCAGGGCTACACGTTTGTGGCGGCTGTGACGACTTCTCCTCGAGGTTTGATCGGGATCTGCCATACTCGGGCGTCATCAGCCCGAGCCGTGCAGTGGGCCGAAGCAAGCGCCGAGATCATTTTCCGTCCGACCGTCGGGGATGACACTCCAAAGATCGCGGACGTGGTATAAACTGAAAGAATTGCAAATGAAAACCGACAATCCGGGAGAGTGGTCTCCGACACGCATTCTCGTCGTGGACGATGACGTGGAGCTTTGCGAACTCGTCGACCAATACCTGAGAGCCCAGGGATTCCAGGTGGATGCCGTGCACGACGGCGCGACGGGCATTGCGAGTGCGCTCTCGAATTCCTACGCCATGGTCATCCTTGATGTGATGCTGCCCGGAATTCGCGGGTTTGAAGCGTTACGTCAGATCCGAACTAAATCGACGATCCCGGTCATTATGCTGACCGCGCATGGCGAGGACGTGGATCGCATTGTGGGCCTGGAACTTGGCGCAGATGACTACATGCCCAAGCCGTTCAATCCCCGCGAATTGGCAGCGCGCATCCACGCGGTACTGCGTCGCACGGCGGCTGGTCCGGGCCGAGAACCGCAGGAAGCCATCTCGATGCGCCTCGACGACATTCGCCTGGATACGCGCTCGCGGACGGCCCATCACAAGACACGCGAGATCGACCTCACCTCGGCAGAATTTGAGCTGCTCGCTTTGTTCTTTCACGCCCCCGGCCAGGTGCTCACACGAGAAGAGCTGGTAAAAACCGCACTGGGACGTGAGCTTGAACCTTCGGACCGCAGTCTGGATGTGCACATCAGCAATCTTCGCAAGAAGCTGGGCCCTCTTGAGGATGGCGTAGAGCGGATCCGGGCCATCCGAAACGTAGGCTACGTTTACGTAGTCGCTGGTATGTCCGATTGATGGTGGGGGATCTGAAGTGCGTAGCCTGTTCTTAAAGATATTTCTCTCTTTCTGGCTGGCGATGGTTCTCGTCAGTGCTACTTTGATCGCCTCCGTTGTCACAACGCAATCCCAATTCAGAACGATGCGGGCGGCAGAGTTCGATCGGACACTAATGCCGCTCATGGCCGCGCGCGCCGCAGACATTCTTGACGATCACGGCATGGGCGCTCTCGCAGATTTCTTGACTTCGCTGCAGACCACCTTGCATTGGCAGGCCTACCTGTTTGATGACGAAGGTAAAGAGATTCTGTCGCAGCCGACGCCGCGCGAAGTGGACGTCATGGCCATCGCCGCATTGCAATCGGTGGGGACGAAAATC